>Ga0326726_10003572_pt1 | contig 14258 bp, 12 predicted proteins | sample MHFenrmetagenome_2_FD_207603 | JGI IMG/M metagenome (GOLD analysis project Ga0326726, IMG submission 207603) | Lab enriched peat soil microbial communities from Michigan Hollow, Ithaca, NY, United States - MHF15MN | ecosystem: Environmental > Terrestrial > Soil > Wetlands > Peat | place: USA... | reverse complement strand
CGGCGTCCGCATACGAGCCTCGGTCGGCGCTCGCCATGGACCCGTTTCCAAGAGGCCGCCTAATGAACAACCTCTTTGACATTCACAACTAAGCACAAAGTCCTAAGGACGACGAACGTCCCTCGCCACTACCGTCCCAGCATCGTCAACAATCCCGTCGTCAGCCACGGCACGTACGTGATGACGAGGACGCCGATCCCGAGAATCGCCATGAACGGGAGCGTGGCGCGGCAGACCTCCAGGACTGGACGCTTGAACCGGTACGACGCCAGGAAGATGTTGATGCCCACGAGCGGCGTGAGAAATCCGAGCTCGAGGTTGGCCACGAAGATGATCCCAAGGTGGACCGGGTGAATGCCGAACGCCATGCCGAGCGGCACGATGAGCGGCACCACGACGACGATGGCCGCGAAGATTTCCATCAGCCAGCCGACGACGAGCAGAAACAGATTCAACGCCAGCAGGAAGGCCAGGCGCGACTCGATGTGTGCCTGTACCCATGCGACCAGTTTCGCCGGCAGCTGCACGCCGACCAGATAGTTCGTCAGCCCGACGGCGACGCCCAGAATCACGAGCACGCCGCCGATCACCAGCACGCATTCGACGAAGACGCGCAGGAGATCGCGGCGGATGTTCAGATCGCGGTGGATGACGGCTTGAATCAGCAGCGCGTAACAGGCGGTCAGCGCCGCCGCCTCAACCGCCGTCGCGATGCCGCTGAACATCGAGACGATCACGACGAAGGGCATGGCGAGCTCCCACTTCGCCGCCCACAACGCGGCCGCCGCCTCGCGTGCGCGAAACGGATGACGCGGCGTTCCGGAGACCACGCCCTCCCGCACGCCCCACGCGGCGATCATCGCGGTCAGCAGAATCCCGGGCAGGACGCCGCCGATGAACAGGTTCTCGATGGGAATCTGGGCGACGACGGCGTACAGGATCAGCGGAAGCGACGGCGGCAGCAGGAGCCCGAGCGACCCGGAGGTGGTGAGCAGCCCCAGGGAGAATCGATCGCGGTAACCCTCTTTGAGGAGCGCCGGAAACAGCACGCCGCCGACCGCGAGAATCGTCACCCCTGAGCCGCCGGTAAACGCCGTAAAGAACGTGCAGAGAATCGCGCACACGACCGCCGTGCCGCCCGGAATCCAGCCAAACCACGCACGAAACACACGCAGCATCCGCGTCGAGGCGTGTCCTTCCGCAAGGATGAACCCCGCCAGCGTGAACAGCGGAATCGCCGGCAGCGTCGGCGAGACGCTGAGCGAGTACGTTTCGATCAGGACCGTGGCCGGCGTCACGCCGTCGGCCATGAAGAGCAGCACCGCGGCCCCGCCCAGCACCGAAAAAATGGGCGCCCCGACCGCGGCAGCGGCGATCACCAGGATCAGGCCGGGCCACACGGAGTGATGCTCGAGAAGCCCCGGCGCCTGCGCGAGCACCAACCCGACGACGATGCCCGCGGCGCCTGCAAGGCGGGCCGGCCACGACGTCCCGGCCTTCCACGCAAGCCGCAGCGCGATCAGCGCGAAGCCGACCGGCAGCGCGAGCTGACCCACCCAGGCCGGCACGTTGGCGGCGATGATCGTGCCCGTCTCGCGCTCGGTCACGACCAGCTGCACCGCGCCCATCGTCAGAATGGTCGCCATGCACGCGGCGACAGCCGACGCAAACGCGGTCGTCGCGCGGCGCCAGCGTTCCGGAACGAACGTGCCGGTCGCCAGCGCAAGGAGCTTCCCTTCTCGCGCCGCAATCGCGGCTCCGAGAAAGCCAATCCAGAGCGTGAGGTGTTGGACGAAAGGGCCGGAGCCGGGCAGTCCGACGCCGAAGAGCCGGCGCGCGATGATTTCGGCGAGAGGAAGGACGACCATCGCGGCCAGCGCCGTCGCGGCGATGCCGTCCTCAATCGCCGAGAGCAGCGGGATCACTTGGCCTGGCCGGCCGCCTGTGAAGAGGGTCGCTTGCGGTAGGCGTCGCGGGCCTTGACCGCGAGGTCGAACATGTCGGGAGGCACCATCTCGCCTCGCATCGTCTTGGCGAGGGCGTCCATCGCCTGCCGCCACTCAGGTCCAGTCGCCTCAATCACGTTGAGGCCGCTCTTCTTCATCGCGGCGATGGCCGCCGCGTCCTGCTTCGGCACATCGTCCTGAAGCCGCTTCTGCACGCCCGCGGCAGCGGCGAGCAGCTTGGGCTTGTCGGCGGCCGGAATGGCGCTCCACGACTTTCGTGTCACGACCGTCGCACCCACGATGGGCGCGAGGCCGATATCGATCATGTTCGGCGTCTGGCGATACCACTGAAACAGCATCGCCGCCAGAGGCGTCGTCGGCACGGCCTCGACCATACCGGTCGTGAGGCCGGTCATGATGTCGGTCATCGCCATCGCGCGCGGCTCGAAGCCGTTCGCTTTGAACCACTGCACCATGCGATCGTTGCCGGCCGACGTCCACAGCTTCGTCTTCTTCAGCTCGTCGAGAGTCCGCACGGGCTTCTTCGTGAACACCTGCGTCCAGCCGCCGTGTCCCCAGTTGAGAAAAATGAAGCCTTTCGCTTCGAGGCGTTTCGCGATGGCCGGCGTCAGCTTCGCCGTCACCTCGTTCAGCTCGTCGTACGACTCGAAGAAAAACGGCACGTCGAAGACGTTGAACGACGCGTCGATCGTCCCAAGGCCCACGACAGTGAGCGACGCTGCCTGAAGCGCGTCGACGCGCATCTTGCGCAGCACGGTCGGCTCGTCCCCCTGCGTACCGCCGGCGAACACCGTCATCGAAACCCGTCCGCCGGTCGCCTGACCCCACTCGGCCGCCATCTGTTTGAGGTTCTTGTCCCAGATCGAGTTTTCCGGGACGACGGAGGCGAGCTTCACGGAGACAGACGTCTGCGCGGACGGCGCTCCGGCACCGCCGACAAGGACCAGCGCTGCGGCCAGCGCCACGATCGACAGCTTCAGCGGGTGATCCAGGGCCTGAACTGCTCTTCTTTTTGAAGCTTCGACGCGACGGATTCCGCTTCGCGCCGCGTCTTGAACTTTCCGACGCGGACGCGGTACAGCGCCGGCGCGGCCGCACCGGGTGCGATGACGAACACGCCGTAGCCCTTCGACGACAGCCGTTTCGCGATCGTGTCGGCGTCACGTTCAGGCACGGCGGCCACCTGAACGGCGTAGCCGTCGGCGGCGGCCAGGGACGGCGACGGCGAATGAACGGGCTGAGTCGCGGCGGTTGCCGGCCGCGCCGCAGGCCCTGGAGACGGTGCCGCCGGCGGCGCCGTCATGAGCGAGAGCTTGTCGCGCTCGGCGGGAGCCGCCGGAGGCGCGAGTGCGGGCCTGAGCTCTTCCGGCGGCTGCGTCTTCTTCTGGAGCCGATTGAAATACGTGAGGTCGCCGACCGCGGGCGGCGGCGCGGCCGTCGTCGGATCGGTGCCCGCCGCGGGAGGTGCCGCTACAGGTGCTGGGGGCGGCGCCGGCTCGGCGACGGCGGCGACAGCGGCCGCATCGGCCGACGACACGGCACGCTCGGTTTTGACGCCGCGACCGACGAGCACGCCGCACAGAAAAATGACCACCGACACGACGGTGGCCGCCATGAAGAGAAACACCAACTGTTTGCCATTCAGCTGGATTTCATGGAAGCCGTCGTCTTGAATATCAGAGGCCAATTCGGGCCGATTCTAGCATGTCGCTCGCGCGAGTACCAGGCCTGATACGGAAGCCGGAATCCAGTGATCTGGTGACTTGGTGATGCGTGATTTGGAACCCAAATCACCTGATCGCCAAATTCATGTGTTTTGGGTGATGGTGAGCTTCATCAGGCAAGCGCGCTCGCCGGCGCCGCGACACGACACGACGTCGATGCTCGACGTGATATCGAACAGCTTGCAGAGGCGATTGAAGGCGGCGACATAGAACCCGCACAGAGAGTTCGGAAACGGCTCCCGGACATTGCAGAACGGCGATTCCCGGAGCTCCACATTGGCCACGCCCTTCCGCAGGCGGAAGGTCAGACGGCCGCTCTTGAAGCTGTCGTGGACCAGGCGCTTGGCCAGTCGCAGCACGAGACGCGGCCGCAGCCACGCCGGCGCCGACCTGATGAGCCGCCGCTGCAGGGGGCCCATCGATTCCACGGTCCATTCGGCGGCATATTCGCCGGCCGACCTGGTGATGGTCTCGTATGGCGCGCCTTCCTGCCGCAGAAAACTGAGCACGGCGTAGAGCGGGGCCAGGCCGATCGTTCCGTCGCGCAGCCCCTCGGCGTGCAGCCAGCTTTCGTAGAACGACAGGCGCTGCGGCAGCGTGTCGGCGATGCCCTGATGCAGGCTCGCGACGAGGACCCGTCCGATGCCGGCCTCACGCATAACGGGATAGGATGGTTCGGGGTTCGGGGCTCAAGGGTTCAGAAGCGATCGCGTACAGGGCGATCCAGGCAAACGGGATGCAATCGTAGCACGCCGCCGGATACAGTATCGGCCGACGTCCGGCAAAACATCATCCGACGACACCGAAACATTCATGATTCTGAGCGTTCACAAGGAAGTGGAGGAACAGGTTGCGGCCGCGGCTCGCGGGCACTACGGCCTTGCCGAAATTCCACCGTTTGCGATCGAAATCCCGCCCAACCGCGCACTCGGCGATCTTGCCGTGACCGTGGCCTTTCAACTTGCGCGCGCGCTGCGGAAGGCGCCACGGGCCATCGCGCAGGAACTGGCCGGCGTCCTGGGCGGTATTCCCGGCGTGACGCGAGTCGTTGCCGCGCCGAACGGCTATCTGAATCTTTATCTCGATCGGCGCGACTATCTGCTCAAGCGGCTCACCGGTCAGGTCGGGCCGATCCGCGACGAGGTCTCCAGGACCGTCGTCGAACATACCGCCATCAACCCGAACAAGGCCGCGCACATCGGCCACCTGCGAAACGCCACGCTCGGCGACACGCTCGTGCGCGTCCTGCGCTTTCTGGGCACGCCGGTCGAAACGCAGAACTACATCGACGACCTCGGCGTCCAGGTCGCCGACATCATCGTCGGGTTTCGGGAGATCGAGAAGAAAGGCATCGACGAGGTTCGGGCGATCGCGAACCCGGCCCCGCACCAGCAACGGTTCGACTACTACTGCTGGGATCTATACGCCCGCGTGACGGAATGGTACGAAGGCGGTCCGGACCGGCTGGCCGCGCGGGCCCGCACGCTGCACGACCTCGAGGCCGGTGGCCCCGGAGACAATATCGTCGCCGCCATGGGCGCCGTCATCGTCGATCATATCGTCCGCGCGCATCTGAAGACGATGGAGCGGCTCAACATCGGCTACGACCTGCTGACGTACGAAGGCGACATCATCAGGCTGCAGTTCTGGGCGCGCGCCTTCGAGATCCTGAAGGCCAAGGGCGCCGTGTTCCTGCAGACCGAGGGGAAGCTGGCGGGCTGCTGGGTGATGCGCATCGACGAAGGCAAAGACACGAGCGAAGAAGACTCGGACGAGTCCCGGGAAAAAGTCATCGTGCGATCGAACGGCGTCGTGACGTACGTCGGCAAGGACATCGCGAACCAGTTCTGGAAGTTCGGCCTGCTGGGCAAGGACTTCCGGTACCGCCTTTTCGACACTCAGGCGGGCGGCCGTCCGCTGTGGGCCACGACGTCCGGCGAAAGCGATCCGGCGGCGCCTCCCTTCGGAAAGGCGAAGCGCATCTACAACGTCATCGACTCGCGTCAGCTGTACCTCCAGGCGCTCCTCAGCCAGGCGCTGCGGACGCTCGGTCATCCCGACGAAGCCGACCGGTCAATCCACTTCTCGTACGAGATGGTCGCGTTGTCGCACGCCACGGCGAAGGAACTGGGCTACCCTGCCGGTCACGACGCGCAGAAGCCATTCGTCGAGGTGTCGGGCCGCAAGGGCCTCGGGGTCAAGATCGACGACCTGCTCGATCTGCTCATCACGAAGGCCACGGCGGAAGTCGCCAAACGCAACCCGGACCTGTCCGGCGACGAGCGGGCGCGCACGGCCTCGCGGATCGCCGTGGCGGCCATCCGCTATTTCATGCTGAAGTTCTCGCGCGGCAAGCTGATCGTGTTCGATATCGAGGAAGCGCTCAGTTTCGAAGGCGAGACCGGTCCGTACCTGCAGTATGCTGTCGTCAGAGCCAACAATATCTTCAACAAGCTGCAGGAGCGCGATGGAATGACGGCGGCAGACGTGCTCCGCTCGCTCGGCGACACGCCGTCCGAGGAGCTTGACGCGCCTGGCACAAATGACGCGACCGACGCGGGCACGCTGTGGTCGATGGTCTTCGAGGCGTCACGTCTCGACGAAGTGGTCGATCAGGTCGTGCGATCGCTGGAGTTCTCGGGGCTGGCGAAGTACACATTTGGTCTCGCGCAGATGTTCAACGCGTTCTATCACCGCTATCCGATCCTGGCGGAAGAACGCGCCGATCGGAAGCTCTGGCGAGCCGCCGGCGTCGCGTACGTGCGCGATCAGCTGACGCGTGCGCTCGACCTCATGGGCATCGAGGTGCCCGCCCGGATGTAGTGCAGGCCTTCAGGCCTGCCAGACACAGCGGGGCTGACGCCCTACACTGCAGCTAAACATATGCCGATCATCGGCGTCACGAATTGTCGCAAGCTCGAAGACTACCGGCAGTCGGTGCTGCACGTGGGCGGCGAAGTTCGCCTGCTCGACCCGGCGGCCGATGTCGCGGGCGCGATGGCCGGCCTCGACGGGCTCCTGCTGACCGGAGGCGGTGACGTCGATCCGTCCAGATACGGAGAGGCGCGGCACACCACGTTCTCGCCGACGGTCGAAGCCGGCCGCGACGACTTCGAGCTGGCGCTCTTGAAGATCGCCCAGGAGCGACAACTTCCCATCCTCGCGATCTGCCGGGGCATCCAGGTGCTGAACGTCGCGCGCGGCGGCACCCTGGTGCAGGACATCCCGTCGCAAGTGCCCGGCGCGCTCTCCCATCAGCTCGAGGTCCCGCCGCACCAGCCGATGGAATTCGCGCACGAGGTGTGGATCGACAAGGACACGCTGCTCGCGAAACTGATGCGCGAGCGCCTGAGCGACACCGACACCTGCAACGTCAACAGCCGGCACCACCAGGCCGTTCGCCAGGTGGCGCCCGGGCTCATCGCGTCGGCCACGGCTCCCGACGGCGTCATCGAGGCCATCGAGGATCCGTCCGCGACGTTCTGCCTCGGCGTCCAGTGGCATCCCGAGAATTTCTTTCGGACCGGAGAATTCAGGCCGCTGTTCGAAGGATTCCTGCAAGCCGCACAACGTACGTGACACGACGTACGTAGCGTCCATCTTTAGGTGGACCTGCCGATCGCGCTTCGAGGCATCGGCTCCTGCAAACACGAAGCTCGGCGCGGCAAAACGCGCCGCCGGCGATATTGCTTACTGTTGGGGCTCGCGCCGACTTCGCGGCGTCATCGCGCGGTGGCCGGCGACGCGTTTTGGTGTGACTCTGTCGCGCCGCCTTCTAACGTTTGCTGGAGCCGATGCCTCAAAGCGCGATCGCCGTTCGATGTCGCCGCCTTCCTGCCGATCGCGGCCGGGCCTTGCCGTCCGGAACCTCAAGCCGCAGTTGGTGTCTACCGATACGAGTACTGCATGCGAACGCTGCTCGCTGGTCTCATCGCCGTCACGTCGCTCGCCGCGGTTCGTCCAGCGGACGCGCAGCCACCCGCGGCGGCGCGCACGGCGTCGTATCCGGAAATCGTCGCGCTGCTCGAGTCGGATCGACCGGCGGACCAGGCGTGGGGCGCGCGTCTCGCAGGACAGAGCATCTGGACAGAGACCAGGCCGCTCATCGAACAGATCGTGGTCCGACACAGCGCTGGCCAGAGCGCCGAAGACACCTTCTGCGTCGAGGCCGCACTCGATGGGCTCATTGGGCTCGGCTTGCCTCCCTCACCAGATCTCCTGGCAGCGGTGTGGCGGCGATGGCCGACCGAGACGCTCATCCTCGCCGCCCGGCTTCGAGGCTTTGGCGACGGAAAGTCGGCCGACCGCGTATTGCTCTCGCTCCTGTCGAACGGCCACGATTTGGTGTGGTTCGGAGCCGCGAATCTCCTGCTCAACTCTCGGCCCCTGGGTTTTGTCGCAGCGTTGCTGAAGGACCTCAGGCTGCAGATCACCCTCTTCATCTCCAAGACCGGCAACGAACTGGAGTGCTGTGAGGGCACCCTGATTGCCGACGGCATTCAAATCGCTGAGCGGCCCCCGGACTATCCGCCCGCGACTCGTTACGACCTGTTCGCATCTGCCGGCGCCGACGTGCGCGTCGTCGCCGTCGGTCCCGTGTCGGTTTACCGCACTCGAATCGAGGCGCGAGGTGGACACTTGCCGCTGCCGGAGTCTGGTCAACCCGTCACGGGAAGAGACCGCGTCGAGTACGCCGCGGCGGCGGGACATGTTCAACATCCCCCGCTGACCGGCGACGAAGTTCAGAGTGTGACATGGCGGGGAGCCGCCGCCTTGGAGGCGGACAAACGCTGGGTCCGCCGCGATGTGATGCGCCGCTACAAGGATTTCCTCGGCTTGCTGCAGAACGCGGACGTGCTGTCACGATCCGAAGCGGCCGCCCTTTCCGCTCCCCCGGTCGATATCGTCGTGAAGGACCTGCGTCGGCCCGTTCGCTAGATTCCCACGCGCTCGAACACCACCACCGTTTCCACGTGCGGCGTATTCGGAAAGAGATCGAACGCATCGGCGCGCTCGATGGCGTAGCCGGCGTCCACGAGTCGCCGTGAATCGCGCGCCAGCGTCGCGACGTCGCAGCTCACGTAGATCACGCGGCCGGCTCGCAGCCGTGTGACGCCGTCGAGCGCGTCGCGCGACATGCCGGTCCGCGGCGGATCGACGATGAGCACCTCCGGCACGCTGCGAGCGGCCGCCAGGAACGCTTCGACCGGTTCGTGGCGCGCCTCGACCTCGTGCGCCACCGCGTTGACGGCGAGATCGGCGGCCGACACGCGGTCGCCCTCGACGGCCGTGACACGCGCGCTTCGGCAGGCGGCGGCCCCAATGGCGAACAGCCCCGCGCCCGCGTACAGATCGACCACCGATGCGTCGCGCGGCACCAGCGCAACCACGTGCGCCACGAGATCCTGCAGCAGATACCGGTTGCCCTGAAAAAACGCCAGCACGTTCCGGCGCAGCACGAGCGACGCGCCGTCAATCGTCAGCGCATCGGTCACGGTCGCGTCTGGACCGAAGCCGGTCAGCCCCTCCGTCTGCGACAGCCGTTGCACGGTGCGCACGTCCATGGCGCTCGCCGCGTCGACGCAGATGGCTCGGCCGGACCCATCGATGTTCTCGGAGAGCTCGATTTCCCGAACGTCCTGCGCGGCGTCGACCGATCGAATGGCCGCCGTCAACCGATCCAGCGCGTCGCACGAGGCCGGCAGCAACTGGCGTGTCGCGCGCGCGTCGCAGATGTCGTGGGTCCCCTCGCGAAAGAAGCCGTACCGCTGGCCACGGACGTGCAGACGCGCACGCATGCGATAGCCCTCTTCGGGCGACGGCGCCACCCTCACCGGCCCGGGAAGCGCCACGCGGCCAATACGCGCGAACGCATCGGCAATCACGTCGCTCTTGATGGCCAGCTGCCGTGGGTAGGAGATGTGTGCGTACAAGCACCCGCCGCAGAGCGGATCCGCCTGGACCGGACGGCGATCGGGCGAGGGCTCGTCCGGCGACACCGTGTCTGCGTAGAGCACGCCCTTGCCCACGCGTTCGATACGCGCCGTGACACGCTCGCCGGGAATCGCCCCACCGACGAGCACGACCTGACCGGAGAGCCGCGCGATCATGCGCCCGCCTGCCGCCGGCTTCTCGATCGCGAGGGACACGGAGTCGCCGGGGGACGGAGTGGGGACGCTGGTGCGATCTCGCATTGGTACTTGGTGCTGCTTGGTCCTACCGAGTACCGAGTACCGAGTACCTAGTACCGAGTTTCCAGCACTCCCTCTCAATCACGCAAACGCGATCGTGGGAAGGTTGAAGCGCTCGCGGACCAGGCGCATGAACGCGCCGTCGAGGGCGCGGGCAAACGCGTCGGCGGGCATGCGCTGACGAAACGACGCTAGTTCGTCAGCCGCTCCGCGCGTCAGCTCCTCAACGGCGGCCTCGTCCATCGACGCGCGCGCGGCCGCCATCAGCTCCGCGTCGAGCGCGGCCAGCCGCGCGATCAGCGCCTGGCGGGCGTCGCCGCGCACCCCACGCGTTTCGGCGCGGGCGCCGTCCAGTTCCCGCGAGACGCGGTCGATGATGTCGTCGAACGCGTCGCCAAGCCTGCCGCTCGCGCGCGCCGACGTCAGCCGCAGGACAACTCTTTCCAGATGCGCCGGCAACGACGGCCCGCGAGTCGTTCGAGAGGACCATTCCCCGGCGTCCTCCCCATCCTCATCGTTCCCGGTGGATACGCGCGCAGGCGCGTGCACCACGCCGACGGCCCGGCGCCACTCGTCGAACGCATCGCGGACGTCGGCATCGCAGAAGTCGATCCGGACGGGCCGCCGCCTCGGACCTTTCCGGTAATAGCGCTCGAAATATCGATCGATCCCCGCGTACGCCACCTTGAGCGGAATTCCCTCGGCGGCCCATGAGGAGACCAGCTCGAACGACGGACCGGTCACGCGAATCAGGTGCCCGTCGTTCTTCCGGCAAAGGTACGTTTCTATCTCAGAGCAGAAATCCGCTACCGGTTGCGCTCCCACACGATCCTCAAGCCTTGAAGGGTGATGTCGGGCTCGATCGCGGCGAAGACCTTCGTCTCGGGAACGATGAGCGCAGCCAGCCCTCCGGTCGCGACACACGTGGCCTTTCCACCGAGCTCGTCCGTCATGCGTTGAACGATGCCCTCGACCATGCCCAGATAGCCGTAGAACAACCCCGATTCAATGGCGCCCACCGTCGTCTGACCGATGACGGCCTTCGGCTTGCGCACGTCGACGCGCGGTAATCGGGCCGCCCGCTGAAAGAGCGCCTCGGCCGCGATCTGCGGTCCCGGGCAGATCACGCCACCCAGATACTCGCCCTTCGCGGTGACCGCATCGAACGTCGTCGCCGTCCCGAGATCCGCAATGATCAGCGGCTGCTTCTGCGCCTTCCCGTACGTTTCATAGGCCGCGATGCTGTTGGCGATGCGATCCGCGCCGACTTCCTCGGGATTCTTGTACAGAATCGGCATGCCGGCGTTCGACGCGGGATTGACCAGCAGCGCTTCGCGGCCGAAATAGCGCATCGCCATCGCCTGCATGATGGGCGTCAACGGCGGCACAACCGACCCCATGACGATGGCGGTGATTGACGACAGCGCAATTCGCTCGTGCGCGAAGAGGCCGGTCACCATCAACCCGACTTCGTCGGCCGTCCGCTCGCGCAGCGTCAGCAGCCGCCAGCTGGCTCGCAGATCACTGCCTTCGAACACGCCGAGGACGATATTGGTGTTGCCGACGTCAATCGCTAAAAGCATTGAGAGGTTCCAGAGCTCTAAGTAGTGCAGGCCTTCAGGCCTGCCCGTAACGGCGGACCTAAAGGTCCGCACTACATCAATTCTTGCAACGCGCCCTCAGTCTTCATAGCCACGTCACTTCGCCGGCAACAATACGCTCGATGCCAGCGGTCGCTCGCACCAGGAGCGCGCCGTGGCCGTCGATGCCGGCGGTGATGCCGGTTTGCGAACCCGCAGGCGTCGTCCACGACACGCGAGCGCCCTGGCAGGCAGGTGCCCGCGCGCGCCAGGCGTCGAGAATAGCATCGAACCGGCCGGCGAGCAGGTCGTCATAGCGCGCCGCCAGAGCGGCGAGCGATTCGGCGAACACGCGAGGGCGATCCACCGGCCGGCCAAGCTCGCTTTCGAGCGACGTCACGCGCGCTGACAGCTCGGGCGGATAGGCGGCTCGTCCGACGTTGATGCCGTACCCCAGCACCACGACATCGCCGACGCCTTCGGCCAGCACGCCCGCGAGCTTGCGGCGCGCGACGAACAGATCGTTGGGCCACTTCAGGTCCGCGCGCAGCCCGGTCGCCTCGGCGACGCCTTCGGCGATCGCCACGCCGGCCGCCAGCGTCGTGATCATCCTCGCGCGACTCGCGTCGGCGGCGCGCGCCGGCGCGAGGATCGTCGAGACGTAGAGCCCGGCGCCGGTTGGCGAAAACCACGTCCGGCCCCGCCGCCCGCGACCCGCGGTTTGCGCGTCCGCAAAGACGACCGTTCCTTCCGCGCCTCCGGCGGCCGCGAGTTCGGCCGCGACGTCATTCGTGGATCCGATGGTCGGGAAGTAGTGGAGACACCGGCCGAACGCTCCGAGCCTGGGAGCGGCATCGGCGACGGCGTCGGCGAACTCGGGCGGCGGCGCCTCAGTCGATCGGCGTGATGTCAAAGCTGATGTCGATGGCTGGCGCGGAATGCGTCAGCGCGCCCACCGAGACGTAGTCGGCGCCCGTCGCCGCCAGCTCGGGAATGCGATCGAGCGTCACGCCGCCGGAAATCTCGATCTTCGCGCGGCCGCCGGATCGGCGGACGGCACTGCGGATATCCTGCGTAGACATGTTGTCGACGAGAATCGTATCGGCGCCGGCGGCAAGGGCTTCGTCGACCTGCGCGAGCGTGTCGGCTTCGACTTCGATGGTCAGACCCGGCTGGTGCGCACGCGCTTTCGCCACGGCGGCACCCACCCCTCCAGCCAGCGCAATGTGATTGTCCTTGATCAGGACGGCGTCAAAGAGGCCGAAGCGGTGATTCGTGGCGCCGCCAGCCCGGACGGCGTACTTCTCGAGCGTACGCAGCGTGGGCGTCGTCTTTCTCGTGTCGAGCACCGTGATGTGGCCGCCCGCCGCGTGGACGAACCGGCCGGTCAGCGTGGCAATGCCCGACAGCCGCTGAAGAAAATTGAGCGCGGTTCGCTCCCCCACGAGCAGCGTGCGAGCGGATCCCGCGACTTCGCCGATCGTCTCGCCCGCGAAACAGCGTTCGCCGTCGCCCTTCCGGACGACGACCCGCACGGCCGTGTCGATCGCGCGAAAGCACTCCAACGCGACGTCGAGGCCGGCGATCACGCAGTCGGCGTTGGCGATGAACGCGCCCTGAGCCCGCGCGATCGCCGGGACCGTGGCCTCCGTCGTCACGTCGCGCGCGCTACCCAGGGCATTGCCGAGATCTTCCTCTAACGCCCGGCGCACGAGGTCGCGGTAGTCGCCGGGATCAAGTGGCGAGAGGCTCATAGCCGGTCACCACGATCTCGTGCGGCGCGCCCGCATCCGCCGCGGTGTACTCGAACGCCTGGACGCGCAGCGCCGACTTCAGATCGGCCTCGATGTCCTTCATGTGGCCGATGGACGCCGCGTCCGCTTTGATGGTCACCTTCGTGATCGGCACCTTCAGCGGCTGCTTGTCCTCCGATCGCCTCTTGCGGACTTCGAACAGCACGACCTCGGTCGCCCATTTGTAGGCCGCCTGGTCGCTCGCCGGCACGCTCTGAGAAGCCGTCAAGGCGCGTTCGATCTCCACCGCGGCCGGCCAGGTCGCCTGATGAATCGATCCGGTCTGCCACCACGACCAGACCTCTTCAGTGACGAATGGCAGAAACGGCGCGAACAGACGCAGCAGCACGGAGAGCGCCGTGGACAGCGCCGCGTTCGCCGACCCGGCCGCCTCCGGCCCCTGGTCGCCGTACCGGCGGCCCTTCACGAGCTCGAGGTAGTCGTCGCAGAATCGCCAGAAGAACGTCTCGGTCCGCTGCAGCGCGCGCGCGTAGTCGTACGCGTCGAACGCCTCGGTGGCCTCAGTGATGAGCGCGGCGAGATTGCGCAGCATGGCCCGGTCAACCGACCACGCGATCGGGCCCTTCGGGTCAGCCGCGCTGAGGACGAATTTCGACGCGTTGAGCACTTTCATGGCCAGCCGCCGGCCGACCTTCATCTGGCTGACGTCGAACACGGTATCCGTGCCGGGCCGGGCACAGGCCGCCCAGTACCGCACCCCGTCCGACCCGTGCTCCTCGAGCAGCCCAAGCGGCGTGACGACGTTGCCTTTCGACTTCGACATCTTCTTGCGATCCGGATCGACCACAAAGCCGGAGAGCGCGGCGTTGTTCCACGGCAGCGAATCGTGCTCGAGATGCGACCGCAGGACCGTGTCGAACAGCCAGGTGCGAATGATGTCGTGGGCCTGGGGACGGAGATCCATGGGGAACGTGCGGGCGAACAGGTCCTGATCGTCCGGCCAGCCGCACACGCGTTGCGGCGTCACCGACGAGGTCGCCCA
>Ga0326726_10003571_pt1 | contig 14259 bp, 10 predicted proteins | sample MHFenrmetagenome_2_FD_207603 | JGI IMG/M metagenome (GOLD analysis project Ga0326726, IMG submission 207603) | Lab enriched peat soil microbial communities from Michigan Hollow, Ithaca, NY, United States - MHF15MN | ecosystem: Environmental > Terrestrial > Soil > Wetlands > Peat | place: USA... | reverse complement strand
GGTGGCGATGTTGGGGTGGTTGAGCTTGGCCAGGGAGAGGGCTTCCTGGCGAAATCGTTTGCGGGCAGTCTCGTCCGCCAGGGTGCCGGGCGGCAGTACCTTGATGGCCACGTCGCGTTCCAGTTGCTCATCATGCGCCAGGAAAACGACGCCCATCCCGCCGGCGCCGATCTGTTTCTCGATGCGATAGTGACTGAGGTTCTTCCCGAGCATGTCCCCGAACACACCGGGGATGTTAAGCCCAACCGGGAAGAGGGTCAAATGAGCAAATTGCCACAAACACGTAGGGACGCACGCCCTCGTCCGCCCCGGCGGAGCGCAGCTCCGCAGTTTGTCACGGCCCGCAAAAACCTGTCGAGCTTTGCTCGGCCGGGCGGACGAGGGCGTCCGTCCCTACGTGTTTGTGGCCCTGGCAAGGGTGCCTTCGGCGATAATATCCCCCCTGCAAATCTGTGGCAGCATGACGCATGCCTGAAGAACCGGAACTGATCGCCACACTCCAGGTAGGCCCGGCCGCCTCTGGTGAATGCTCTGCGTGCCATGAGGTCTTCATCGCCAAAAGTGGCAAACCCGAACATCTGAACGATAGACTCAGGCAAATATTCGAGGAACATGTCCGCAGCGTCGACCTATCGAAAAAAGCGATTGGCTCAAGCGGCAATTTGGATTGACAGGAAAAGGCCAGGCCGATACCCTATTGGGACACAGATTAGGCTGAGTTTCTATGGATCGTCCGGTAATCGTCGTGAGCCGCGTGGCACAGGAGGTGCGAGTGCTGGTGCTCGCCCTTAGCGTGGCCATTCCTGGCCTGGTGCTTGCACCTCACGAAACCAAGAGCGGCGGATGATTTAGCAAAACCAAGATCAGCAGGAGGCCATCATCCACCGCATCGGATGATGGCTTTTTTAGTTTCTGGATGTTTTGTACGGACGGCCGATAGTGCCGGGGAGGAAGACTTGGCTCAAGCGGAGCGTATTACCATATTTGACACCACTTTGCGCGACGGAGAGCAGTCTCCGGGCTGCAGTATGAACGTGGCTGAGAAGGTGCGCATGGCGCACCAGCTCGATCGCCTGGGTGTGGACATCATCGAAGGGGGATTTCCCATCGCGTCGGAAGGGGACTTCGAGGCCGTGCGGGTCCTGGCGCGCGAGATTCGCCGCCCGGTGATTGCCGCGCTGGCGCGCAGTTGCCCGGGCGACGTCGAGCGGGCCTGGCGCGCCGTCGAAGGCGCTTCCCGCCCGCGTATTCACACCTTTCTTGCCACTTCCGATATCCACCTGCAGCACAAGCTCAAGATTTCACGCCGTCAGTGCCTGGAACAGGCCCGCGACGGCGTCAAGCTGGCCCGGTCCCTCTGTAAAGACGTCCAGTTCTCCGCCGAAGATGCCAGCCGCACCGACATCAACTTCCTGTGCGAGGTTCTGGAGGCGGTGATCGAGGCGGGCGCCACCACCCTCAACATTCCGGATACCGTCGGCTTCAGCGTGCCTCATGAATTCGCCGAACTGATCCAGACCCTGCGTCGTCAGGTGCGGGGTATCGAGGGCGTGACCATTTCGGTTCACTGCCACGATGACCTGGGCCTGTCCGTGGCAAACTCACTGGCAGCCATCGGCGCGGGTGCTCGCCAGGTGGAATGCACCGTAAACGGCATCGGCGAGCGCGCCGGAAATACCTCCCTGGAAGAGCTGATTATGGTGATGCGGGTCCGGGCGGAGCACTATCCTTATGAAACTGCGGCGGTTGCCGAACAGCTGTTTCCGTCCAGCCAGCTCTTGTCAGAAATTACCGGGGTGTACGTGCAGCCGCACAAAGCCATCGTGGGGCGGAATGCATTTGCCCATGAAGCCGGCATTCATCAGGATGGAATGATCAAAGACCCGTCGACGTATGAGATCATAGCCCCTCAATCCGTGGGCGCTCCCCACAATTCGCTGGTGCTGGGCAAGCATTCGGGCCGGAACGCCCTGCGGGTGCGCTATGAAAAGCTGGGCTTCAGCTTCGAGCGGGCACAACTCGACGATGTTTATCGCCGTTTCGTGGCCCTGGCCGACAAGATCAAGACCATCGAGGATGGACACCTGCTTGACCTGGTGCGCGATGTGCCCAGCCGGACCGCGACCATTCCGGATAGCGCAGGCAAGACGGCGTCAACGTGGATGGCAGCAATGAGCAAGGAAGATCAGCCCGCACATCTTGATCCAGCAGACGCGAAAGAAAAAGCGCACGCCGCACACGCCGCGCACGAGCGTGAGGGCGAGCAGGAAGATTATCTCTGGGGCGTATGATTACCAGCTAGGCTTTGCCTTCGGCGAAGCGGCCGCACGGCGGGAGCGGGTAGCATCAGCCAGGTTGTTCAGTGGGGTGGTAGGGTGCCGGTTTCCGCCTTGGGCGGCGGAATCGAGACAAACTGCGGACTGAAGGCCAAACCAGCGGTCAGTTGCTGGTTCTCAGTTCTCGGACTCGCAGGCTTCGTTGTCCGGCGCGAAATTCGCAAAGCTTCAATACAGAGGACCGGGTTCATGACAAAAACGGGAGCACAGATTCTGTGGGAATGCCTGGAGCGCGAAGGTGTGAAGCACGTCTTCGGCTATCCGGGTGGCGCAATTCTGCCGGCGTATGACGCCTTGAAACACAGCGATATCCATCACATCCTGGTGCGCCACGAGCAAGGCGCCACCCACATGGCGGATGGTTACGCCCGCGCCAGCGGCGAAGTAGGAGTCGCGGTCGCGACCTCGGGACCCGGCGCGACCAACATGGTCACAGGTATCGCGACCGCGATGCTGGATTCTTCCCCCATTGTTTGCATTACTGGGCAAGTGGGCAGCAAGCTGATCGGCTCCGATGCTTTTCAGGAGACCGACATTACCGGCATCACCCTGCCCATCACCAAGCACAACTACCTCGTCACCCACGCCGACCAACTAGCGCGCGTGTTGCGCGAAGCTTTCTATGTGGCCCGTTCCGGCCGCCCCGGCCCGGTGCTGGTTGACATAACTAAAGACGCGCAACAATCTGCCTGCGAATTCGATTGGGAAGCCGCACGGCCGCAGCTGCCCGGCTATCGTCCTGATCTTTCTCCCGAGGAGAGCGAGTACGCCCAGGCTCTGGAGTTGATCCACAAAGCCAAGCGGCCGCTCATCCTGGCGGGACACGGCATTATCGTCTCCGGCGCCATGGCGGAAGTTCTCACGCTGGCGGAGAAGGCCGGCATTCCCGTTGCCCTGACGCTGCTGGGCCTGGGGGCGTTTCCTGCCTCGCATCCCTTGAACCTGGGCATGATGGGAATGCATGGCGAAGCCTGGGTAAACCATGCCATCCAGGAAGCAGACCTGTTGCTGGCCCTGGGCATGCGCTTCGACGACCGGGTCACCGGCAATCTCAAGACTTACGCGCAGGATGCCAAGAAGATCCACATTGAAATCGATCCTGCCGAAATCAACAAGAACGTCAAAGTGGACGTGGCGCTGGTCGGAGACTTGCGCGAGGTCCTCAAGGAGTTGCTGCCTCGCGTCGAGTCGGTCGATCACTCTGATTGGCTGGATTCCATCGACAAGCTAAAGGGCGACTCCGCGGTGCGCGACGTTCAGAAGCTTCCCGACAACGGACATCTTTACGCCGCGCACGTCATCAACGATCTGTGGCGCGAGACTCGCAACAGCAATACCGTCGTCGTGACCGATGTTGGCCAACATCAGATGTGGGAGGCGCAATACTTCAAACACGAAAAGGCTCGGTCCCTGATTACTTCAGGAGGTCTGGGAACCATGGGCTTCGCCCTGCCGGCGGCCATCGGGGCCAAAGTGGCACGGCCGGAAGCTGAGGTCTGGGTAATCGTCGGCGACGGCGGCTTTCAGATGACCATGTCGGAACTCGCGACCATTCAGCAGGAGAAATTGAAGATCAACATTGCGATTATCAACAATGGTTTCCTGGGCATGGTGCGGCAGTGGCAGGAATTTTTCTACGAGCGCAACTATGAAGCCACGCCGCTGCTGAATCCCAATTTTGTGAAACTGGCGGAGGCGTATGGTATTCGCAGCATGGCGGTGACCGAGCGTTCGCAGGTCCTGCCGTCAGTACGCGCGGCACGCGATCACGACGGCGCCGTGCTGATCGACTTCAAGGTAGAGCAGGAAGATACCGTTTACCCGATGGTCGCAGCTGGTGCGTCTTTGAACGATATGATCCGGCGGCCCAGCCCCATCGTCGAAACCGCGACGGACGAATAAGGGAAAAATGCTGAACATATTTGTGGTGTACGTTGAAAATAAGCCGGGCGTGCTGACCCGTGTGGCATCGTTGTTCCGCCGCCGCGCCTTCAACATCGATTCGCTGACCGTAGGGCGCACGGAGAAGCCGGAAGTTTCACGCATGACCATCACGGTTGACACCAATCCGGACCAGGCCAAGCGCATCGAAGCCAACCTCTATAACCTGGTGAACGTGCTGCTGGTTGAGAACATTACCCACGAGCCGGCAATTGCCCGCGATCTGGCCATGATCAAAGTGGCCGCAACCCACGAAGCGCGATCGCATGTGCTCGAACTGGCCAGCGTGTTTCGCGCCCGCGTGGTGGATGTCGCGCCGGAATCGCTCACCATCGAGATTACCGGCGGCGAAGACAAGATTGATGGTCTGCTGGAAGTGCTGCGCCCTTACGGCGTGGTGGAGATGGTCCGCACTGGTATTGTCGCCATGCGACGCGGCACGACTTCGGCCGGCGCGAATCCGGCTCAGACGAAGACGGCCGAACTCGCCGCCGATGAAGGCGTGTCGTACTCCGTCTAACCAAATTTCCGTATAAATCAAAACTGCTCTGTTACTACCGAAAGGAACACCAATGGCTAAGATGTATCACGAGAAAGATGCCGATGTAGGATTGATCCGGGCGAAAAAGGTCGCCATCATCGGCTACGGATCCCAGGGTCATGCCCACGCCCTCAGCCTGAAGGACAGCGGCGTTGACGTGCGAGTCGGATTGCCGGCCAGTAGTGAATCTCGCGCCAAAGCGAAGGCCAGCGGCTTGACCGTGGGCACGCCCGCTGAAGTCTCGGCCTGGGCCGATGTCATCATGGTTTTGGTGCCGGACACGGTGGCGTCTGAAGTGTACAAAAAGGAAATAGCACCCAATCTGACCGCCGGCAAGACCCTGATGTTCGCCCACGGTTTCAACATTCGCTTCGATACGATCACGCCTCCAGCCAACGTGGATGTTTCGATGATTGCCCCCAAGGCCCCCGGACATCGGGTGCGCGAAGTGTTCGTGGAAGGCGGCGGCACACCCGCGCTGCTGGCCATCCACCAGGATGCCACCGGAAAAGCCAAGCAACTGGCGCTCTCCTATGCCAAGGCTATCGGGGCCACTCGCGCCGGCGTAATCGAAACTACATTCGCCGAGGAGACTGAAACTGATCTGTTCGGTGAACAAACCGTACTCTGTGGCGGCGTAAGTGCTCTGCTCAAAGCGGGATTCGAAACCCTGGTCGAAGCCGGCTACCAGCCTGAGATCGCCTACTTCGAATGTCTGCACGAGCTGAAGCTGATTGTGGATTTGATCTATCGCGGCGGCCTTAACTATATGCGCTACTCGGTCAGCGACACCGCCGAATACGGCGATTACACCGCCGGGCCGCGCATCGTCACCGAGCAGACCCGCGAGACCATGCGGCAGTTGCTGCGCGAAATTAAAGACGGCTCCTTCGCCAGGAAGTGGATTAAAGAGAACGAGACCGGCCGCGAATGGTTCGAGGCCACCCGGGAAAAAGAACAGCAACAGCAGATCGAAAAAGTGGGCGAGGAGCTGCGAGCCATGATGACCTTCCTCGATCCGGTCACGATCAAGCAAACCAGCAAGCGCACCAAAGTCCCGGCGTAGTTGATCCTCGTAGCGCCGCCATCCCGCGGCTGTGGCGGCGGGCCCCGCCCCGCCGCGCCGAGGGCGAGACGTCCTCGGCTTTTGCCGCTTCCACCACACTCCCATGCGGGTTGCGGCGATGGAATCTGTAGGTCTGATGAAGATAAAACCAGTAGTCAGTTTCTAGTTCGTAGTTTTTACTTAGCCTCCCTTGACAACCTGCCTTACCATGGTCAACTATAGGCGAATAAATAGCGAAACTATCCTCCTTCCAGCCAGGGGCGATGTTCATCGAACTCCATTCCCGTTCGGCTTTCAGTTTTCTTGAAGGCGCATCTCTGCCCGAGGACCTGATCTCCGCCTGTGCGCGCCTGAACATGCCGGCCATGGCGCTGCTCGACCGCGACGGCGTCTATGGCGCGCCCCGTTTCTACATGGCAGCCAGGAAGGCGGGGGTTAAGGCGCATCTGGGGGCGGAGGTCACCAGTGAAATTTCAGATTTCAGATTGAAGATTGCAGATTGCAACCCGGAAAGGTCTCGACCAATTAGCAATCTCAAATCTCAAATCTGCAATCCCTTTCGCCTTCCCCTTCTCGTTTCCTCCCGCGCCGGTTACCAGAACCTCTGCCGCCTGATCACAAAAATGAAGCTGCGGGCCCAGAAAGGAGAAGGCGCTGTTCGCAAAGAGGAGATCGAGGAACATGCTGCTGGTCTGATCTGCCTTACCGGCGGCGAAGATGGTCCACTCGCTAGCGCGCTGGCTCATGGCGGCATGAAAGAGGCGCGGCACACGGTCGAATGCCTGACCGGCATCTTTGGCCAGGGCAACGTCTATGTGGAACTGCAACGCCATTTTCATCGCCAGCAGGAGGCGCGCAACCGCGCCGCCGTTGAAATCGCCCGCTCGCTAAAACTCCCTCTGCTGGCCAGCAATGGAGTCTGCTATGCGACACCGCGGGAGCGCGAACTCTGCGACGTGTTCACCGCCATTCGAAATCATAAAACTCTGGCAACTGCTGGACGCCTGCTGGCGCGCAACTCCGAGCGTCATGTGAAATCGCCGCAGCAGATGCGGCGGCTTTTCGCTGACCTGCCCGAGGCCCTCGCCAACACGGTGGAACTTTCATCCCGGCTCGAGTTCACGCTTGAAGCTTTGGGATACGAATTTCCCAGATATCCCGTGCCCGAAGGCGAGACCATGATGTCTTTCCTGCGCGAACGTACCCGGGAAGGCTTTCAGCAGCGCTATGGACGGTCAGACACCGGCCTCAAAAGCCGTGCCCAGCGCCAGATTGAGCGCGAGTTGGCGCTGATCGAAAAACTCAAGCTGGCCGGCTATTTTCTGATTGTGTGGGACCTGGTCCGCTTCTGCCGCGAGCAAAACATTCTGGTGCAGGGACGCGGCTCTGCCGCCAACAGCGCCGTCTGCTATTCGCTGAGGATCACGGCGGTCGATCCCATCAGCATGGAACTGCTTTTTGAACGCTTTCTTTCCGAGGAGCGCGGCGAGTGGCCTGACATCGATCTTGATCTCCCCAGCGGCGACCAGCGCGAGCGCGTCATTCAATATCTGTACAAACGCTATGGTGAGCGCGGCGCTGCCATGACTGCCAATGTCATCACCTATCGCAACCGCATGGCCTCGCGCGAAATGGGCAAGGCCCTGGGCTTCGATCCCGAGACTTTGGACAAAGTGTCTACCGCAGTCTCCACCTGGGAATATCGCGATGCTCATGACGCGCTTGACCACCGCTTTCACGATGCCGGGTTGGATCTGAATCATCCTCGCCTGCGCAAATATTTTGAGCTGTGCGAAGCGGTGCAGGATTTGCCGCGCCATTTGGGGCAGCATTCCGGCGGCATGGTGATCTGTCAGGGGCAGCTCGATTCCATTGTGCCGCTTGAACCTGCGTCCATGCCGGGCCGCGTGGTGGTGCAGTGGGACAAGGAAGACTGCGCCGACCTCGGCATCATCAAGGTGGATCTGCTCGGCCTGGGCATGATGGCCGCACTGGAAGATTCCATCGCGCTCATCCGCAATCATTATGGCGAAGAAGTGGACCTCGCCCACCTGCCGGCGGACGATCCCACGGTTTACTCGACGCTGCAAAAGGCCGACACCATTGGCATGTTCCAGGTGGAAAGCCGGGCCCAGATGTCGTGCCTGCCACGCCTGCGTCCCAAACGGTTCTACGACATCGTGGTGCAGGTTGCCATCATTCGCCCTGGCCCGATTGTGGGGCAGATGGTGAATCCGTTCTTGCTGCGCCGCCAGGGACGCGAAGCGGTCACCTATCCGCATCCGTCGCTCGAACCAGTGCTGGCTCGCACCTTGGGCGTGCCTCTTTTCCAGGAACAGTTACTGCGCATGGCCATGGTGGTCGCGGGATTCAGCGGCGGCGAGGCTGAAGATCTGCGCCGGGCGATGGGATTCAAGCGTTCGGAAAAACGCATGCAGGAGATCGAAGCCAAACTTCGTGCCGGCATGGAACGCAACGGCATTTCACGCGAGGCGCAGGAGCAGATTGTGCTTTCGATCACTTCTTTCGCGCTGTATGGATTTCCCGAGTCCCACGCCGCCAGCTTCGCGCTGATTGCCTACGCCAGCGCTTATCTGAAGTGTCACTACCTGGCCGCTTTCACCGCCGCCCTGCTCAACAACCAGCCCATGGGCTTTTACCATCCCGCCACGATTGTGAAAGATGCGCAGCGCCACGGACTGAAAATATTCCCCATCGATGTGATGAAGTCGGAGTGGGGGTGTACAGTCGTCAGTCGTCGGTCGTCAGTCGTCAGGACGGTCGTTGGTCGTTGGTCGTTGGCCGTTGGGCAGGAAGGCGGCGGCGATTTCGTGGGACCGAACCCAGCCGCGGAGCGGCGAAAGAATGCGGCCCGAGGCGTAAGCCGTGGGGAGGGAGTAAAGGACAACCAAGCCGCGGAGGGGCGAAAGAATCCGGCCCCTACAACATTGCCGGAGGGGGGGCGGGACGCCCACTCGACAGCCGGCGGGACGCCGGCGCTACGCCTTGGCCTTCGTTACGTACGCGGCTTGCGGGAAGAGGCTGCCCGCGCAATCGTTCGTCAACGCAACCTCGCACCGTTCACTTCTATTCACGATCTCATCCAGCGCGTTCCTGAATTGCGCAAGGACGAATTGAATACGCTGGCGGAAATCGGAGCGTTGAATTCCATCGGCACTTCACCACGGAGACACGGAAGCACGGAGAACGACAAAAATGATTTCTCCGTGGCTCCGAGCCTCCGTGGTGGAACTCTCCATCGCCGCGATGCCCTCTGGCAAATCGAGCGCTCCGTCCGCCACTCCGGGCCGCTGCTCGACGAGCTTCCCGAGCCTGATGCCAAATCTCCGCTGTGCCCTATGAATCCCGAAGAGCGCCTGGTGGCCGATTTCCGCGGCACTGGCATGACCGTGGGTCCGCACCCCATGGCCTATCACCGCCAACGCATGGACGCGATCGGAGTGCGCAAGGCCAGCGACCTTGCGGGCATTCCCAATGGCAAATATCTACGTATTGGGGGATGCGTCATCGCACGCCAGCGCCCCGGAACCGCCAAAGGTTTCGTCTTTCTCAGTCTGGAGGACGAGACTGGAGTTGCCAATGCCATCATCATGCCCGACCTGTTTCAGAAAAATCGTCTGCTGGTGACTTCCGGGCAGTTTCTGATGGTGGAAGGGATCTTGCAAAATCAGGATAACGTTATCTCGGTGAAGGCGCAGCGAGTAATGCCGTTGTCGATTACCCGGGCCGAGACCAGTTCGCATGATTTTTACTGAGGCCCGATGTAAACGATTACCAAAATTGTTTCGTGCAAACGGATATTTTCTTGATTCTCCTCTCCTCATCCACAGCCATTCGGTTTATCATTGATATGCAAATTCGCCACAATTTATTTTCGGGCCACTGCGTGAAAATCCATCGCGTATGTGGCTCATTTATTAATTCGGTTCATAGCTTGGCTTCAAAAGCTGAACCTTGGCCTATATAGAAGGAGTACTGTTTATGGCTCGCGCAAAGACCGCTGGGAATGGCAGCACAGGGCGTAAGCAGGTTGCAACCATGCCTGCACCGAAACTTGTAGAGGTAAAGAAGGATTCGTTCGCGCCGAACCTGGAAGATGAAATCCGCATTCGCGCATACCAACTGTACGAAGAGCGGGGATACTTGCCAGGGCACGAGGACGATGATTGGCTGGTAGCGGAAAGAGAGATTCTAAGCCGTCACGACAGCCAACAGACCGCTTAAGTTCCGGTCTCTGCAGGGGCTTTTGCCGGCATCGCTTTCAGATGTACGGTTGGGGATTTCCGTGTAGTTCGGCAGGGACCAGGAACTGGCAGGGTAACGTGAAGGCGAGTTACTCTGCCCTTCTAGCATGTCCTTTTGGGTGATCTTCAGTTGCTTCAGCCCGTGGTTTCTGAAAAAATACCTGTCCGGGCCTCCCCATGTCACAAATTGGCAGTTTTGCGCTCCTGCTCGCGCTGGCACTGAGTACTTACTCGTTCCTTGCGGGAGTACTGGCTTTAGCTCGCCCGGGCGCGGGGTCGGAACGGCTGGGCGAAACTGCGCGGCGCGCCGGCATCGCCACCTTTGCGGTTGTCTTTCTCGCGGCCCTCGTCCTGGTCATCTCTGCCTTCCATGATGACTTTTCCATCGCCTACATTTTTCATCACAGCAATCGCGATCTGCCGGCGCCTTACAAGTTCGCCACGCTGTGGTCGGGACAGGAAGGCTCACTGCTGTTCTGGTCGTTGTTGCTGGCCGCTTACGGATTCGTCCTGCGGCTGCGACACAAGACTGATGTTCGGCTTTTTGCCTATGCGTCGGCCATCATCTCTGCGGTACAGATCTTCTTTCTGCTGCTGCTGAATTTCGCGGCCCATCCCTTTGCCCTCATGCAGGGCGAACTGCCAGCGGACGGTGCCGGACTGAACCCGCTGCTGCAATATCCCGAGATGGTGATACATCCGCCCATGCTGTACCTGGGATACGTGGGCTTCACTGTACCCTTTGCCTTTGCCCTGGGCGCCCTCATCATGCGCTATCCCGGCGAAAAGTGGATCCGGATCACCCGCCGCTGGACCATGGTGACCTGGGCTTTCCTGACTTGCGGCGTGTTTCTCGGAGCGCACTGGGCGTACTCGGTCCTGGGTTGGGGCGGCTATTGGGGATGGGACCCAGTGGAGAATGCATCGCTGATGCCGTGGCTGACCGGCACCGCGTTTCTGCATTCGGTGATGATGCAGGAAAAGCGCGGCATGCTGAAGATGTGGAACATGTGGCTGATCTTCGCCACATTCTGGCTGGCGATTCTGGGAACATTCCTGACTCGCAGCGGAATCATCAGCTCGGTGCACGCTTTCGCGCAGTCCTCGATCGGCGGGTGGTTCAAGTGGTTTCTGGTGATCACGTTTGTCACTTTTGCGTTTTTCTTTTTCAAAAACAAATCGCACCTGCGCAGCGAGCACAAACTGGAGTCGCTGATCTCGCGCGAGTCGAGTTTCCTGTTCAATAACCTGCTGCTGTTGCTGGCTTGCTTCACCGTGCTCTGGGGCACGTGGTTTCCCTTGATTTCGGAATACGTGCAGGGCAACAAGGTCACAGTGGGTCCGCCTTTCTATAACAAGGTCGCCATTCCGGTCGCCCTCCTCCTGCTCCTGCTCACGGCGGTGGGACCCCTACTGGCCTGGCGCAAGACGTCGCTGGAGAGTCTGAAGCGCAACTTCATGTGGCCGGCGCTGGGCGCGCTGGCGGTCGGGATTCTGATGGTCGTGTTCGGAGTGCGGCCGTGGCAGGATATTGCTTACTTTTACGCCCTCATGGCCGCCATGCTGTCTGCGCTGGTGGGGCTGACTGTCGCTTCGGAATTCATCCGCGGCGGCCGCGTCATTTCGCGCCATACCGGGCAAAACCTGCTGGCCTCGATGGTGCACCTGTTCCATCGCAACACCCGCCGCTACGGCGGCTACATCGTGCATTTCGGCGTGGCGGTGGTGATCATCGGAATCCTGGGCACGCCTTTCAACCAGGACAAAGAAAAGGAAATGGGTTTTGGCGACAAGATGACCATCGGCCCCTACACCCTGGTCTGCGAGTCTTACACCCAGGACGACAATCCCAACTACAGCAACGAGTGGGCCATCATCAACGTCTTCAAGGGCGATCGCAAGATCGAGACCATGTATCCTGAGCGGCGCTTTTACAAGGCCAGCCAGCAACCGCAGACTTTGCCCCGGATTCGCTCCAACTACAAAGAAGATCTTTACCTGACGTACGAAGGGTTGAATGAGCAGACGGGCCGTCCCATCATCAAGGCCCACCTGAATCCATTGGTTATGTGGATCTGGGTAGGCGTGCTGATCATGATCGGCGGAACCGTGCTGGCCCTGATCCCGAACGCGGTGCCGGTCAGAGTCTCTGCTCCGGCCCGGATTCAGACCGCTCCGGTGGGAGCCGGAGACTGATCCTGGGGCGATTTCAAATTGAAGATTGTAGATTTCAGATTGGGATGACGCCTCGCAATGACTGCTGGCAGGGCCAAGGGCAAACTGCGATGGAACAGGGAATCTGAAATCTGAAATTATGAAGTCGTTGCCCAATTCCGTGTTGCGCACCTTTCAGGCGGGAGCCCTCGCCCTGATGGTGTTTGCCCTCCTCGGCGCCAGCGATGAAGGGGCACGCTTCAACAGCCTGGGTCACCGGCTGATGTGCGTCTGTGGCTGTAGCCAGATTCTGCTGGAATGCAATCACGTGGGCTGCACTTATTCCGATCGCATGCGCGGCGAACTCATGGCGGGACTTGATCGCGGCGAAAACGACGATTTGACCCTGCAGGACTTCGTGCAGAAATACGGTCCCACGGTGCTGGCCGCACCGACCGGCACCGGCTTCAACCGGGTAGCGTGGATCATGCCGTTTCTGGCGCTGGCGCTGGGACTGCTGACCACGATATTCATCGTGCTGGCGTGGAAAAAAAGGCCTGCGCTGGCCGCGCCCGGCGGTGTCCTGCCGGTCAGCGGCGCGGAGCTTGAGCGCTTTCGTACCCAAGCCAGGAAGGAGACGCAAATATGACGGTCGCAACTCTTACCTGTGCCATGGTGACCCTCGGCGTACTCTTCTACGTGTTTTATCTTCCCGGAAGATTACACATGGGCCCGGAGAAAACCCGGCTCGCGTATTTGCAGGAACGCAAGGAAGTGGTGTACGAGAACCTGCGCGATCTGAATTTCGAGCATCAGGCAGGCAAGCTTCCCGATCAGGATTTCCAGTCTCTGAAGGCTTCGCTCGAGGATGAGGCGGCCGGCATCCTGGCAGAAATGGCACGGCTCGAACAGGCGGCTACCCGCCCACTCCCCGGCCGAAAGGAAACCAGAATTTGAAGCTCTCCCCCAAGGTTGTTGCTGCTGCACTCGCAATGCTGCTGGCCTCCGTCGCTTCGGCGCAAACCCTAAGCGGCACGCTCAAAAACGGAACCACCGGAAAGCCCGCCGCGGGAGATGACGTCATTCTCATCAAACTAGGCCAGGGAATGGACGAAGCCGGTCGCACCAAGGCCGACGCCAGCGGCCACTTCAGCTTCAAGCTTGCGGAGGCGGGTCCGCACCTGATTCGCGCGGTCCACCAGGGCGTCACCTACCACAGCATGGCCCCTCCCGGGACGAACTCGGTGGAAGTACAAGTCTTCGACGTTTCCAAAAAGCTTAACGACATCAGCGTGACCGCCGACGTCATGCGTTTTCAGGCTCAGGGGAACGACTTACAGGGCACGCGGCTGTTCGCGTTGAACAATACGTCCTCTCCGCCGCGTACCCAGATGAACGACCAGAACTTCGAGTTCTATCTGCCCGAAGGCGCGCGCATCGTGGACTCCTCCGCTGAGACCGCGGGAGGGCAGCCGCTGAAGACGGATCCGGTCCCACAGAAAGAGAAGAACCGCTATGCCTTCAATTTCCCGTTGCGCCCCGGCCAAACCCTGTTTCAGGTTGGCTTCGAACTGCCCTACAGCGGCGAGCTGAGCATCGATCCCAAATCCCTCTACCCGGCACAACACTTTGTCGTAATGCTGCCCAAGACTATGCAGTTTTCGGCGGGGCCGGGCAGTGGCTATGAGTCCCGGGCAAATCCCAAGGAACCGAGTACCGTGGTGCAAGTGGCGTCGAACACCGAACTGGGCCAGAAGTTGGCATTCAAGATTTCAGGCACGGGGACTTTGAGCGAAGCCGAGGACAACAGTGGCGGGGCCGCATCTTCTTCCGATAGCGGCGCCACTGCGGGGCGCGATACCCGTCCCGGAGGCGGACTGGGTCCGCCTATCGACGCTCCCGATCCGCTGGAAAAGTATCGCTGGTACATTCTCGGAGGCTTTGCCTTAGCCTTGG
>Ga0326726_10003570_pt1 | contig 14260 bp, 10 predicted proteins | sample MHFenrmetagenome_2_FD_207603 | JGI IMG/M metagenome (GOLD analysis project Ga0326726, IMG submission 207603) | Lab enriched peat soil microbial communities from Michigan Hollow, Ithaca, NY, United States - MHF15MN | ecosystem: Environmental > Terrestrial > Soil > Wetlands > Peat | place: USA... | reverse complement strand
CGTCTGGTACCACTCCAGGTGCCCGAGGTCCCGCCGGCTGGAGATGATCACCGGCACACGCGCCAGCCACGCCGCCGGAACCCCCATCAGGGTTGACCACAAGTCGTGACTATGGAAGACATCAAACCGCCCGCGCCTGAGGAAAGCGGCCAAACGCAAGAGCCGGTAGATTCCGAGCGGCGAGTCCACTCCGCCTTCGGGATAAAACTCCCTCACCACGACCCGCGAACCCTTAAGCCTTTCCAGCAGTGGTCCTCGCGCGCGCAAACATCCCAGGGTGACCTGATAGCGCGCGGGATCGAGCCGGCGCGCCAGTTCCACCGCCTGCGTCTCCGTTCCCCCGATGTTGAGAGAGTCGACGAGAAAAAAAATCCTGCGCGGACCTTTGCCGGGGGCTGCAGAGGATGGATGGGCTCCCACCTCCTTCTCTCTTGGCGGCACACCGGCTGGCTGCCTCTGATTGTGCGTGAGATTCATTCGCCTGGCCCTATCTCCTTGATCCGCTTGACCTTGAAATGAGGAGGAGAATGGGTGTGTTAATACTAGCTGTCCCCGCCCGGTTCCGAACAAGAAACGCTACGGGCGCGGCCACTCATCTTCAATTATCTTAGTTCAGCAGGTTCCGCTAAGAATGTTGGCAGCATAAGAGATTCGCATGAGTCGGTCTATTAGCGTGTTTGGTTTGGGCTACGTAGGCACGGTGACCGCTGCCTGCCTGGCCCACCAGGGAAACCAAGTGACCGGCGTGGACCTGAATCGGGCCAAGGTGGAAGCGATCGAAGCCGGCCGCAGCCCGATCGTTGAGCCGCGCGTGGACGAACTGATTGCCGAGTGCCACCAGGCCTGCCGCCTGCACGCCACCTCCGACGCGGCCGCAGCCGTGCTTGAAACAGAAATTTCCTTCTTGTGCGTCGGCACACCCAGCATGCGCAACGGCCAGCTGGATCTGGGCCACCTCGAGCCGGTCTGCCGCCAGATTGGTGACGCCCTGAAGACCAAGAACTCCTTTCATGCGGTTGTGCTGCGCAGCACAGTGCTGCCCGGCACAGCAGAGACGGTCGTGATCCCGGCCTTGGAAAAGGCCAGCGGCAAACGTGCCGGCAAAGACTTTGGCGTCTGCGTGAATCCAGAATTCATGCGCGAAGGCAGCGCCGTTACGGATTTTATGGAGCCGGTGACCACGGTCATCGGCGGCGATTCGGCCCACACCACCATCCTGCGCGACCTTTATGCCTGGGTGCCCGGCCGGATTTTCGAGACGTCCCTCCGCACCGCGGAAATGGTTAAGTATGTCTCGAACGCCTGGCACGCGGTGAAAGTCGCTTTCGCCAACGAAGCCGGTTCGCTGGCCAAGGAACTCGAAGTGGACGCCGAGGCGGTTCTCGAAATCTTTGCCGCTGACACCAAGCTCAACATCTCGCCCAGCTACCTGAAACCTGGCTTCGCGTTCGGCGGCTCTTGTTTGCCGAAAGACTTGCGCGCGCTCGCCCACCGGGCGCGGGAACTCGACCTGAAGCTACCTTTGTTGGAATCCATTCTCTTAAGCAACGAGAAACATTTCGACCGCGCCGTCGAACTGATTCTCCAGACCGGCAAGAAAAAGCTCGCCATGCTGGGCCTGAGTTTCAAGGCTGGGACCGACGATCTGCGCGAGAGCCCGCAGGTACAACTGGTCAAGCGCCTGCTCGGGGAGGGATGTGAGATACAAGTCTGGGACGACCATGTCTCCCTCGGGCGCCTGATCGGTTCCAATCGCCAATACATCGAGGAAGTCATCCCGCACATCGGTTCTTTGTTGCGCAGCGATCTCGGCGAGGTGCTGCAAGGCGCGGAAGTGGTGGTGGTCGGCACCCGGGCAGTAGGCAGCGATATACTGCGCCAGAAGCTGCGCCCGGATCAGGTGGTGATTGACCTGGTGAATTTGGAAAAATCCCGCCGCCTCGCTGGACTGGCCGCGTACGAAGGGATCTGCTGGTAACGGCTCCGGCCATGAAAATTCTCTGGGTGAAAGCGGGAAAGCTGCTTCCGGTAGACACGGGCGGCAAGATTCGTTCGTACAACATTCTTCGGCGGCTGGCTCGCGACCATGAGGTTCACCTGCTTTCCTATTATGGCGGCCAACGTGACGTGGAGTATGAAGCGGAAATCACGCGGCAATGGCCGGGCGCAGAAGTCATCTACACGGCCGCCCCAGATGCCGGTTTTCTCGAACAATCGCTCGACTATCTTCGGCATCTGCCTTCGTCCGCGCCCTACGCGGTTAGCAAGTTCACCCATCCCAAAGTCCGCCGCGCGATCTCGGGATGGTTTTCGCAAGGCCACTGCGAGGTAGCGGTCTGTGACTTTCTTTCCGCTTCCGCGAATTTTCCTCCCACGCTGCCCGTGCCCACCGTGCTCTTTCAGCACAATGTGGAAACCTCGCTGTGGCGGCGCTTGTCGGAACGGGAGATGAATCCGGCGCGGAAGGTCGCCTGCGCCATCGAGGCCGCCAAGATGGCCCGTTATGAGCGGCGCGCGCTGGGATGGTTTCATCACGTCATCGCGGTTTCCCGCGGCGACCGAGGCCAGATGCTCAGCATGTACCAGGGTTGCCAGATCAGCGTGGTTCCCACTGGCGTAGACATGAGCCAGTACCGTGCCGGCCCATCGTCGTCGGCCGAGCCGCCTTTCGTCGTCTTCACCGGTTCGATGGACTGGGAACCCAATATCGACGCGATGGAGTATTTTTGCTGGGACATTTGGCCCGCGGTTCTTGCCGCCTATCCCCGCGCTCGCTTCCAGATTGTGGGCCGCCATCCTCACCATAAGGTGCGGCGCCTGGCGAGCAGTTCGGTCGAGGTGACAGGCACGGTCTCTTCCGTCTCTGATCATCTTCGGAACGCGACGCTGGTGGTAGTGCCGTTGCGCATCGGCGGCGGCACCCGGCTCAAAATCTACGAGGCGATGGCCATGGGCAAAGCGGTGGTTTCGACCAGCATCGGCGCCGAAGGACTGGACGTGCAGGATGGCCGCGACCTGGTGCTGGCGGATGAGCCCGGCAGCTTCTCCGAGAGTATTATCCAGCTCTTGCGTGATGCCGGACTGCGCCACAAGTACGAGCGCGCGGGCGCAGAACTGGTGGCCGGCTACGATTGGTCTGTCATCGCGCGGCAGTTTGCCACCGTCTTGAGCGGCGTGGTGGCCGATTTCGCCACTGACAGACCCTCCTCCGCTCCCTCGCCGGTTGCGCCATGAGAGTTCTCGTGCTCGATGGCAACCAGAACCAGGCCGTGGCCTGCGTGCGTTCGCTGGCACGCGCCGGACACAAGGTTCTGGTCGGAGAATCTTCGGGTTGGTCCAAAGCGGGCTGGTCTCGTTTTTCCGGCGGCAGCTTTCGATATCCACCGCCACACCAACACGCCGGCGATTTTGTAAGGCGGATCGCTCAGATCGCGGCGGATGAGCCCGGCACATTTGTCCTGCCCTGCACCGAAGCCACGAGCTTGCCGCTCTCCGCCCAGCGGGAAGTCATCTTCGCCGCCGGCGCGCGGATGGTGCTTCCTGCTCACCTTGATCTTCTGCGTGCCGGCAACAAAGAAGAGACCAGCCGTCTGGCTCAATCGCTGGGAATCAAAGTGCCGAAAACCATTGCTGTTTCTGACCCCGCACGGGTGGAGCACGCGGCGCGTTCCGTCTCCTATCCGGTGGTGCTCAAGCCACGAAAATCGTCGGAGTTGTCGGAGGAGGGCGTGCGCACCGCAGGGCGGCCTCTCTACGCCCGTGATGGCGGTGAACTCGCCGCTGCCTACGGCCAGATCAGCGCCCGAAGCCCGGTGGTTCTGGTGCAGGAGTTTGTGCAAGGTGACGGCATGGGATATTTTGCGCTGATGTGTCACGGTGAGTTGCGTGCGGAATTCGCGCATCGCCGGATACGCGATGTGTATCCCAGCGGATCGGGCAGCGCGCTGCGCCTCAGCGTGCCCGTTGCCCCGGAAATCCGCCAGGCCGGCCTCGCCATGCTGCGCGCCCTGAACTGGCACGGCGCCGCCATGGTCGAGTTCCGCCAAGCCCCAGGCCGGCCGCCGGTCTTCATGGAAGTGAATGGGCGGCTGTGGCATTCGCTGCCGCTGGCTTGCTATGCCGGCGCCGATTTTCCCGCATGGCTGGCGCTGATGGCAGAGCATGGGGACATCGGGCTTCCGGCGCCTTACCAGCCGGGCGTCCGCTGCCGTTGGCTGCTCGGGGATCTCCGGCACCTGCTCGGGGTCTGGCGTGGCGCACCAAAAAGCTATCCAATGCGATATCCTTCCCGGCTGCGGACGCTTTTGTCGGAGCTGACGCCAGTGCCCGGCACTTACCACGACAATTTCAGGTGGGAGGATCCGTTGCCCGAACTGGGGGATTGGCTGAGTCTCGTGGCGCGCGCAGGGACGAAGAGGTTTTAGCAGGGAAGCAGTTATGCTTAAGGGCGCTCTCCACATCCATAGTACCTACTCAGACGGCGAATTCACCCTCGCCGAACTGCGGGAGACTTTCCTCGCGGAAGGTTGCGCCTTCCTTTGCATGACGGATCACGCAGAGCATTTCGATTCCGCCAAGCTGAAGGCTTACCTGGACGAATGCGCCGCGCTCTCCGATGCGAAGCTGCGCTTCATCCCCGGCCTTGAGTACCGCTGCCAGCGTGACATGCACATTCTCGGCTACGGTGCCACACAGCTGGCGGTTTCGAAAGAGCCGCAGAAAGTAATCGCGCACATCGCGAGCCAGGACGCGGTGTCGGTGATTGCCCATCCCAAGAACGCAGCGTTTGATTGGATTGAATCCTTCCAGCTGCTTCCGCAAGGCATCGAGGTCTGGAACACCAAGTACGACGGGCGTTATGCTCCACGTCCGGCCACTTTCGCTTTAGTGGGACGGCTGCGCCAGCGCAAGCCGGATCTGCACGCGTTCTATGGCATGGACCTCCACTGGAAAAATCAGTTCCGCGGGATGGTCATGCAGGTGCGCTGCACCGAGAAGGGTACGTCCCAGGTTCTGGCTGCGCTGTCGCGAGGCGACTTCTCGGCTCAAAAAGGTGGTATCGATCTGCCTTCTTCGGGCGCGCTCCCGCAAGAATTGCTGGATGGGCTTGGGCGCGCTCGCAAGCGCTCCGAACGCGTGCAGCATTTCGTGAACCGAACCAAAGGCGCGCTCAAACGCTTTGGTATCCGCATTCCCAAGGCAATCAAGGCGCAGCTGCGGAGGATTTTCTGATGGCCGGCGCAGGCGTGGTGTATCTGATGTACCACGAGCTCGAAGTGCCGGGCCGCAGCCTGTGCGATGCAGCGCCAGGGTATGTCCGATACGTTGTCTCCCGATCTGATTTTGAGCAACAGATGTTGTGGCTAAACAGCAGCGGCTGGCGGGGAGTGAGTGTCGGCGAGGCTCTGGCGGCTCCCCAAGCGAATGGCGTCGTCCTCTCTTTCGACGATGGTTGCGAAACCGATCTTTCTGCCGCCGCGCCCCTCCTCAAGCAGCTTCGGTTCGGCGCGACGTTCTACATTACCGTCGGATACGTGGGGAGCCCCGGCCATCTCCCCGCCGCGCAAGTGCGGGAACTCTCTGACATGGGTTTTGAGATCGGCTGCCACTCCATGACTCATTCCTACTTGAGTGGCCTCAAGTCGAACCAGCTAACCGAGGAAATTGCTTTCGCGAAAATCCGGCTGCAGCACATCATTGGCCGGCGCGTGGACCATTTCTCCTGTCCCGGGGGCCGCTCGGACCCGCGCGTGGTGAGGATTGCCAGAGAAGCCGGGTATCGCTCTCTGGCCACGAGCCGGGTGGCGGTCAACACTCCGCAATCCGATCCCTTCGCATTGGGGCGGGTCGCCGTCATGCGCGACACCAGCTTGAACAGTTTTCAGCAACTCTGCCGGGGCGAGGGAATCTGGAAGCTGCAGCTTCGCGATCTGACTCGATCCGCTGCCAAACTATTCCTCGGTGACGAGCGTTACGATCGGGTTCGCTCGGCATTCCTGGGTGGCTAGTCGGCTTTCACTCCACCCCAGCAGTTGCCGCTTTGATCGCATCGAGGTCGGCGCCAATGTCTTTCCCGTCCGTGCCCTTCCCTTTGTAGCGGCTGGTGGGCAACACACGATATTCGCCGCCAACGCCGCCATTGAATTTCGTGACTCCTGCGGCGCCGGCGCTGTTCGCATGGAAGTTGTTTTTCGGCCAAACCGTAGGCGGAGAATCCACGATCACGTTGTTCCGGAACTCGAAGGACTGGAAGCAGCTGCTCACAATCGAGGCCGGATTTCGCGGGTGCGGCGCATCGGAACAAGGCGCTCCTGTGGAATTGACGGCATACTCCCCCGCGCTTACCAGGTTGTTGGTGAAGATGATGTCGGACATCTGCGCCGGCAGCGGCCCGCCGATGGCCAGCATCACGCGCCTGGGAAACGCGGTGACATGGTCTATCTTCACGTGCCGCAGCGCCGGTGTGCCCGGCTGCGGGTTCATCGAGAGTTGTACCAGATTGCCGTGACCTTCGAAGCGAACCTCGTTGATGTCGTCGAAAACCAGGTCGTGGATGCTGTAGCGCTCACCCGCGCGCGAGGGCGCCGGCTCGCCCGGCGGATTCGCAATCTGCATGCCGCTGCCCGTATGCCGCACGATGCAATTGCGAATCGTTACGTCGGTGACCTCGGTGCTGGGCGCGGGCGCTCCATTGCGCGGGGTCAGCAGAATGGCAAAGCCGGCTTGCGTGAATCCTCCCCAGGAATTCTCCAAAACGTTCCCCTCGAAAAGCACCCGCACGCCAACCTTAAGCTCGAAATTGTTTTTCACAATGAAGGCATTTCCATCCGGACCACCGACGAAACCCGCTTCCCCGCGATGCCAGGTGAGAGGCCGGAACAAGTAGTTGTGGCGGATGGTGATGTCCGTCGGACTGACGGTGCCATTGCCGCCGCCGAACATGATGTTTTCGCCCCCAGCTTCGAGGAAGTTGTTTTCAATCAGGAACGGGCCCGCGGGCAGGGAGCCGTTCCCACCGGAAATTGCCTGTGAGTCGGTGCACGACCCGCTGCGCGCAATGCAATGAAAATCGGTCAGGGTGGAATCAATGACGGCGGCGTGGGTCATACCGTTCAGCCGGATGCCGTGAGCGGTTTCATCCTGCGCCGTGCCGTGTCCCCAGATGCGGTCAAAGATAATGTGATCGGCCGGCGAGTCCTGAGTCGCAGAGGCGATCTGGTAGACCACCGGAAGCTTCTGACTGGCCGGCACTCGCGTAATTTCCAGCCCGATCAAGCGATAATGGTTCGCGCCGGGCGCAAACTTGATCGCGCCTTCGTTACTTTTTCCTTCCAGGCGCGCCGTAACTACTTTGGTGGAAGCGCAGTTCAGGGACGGCCTTCCGGGAAGCGACGCCACACCTGCGAAACACGGCGTCAGCCTGGCGCCGGGCGGCGGCAGGGCAGAGTCAGGCGCGGAGGTACGTATGACGATCCAATGAGCTTCGTCACAAGGCTTCGCGGGAAGAGTGAATGCTCCGACGAATGACGCACCCGCCTGTAACTGGATAGTGTCGCCGCACTGGGCGCGATCCAGAGCATGCTGAAAATTCTCCCCTTCGCGGATGGTAGTCACCTTGCCCGTCTGGCGGGGCATGCTGACGTCTACAGAAAGGCGTGGCAACTCGGCGGGACCGTCGAACTTTGCCTGCGGCGCTGCACCAGCTTGCGACGGGCTCGGCGAGGCACCGGACCACCCAGCCAGCAGCGCCGCTCCCAGCAGGACCAACATCGAGACGCTAAGCCATCCACACCTCGTCGACACCATGGAATTGTCGCGAGTTGTCGCGTTGGTGCCAGAGCCGCTGAAGCTAGCCAACAGCCACCATTTCTGATGCGGCCTTGACCGGCACCTCTCCCGTAAGCCAGGCGGCCGTCACACTAATATTGTCCTCGGCGCTGTGGGGCTTAAGGCTCGTTTTGACTTCGTCGGGACGCTGCGTCACGTAGAGCAGCTTGGCACACAGGTCAGAAGCATCCGTATCGCGGTAGGTTACCACGCCCGCCGGACGGCGCTGGTTTTCGCTCGCCACCACCGGCACGCCCAGCGCCAGCGCTTCCAGCACCGAGGCGCAAACGCCGTCACACGCTGGAGTTCTCAGGAAGACGGAACTGCGGCTTAGCAGGGTCAGAAACTGGTCGTGGGCCAGGTTTCCGAGCAGCAACAGACGGTTGCGCTCATCCGCGGGCCAATCGCGTACGAAGTCCTCAGCCCTCGGCAATTCTTTTTCCGGGAATCCCAGCCAGATGCAGCCTGCGCCAGGGTGCGACTTCCGGAAAAGTTTCATTGCTTCGCGCAAAACGTCCAGGCGGTATTCGGGCCGGAAAGAAACATACGAAAAGAGGACTGGACCGTGATCTTGCAGCAAATTCTCGACCGCCCCCGGCAACGGAACTGGCCGGAAGTCCAGATACTGCGAAGAGAAGGTGGCGATCGCCTCAACTTTTTCTCCCAGAACGCCATACGCTTCGATGGCCTGCTTGATCGGCAACGCGTCGCAGGCGATGCCTCCAGCCAAGTGAAACAGAAAACGGAACGCCCCGCGCCACAAACCAGAATTGCGCGGAAAGTTGTTTTGCGGCAATCCTCCGTGAAACGTGACCAGCGCGGGCCGGCCCACCATGCGCCCCACAAGTACGGCAGCCAGGGCCAGCAGGTATCCTGTCCGTCCCATTCCGTTCAAGTGCACATTCAGTCGATACCCGCTCCGGGCATAGCGCCATATCTTTCGCAGGTAGTCGAAACCGTTTTGCACATCAACATAGTTAGGACTTTTCACCCGCCGGTTCTCATTAATCTTGAGGATCTCGCAAACATGCCCCCGCCGCCGCAACTCTTCGGCGACCAACTTGGTTTGCATCGCCCACCCGCACATCGGTGGCGGATAGTTCCCGATCAGCAAGATCTTGGCAGGTTCGTTCATGTCGACTACGAGCGTAGCGCCGGCGTCCTCGTCGGCTGTCCAGGCGGCGTCTCGCCGCCGACATGGCCCGCGAGCACTCTGTCGGTAGAGTCGGCGCCCCATACCCGCGCTTCCATAAAATTCCGTTGCCAGAGTTCAAACACCAGCATCTGCCACAAAACGCTCGAGTGATTGCGGCGCCCGCGAAGATGCTCGTCCACCATGCTGCGCACTGCCTGCGGCCGGAAATATCCGCGCTGCAAGGTGCGAGGCTCAAGCAGTATTCCCAGTAACTTCTGCTTCAACTCGCCCTTCATCCAATCCACAAGCGGAAGCTGGAAGCCTTGCTTCGGGCGCTCCAGCACAGCCGGTGGAATTCCTAGCTTTCCAGCTAGCTTTTTCAGGAGGTACTTCTGCCTGCCCTTGCGAAATTTCCACTGCGCCGGCAAGCCTGTCACCCATTCCACCAATTCATGATCCAGCAAGGGGCTGCGTACTTCGAGTGAGTTCGCCATGCTCATGCGATCCACCTTGGCGAGAATGTCTCCCGGCAAATAGGTCTTGGTGTCGAGGTACTGCAGGCGGCTCAGATGATCGCTGGCCGGCGCCGAATCGTAATACCGGCGGAACTGAGCCAAAGGCTCGGCCGAGCAGCAGGTCTCCGCAAGAAATTCGTCCGAGAATACACCCCGCTCACGTCCGAACGCCGGCAGATACGAAACGTCATCGAGATAACGATCGCGCCCCGGTAATGACGCATTCCACACCCAGTTTCGCCCAAGCGTTGACGCAGGCAAGTGATCGTGCACGTGCTCCCGATAGAAACGACCCATCCAGTCCGGAATCCAGTTCCAGCGCTGCCGCCGCATGCTGATGGCGTAGCGATCGTAGCCCGCAAACAACTCATCCCCGCCGTCACCCGACAATGCCACGGTCACATGCCGCCGCGCCATCTGGCACACGTAGTATGTAGGCAGCATCGACGAGTCGGCGAAGGGCTCTTCGAGCGTGCTGGTCAGGAAGTCCAGAGTCTCTCCGACCTTCGGTTCGACCACCAAGTCGTGATGTTCCGTGCCGAAGCGCTGAGCGACCATCCGCGCGTAGTTTGCCTCGTTGAAGCGCTGCTCGTGAAAGCCGATGGAAAACGTTTTCACCGGAGCGGAACTGGCGCGCGCCATCAACGCCACCACGACGGAGGAATCCACTCCGCCGCTCAGCAACGCACCCAGCGGCACATCGCTGATCAGCCGGATGCACACCGCTTCCGCCAAACGCTGCTCCAACTCCTCCAGACACTCTTCTTCCGAAGCTGCCCGGTGGGTGCCAAACGCCGGCAAATCCCAGTACTGCCGCACTCGTGCCTGGCCTGCGCTGTATTCCAGCAGATACCCCGGCGGGAGTTTTTTGATGGGGAAAAAAGCGGAGTAAGGATCGGGGACATAGCCGAAACAGAAATATTGCAAAATGCTTTCCGGATTCACTTCGGCCAATTCGGGCGCCACGGCCAGCAGCGCCTTGATCTCTGAGGCAAAGTACAGGCGTTCCTGATGGTGCGCATAGTACAGTGGCTTCTTCCCCAGCCGGTCGCGCGCCAGGAGCAGCTTCTCGCGGCGCTCGTCATAAAGCGCGAGCGCAAACATTCCGCGCAGTTTGGTGACGCAATCGGTACCCATCTCTTCGTAGAGATGAACAATCACTTCGGTGTCGCAGTGGGTGTAGAAACAGTGCCCGCGGCTCTCCAGTTCTTTGCGAAGTTCGGGAAAGTTATAGATCTCGCCGTTGCAGGTGACCCAGACACTCTTGTCTTCGTTATGGATGGGTTGATGTCCGCTCGAAAGATCAATCACGCTCAGCCGGCGCATTCCGAGGCCGACTGGGCCGCGGGTGTAGATCCCTTCATCATCCGGCCCGCGATGGACGAGGGTGTGGCACATGCGGCGCACATCAGCCGCGTCGATGACTTCGCGGTGGCGTCCCACGATGCCGGCTATTCCGCACACCGTGCCACCTCCGGTTCGGCGTCGCGCGCTGCCATCTCCACCTGCGGCGGCTTGGTTCCTCGTACCGAGACGGGAACTGCGGCCGCATGCACGTGCTCCAACCCACAGTCTCCGAACCAGCGGAAGACTTCCTCGTACGTATGCTTGCTCTGGTAGCGGGGCGAGTACCAATCGAAGGTGTCCAGCCAGCGCCACCGCGCATCGGGCTCGAACGACATCGGCAGCAGATACGTGAGCGCGCCGCTCATGCGCCGGCCAGCCAGCGGGATCTTCTTGAGAATTGTGTGCACGTGATACAGCGGAACTGCGAAGTAACAAATGTCGTACAGCAGCCGCGCCGGCATGCGCCGTGTCAGCTTGCGATACAGATCGCTCATCCGGTACCAGCGGTTGGAGGCGCTGTACAGCCAGATCGCGATCCCGCCGCCGGGCTTAAGCAGCCGCGTCAGCGCCTTGAAAGCCTCTTCGCAGTTCGGGGTGTGGTGCAGCACCCCCAGGCTGTAGATGTAATCGAAGCTTTCCGGCGCGAACGGAAGGGCAAGAGCGTCGGCCTGAATAACGGTCACGTTGGAACGATTCGCCAGGTTGCGCGCTGCCGCCTCGACCGCCACGCTCAGGTCGACAGCGACTAGGCGCGCTCCCCAACGGCTCACGACGTCGGCGTAGCGCCCCATGCCGCAGCCCACGTCCAGCACCAGCTTGCCGGCCAAATCTTCGCCGGTGAGTCCGGTCTTGCGGGTGAAGTCGATCTCGGAGCGACGGCTGGATGGGTTGTCCAGTTGCGTGCGCTCATGCTTCAGCCACTGGAATCCAAAGCTGCCGGCATAGTGTTCCGCAGCGACGAAGCACAACACTCCGTTGCGGAAAGGAAAACGGCTCCCGCATTCGGGGCAGGCCACTGCGCCCTTTTCATCCTGCAGCACACCTTGGCAGGACGGACAGCGCAGAATCGCGCCCACTTCGTCAGCGAGTTCCGGCCAGTTCCGCTTTCCTGTATCTCTCATAAAACCTGCTGAATTTCTGCTTGCTCGCATTTGCCCCAGCGTTCTCAAGTTGCTCATTTGAGGGAAACACGCACGCCAGGTGGTACAGCGCGGTGGTGTAGGCCACCATGAAATAGGGGAACAGCTCGTACTGCGTGTCGGAAAAAGCAGCGCCGAGCAGATACGCTCCGAAACTCGCCCACAGGGCTCCGGTGAAAACCTGAATGGAGATGTCTTGCTGAAACGCTTTCGACTTCGAAACCCGGCCTAGATTCCTGAACGCCATGCCCAACACCAGCAAGAACAGAAACAGCGCGGGCAATCCCGCCTCGGCGCCCAGCTCGGTGTAAGTGTTGTGAGCCACACGCCATTTGCCCGACACCGCCGGAAAATTCCCCGGGCCTATTCCAAAGATCGGGTGAGTGGTGATGTATCCCAGGCTCTGGTGCAACAATTCCTCGCGCGCCTGCTTCGAGCCGTTGTCGTAGGAGTCTTCGAGTTGGTCGGGAGAGTTGGTGACGATGGTCGCCATGCGGTCGGTCCAGACCTTCGGAAACAACCCCACGAGCGGTACCGTGGCCGCCAGCAAAATCAACCCGAGCACGGCTGCGGCCACCAGATGCAGCCGTTTCCCCTTGATTCCGAACTGCCACAAGCAAATGGCTCCGCCCAACAGAATTGCGAGAAACCCGCTGCGCGAGTAAGTGAGCACAATCCCCGCCAGCATGACGAACAGCGCGGCGCCCCAAAGCACCTTCTTCATGGCACCTTTCGCCAGCAGGAAGAAAGCAAAGGCCAGCGGCCAGTTCAATGCGATGTTGATGGCCAGATCGTTGGGATTCTCGAAGATGCCGCCCAGCACGCCACCCATACGCAGTTGGCGGTTCAGCGCGATCGAGACCGCAGTCATCAGCGCCAGAGAAATTGCCTGCACAAACAGAAGTTTTCTGAGTTCGTCAACCCGCGTAACCAGCAAGCTCACCAGCAGAGCCACTATCACACCTTTGGAAAAGCGGTTAAAGACGATGTCGAACGCGCCGCCTCTCCACCAGGCAAAGGGAATGGTCAGAATCATCCACCCCAACATCACGAACAGCAGCTTGATCTCCACCGGCAACTTCTTCACTGCCCGCTCACCGCTCAGGCCGAAGATCAAGGCTAGCAGCGCGATCCCTCCGGCGATCTTGACGATGGGCACATAGGAGAGGCCGGGAATCACGTCCTCCGGGCGGGCGTAATAGAGGATGGAGAAGACAATCAGCGCGCGGTAGGCCACCGTGCTGCGGCGCTTGCGGGCCGCGTCTTTTTGCAGCGGAATTGCCAGCGTGGCCACTAGCGGATTCCTCCTTGGCGGCCCGGGGAGTTGTCCCTGTGCGTCGTCATCGGCTCCATGCCGCCTTCCGTCCGGTCACGAAATTTGCGAATGCAACCAACGCCGCGGTGTTCAGCAGTACGAATGTCCATGCTGCATCCGCCGCCCGCGACACCGGCCCACGTTTCAGGCGCGCCATCGCCAGCAGGCTCAACCCATAAAAGACCAGTTGCGCAGCCAGCGCGGCCCGGTAGATCGGTTCCGGCAGGAGCGCCGACGTCACCAGAGCGGCCGCCAGCGCGAAGGGCGCCAGTAAGCGCAGCAACTTGTGGCTCACGAACTCGAAGCGCAGAGGATTTGCATTAGTCAGCAGCCACGGCGCCAGTTGCAGCAGTTGGTAGTTGCCGCCGAGCGTCCGGACTTTTCGCGCGAACTCATGCCCGGTGCCGAGCTGTGGCACATCCCAGACGAGTGCCCGTGAATCGAACACTACCCTTGCCCCCTGCTGCGCCACGTGCATCGGGATGTAAACATCATCCAGGATAGTTTCCGGCGGAAGGGGCGTCAGCACCGCGCGCCGGACTGCATACAACGCTCCCGTCGCGCCCACCACTGAGCCCGATCGCGATTCCATCTCGCGAATCTTTTTCTCGATTCCCCAGTACAAGCCCAGACCCTTATTCGTCTCGCCGGTCTCAGGGTCGCCCATCATCAACTCGCCGCTGGCGCAGCCCACCTCTGGATCAGCAAAGTTCTCGACCAGCAACTTCAGCGCGTCGGGTTCGATCTTCTGCCGCGCGTCGGTGAAAACGATGATCTCTCCCCGCGCATACGCCATCGCAGCGTTCAGCCCGGAAGCCTTACCCCGTCCCGATTGGTTCAGCACCACCTGGATGTGGGGATGGGATGCATAACCGCGAAGCATCGCGTCGGTTCCGTCGCTTGAGCCGTCAGAGACCACAACAATCTCGCATCGGTCCGCCGGATAATTCAGCTCCAGAAGATTGCGCAACTTCCCTTCCAC
>Ga0326726_10003569_pt1 | contig 14266 bp, 12 predicted proteins | sample MHFenrmetagenome_2_FD_207603 | JGI IMG/M metagenome (GOLD analysis project Ga0326726, IMG submission 207603) | Lab enriched peat soil microbial communities from Michigan Hollow, Ithaca, NY, United States - MHF15MN | ecosystem: Environmental > Terrestrial > Soil > Wetlands > Peat | place: USA... | reverse complement strand
ATCCGCGCTTTCCAGTCCTGACACCCTTGATCTTGTCGACGACCTCCCGGCCTTGGACGACCTTGCCGAAGACGCAGTAGCCCCAGCCGTCTGCGTTGGGTGCGGTGTGATCGAGGAAGCCGTTATCAGAGACATTGATGAAAAACTGGCTCGAAGCAGAATGCGGGTCGGAAGTCCTGGCCATGGCGATCGTGTAGCGTCCGTTTTTCAGGCCGTTGCCCGCCTCGTTCTTGATCGGACTCCGCGTCGGCTTCTGCCGCATTCCCGGCTCGAATCCCCCAACCTGGATCATGAATCCGTCGATGACGCGATGAAACACGGTGTTGGAGTAGAACCCGGATTCGACATAGGCCAGGAAATTCTTGGCGGTCTCGGGGGCGCGTTCCGGGTCGAGCTCGAGGTCGATGATGCCGAAATTGGTATGCAGTCTAACCATGGATTTTCGCTATTTCCCCGATTTGACGGTTACCGACTCGATGACGACAGGAAGTTGCGGGACGTTCTGGTTCCCTCCCACAGTCGTGGTCGGCACCCTGGAAATACGGAGTACAACATTCATTCCCTCGACCACGCGGCCGAATACTGCGTAACCGATGCCTTGCGGGGAAGGCTCGCGGTAATCGAGGAAGCCATTGTTTTTTACGTTGATGAAGAACTGGGCGGTCGCGGAATTGGGGTCCGATGTGCGCGCCATGGCGATCGTTCCCAGCTCGTTCTTCAGGCCGCCTTTGATCGCGATTCCGGCTTCGTTCTCGATCGGCCCGCGAGTCGCCTTCTGCTTCATGTCGCGATCGAGACCCCCGCCCTGGATCATGAATCCGTCGATCACCCGGTGAAAGATCGTGCCTTTGTAGAAGCCGCTGTTGATGTACTGCATGAAGTTTTCGACCGTCTTGGGAGCTTTGTCGGGATAGAGCTCAAGCGTAAAGCTGCCCATGGTGGTCTTGAATTCCACGCGCGGATTCTCGGCGAGCGCGCTCGAGGCCCCGGTCAGGAGCAGAGCGAGAGCTACGGTCCGAAGAACGTTCACCAGCCGGAAGGTGCGGGTCATTGTGCTATACTTTTTTCAGTTAAGAAATGTGCGTATCGTTCTATCAAGAAGACCGTAAAGTCTACAGTAATCAGCCCCTTGCGGGAATTTCCCGGATTCTATTGTATTTCCCGCCGCAACGCCTCCGCCTATCCCGAAGTCCGCTCCAGCGGAATTCCCGATCGGGGTGAGCTGTCGGCGTCATGCATGGCGTTCCGGTGTTGAAGATCTACGACAGCCTCCGCCGGGAAAAGCGGCCATTCGCTCCGCTGGATCCTTCGCGGGTAAGAATGTACGTATGCGGGATGACGGTATACGACTACTGCCATCTCGGGCACGCGCGGGTCATGGTCGTGTTCGATGTGGTGCAGCGCTGGTTGCGTACCAGCGGCTACCCTCTGACCTACGTGCGCAATATCACCGACATTGACGACAAGATCATCCGCCGCGCGGCGGAATCCGGGGAATCGGTGGCAAGCCTAACCGAGCGTTTTATCCGCTACATGGATGAAGATGCGGCGGCGCTTGGTGTGCAAAGGCCCGACATCGAGCCGCGCGCGACGGCCTATGTTGCCGAGATGCTGGGCATGATCGGCAAGTTGGAGGAGCGTGGTGCCGCTTACCGGGCGGAAAGCGGAGACGTGAATTTCTCCGTCCGGAGGTTCCCGGGCTACGGAAGGCTCTCGGGCAAGTCTCTTGAGGATCTGCGCGCGGGGGAGCGCGTCGAGGTCGACGCGACCAAACGCGATCCGCTCGATTTCGTGCTGTGGAAGGGCGCCAAGCCCGGAGAGCCCTCATGGCCTTCGCCCTGGGGTGCGGGGCGCCCCGGCTGGCACATCGAATGCTCGGCGATGAGCACGAAGCTGCTGGGACCGCATTTCGACATCCACGGCGGAGGGCAGGACCTTCAGTTTCCGCACCATGAGAACGAAATCGCTCAGTCCGAGGCGGCGTTCGGCGAGCCGGGAGGGCCGCCATTCGTCAATTATTGGATGCACAATGGGTTCGTCCAATTGCAGGACCAGAAGATGTCGAAATCGATCGGCAATGTCGCGACGATTCGGGACCTGCACAAGCATCATGATCCGGAAGTCGTTCGCTTCTTCATAGTGCGCGCGCACTATCGCAGTCCGCTCGCCTATTCCGACGACCAGTTGCTCGACGCCAAGCAGGCGTTATCGAGGCTTTACACCGCGCTGAAAGCGCTGCCTACAGACCCGCGGGCGCCGGACTGGGCCGAACCCAGCGGCCGGCGCTTTCGCGAGGCGATGGACGACGACTTCAACACTCCGGAGGCAGTAGCTGTTCTCTTCGAACTCGCCAGCGAAGCCAACCGCACGCATGTGGCGAGGGCTGCGCAGCAACTGCGCGCACTTGGCGGTGTGCTGGGCCTGCTGGGCCGAGAAAGCGACGAGTTCCTGCGTTCGGGGGGCACCCGAGACGGGATCTCTGACACAGAGATCGCTAGGATGATCTCCGAAAGGGACGAAGCACGTCGCGCCAAGGACTTTCGCCGCTCCGACGAGATTCGGGCGCAGCTTCTCGAAAAGGGCGTCGCGCTGGAAGACGGTTCTAGAGGTACGACTTGGCGCCGCGTATGAATCGCCGCGGCGTCAGAGTCTAGTACGCGAACCTTCCGGCCTTGCTGATGGCGGTCAGCTCCACAAATTTCGAGCCATTGTGGTTCGTCGGGCTGAAGTCGACGACGTATCCGCCGACGTTGAAGTTCTGCATCGAATCGAGAGTCTTCATCAGGCCCTCACGCGTCGGATTGGCTCCCGCACGGCGTATGGCCTCGACGAGGACCTTCGCTCCGATGTAGGACTCGAGTGAAGTAAAGGAAAAATCCTTCTTGCCGATCGATTTCTCGATCGCCGCCTGGTATTCCCTGACAATGGGAATGGACGACCTCGAGTAGGGTGGAACAACCTGCGCGACGACGACTCCGGTGCCCTGATCGCCTAGCTCCGTGGCGAGCGCGCTCGCGCCGACAAAAGAGGTGCTGGCGAATTGCGCGCTCGATCCGGCTTTCTTCGCCGCCTTGATGAAGTCGCCGGTTGTCTTATAGAGGGTGGTGGCGATCACGACGTCGGGGGCGGCCTTGACCACGTCCGACACGGCCGCGCCCAGGTCGGTCTGGTTTCGCTTCAGAGTGCCGATGGATGCGGCCTTCAGCCCGCGCCGGGTCAGCGCCGTTTCCACGGCGGCGAGGTTTTCCTTGCCTATCGCGTCGTCATAATGGATGACCGAGAATTTCTTCATCCCGGTCGTGGTATAGAAATCCACGATCTTCTCGAGCTCGTCTGCGTAGCTCGCGCGAATGTTGTAGACGTTGCGGCGGAACGCGCGCATTGGCTCCGCGCCGGTGAACGGCCCTACGAAGGCGACCTTGTTCTTCTCGGCGAACGGAAGGGCAGGGAGACTCAACGTGGCGCTCGCGTAACCGATCAGCGCTAGCACGCCTCTTTGCTCGATCAAGATTCTTCCGTTCTCGCCGGCACGCTTGGCGTCGTTTGCGTCGTCCAGGGCGATCAGTTCTATGCTTCGTCCGTTTACCCCGCCGGCTGCGTTGATCTGCTTGAAGTACGCCTGGAGACCCTCGCGAATGTCGTCGCCCAGTTCCTTGTTGCTGCCGGAAAACGGTGACGACTGGCCAATCAGGATGGTCGTCTTTGTCACGCCTTGCGCGTGCGCGCCGGCCCATGAAAGCAGGCAGGCGAGTGTCCAGCTTGCCGCTATTGATGCGTGGATGAACCTCATCAGACTCCCTCCTCGTTGTGAGTACCCCAGGCCGCTCCACGCACGGCTCTTATCCCTACTTAAGGAACTTGCCTCCCCGTCCGATCATCGTCAGGTCGACGTATTTCGAACCACTGTGACTGGTGGGCGAAAACGTGACTATGAAATCGCCCAGATCGACATTGTTCATCCCCTCCAGGGCCGAGACAAGCTTTTCGCGGGTCAGGTCCTTGCCGGCGCGCTTCAATCCTTCGACCATGACTTTGCCGACGATATAGCCTTCGAGGCTCGAAAAATTGAAATCCGTATTGCCTGCCTTCGTCAAGATTTCCTGGTATTCCTTCACGATGGGCACGCTCGGGCTCCAGGGAAACGGAACGACCTGGGAAATGGCGACGCCGTGGCCCTCATCCTTCAGCGCATCCGAGAGTGCCTTGCTGCCCACGAAGGAAACGTTGTGGAACTGCGTCGTGCTCCCGGCCTTCTTCATTTGCCGCACGAATTCCGCGATGGAAGTGTAGGCCGAGATCATCACTACGCCGTCGGGTTCCACCGCATTGATGGTTCTGACCGCCTCCTCGACTTTTATGGTGTTGCGTTCCACTTTCCCCAAGGCTGCGATCTTGAGATTGCGCTTGTCCATGGCGATCTGAACGCCTTTCAGACCCGCCTGGCCGTACGCGTCGTCCTGGTAGAAGACCGCGATTTTCCTGTTTCCAGTGGAGACGAGCTGCTCGACGATCTTTTCGGTCTCGTCGTAGTAGCTCGCGCGGACGTTGAAGATGTAGCGATTGACCGGAGTACGCAGTGCTTCTGCGCCGGTGAACGGGCCGATGAGAGGCACCTTGGCCTCGGTAAAGACGGGCATGGCGGCCACTGTCGTGGGTGTGCCGACGTACGAGATCAGGGCGAAGACCTTGTCCTCCTCGATGAACTTCTTGGTGTTCTCAACGCAGAGGTTCCCCTCGTAGCGGTCGTCCCGAGTTTTGAGCTCGATCTTTCTGCCGAACACACCGCCCTGTGCGTTGACGTGGTCGAAATACGCCTTGGTTCCGGCGTTCATTTGTATGCCCAGCTGTGCAGCAGGCCCGGAGAAGGCAGCCGACTCGCCGAGCAGAATTGTCTTTGGCGTGACGCCCGGAGACTGACCGAAGACGACACCCGAAAACGCTGTGAATAGCGTGAGAAATGTCACACGAAACATCTGGACCCTCCTCATAAGGACGACCCCGCCGCAGATTCTAGACCAAGACTGCGCTCAGCGGGCTGGGTGTTGCCCTGAATAAGCAAGATCGGGACCAATTTATATGCGTCCGGCATGGATGTCCCAAGCGCGCGCACTGGCCGCTACGGGCTCGCGTCAATCTGCTGATAACAATAGACAAACGCGCCCGATGCTGCGGCCAGCCCGCTCGAGCTACTGGGCGAAGAACTGCTTGACCTTCTCCATCCACGACTTCGCGCGCGGACTATGCCGATCCTTGTCCATCTGGGTGATGGTTTCGAATTCGCGCAGCAATTCCCGCTGACGCTCCGTAAGGTTCACGGGGGTCTCGGCCACGACGTGGCAGAGCAGGTCGCCGTGCTCGCGGCTGCGCACGCCTTTGATTCCCTTACCGCGCAGCCGAAATACCTTTCCAGACTGTGTCTCGGCGGGAACCTTGATCTTCGCGGAGCCATCGAGCGTGGGTATTTCGATCTCCCCCCCCAGCGCGGCCGTCGCGAAGCTCACCGGCATCTCGCAATGCAGATCGTCGTGGTCGCGCTGAAAAACCGGATGAGACTTCACTTGGATCTGCACGTAGAGATCGCCGGCGGGTCCGCCATTGACGCCAGGCTCCCCCTCACCCGAGAGCCGGATGCGGTCGCCGTCATCCACGCCTGCTGGGATCTTGACCGACAGCGTCTTCTGTTTTTTCACCCGCGCGGCTCCGTGGCAGGACGGGCAGGGTTCCGGAATGATTTTCCCGGTCCCGTGGCACTTCGGGCAGGTCTGCTGGATGGAGAAGAATCCCTGCTGCATGCGCACTTGCCCCTGACCTTCGCAGGTGGGGCAGGTCCGCGGAGCCGTCCCGGGCTTGGCACCGGTGCCCTTGCAGGTATTGCAGTCCTCGTAAGTCGGAATGCGTATCCGCGTCTCGGTGCCGCGCGCAGCCTGCTCAAGCGGGACCTCGAGGTTGTAGCGCAAGTCGGCGCCGCGGTACACCGAAGAGCGCCCGCGGCGAGCCTGATTGAATATGTCGCCGAAGATATCGCCGAAAGCATCGGCGAAGTTCGAGAAACCGGCCCCGCCGCCCGCCATGCCCGCGCGCGGGTCGATGCCCGCGTGGCCGTATCTGTCGTAGGCGGCACGTTTGCCCTCGTCGGTGAGGACCTCGTAAGCTTCCTTGGCTTCCTTGAACTGCTCTTCGGCCTTTGGGTTGTCTGGATTGCGGTCCGGGTGGTGCTTCATCGCAAGGCGCCGATAGGCCTTCTTGATAGCCTCCTCGTCGGCGTCGCGGTTGACGCCCAGCACCTCGTAGTAGTCCCGCTTTGCCATGGGTCTCTATGCCTGCAAATGCAAACGTGGCCGGATCGAGCCCGCCGTGCGGCTCGATCCGGCCAGCCAATACAGCGCGTCTGTGCCCGCTCTCAGCCCTTCCTGTCCTTCACCTCGGTGAATTCGGCATCGACAACGTTGCCTTCGTCCGCCGGCTTCGAAGGGCTCGGCTCGCCGTTGCCTGGTGCGCCTTGCTTCTGCTGACTCTCGGCGTACATCTTCTCGCCGAGTTTCTGCGCAGCCTGCGCGAGCGTTTGGGCGGTCGCGTCGATTTTCGCCTTGTCGTCGGACTTCATCACGTCCTCGGCGTCCTTGAGCGCGGCCTCGATCTTGGATTTCTCGTCCGCCCCGAGCTTGTCACCGTAGTCCTTAAGAGATTTGCGAACCGAATGCACCAGTGAATCCAGCTGGTTGCGCGAGGTCACCACTTCCATCTGCTTCTTGTCATCGGCCGCGTGCGCCTCGGCGTCCTTGACCATGCGCTGGATCTCGGATTCGCTCAGGCCGGAATTCGCCTTGATGGTGATCTTGTTCTCCTTGCCTGTCGCCTTGTCCTTGGCCGACACGTGCAGAATGCCGTTCGCGTCGATGTCGAACGTGACCTCAATCTGCGGCATGCCGCGCGGAGCGGGCGGAATGCCCTCCAGGTTGAACTGGCCGAGGCTCTTGTTGCCTGAAGCCATGTCGCGTTCGCCCTGGAGCACGTGGATGGTCACCGCCGCCTGACTGTCGTCTGCGGTCGAGAAGACCTGCTGCGCCTTGGTCGGGATGGTGGTGTTCTTCTGGATAAGCTTGGTGAAAACGCCGCCCAGTGTCTCGATGCCGAGGGACAACGGGGTCACGTCCAGTAGCAACACGTCCTTGACGTCGCCCTTCAGCACGCCGCCCTGCACTGCGGCACCGACGGCGACGGCCTCGTCGGGGTTGACGTCCTTCCGCGGTTCCTTGCCGAAGAAATCCTTCACCGTATCCTGGACCTTGGGCATGCGCGTCATGCCCCCGACGAGGATCACATCCTCGATATCGGAGATCTTGAGTCCCGCGTCCTTCAGGGCGATACGGCACGGCTCGACGGTCCTCTCGATCAGGTCCTCCACGAGACTCTCGAATTTCGCCCGCGTGACCTTGATCGCAAGGTGCTTCGGCCCGCTCTTGTCCGCGGTGATGTAAGGGAGGTTGATCTCAGTCTGCTGGCTGGAAGACAGCTCGATCTTGGCTTTCTCTGCTGCCTCCTTCAGACGCTGAAGGGCCAAGACGTCGTTTCTGAGATCGAGGCCTTGCTCTTTCTTGAATTCATCGCAGAGATAGTCGATGAGGCGTTGGTCGAAGTCCTCGCCACCCAGGAAAGTGTCCCCGTTTGTCGACAACACCTCGAACTGATGCTCGCCCTCGACCTCCGCGATCTCGATGATGGAGATGTCGAACGTGCCGCCGCCCAGGTCGTAGACCGCGATCTTGCGGTCGCCTTCCTTCTTGTCGAGGCCGAACGCGAGGGCCGCGGCGGTCGGTTCGTTGATGATGCGCTTGACCTCCAGGCCAGCGATTCGGCCGGCGTCCTTGGTCGCCTGGCGCTGCGAGTCGTTGAAATAGGCCGGGACGGTGATCACCGCCTCGGTGCATTCCTCGCCCAGATAGTCCTCGGCGGTCTTCTTCATTTTGCGCAACACTTGCGCCGACACTTCCGGCGGCGCGATCTTCTTGCCGCGGATCTCCACCCAGGCGTCGCCGTTGTCGGCCTTGCCGATCTTGTAGGGCATCAGGTCGATGTCCTTCTGCACTTCCTTCTCCTCGAACTTGCGTCCGATGAGGCGCTTGATGGCATAGAGGGTGTTCTTCGGATTGGTGACGGCCTGCCGCTTGGCGGGCGCGCCGACAAGGACCTCTCCATCCTCCAGGTACGCGATGATCGAGGGCGTTGTGCGCGCGCCCTCCGAGTTCTCGATCACTTTGGGCTTTCCGCCCTCCATGATTGCGACGCAGGAGTTGGTCGTCCCAAGGTCGATACCGATAATCTTTCCCATGGTCTTTCCTTTTGATTTCTCTGGCAAATAACCCAAAACTCGATATGGGGATCAATCCCCCAACTTCAAGCTTGCGCGTCCTTGGGTTTCGCGACCGTCACGAGGGCGGGTCGAATCACGCGATCGTGGAGGCTGTAGCCTTTCTGAAGAACGTTGATTACAGTGTTCGGCTCCTTCTCCGAGGGGAGCATGCTGATCGCCTGGTGCTGGTGAGGGTCGAATTTCTCCCCGGCGGGGCTGATTTCCTTGAGGCCCGCCTTACCGAACACCGTATTGAGCTGCTTCAGGGTTAACTCGACCCCGTTCCTCAGCGATTCCAAGGACGCGGAATCGGCCGCGAGGGTTGCTTCCAGGCCGTCCTTGACGGGCAGGAGCTCGACGGCGACAGACTCGATCGCGTACTTGTAGGCGTTGGCCAGCTCGAGCGCTGTTCGCTTGCGGATGTTGTCCGCCTCGGCTTGGGCTCGGAGCCAGGCGTCATGGTGCTGCTGCGCCTTCGCCTCGGCCTGCCGCAGCAGCTCGCCCAGGTCGGGCGGTGATGCGTCGGGGCTCTGAGGCTCGGGGGATGGCGGTTCTCCGGCTGGGGCGTCGCCCGTGGCAGTCGGTGAACTGGTTTGATCCGGGTCAGGCATACGGTCTCCGCAAGATATGGCTCGACGAGCGTCACCAGCGACGGTATTCGCAGGCGATTCTAACTGGGGCTCGCCCGCGGAATTTCAAGAGGTTTGAACGGGGCCTGTGCTGAGCCAGCCCGCAAGATGCTGCCGTGCAATGACGGCCAGAGCGTCGATCCACTCGGCACGTGCGTTGAGACAAGGCAGCATGCGAAATTCTCGGCCTCCCGAGTCGAGGAAGATCTTCCTGCCCTCGATTCCGATCTCCTCGAGCGTTTCCAGGCAGTCGGCGACGAAGCCCGGACAGACCACGTCCACGCGGCGCAAGCCCTGCCGGCCGCAGTCGGACAGCGTCGATGCGGTATAGGGCTCTATCCACTCAGTACGGCCAAAGCGCGACTGAAAGGTAGTCTGCCACGCGCCCTCGGCAAGGCCCAAGCGTTCGGCCAACAGGCGCGCTGTCCGCTGGCACTGCTTCGAATAAGGATCGCCGCGAGCGACGGTATACCGCGGCAATCCGTGAAAACTCATGAGCAGCCTGTCGGGTCCCTCAGACTGCCAGTGCTCCCGCACCAGACCGGCAAGAGCGCCGATATACGCGGGATGATCGTGAAATTCCTTCACCATCCGGATTTCCGGGACGTTGCGCGTTCTGCGCAGGAACTCGGCGGCGTGATCGATAGCGCTCGCGGTCGTGCTCGCCGCATATTGAGGGTACAGGGGAAACAGGAGCACGCGCTCGCAGCCCTCGGCCTTCAGACGCGCGAGCGTCCCGGGAATGGAAGGCTCACCGTAGCGCATCGCGAATTCGACCCGGATCTGCGGGCCCAGACGCTCGCCCAGCAACTGCGCCTGCCTCTCCGTGTGCACTCGGAGCGGGGAACCGTTCGGATACCAGATGCTTGCGTACTTCCTCGCCGATTGCCCCGGTCGTGTATTGAGCACGAACGCGTGCAGGACCGGTAGCCAAATGGCCCGCGGAATCTCGATCACGCGCGGATCGGAGAGAAATTGCCTCAGATACCGGCGCACCGCACGCGGAGTCGGCGAATCGGGCGTGCCGAGGTTGATCAGCAGGACCGCCGGTCCCGCGTGCGCATTCTGCCGGGGCTGGGGCTCAGGGAGATAGCGCATAGAAAGAGCGGAGCGAAGTTCGGAACGCCGCTTCGAGGGCGGCGCTGCTGCCCCGGGTCACTGCTGCGAAAGCGCGCTCGACAGCAGTTTGGCGGTGATGTCGACGATCGGTATGACCCTCTCGTACGCCATGCGCGTGGGTCCGATCACCCCGACGGTGCCGATCACCTGCCCGTCGACCTCGTAAGGCGCGGTGACCACGCTGCATTCGTCGAGGGGCGCGACGCCGGACTCCCCTCCGATGAAAATCTGGACACCCTGGGCACGGGTACTGACCTCGAGAATCTGCATGAGGATCGTCTTCTTTTCAAACAGCTCGAACAACTCTCGCAGCCGCGACATGTTCGAAGCGAGGTCGTGCGAGTCCAGCAGGTTCCTTTCGCCAGAGACGACGTAATTGCTTGTGGACTGCGACAGAGCCTCGCTGCCCGCCTCAAGCGCTGCGGTCATGAGCAGCGTCATGTCTTCCCTGAGTTGCTTCATCTCCGCGTGAATGCGGCCGCGGATTTCGTCGAAAGTGAGTCCGGCGTAGTTCTGGTTGAGAAAGTTTGCCGCCGTAGTCAGCTCCGACGGAGTATGGGTTTTCTCCGTAAACAATATTCGGTTCTGCACATCGCCTTCTGGCGTCACGATGATCAACAGAACCCGCTTATCCGACAAGGCCAGAAACTCGATGTGACGGAATGCCGGTGTCTTGCGCTTGCTCGCCACCACGACGCCTGCAAAGTGGGTAAGGTCCGAGAGGAGCTGCGAGGCGGCGCTGATGACACGTTGCGGGTGATCGGGATGAAGATTGACCTCGAGCTGGCTGATCTCGACACGGTCCAGCTCTTTCACCGTGAGTAGGGTGTCGACGAAGAACCGGTAGCCGCGGTTGGTGGGGACTCGGCCCGCGGAGGTGTGCGGGCTTGCGACGAACCCGAGTTGCTCGAGGTCGGCCATCACATTGCGGATCGTGGCCGGACTCAGATCCAGGCCCGAATAGCGCGACAAGGCGCGCGAACCGACCGGCTCCCCCTCGGCGATGTACCGCTCCACCAGGGTCTTGAGGAGCATCTGTGCGCGGCGATCTAGCATAACCGCCAATTCTACCGAATCGGCCCTGCTTGGGGTTTGTTAACGCTTCCGCATTCCGTCTTTTGTCGCCCCTAGACCTTCATGATTTAATGGCGGCATGTCCTCTTTCAACACCATCGCGCTGGTGGGCCGCTACCGCTCCACTAGCGTGGCAAAGGCGCTCGCCACCCTGGGTGAGTACCTGCGCAAGCAAGGGCGCACCGTCCTGGTGGAGAAGGAGACTGCCGCTACCAATGGCGTGACCGGTTTTCCGGTAGCCGACTACGCCGAGATCGGTGCTCGTGCCGACCTCGTCGTGGTTCAGGGAGGCGACGGGAGCATGCTCAACGCGGCGCGAAATCTGGCGGGCCGTAACGTGTCTCTGGTCGGGGTCAACCAGGGACGCCTCGGTTTCATGACCGATATCGCGTCGTCCAAGATGCTCGAAGCGATGGGCGAGATCCTCGCCGGCAGGCACGCGGTCGAGGAGCGCACCATGCTCGCCGCCGAGGTGCGTCGTGACGGCGCAGTCACGCTTGCCGCACTCGCGCTCAACGACGCGGTGGTGAACAAGGGCTCGGTCGGGAGGCTGATCGAGTTTGTCGTGAACATCGACGGCGAGTTCGTCTACGATCTGCGCGCGGACGGCCTGATCGTCGCGACGCCCACCGGCTCGACTGCCTATGCGCTTTCGGCGGACGGACCGATCATGCAGCCGGGCGTTCCCGGCTTCGCGCTGGTGCCGATCTCCCCGCATACATTGTCCAACCGACCGATCATGATCAGCGATCGTTCGGCGATCGAGATCTCGCTGAAGCGGGGGAGCGACGCGCGGCTTCACTTCGACGGCCAACTGCAGTGCGACCTTCAGGAGGGCGACCGCGTCGTCATCCGCCGCGCGGAGCACACCATCAAGTTCGTCCATCCCCCGGGCTACAGCTACTTCACAATGCTGCGCGAAAAGCTGCACTGGAGCGAGGGGCTCTGACCCAAGATGCTGGTCAACCTGTCGATTCGGGATTTCGCGATAGTCGATCGGCTGGAGTTGGAATTTCGGCCGGGATTCACGGCGTTGACGGGTGAGACTGGCGCCGGGAAATCCATACTGATCGACGCGCTGTCGCTGGCCCTCGGCGATCGCGCGGGAAGCGAGCAGGTGCGCTCGGGGGCGGAGCGTGCAGACGTTACCGCGGACTTCTCTGTCGAGGGCTTGCCCGAGCTGGGCCGCTGGCTGGGCGAGCAGGCGCTCGAGGGCGATGCCAACCGGCTGCTGCTGCGCCGCGTGGTCGACCGGAGCGGCCGCTCGCGCGGTTTCATCAACGGTCACACGGCCACCATCAACCAGTTGCGCGAGGCCGGGGAGCGACTCGTCGACATCCACGGCCAGCACGCCCACCAGTCATTGCTCAAGGCCGAATTCCAGCGTCTGGTGCTGGACGCTCACGCAGGGCTCACTCCGCTCGCGCAGGAGGTAGGCGAGGCCTACCGGGATTGGCAGAGACTGTGCCGCGCGCGGCTGGACCACGAGCACAATGCCGCGGCGCGCGATGTCGAGCGCGAGCAGCTTGCCTGGCAGGTCGAAGAGCTATCGCGGCTGGCGCTCGCGCCGGGCGAATGGGAAGCGATCCAGTCGGAACATGGCCGGCTCGCGCACGCGGCTAGCCTGATCGAGGGCGTGCGCGACGCGACCGACTTGCTCTCCGAGTCGGAGAGCGCCGCGCTCGGCGCGCTATCGGGCGCGCTTTCCCGGCTTCGCCCGCTCACGGAATACGATGCCGCTTTGCGCGAGACTGTCGCCTTGCTCGAGTCGGGCGAGGCGCAACTGCGAGAGGCCGCGTACGCGCTGCGCCACTACGCCGATCGCGTCGAGCTCGATCCGGCGCGACTGAAGGAGGTTGAGCAACGGCTGGAAGCGGCGCATGGCGCGGCGCGCAAGCTCCGCGTGAGACCCGAGGCTTTGCCCGAACTTCTCGTTTCCCTCAGGCAGCGCCTGAAGGACCTGGAGATGACGGCAGACCTCGAAGCGCTTGCCAGGCAGGAACAAGCCGCGCGCTCGCGCTACGGCACACTTGCCTCCGGGCTGTCCGCCGAGCGCGGCAAAGCAGCGGCAAGACTGAGCCACGAGGTCAACGCCGCGATGAAGGAACTCGCGATGTCCGGGGGGCGCTTCGAAGTGGAGCTGCGCTCGCTCTTGCCTGACGGCAGCGTTGCCGGGAACGAACAGGTGGAGTTTCTGGTTTCGACCAATCCGGGCACCGAGCCACGCCCCCTCGCGAAGGTGGCATCCGGGGGCGAGCTATCGCGCATCAGCCTCGCGATTCAGGTGATTACCAGTAAGGCGGCAGCGGTCCCGACTCTGATCTTCGACGAGGTCGACGCAGGGATCGGCGGCGCGGTGGCCGAAGTGGTCGGCAGGAAATTGAGGAAGCTGGGCGAAGAGCGCCAAGTGCTGTGCGTGACGCACCTGCCGCAGGTCGCCGCCCAAGCCCGCGAGCAATGGTCGGTCGCCAAGGGCGCGGAGGCCGGAAGCTCTCGCAGCCGCGTCGCCGTGCTCGACCAGAAATCTCGAATCGAGGAAATCGCGCGTATGTTGGGTGGTGTTGCGATCACCGCGACGACGCGGAAACACGCGGCGGAGATGCTCGGCTTGCGGTAGTATTCAGCGTTCGAGAAACATCAGCCTTGGGGGGCAGCAATGCGCGAGGCAGCTTTTCAACGAGGGATGGGCCAGATCGTTCTGCTTATTGCGGTGGCGGTCGTTCTCGCCGTCGGATATGTCGCGATAGATCTCTACAGCGGGGGCCAGAAGGACATGGTGATGGTCGAAACTCGCGGAGTGCAGATGGCATCCGCTCTGTCGGCCTTCAAGCGCGAGCAAGGGTCTTACCCCGATGCGCTAGACAAGCTGGTGCCCAAGTACGCGCTCGCGGTGGCCAAGTGCCCGGGCGGCGCGCCGATGGGATACGTCCCTTCCGCCGGCGAATACGTGCTCTCCTGCTCGCACGTGGTCTTCAAATATCTGCCGTACAACTACGACTCGCGCTCGAAGAGCTGGAGTGGCTGACCTGTTCGAGAACGTCGCCGAGCGGGTTTGTGCGGAGAGGGCCTTTCCGATAGAATTCAGCGCTCTCCA
>Ga0326726_10003568_pt1 | contig 14267 bp, 8 predicted proteins | sample MHFenrmetagenome_2_FD_207603 | JGI IMG/M metagenome (GOLD analysis project Ga0326726, IMG submission 207603) | Lab enriched peat soil microbial communities from Michigan Hollow, Ithaca, NY, United States - MHF15MN | ecosystem: Environmental > Terrestrial > Soil > Wetlands > Peat | place: USA... | reverse complement strand
GACGACCCACGCGCCTGTCGGCGGTTCGACCATCCTGGCCGAACTGCAGGCCAAGCTCGAACAGCATGCGGGTTCCGCGCCCGGCTGGCGGAGCGCCGCCGCGCAAGGCCTCGAGGTTGCGGCGATTGTCGCCGCGCTCGATGCCGAACGGGAAATCATCGCCGGCGCACTGCTCCAGCCGCTGCTGGGCCAGGGCCTGATGGATGAAACGGCGGCGGCGGCGGGCTTTGGCGAGCCGGTCGCGCGATTCGCCGCCCAGCTGAACCGCCTCGGCGAGTTCCAGGCAGGCGCCCAGTGGACACCGGACCGCGCGTTGTCCGCTGCGCAGGCGGACGCGTTGCGCCGCATGCTGCTCGCGGTCGTCACCGATCCACGACTGGTGCTCGTGCGCCTGGCCGAGCAGCTGCGCCGCATGCGCGCCGCACGCGCGCTGGACGAGCCGGCGCGCCTGCGGCACGCGTGGGAGACGCGCGAGATCTACGCGCCGCTCGCCAACCGGCTCGGCATCTGGCAGCTCAAGTGGGAGCTCGAGGACCTGGCGTTTCGCTACCTCGAACCCGCCGACTACCGGCGCATCGCCGGCGAGCTCAACGAATCGCGTGCCGACCGCGAGAAGTTCATCGAGTCCGTGCGCGGCGACATCGTTGCGGAACTCGGGCGCATCGGCGTGCGGGCGGAAGTTGCCGGGCGACCCAAGCACATCTACAGCATCTGGCGGAAGATGCGCCGCAAGGGCCTCGCCTTCGCGCAGGTGTTCGACGTCCGCGCGGTGCGAGTCATCGTGGAGACGGTGGCCGACTGTTACGCCGCGCTCGGCGCCGTGCACGGCCGCTGGCATTACATCCCCGGCGAGTTCGACGACTACATCGCGACGCCGAAGGACAATCTCTATCGCTCCCTGCACACGGCCGTGATCGGCCCCGGCGCCGTGCCGCTCGAGATCCAGATCCGCACGCGCGAGATGCACGAGCACGCGGAACTCGGCGTCGCGGCCCACTGGCGCTACAAGGAAGGCGGCACCCGCGATGCGGCCTACGACCGCAAGATCGAGTGGCTGCGCGAACTCCTCGCGCCCGCTGCGGACGCCGAGAGCGACAGCGACTTCCTGAGCCGGGTCCGCGCCGACCTTTTCGAGGACCGGGTCTATGCGCTGACGCCGAAGGGCGAGGTCATCGACCTGCCGGCGGGCGCGACCCCGCTCGACTTCGCCTATCACGTGCACACCGACCTCGGGCACAAGTGCCGCGGCGCGCGCGTGAACGGTCGCATCGTGCCGCTGGATCACCGCCTCGCCAACGGCGAGGTCGTCGAGATCATCCGCGGCAAGGAAGCGCAGCCGAGCCGCGACTGGCTGGTCGAACAGCAGGGATACCTCGCCTCGCCCCGCAGCCGCGCCAAGGTGCGTGCCTGGTTCAAGAAGCGCGACGTCGGCCAGAACCGCATTGAGGGCCGCGAGATTCTGGAACGCGAGTTTTCGCGGCTCGGCACGCAGCATGCGCTGATGGCCGAGCTGATCGGCGAATTTGGCGTGCCCAATGCCGACAGCCTGTACCTCGCGCTGGGTTCCGGCGACCTGTCGCTCGCGCAGGTCACGGCGGCGATCCAGCGCAGGATGAAGGGGCACGAAGCGGCGCCGCCGGCCGCCGCCGCCCCGCAGGTGAAGCCGGCGCGCCGCGATGCGGCGGGCGCCGTCGAGATCGAAGGCGTCGGGGACCTGATGTCCACCTACGCCCGCTGCTGCAATCCGCTGCCGCCCGAGCCGGTGACGGGCTATGTGACGGTCGGCCGCGGCGTGACGATTCACCGTTCCGGCTGCGCAAGCCTCGCGCGCCTCGCGGCGCGTGCGCCGGAGCGCCTGCTGCAGGTCGAATGGGGCAAGTCGCGGGTCGCGCGCTTCCCGGTGGACGTCGTGATCCACGCGATGGACCGGCGCGGGCTGGTGCGCGACGTCAGCACCATGCTGGCCGACGAGAAGGTCAACATCGAGCGCCTGACCACGCGCACCGATGCAGCAGAAGGCAGTGCCGACCTGTCCCTCCGGATCCCGGTCTCCGGACTCGACGAACTGTCGCGTCTGCTGGCGCGCATCGGCGCCCTGCCGGGAGTCATCAGCGCGCGCCGGCGCGTCTGACTCGGCAGCGATCAGCGATTCGGGATGTCGATGGCGCGCTTGTCGGCGGCGAGCGCCGCCTCGTGCATGGCTTCGGACAGCGTCGGGTGCGCGTGGATGGTCCGCTGCAGGTCCTCGCTGCTCGCCGAGTATTCCATCGCGAGCACCGCTTCCGCGATCAGCTCGCCCGCCATCGGCCCGATGACGTGGATGCCGAGAATCTCGTCGCTTGCCGCATCGGCGATGATCTTGCAGAAACCGGCGCCGGCTTCCATCGCGCGCGCCCTGCCGCTGGCCGCGAACGGGAAGCTGCCGGTCTTGTAGGCGCGGCCGGCAGCCTTGACCTGCTCCTCGGTCTGCCCGACCCAGGCGATTTCCGGCGCCGTGTAAATCACGGAGGGAATGGTCCTGTAGTTGACCTCGCCGTAGAGGCCCGCAATCCGGTCGGCGACGGCGACGCCCTCCTCTTTGCCCTTGTGCGCCAGCATCGGCCCGCGCACGCAATCGCCCACTGCCCAGACATCCGGAGCCGCCGTGCGGCAATGATCGTCGACCTTGATGAACCCGCGTTCGTCGAGCGTGACGCCCGAACCCTCGCCCAGCAGCCCCTTCGTGAACGGCCGGCGGCCGATCGCGACCACGAGGCGGTCGACGACCAGCGTCTGCGCGCCCTTGGCGTCCGAGTAAGCCACCTGGACCCCATCCGGGCGCACCTCAGCTCCCGACACCTTCGCGCCGAGCCGGATGTCGAGCCCGAGCTTCTTGAAATGACGCGCCGCCTCCTTCGCGACCTGGCCGTCGGCGATCGGCAGCAGCTGGTCGAGTGCCTCCAGGATCACGGTTTCCGCGCCGAGCCGGCGCCAGACGCTGCCGAGTTCGAGGCCGATGACGCCGGCGCCGATGACGCAGAGGCGCTTCGGCACCCCGGAAAATTCCAGGGCGCCCCAGGAATCCACGATGCGCTCGCCATCGAAGGCAACGCCGCGCAACGGCATCGGCTCCGATCCGGATGCCAGCACCACATGCCGCGCCTGCAGTGTGCGCACCGTGCCGTCCGGCCCGGTCCATTCCACCTTCCGGCCGGCGAGCAGCCGGCCGTGGCCGGTCAGCGGCGTGACGCCGGCAACTTTGAAAAGCGTCAGGATGCCCTGCGTGCTCTGGCGGACGATGCCGGCCTTGCGCTTCTGCATCGCCGCGACGTCGAACCCGACGCCTTCGAACTTCACGCCGTGATTTGCGAATTCATGCACCGCGCGGTGAAACAGCTCCGACGATTCGAGCAATGCCTTGGACGGGATGCATCCGGCATTCAGGCAGGTGCCCCCGAACGCCGGCGTGCCATCGCGGTTCTTCCACTCGTCGATGCAGGCGACCGACAGCTTGTTCTGTCCGGCCCGGATCGCGGCCGGGTAGCCCGCCGGGCCGCCGCCGATGACGATGACGTCGAAACTGTCAGCCATGTCCCCTCGCTCGTTCAGACCTGCAGCAGCAGCCGCGCCGGATCTTCCAGCGCTTCCTTCACCGCGACCAGGAACTGGACCGCTTCGCGGCCGTCGATGATCCGGTGATCGTAGGTCAGCGCGACGTACATCATCGGGCGCACGAGGACCTGGCCGCCCACCGCGACCGGGCGCTGCTGGATCTTGTGCATGCCGAGTATGGCGCTCTGCGGCGCATTGACGATCGGCGTCGAGAGCAGCGAGCCGAACACGCCGCCGTTCGTGATCGAGAACGTGCCGCCGGTCAGTTCCTCGAGCGTGATCGCGCCATTGCGCGCGCGCTCCGCGAATCCGGTGATCGCCTTTTCGAGGTCGGCGAAGCTCATGCGATCCGCGTCGCGCAGGATCGGCACGATCAGGCCGCGATCGGTCGATACCGCGACGCCGATGTCGTAATACTCGTGGTAGACGATGTCATTGCCTTCGACGGAAGCATTGATGACCGGATAGCGCCGCAGGGCCTCGATGCAGGCCTTCACGAAGAAGGACATGAAGCCGAGCCGCACGCCGTGGCGCTTCTCGAAGGCTTCCTTGTGCCGGGCGCGCAGGTCCGAGACCGCCAGCATGTCCACCTCGTTGAAGGTGGTCAGCAGTGCCTGCGTCGTCTGCGCCTGGACCAGGCGCTCCGCGATCCGGGCGCGCAGTCGTGACATCGGCACGCGTTGATCCACGCGCGCGCCCTCGGGCCTTGCGATCGGCCCCGTCTCCAGGTGATGTGCGACATCACCTTTCGTGATCCGGCCGTCGCGCCCGCTGCCGGCGATATCCCCGGTATCCAGCTTGTTCTCCTCCACCAGCCGCTTGACGGCGGGCGACAGCTTCGCGGCAGCCTCCTCTTTCTTCGCCGGCGCCGGCTTTGCCGGCGCTGCTGCCGGCTCCGGCCTCCGCGACTTCGGTTGGGCGGCCACGGCGCTCTCCTCGATGATCGCCAGGAGCTCCCCGCTTCCCACCGTGCTGCCGGCATCCTTCTTGAGCGCGGACAGCACGCCGGTCACCGGCGCGGGCACTTCGAGGACCACCTTGTCGGTCTCGAGATCGGCGAGGTTCTCGTCGCGATTGACCGGGTCGCCGGCTTTCTTGTGCCAGGTGACCAGCGTCGCGTCGGCGACGGACTCCGGCAGCTGCGGGACGCGCACTTCGGTGGTCATGAACTCTTCCTGGTCGAACGCGCGGTCAGACGCTGGGTATCGCGGTGGGTTTCCTCGGTATCCGACGCGGTCAACGCGGCCTTGACCAGCGCCTGCTGCTCCTTCAGATGCAGCGCATGGATGCCGGTCGCCGGCGCTGCCGCGCCGTCGCGCCCCGCATACAGCAGCTTCTGGTTAGGACCGAGACCCGCATGCAGGCGGTGGCGGATCTGGTACCAGGCCCCCTGGTTCTGCGGTTCCTCCTGGCACCAGACGACATCGCGCGCCGTGGCGTAGCGGCCGATGATGGCCTGGTACTCCTCGGCCGGGAAGGGATAGAGCTGTTCGATGCGTACGAGCGCGACATTGACCAGCCGATCGGCGCGGCGTTGTTCCAGCAGGTCGAAATAAACCTTGCCGCTGCAGAGCACGAGCCGCCGGACATCGGCGGGCGACATCGGATCCTGCTCGTCGATGATGTTGAAGAAATGGCCCTCGGCCAGGTCGGACATCGCCGAGATCGACAGTTTGTGGCGCAGCAGGCTCTTCGGCGTCATGACGACGAGCGGCTTGCGCAGCGCCCGCAGCATCTGGCGGCGCAGCAGGTGGAACATCTGCGCCGGGGTCGAGGGAACGCAGACCTGGCAGTTCAGCTCGGCCGACAACTGAAGGAAGCGCTCCAGGCGCGCCGAACTGTGTTCTGGCCCCTGTCCTTCGTAGCCATGCGGCAGGAACAGCGTGATGGCGGACAACCGCCCCCACTTGGCCTCGCCCGACGTGATGAACTGGTCAATGATCACCTGCGCGCCATTGGCGAAATCGCCGAACTGGCCCTCCCAGATCACCAGCGTATCCGGGTCCGCCGTCGAAAATCCGTATTCGAATCCGAGCACGGCCTCCTCGGAGAGGGTCGAGTCTGTCACCCTGAACCGGGCCTGCCTCGCCATGAAATGCTCGAGCGGCACGTGCGTGCCGCCGCTCACCTGGTCATGCAGTACCGCGTGGCGGTGGAAGAAGGTGCCGCGCGCCGAATCCTGTCCCGTCAACCGGATGTGGTGGCCTTCGTCCAGCAGTGCCGCGTAGGCGATAGTCTCCGCTGCTCCCCAGTCGAGCGGCAGCTCGCCCGCGTACATCCGGCGCCGGTCGTCGATGATCCGCGCCACGCGCGGATGCAAGGTGAAACCCACGGGGACGCCGGTCAGGGTCTTCGCGAGTCCTGCGAGCCGTTCCATCGCGACGGCGGTCCCCGGCCTTTCGGACCAGTCGCCGTCGGCATGGCGGCTCCAGTCCACCGTGTGTTCATTGCCCGTCGTACCGGCGAAGGCGCGCGCCTGCGGCCGGCCCTCGTCCAGGCCGCGACGGTATTGCTCGACCATCTCCGCGACCTCGCCCTCGGCCAGGATCTCGTCCTGCTCGAGCCGGCGCCCGTAGAGCTGGCGCGCCGTCGGATGCTGGCGGATCGCCTGGTACATCAACGGCTGCGTCGCAGCGGGCTCGTCCGCTTCGTTGTGTCCATGCCGGCGGTAGCAGACGAGGTCGATGACCACGTCCTTGCGGAACTTCATCCGGTAGTCGAGGGCGAGGCGCGATGCAAATACGACGGCTTCCGGATCGTCGGCATTCACGTGGAAGATCGGCGCCTCGATCATCTTGGCGACGTCGCTGCAATAGAGCGTCGAACGCGCGTCATGCGGGTCGCTGGTCGTAAACCCGATCTGGTTGTTGATGACGATGTGCAGCGTCCCGCCGGTGCCGAAACCCCTTGCCTGCGACAGCTGCAGCGTTTCCATGACCACGCCCTGTCCCGCGAACGCGGCATCGCCGTGGATCAGCACCGGAACGACCGTGGCGCCCGTCGCGTCGCCGCGCCGCTCCTGGCGCGCGCGAACCGAGCCCTCGACGACCGCGTCCACGACTTCGAGATGCGAGGGATTGAATGCAAGCACGACATGCACGTTGCCGCCCGCCGTGCGCAGGTCGGCGGAGAATCCCTTGTGATACTTGACGTCGCCTGAGCCCTTGAGACCGATGAGGTCAACATGGCCCTCGAATTCGGAGAAGAGCGAGGACGGCGCCTTGCCGAGCACGTTCACAAGGACGTTGAGCCGACCGCGGTGCGCCATGCCGATGACCATGTCCTCGACGCCGGCCGCCCCGCAACGCTGCACGAGGTCGTCCAGGAGCGGAATCAGGGCATCGCCACCCTCCAGGGAGAAGCGTTTCTGACCGACGTACTTCGTGTGCAGGTAGCGCTCGAGTCCTTCCGCCGCGGATAACTGCCACAGCAGGTTGACCTGCTCTTCCTTCGAGAAGCGATGGTGCAGTCGCCCGTCCTGGAACCGGTCCTGCAGCCAGAGGCGTTCATCGGCATCCGACACGTGGGCGAACTCGGCGCCGATCCGACCGGCATAGATCTGCCGCAGCTGGACCAGGATCTCGCGCAGCTTCATCTGCGCTTCGACGCCGCTCGTGCGGCTGCCGGTATAGAACTCCGTCTCCATGTCGGCTTCGACGAGCCCGACATAGGACAGCTCGAGCACGCGCGGCATCGGCCGCTGCATCAGGCCGAGCGGATCGATGTCGGCGATCAAGTGCCCGCGGTTCGCATAGAACTGGATCAGGCGCGAGACGGCGGATTGCTTCTCCGCATCTGCGACGACCGCCGGTGGCGATGGAATCGGCGATCGCGCAGGTGCTGGGGTCCGTCGGGTCGCCCTTGCGCCAGCGGGAATCGGCGCGGCGCGAATCCTGGCCGCCGCCGGGCCGAGCGCCTCGAAGAATCGGCGCCATTCCACCGGTACGGACGCCGGGTTTCCGACATAGCGCTCGTGAAGCGCCTCGACATAGGGCGCCTGGGCGCTCGAAAACGGGCTCGATTCGTAAAGCTCGCGCAGGGACGGGCTCATGGCCAGAAGAATTATACCGGACCGGACCGCCATCTTCGTGCTTGTGTCAGGTCGTTGACAGAACCACGGTTCCCGGGTGCTCAGGATCACTCCCGCATCGATTCACCAACCAAGGAGCACGATCATGAACACCGAACTTTCACCGCGAATCAGGACTCTCGTTTCCGGTCTCGCAGCGGTCGCGATCACCGGCCTGCTGATGACATCGGTCATCGAGTCCCTGAACCCGGCAGCGTTGACGAAGAGAAGCGTTGAATCCGAAACGCCGTTGGCTGCAACCGCTGTCGATCACGGCAGTGTCGCGGCCCCCAAGCGCAGGGTCTGAAGCATGCGCTGTTACGGCGCCCGGCCGGATCCTGGCCGGGCGCCGTTGCAATGGCGCCAGGCGGTAATCACGGTGAACACCAGGTCGCAATGGAGCGGGTTCGAGCGATTCCTTTCCCTGTTCACGAGAGTGCAGGCAGGAGAAGGTCGCGGCGTCGCAACCCTGTGCCTGCAGGCCGTCCTGCTGATGGTGGCGTACTACCTGATCCGCCCCGTCCGCGAGGCGATGATCCTGACGGAAGGCGGTGCCGAACTCAGGAGTTACGCGGTCGGCGCCCAGGCCCTGCTGCTGATTGCCATCATCCCGGCGTACGGCGCATTGGTCCGCCGCGTCGACTCCAGTCGGGTCTTCCAATGGGTCAACGCATTCTTTGCGTCAAACCTGGTCGTCTTCTTTCTGCTCGGCGAAGCGGGCTGCCGCTTCGGCTTCATGTTTTTCGTCTGGGGCAGCCTTTTCGGCGTGATGACCGTCACGCAGTTCTGGGCATTCGCGACCGACCTGTTCAGCGTGAAATCCGGCGAGCGGCTGTTCGGCGTCATCGCGGTCGGACTGTCCGGAGGCAGCTGGATCGGGTCGCAACTGGCGTCTGCCGGATTCGGCCTGGTCGGGCCCCATGGCCTGATGCTGGCCGCCGCCGCCGTGCTGGCATGCGCAACCGTCCTCGGCCGCCGGGTGCGTGACAGCATACCCGCCGATTCCAGCAGCCCGCCGATCGACAACCCGCTCGCGACCGGCGGCGCCGGGAATCCGGTCGGTCAGTGGCTTGGCGGGCTCGCCGTGCTCGGCCGGAGTCGTTACCTGATCGGTATCGCCGTGCTGGTCGTGCTTCTGAACTGGATCACTTCCACAGGCGATTACGTCCTTTCAAACTGGCTCGTCGACGTGGCACGCATGGAAGCACCGCATGCCACTTCGGCATTCATCGGCCAGTTCATGGGGAATTACTGCTCGACGATCACATTCGTCGGATTCCTCGTCCAGCTGCTGCTGGTCTCGCGGCTCATTCATCTGGCCGGACTCGCGCGCGCGCTGTTGATCACGCCCGTCGCATTCTTCGCGGGCTACGTCGTGATCGGCGTCGTGCCGGTATTCGCCTTGCTGCAGTCGGTGCTGGTCGTGCAACGAAGCCTGGACTACACACTCCTGAACACGGCGCGCAGCGCGCTGCTGCTGCCAACCAGCCGCGACGAGAAATACCAGGCCAGGACGGTCATCGACACACTGTGTTACCGCATGGGCGACCTGCTCTCGACACTGTCGATCTACGCCGGCGTGAGATACTTCGGCGAGACGCGCATGCAATTCGTCTGGCTGATACTGGTGCTCAGTGTGCTGATGACATTGGTCGCATGGCTGATCGGTCGCGAGTACGCCAATCGATTCGGCGCGGGACAGTCGTCACGGCGCGGCGCGCCGGTTGTCAGCGGCGGGGATGTGGCCCTCGCTCAGCAGTAGATCGCGACGCTTAAGCAAGGCATCGATCTGGCGCCGGTTCACATACGCGCCGATGGCTTGTTCCAGCGTCGTGCGATCCAGCGTCTTCAGGCGCTCGGCCAGCACCGGCGGCAACCGCGTTTCGCCGCGGTACAGCAGCACCGGATTCTTCGTGAAGGTGCGGAATGCCCGCGTGTGGTCGATCAGCACCAGCATCCAGTCCTTCGTGAAAAGCGCATTTTCCTGGGTGCGGTCGCTGTTGTGGATCAGCACGTCGAAGACGTTCATCAGGTTGTACTGTGGCGCCGCATCGCACCAGCCGGAAGGCTGCAAGCCCTGCTCCAGCATGTGGCGGAGGTTGATCGAGTCGTCGATCCAGAACTGCAGCACGCCCCGCCGGCCATTGATGGTCCTTGGCACCGTCACCGGGACCATGTCGAGCCCCAGCAGGCGGTCCAGCCTGTAGGCGGCGAGTTCGTGCTCAAACCGGTCGGAATCGTTGCCGGCTGCGCTGGTGGAAAGCTGCTTGAAGACCGCCCGCAATTCCACGCCGTCCTTGCGCAGCGTGACGCGCCGGGGTTCGGTTATGCCGCTGTCGAGATCCTCGATGCCAATCACCTCGGCCTGCCCGAGCCACTGCTCGAGGGCGTCGTCGTCCATCCCGCCGGGGCGCGGACCGACGGCGCGCGCCAGAATCCCGGGTTGCAGGCGCTGGCCGGGCCGATCGGCATAGGCCACGCTCCACTTCCCGTTCTCGAAGACGAATGCAGCCGGCGCGCCCTGGTAAACCGCCTGGAGCATGCCCGTATCGAGCAGGATTACGCGCCCGTCAAAGCGGCTGATCACCCTGCCGGTCGGTGAAACGGTATGCCCGACGACCAAGCGTGTAACGCCCAGCTTCGCGAGCGCAGCTGCGAGGTTCTCGGCTTCGGCATACGGATAGCACAGTGCCTGGCCGCGATACCAGGTCGGCCCCCTGGGCGTGAAGATCTCCGCGTCCTGGAGCGTCCTCAGCGTCTTCGACTCCTGTTCGGCGCCCCTGGCGGCCACGATCTCCGGCCGTTCCAGGAAACTGACGGGCCGCGTGAGGCCGAGTTCCTCCTGCGCCGCCTGCCACGCCTGCAGGTACTCGCTGAGCTGGGCGTGCAATGTTTCGTTCGTGGCATCGAGCCCCAGCCGCGCCACCATCTCGGGGAGCCCCGCATGCACGAGCGCCGTGTCGTTGATGACCATCAGGAACGGCTTCGACAACAGCCACGCGCCGTACTGCCCGGCGGGCGCAAACGCCTGGCGATGCGCAAAATATCCCGCCGGGTACGCAGCATCGAATTCAGCCCGCGATGCCGCGGGTTCCTTGCCAGTCACGCGCTGCCATGCCGCCTCGCGCAGCCGGTCGTCGTCTGCACCCGCAAATTCCGCATATTCCACGTCGGTCACGTAGCGCAGGTCGCCGACGATGTTCATGACTTCGTGATTGCCGAGAAGAACGTGCACGGCGCCGCCCGCACCGGGCGCCTCGCGCTCCAGGCGCATGAAGAGATCGAGGACCTTGCGGGAATCCGGTCCGCGGTCGATCAGGTCGCCCAGGCTGACGAGGTGGGTGTCGCCGGCGCGCCAGTGCAGGGATTCATCGACGACTGCAGTCTCGCGCAGCACCGAAAGCAGTTCCTGATAGGCGCCATGCACATCCGGCACCACGACCACGCGCCGCACGCCGTCGAGCCGATAGGCTGTGTCCACTCCACTGGCCGGACCGGCCAGCAGCAGCGCGAAGGCGAGGATCAGCAAGTGGCGCAGCAGCTTGCCGATCGGGCCGCGGGCCACGGTCGATTCACGCCGGAACATGAGGCGTATCATCGCCGAATATCGCCAGGGCCACCACCGGGAACCCGGCATGACGACGCTCGCGGGAAAGATGATGCTCCGTCGCAGCCCGCTCTTTCGCGGCCTGCCGCCGGCGACACTCGATCGCATGGCGGGACTCGCGGTGCAGCGCAGCTTCCGCAGCGGCGAAATCGTCTTCAGTCAGGGCGACCCGGGGGACGCCCTTTATGCCGTGGTCACCGGAAAGATCCGCATCAGCGCCGGTGCGGCCGACGGAAGGGAGATCTTCCTCAACATCATGGAGCCCGGGGACACATTCGGGGAAATTGCGCTGCTGGACGGCGGTACGAGAACCGCGTCGGCAACCGCCACCGTTCCATCGGAACTGGTCTCGATCCGGCGCGAGCATTTTGTCGCACTGCTCGAGCGCGAACCACCGGTGGCACTCGAGTTGCTCCGGCTCTGCGGCGAGCGGCTACGCTGGACGAGCGGGCTCGTGGAAGATGCCGCGTTGCTCGATGCGTCTGCGCGTCTCGCGAAACGTCTTCTGAGCCTCGGTCAGTTGCACGGCGAACAAACCGCAGGTGGATCGAGGCTCAGGATCTCACAGGAAGATCTTGCAAACTTCCTCGGCGTGTCGCGGCAGATCGTCAACCAGCAACTTCGGGACTGGAAGGGCCGCGGCTGGGTCGATCTCGGGCGCGGTGTCATCACGGTGCGCGATGAGGCTGCATTGCGAAAAACCGCGCTGGAGAGCTGACGCACCCGGACTGCGGCGTCAATGACGGTCGATGATGATGACCGGGTCTTCGGCCTCGGATCGTCCGACCGTGGCCGTGTACTTGAATTTGGACTCGTGGCCGCAGCCGTCACCGATCGAGAATGCCCTCTCCTCACCGGGCTCGATCTTGAACAGGTCAACGGATTCGCCGTGGTCCTGCAACGCGGCGGCAGTATCGACCATGACCCGGAGGGTTTCCGTCGAGTCATTCTGGAACAGGAGCGTGTCCTGACCTTTCACCACGATTCCCGTTTGCGTCTTGTTGTTCTCGGTATAGATCCTGAGCCTGATGATTGCCATGGTCTTGCTCCCCTGTCTCCTTCAGAATTTCTTCCTCAGATCCCCCAGCTCAGGCGCCGCCCGCATCAGCTTTTCCGGGTATCCGAGTTCCCGTGCGCGCTTCGCATGGTTCAGTGCAGTTGAGGGATCGCCAAGCCCCAGCTCGGCGAGCGCCACGTAGTACTGCACATAGACATCCCCGCTTCCCTCGGACAGCGCGGCATCGATGCCGCGCCGCGCTCGCTTCGGATCGTCGAGTCGTGTCGCATAATACGCCGCTATGGCCTGATTCTGCGCATCCCTCTGGTTCACGGCCAGCTCGCTGTCGGCCAGGTCGAGCGCCCGGCGGTATGATTTCCTGGCTTCTTCCGGTTGCGAATCAAATAGCTGTGCATCCGCAAGATTGCCCCACAGGCGGTGGTCCGCCGGGGCAAATCCGATGGCCTTGCGGAACATCTCGGCCGCCTCCGCATAGCGCCCGAGGTAGTACTTGACCGTCCCGATGTTGGAGTAACTGGCGCGACGCGGCTCCAGCGCGAGCGAGCGCGAGAAAGCGTCGGCTGCCTTCTCGAAGTTTCCCGTCATCAGGTATGCGCCACCCAGATTGCTCAATGCAATGGCATCGTCGGGTGCGAGGATCGTGGCGCGTTCGTAGACCGGGATGGCTTCGGTCGACCGGCCTTGCGTGTACAGGAAGCTGCCGTAGGCAACATGCGCTGCCGCGTAGCTGGATTGCGCGGCGATCGCGCGCCGGTACGTGCCGTCGGCTTCATCCGCCTTTCCGTTGGCGGCGAGCGCATCGGCAAGCCCGATCAACACATCCGGCGACTGCGGCGCTAGCGCGAGAGCGCGCCGATACGAGGCTTCCGCCTGCGCGGCGTCGCCTGTCGCGAGTCGCAGCCCGCCGATCGCCATATGAACTTCCTGCGCGGCGCTGTCGAGGGCTTCCGCATTCGCGCAGGCTTCCTCGGCCGCCGCCACGTACCCAGGGACCTTTTCGAGGTAGTAGCGGTCGACGCGTGCCTCGCAGAGGCCAGCCTGTGCGCGCGCAAAATCCGGTTGTTCCGCGAGTGCGCGGCCGAACAGCTGTTCCGCCGCGTCGATCGATTTCGGGCTGCTGGGCTCGCGCAGGTATGCGAGGCCCTGGAGATAGAAATCGTATGCGACGCCGCTGCCAGGGACGGGCTTGGACGTCGGACCTTCCGCCGGCTTGCTGAGCACGAGCTCGAGCGCCTTGATGACCTGGGCAGCGATGTCGCTTTCAATTGAGAAGAAATCGGCCGTTGGCGGCTCGTAGGTATTCGACCAACGGTAGGAGCCGCTGGCTCCATCGACCAGCGCGGCGGTGACACGGATGCGATCGGCCTGCCGCTTGACGCTGCCCTGCAGCACGTAACCGACGCCAAGCCTGTCGGCAATCTCGCCGACGCCCAGGTCCTTGCCCTTGAATGCGAATGTCGACGTCCTCGCTGCCACGCGCAATTCGGGGATCCTGGTCAGGCGGCTCGAAATCTCCTCGGCAAGTCCCTCGCCGAGATAATCGTTGTGCGGATCGCCGCTCATGTTCTCGAATGGCAGGACCGCGATCGAATTGGGTCCGGACTTCCCCTCCAGGGAGCCCAGCAGGCCACCGAGGCGGTGACTCGCGTTCGACGGAATCAGCTCCCGGCCAAGGAGTCCGAGGGCCACGGCAACGACGAGCGCCACGACGGCCAGGGCGGCCCGGCGCACGCGCCGGGAAGCAATGCGCGCAAAGATTCCGGTGATGCGACCGGCAAGTCCCGGGGCCTCGGCAGGCAGCACCTCAAAGGTCCTGACGGGCTCGCGGATGTTCTTGACCTGGCGCGTGCCCGCGGCAATGAATCGCGCCGACACCTTGAGATGGACCTGGTCGTAGACGGGACCGGAAATCAGCACGCCACCCGGCTTTGCCAGCGCCTGCAGTCGTGCCGCGACATTGACGGTATCGCCGAAAGTGGAGC
>Ga0326726_10003566_pt1 | contig 14271 bp, 11 predicted proteins | sample MHFenrmetagenome_2_FD_207603 | JGI IMG/M metagenome (GOLD analysis project Ga0326726, IMG submission 207603) | Lab enriched peat soil microbial communities from Michigan Hollow, Ithaca, NY, United States - MHF15MN | ecosystem: Environmental > Terrestrial > Soil > Wetlands > Peat | place: USA... | reverse complement strand
AAGAAGGAAAAAGGCAAAAGAAGGGCGGAAGGATTACACTCCTTCCTTCACTTCTTCCTTTTGCCTTCTTCCTTCTAACTTCGTGATGTCCCTGACCTCGCGCGTCCTCGCCGGCCTCGTTGCGGGGTTTCTTCTCGGGCTGGCCCTCGCCAACGCTTCTTCGTCCATCTCGGGACCAGTCAACGCGTTCCTCGCGCCGGTCGGGACGATCTTCGTCAACCTGATCCGGATGACCGTGATCCCGCTGGTCGCGTCGATGCTGATCGCCAGCGCGGGGTCGCTCGGTGCGTCCGGTGCGCTCGGCCGGGTCGCCACGCGCGCGATTGCGATCGCGGTCGTGCTGCTCGCGGTCGCGACGGCGGTCAGTGTCGCGGTCGCCGCGCCCGTGCTCGACCGCGTGCAGATCGATCAGGCCGCGGCGATGGCGCTGCGCGGTCCCGTCGCCGGCGCCGCCGCGCCGGTCCCGACGTTCGCCCAGTGGTTCATCGACCTCGTGCCGCAGAACATCATCAAGGCGGCTGTGGACGGCGCGATGCTGCCGGTCATCCTCTTCGCCGTGTTGTTCGGTCTTGCGCTCGCCCGCGTCGCGGAGCCGAGGCGTGACGCCGCGCTGCGCGCCATCCAGGGCGTCGCCGACGCGATGCAGCGCCTGGTCGCCTGGATTCTCGAGCTGGCGCCGTTCGGCGTCTTTGCGCTCGCCGTGCCGCTAGCCTCGAAGCTCGGACTCGGCGCCGTCGGCGCGGTGGCCGTGTACATCGTGCTGGTCGTTTCGCTGACGGTCGCGGTGGCGATCGTCCTCCTGTATCCCGTCGGCATCATCGCGGGACGGATGTCGCCGGCCGCGTTCATCGCGTTCTGCACGCCCGCCCAGGCGGTGGCGTTCGCCTCGCGTTCGTCGCTGGCCGCGCTGCCGGCGATGATCGAAACCGCCGAGCGCCAGCACATGCCGCCGCTCGTCTCCGGCTTCGTGCTGCCGCTGGCGGCGTCTATCTTCCGCGTCGGCGGAGCCGTCGCCATGACGGTCGGCGCCCTGTTTCTCGCGCGGCTGTACGGCGTGACCCTCTCGGCGCCCCAGCTTGCGACGATGGGCGTGACCATCATTCTCTCGACATTCACCGTGCCCGGCATCCCGTTCGGCAGCATCATCGCGATGGTGCCGGTGCTCGCCGCCGTCGGCCTGCCCGTCGAGGGCATCGGCGTTCTGCTCGCCGCCGACACGATCCCGGACATGTTCCGCACGACCGCAAACGCGACCGGCATGCTGACGCTGGCGGCCGCGCTGAGCCGCGACAATCGGCTTGAGCCGGCAGACGCGGCCCGCAGACAATAAGACGTGCCCGCACTCGGACGACTTCGCTACCTCGACGCGCTTCCGGACGCGAATGCGCGCCCGAGAGGCACGCTGCTGCTCATTCACGGCTTTCCGCTGAACGCGCGGATGTGGGAGGGCCAGCTCGCGTTCGCCGCGGCACGCGGCTGGCGCGTCATCGCGCCGGACTTGACCGTCGTTGCCACACCAGGCGCTACGGTCGACGACTTCGCCGGCGTCGCGATCGATCTGCTCGACGGCCTGCATATCGAAGGCGCGGTCGTCGGCGGCCTGTCGATGGGCGGCTACGTGACGTTTGCGCTCGTCCGTCACGCCGCGCGGTACGTTCGCGGTCTGATGCTCGCGGACACGCGGTCGCAGGCCGACACGCCGGAAGGCGTCGAAGGCCGGAAGAAAATGCTGCAGCTGTTGAAGGACCAGGGACCTGCCGCGATTGCGGACCAGATGATCCCGAAGCTCATCGGCGAGACGACGAAACGCACGCGGCCGGAACTGGCCGATCGACTGCGCGCCATCATCATGACGAATCCGGCCGAAGCCATCGGCGGCGCCATCAACGCGTTGATGACGAGGCCAGACGCGACGCCGCTCCTCGCGTCCATCCACGTGCCGACGCTGGTCATCGTCGGGGCCGAGGATACGCTGACGCCGCCGGCGCTCGCCGAGGACCTGCATCGGGGGATCGCCGGGTCGCAACTCGAGGTCATCGCCGGCGCGGGGCATATGCCGAACATGGAGGCCCCCGCGGCGTTCAACACGGCGCTCGCGGAGTTCCTGGACCGCCGCGTGTGAAGGGCGGGTGGGGCAGGTAGCGCGGGTGGGGAAGAACAGTTATGGATCTAGAGCTCATTGGGAAGATCGCAATCGTCACGGGCTCCACAAAGGGCCTCGGTCTCGCGTGTGCTTCAGCCCTCCTTCAGGAAGGCTGCAACGTCACGATCTGCGCGCGCGGGGAAGAGGGGATCGTCACTGCGGTCACTCGGTTGCGCGAGATTCCCGGTGCTTCGGATCGCCTGCTGGCCGTCCAGGCCGACCTGGCGACGGACAAGGGCGTCGCCGATGTCGTGATCCGCACCGTCGAAACCTTCGGCGGGCTGGACATCCTTATTAATAATGTGGGGCTCGGCCAGGGCGCCGGCATCGTGGACACTCCGGACGCCCAGTGGCAGGAAGCGCTCGACCAGACCCTGTTTCCGGCCATTCGTGCCTCCCGGATGGCCGTCCCCCACATGCGCAAGCGGGGCGGCGGATCGATCGTGATGATCGCGTCAATCTGGGGGCGCGAGTCAGGTGGACGGATGACGTACAACGCCGTGAAAGCCGCCGAGATCAGCCTCGCGAAATCGATGGCTCAGCAGTTGGCGAAGGACAACATCCGCGTCAACAGCGTGGCGCCAGGGTCGATTCGTTTTCCTGGGGGCTCGTGGGACCGGCGCGTACAGGAAGATCCGGAGGGAATGGCGGAGTTCGTCCGCCGCGAACTGCCGTTTGGCCGGTTCGGCCGCCCCGAAGAGGTCGGAGCGGCGGTCGCGTTCCTCGTCTCGCCGCGTGCCAGCTGGATCAGCGGGGCAAGTGTGCCCGTTGACGGCTGCCAGTCACGCTCCCTGATCTGATCTCGGGATCGGCATTCGCGTTCTCCGCGCGAGTGACGCGGGATCGGCCGCTCGACGCGACCTGACGCCTGGCTGACGGTTTGGAGATTCTTACGCGAACGACGAAACCTTCGGGGTTCTCGAGTTCGCCAGTTTCGGGTCCTTCAGCATCGGTCGAGTGAAGGAAGAAACCTCTGTGCCGCACTCGCGGCTCGCATGCTCCCATCTTCTAAAGACTCCTGAGAACTCTTATCGGCTCTCACTGGCCAGCGTAACAGTACCGTGTACCTCGTCAAGACAAAAAGCACACAAAATGAAAAAAACTTCGCGCGCGTCGTCATCGAGCGTGTAACGCGATCAGCGTGCAACGCGCCGCGCGCTGAACACGAACCAGTAGACGGGCGCGCCCGCGAAGATCAGCGCAAACGTGATCGATGTCGGCACCGGCTCATTGATGAGCGCGTTGACGACGAACGCGATGACCGCGACGATGAAGATGGCGGGGACAACGGGATAGCCGATCGCGCGATACGGACGCGCGAGCTCCGGTCTCGACCGCCGCAGCCGGTAGATCGCGGCGACGCCGAGCGCGTAGAACGGCCAGATGGCGAGGACGAACGTGTCGGTGAGCGCTTCGAAGCTGCGGCTGAGGACGAGTGCCATTCCGAGCAAAGCGGCGAGGATGATCGCGATGTACGGCGTCTTATAGCTCGGATGCACCTTCGCAATCGTCTCGAAGAACAAACCGTCGTCGGCCATCGCGAAGAACACGCGCGGCGACGCGAGCATGCTGCCGTTGAGCGAGCTGAACGACGAGATCATGACAAAAATTGACACTAGTACGACGCCAATGCGGCCGAAGAGCGCGAGCATCGTGTCCGCGGCGACGAGACGCGACTGCGCGACCTTCTCGATCGGGTTGACGTAGAGATACGCGACGTTGGTCGAGACGTAGAGCACGATGATCGCGATCGTGCCGAGGATGATCGCGCGCGGCAGGTTGCGGCCCGGGTCTTTCACTTCGCCGGAGGCGAACGACAAGTCGGCCCAGCCGTCGTAGGCCCAGAGAATGCTGACGAGCGCGAGGCCCATGCTGCCGACCGCGAGCGGCGCGCCGGTTCCGGTCGTGAGGTTCGAGACGACGGCGCCGTGGCCTGCGCCGAGCGCGAACGCGGAGAAGACGAGCACGGCCAGCGCGAGGAACTTCGCCCACGTCGCGACGCCGACGATCATCGCTCCCACGCTGGCGCCTCTGATATTGGCGAACGCCGCGAAGGCAATCGCCGCGGCCGAGAGACTGCGGGCGACGATGTAGTGCTCGATCGGGTCGACGCCCAGGCTCCTCAACAGATACTCGCCGAACACGACCGCGATGCCGCCGAGCGCGTTCGCGCGAATGAGGACCAGCTCCGACCAGCCGAACAGGAACCCCGCCAGCCGTCCCCAGCCTTCGCGGAGGTAGGCGTAAAGGCCGCCGGTCTCCGGCAGCGCCGCGGCCAGTTCGGCCAGCGACAGCGCCCCGCAGAGCGTGATGGCGCCGCCCGCGACCCAGAGCGCCAGCATCGCGATCGGGTTGGGGACCTTCTGCGCGATACCGGCCGGAGAACGGAAGATGCCGGAGCCGATGGTGATGCCGACGACGAGAGCGACCGAGCTCCAGAGGCCGAGCGTGCGCGGAAGACGTTCGGAAGGCGTGGCCATTTTCGACTTTCACCTCTTGATCGCCCCCTGCCGGGCTGGTACGATCCGCCCTCATGGCTGGGGGAAATCTCGTAAAGAACACGGCGCCCTCGGCCGTGGCTCGTCAGGATAATGCGCTGGACCAGGCGCTCGGCCGGCTCGCGGACGGTGCCGTCGATCGCCCCGACACGCCGGACCTTCACGTCACCGCCGTTCGCCGGCTCGAGGCCGTCCCGGCGCAGTACGCGCCGTTTCCGGCAGCGCTCGATGGACGGTTGACGCAGGCGCTCGCGTCGCGCGGCGTCACGCAACTCTACACGCATCAGGCCGACGCGATCGATCACGCGCTTGGCGGACGGAACGTCGTCGTCATTACGCCGACGGCGTCGGGCAAGACGCTCTGCTACAACGCGCCGATCCTGCATTCAATCCTGCAGGATCCGTCGAGCCGCGCGCTGTATCTGTTTCCAACGAAAGCGCTCGCGCAGGATCAGCTCGCCGAGCTCCAGGCGATGTGCGAGCAGATTGACGCCGCAACGGGCGAAAAGATCGGCGTCTTCACCTACGACGGCGACACGCCCGCGGACGCGCGGCGCACCATCCGGTCGCGCGCGCATCTCGTCCTCAGTAATCCGGACATGGTGCACGCCGGTATCCTGCCGCACCATCCGCGCTGGGCGAAGCTCTTCGAGAACCTGAAGTACGTCGTGATCGACGAGCTGCACGCGTACCGCGGCGTCTTCGGCAGCCACCTCGCCAACGTCCTGCGCCGGCTGCGCCGCATCTGCCGGCATTACGGATCGAATCCGGTCTTCCTCTGCTCGTCGGCGACGATCGCGAACCCGCGCGAGCTCGCAGAACGGCTGACCGGGCAACCGTTCGAACTGGTAGAGAAGAGCGGCGCGCCGCGCGGCGAGAAGTTCTTCGTCTTCGTGAACCCGCCGGTCGTCAACCAGCAGCTCGGCATCCGCCGGTCGTATCTGAGCGAGACGCGCCGCATCGCCGCGGAGTTTCTCAAGCGCAACCTGCAGCTCATCGTCTTCGCGCGCAGCCGCCTGACGACGGAAATCCTGACGACGTACTTGAAGGAAGACTTCGAGGGCGAGCCGGGGATGCCGGAGCGCATCCGCGGCTATCGCGGCGGATACCTGCCGCTGCGCCGGCGCGAGATCGAGAAGGGCCTGCGCGACGGCGCGGTCCGCGCAGTCGTCTCGACGAACGCGCTCGAGCTCGGCATCGACATCGGCGCGCTCGACGTCAGCGTGATGGCGGGCTATCCGGGCACGATCGCATCGACCTGGCAGCGCGCCGGGCGCGCGGGACGCCGGGCGAGCCGCTCCGCGGCGGTGATGGTGGCGAGCAGCGCGCCCCTCGATCAGTTCGTCGTGAAGAACCCGTCGTACTTCTTCGACGCGTCGCCGGAGCACGCGCTGATCGATCCGGACAACCTGCACATCCTCGTCGATCACCTGAAGTGCGCGGCGTTCGAGCTGCCCATGACGACGGACGAGACATTCGGCAGGCACGACGTGCAGGAGATACTCGCCGTCCTCTCCGAACAAGGCCTCGTGCACTTGTCCAGTAGGCCGGGTCCTTTCGGACCCGGCGAGAGCGAAGGCGAGTGGACGTGGACGAGCGAGTCGTACCCGGCGGATGCGGTCAGCCTGCGGTCCGTGTCCTCGGACAACTTCGTGATCGTCGACACGACGCACGAGACGCGCGTGATCGGCGAAACGGACTTCACGAGCGGGCCCGCGACGCTGCACCCGAAGGCGATCTACATCGTCGAGGGCACGCTGTATCAGGTCGAGAAGTTCGACTTTGAAGGGCGCAAGGCGTACGTCCGCGAAATCGATTGCGATTACTATACGGACGCGATCACGTACAACAGGGTCACGCCGATCGATACGTTCGCGACGGAGGACGTAGCGCGAGGCTTTCAGCCGAGCGTGCGCACGCATGGTGAGGTCCACGTCGTCTCGCGCGTCGTCGGCTTCAAGAAGATCAAGTTCTACACGAACGAGAACGTCGGATCCGGCGAGCTCGATCTGCCCGAGCAGCAGATGCACACGACGTCGTACTGGCTGACGGTGCCCGCGAGCGTCATGGGCGCGCTGCCGTTCGCGCCGGACGATCGACGCGACGGGATCGTCGGCCTGGCGTACGCCCTGAAGCAGATCGCGCAGCTGCTGCTGATGTGCGACGGCCACGACATCGGCATCGCGATCGACAGCGGCGACGGCGCGATTGTCGAAGGCGCCGCGCGCGACCAGAAGATTTTCGTCTACGACAACTATCCCGGCGGGATCGGCTTCAGCGCGCCGCTGTACGACATGCACGGCGAGCTGCTCGCGAAGACGCGCCAGCTGATCGCCGACTGCGAGTGCGAGAACGGATGTCCGGGCTGCGTCGGGCCGGCGGGGAATACGGGTCCGCTGGCGAAGGCTGCGGCGCTGCGGATCCTCGGGCTGTTGGGGGAGAGGCAACTCGAAGGCGGAGTCGACACAAAGGACGCGAAGGACACAAAGGAGAGCGAGGTACAGGTCTTTTGAGTACTCTCTCCGATCGCATTCGCGGAATCGTCACGCCGGGACCCGGTGTGCGACCGTCCCTGCCTGCCTCACCCGCCCTACCCGGCCCACCAGCCCCACCTGCCTCACCTGACCTTGAGGCGATCCTGGGTGGGCACTGGTCGGATCGCTGCTTCATCGTCGAGCGACGATGGGAGCCGTCGGCGCGCCACGGCCGCGACCAGATCGGCGCGATGGCGGAGCGCCTCGACGAGTCCGCGGCCGGCGCGCCGCTCTTTTCGAACGGGGCCGCGACGCCCGCGCGTGCGCCGTTCGTGTTCTTCGATCTGGAGACGACCGGGTTGAGCGGCGGCGCCGGCACGCAGGCGTTTCTCGTCGGCTGCGCGTGGTGCGATGACGATGGGGCGTTCGTCACCAGGCAGTACGTGCTGACGCGCTATGCCGACGAGCGGCCGCTGCTCGAGCGCGCGGCGGGCGAGCTGACGCGGGCAGGAGCGCTCGTCAGCTTCAACGGCAAGTCGTTCGACGCGCCGGTGCTCGAGACGCGCTACCTGTTCCACCGCATGACGTGGATCGGCGCGGGCGTGCCGCACGTCGACGTCCTCCATCCCGCGCGTCAGTTCTGGAAGGGTGACAGTTGTTCGCTCGTCGCGCTCGAGCGCGACGTGCTCGGCTACTATCGCGTCGGCGACGTGGGCGGCTTCGAAATCCCCGAACGGTATTTCCAGTTCGTTCGCAGCGGCGACGCGCGGCCGCTCGCCGCGGTGCTCGAGCACAACCGGCTGGATTTGCTGTCGCTCGCCGCGCTGACGTCGCGCCTGCTGCATCTGGCCCGCGTCGGGCCGGGCGAGACGCGCGACGCGTGCGAAGCGCTCGCGCTCGGCCGCGTCTACGCGCGCGCGGGCCGCGACGACTGCGCCCGCGCGGCGTTCGGGCTGGCCGTCGAGCGCAGCATGAGCGATCGGTTCCGGAACAGCCAAGCCGTCAGGCTCGAGGCGCTGAGGGCGTTCGCGCTGTCTCTGCGAAGAGCGGGCGAGTACCCGCGCGCAGCCGTCTGCTGGCGGGAGATTCTCGACACGCCGGGATGTCCGCCGCCGCTCGCGAAGGACGCCGCCGAGGCGCTCGCGATACATCACGAGCATCGCGCCCGCGATCTCGAGGCAGCCAGGACGTTTGCGTTGCGAATTGGACAGGCTGGAATGCCTGGAATGAACGCCGCGGTGCGCCACCGCCTCGCGCGGTTGGACCGGAAACTCGAGACGGCTACCGCGCGGCAGCCGTCGCTTTCTTGGCCTTCGCCGTCTTTGCCGACTTCGCGGCCGTCTTCCGGCTCTCCGACGTCTGCGCCCCGAACTTCTTCGTAAACCGCTCGACGCGGCCTTCGGTATCGATCAGCTTCTGCCGGCCCGTGAAGAACGGGTGGCAATTCGAGCAGATTTCGAGGTGCAGCTCCGGCTTGGTCGACCGGGTTTTCCACGTGTGGCCGCAGGCGCAGCGCGCCTCGACGTCGTGGTACTTGGGATGAATGCCTTCCTTCACAGCGCGCTCCTTGGGGCTTGGGACAAGAAATCATTATATCAGGCCGGGTGGGGCTGGTGGGGCGAGTAGGAAAGAACGCTTCACCGATCCCAGCGATGCGCCCGCAGTGCGTCTCGAAGGCGCGGCGGCAGCGGGACGCCGTCGCTGGCGGCCAGATTCCGCTCGACGTGCCGGGGGCGGCGCATGCCGGGAATCGTGGTGCAGACCGCCGGGTGTTCGAGGATGAAGCGGAGCGCCAACTCGGGCAGATCCATTCCCTCGGGCACCAGCGGCTGAAGGCGATCGACCCGTGACAGGGTCGCCGCGAGGTGCTCGGGGCTGAAGTACGTGTTCCGCCAGTCGCCGTCGGGCCACCTGGAGTCCGGCGTCAGCGTGCCCGTCAGGCCGCCTTCGTCGAACGGCACGCGCGCGATGACGGCGATATCGTGCGCCTGGCAGTACGGCAACAGCTCGTCCTCCGGCGCCTGGTCGAAGATGTTGTAGACGACCTGGACGCTGTCGACGAGCCCGGTCTCGAGCGCGCGCAGAACGTTGGTCGCCTGCCAGCGATTGACGCTGATCCCGATCGCGCGCACGAGCTTCTCGCGCTTCAAGTCGTCCACCGCGCGCTGCCAGCCGGCATCTCTGGCCCACGTGTCGCTCCAGACGTGAAACTGCTGCAGGTCGATCGTCGAGACGCCGAGATTGGTCAGGCTCTTCTCGGTGTACTCGCGAATGTGATCGGGCGGATACGTCTCGGCGACCGGAGAGTCGTCCTTCGCCGGCCACTTCATGTTCTTCGGCGGGATCTTCGTCGCAACGATCACGCGGGCGTCGTGATGCGTGCGAAGCGCCTGGCCGAGCAGCGTCTCGCTCTTGCCGAGGCCGTAGACCCACGCCGTGTCGAAGAACGTGCAGCCGAGTGAGATCGCGAGATCGAGCGCGCGCAACGACTCTTGATCGTCGGATCCGGTCCAGCCGCCCATACCCCACAGGCCGTATCCGATCTCAGAGACCTGCCAGTCCGTGCGGCCGAATCTTCGTGTACGCATCACCTTGGTGTCGTATTGTAATCGTCAGTGGGCGAAGGCATTCAGTGGCTTCGTCGCCTCCTCGAACACGCCGGGTACGTGGCGCATCGCTGGCCGACGACGCGGTTCGATGGGATGGGCGACGCGCTGACGCTGATGGGGCGACGCGGGTATCACCCCCGCGTGATAATCGATTGCGGCGCCAACGTCGGTCAATGGATGACGCTTGCGTCCAGAGTATTTCCAGATGCCGCCTGGCATCTGATCGAACCGCAGCCGGCCTGCGTGCTGGCCCTCAGAATCCTGAGCGCGGCCCGCGAGAACGTCACGATTCATCCAATGGCGGTGAGCAGTCCTGGGACGGCCGTCGTGACGATGCTTGGCGGCGGCGAGGGAACGGGCACGGGGACAGGGAACTTCGTCGCGCTGCCTGGCGAAACGTTCTCCGACCAGCGGGTACTGGAGGCGACAACGCTCGACCGCCTGCTGGCCCACCGTCTTCAACCGAGCGACCGGACCCTCCTGAAGCTCGACGTCGAGCAGCACGAAATCGAGGTCCTCAAGGGCGCCGAACGCGTCCTTCCCTCGATCGAAGTCGTGCTGACTGAAGTCAGCATCTACGATGTCGACGGCCGCCGGCCGACATTCGGGGACGTGTTCGAATATCTTGGGAGCCGGGGCTTCGAGTTCTATGATGTCGCGTGTCTGAGCGGCCGGCGGCGCGACCAGCGCCTGCGGCAAGCGGACGTGCTCTTCGCTCGCAGCGGCAGCGCACTTCTGGCTGACCGCGACTGGGCGTAGCTGACCCGCCTTCGCGTCAGGACTTGCCGTTGGACATCGCGGCCAGGAAATCCTGGTTGGTCTTCGTCTTCGCCATCCGCGAGAGGAGCAACTCCATCGCCTCGACCGGCGACAGAGGCGTCAGCACCTTGCGCAGCACCCACACGCGGCTGAGATCTTCTTTGGGGATCAGGAGCTCTTCCTTCCGCGTGCCGCTCTTCTGAATGTCGATCGACGGGAACACGCGGCGGTCGGTCAGCTTGCGGTCGAGGTGGATCTCGAGGTTGCCCGTGCCCTTGAACTCTTCGAAGATCACTTCATCCATGCGCGAGCCGGTGTCGATGAGCGCGGTGGAGATGATCGTGAGCGATCCGCCCTCTTCGATGTTGCGCGCGGCGCCGAAGAAACGCTTCGGACGCTGGAGCGCGTTGCTGTCCACGCCGCCCGACAGCACTTTGCCGGACGGCGGGACAATCGTGTTATAGGCGCGCGCGAGCCGCGTGATGGAGTCGAGCAGGATGACCACATCCTTCTTGTGCTCGACGAGCCGCTTCGCCTTCTCGATGACCATCTCGGCGACCTGGACATGTCTTTGCGCGGGCTCGTCGAACGTGGACGAGATTACCTCGCCGCGCACCGAGCGCTGCATGTCGGTGACTTCTTCCGGCCGCTCGTCGATGAGCAGCACGATCAGGTACACCTCGGGGTGGTTGTGCGTGATGCTGTTCGCGATGTTCTGCAGCAGCATCGTCTTGCCGGTCCGCGGCGGCGCGACGATGAGGCCGCGCTGGCCTTTGCCGATCGGCACCATCAGATCCAGCACGCGGGCGGAGAGATTCTCGGCTTCGGTTTCGAGCCCGATCTTCGCCTGCGGGTAGAGCGGCGTCAGGTTCTCGAAGAACACTTTCTCGCGCGCGCGCTCCGGCGGTTCGAAGTTGACCGCTTCCACCTTGATGAGCGCGAAGTACCGCTCGCCGTCCTTCGGCGGCCGTATCTGGCCCGAGACCGTGTCGCCCGTGTGCAGGTCGAACTTGCGAATCTGCGACGGCGAGACGTAGATGTCGTCCGGCCCGGGCAGGTAGTTGTAGTCGGGCGCCCGTAGGAATCCGAAACCGTCCGGCAGCACTTCGAGCACGCCCTCGGAGAAGATGAGCCCGCTCTTTTCGGCGCGCGCCTTCAGGATTTCGAAGATCAGCTCCTGCTTGCGCATGCCGGTCGCGCCCGGCACGTCCAGTTGCTTGGCGATCTTCGTCAGCGCGCCGACGCTCATGTCCTTCAGCGTCGAGAGCTCGAGTTTTTCAGGGGGAGGCGCCGCGTCGCCCGCGGGTTTGGCCGGCGGTGCAGCCGTGGCGGCCGGCGCCGGCGCGGTCTCGGTGGTGGTGGCGGCCGGTTTTACCCGGACTTCGTCAGTCGGTCGATCAGTTTCCACAGTTCGTCCAGTCCTTCACCCGTCTCCGCCGAAACCGGCAGGACGGCGTCTTCAAATACGGATTCGAGTTCTCTCATCGCGCGGATCCGTTCGCCGCGCGCGAGTTTGTCGATCTTGGTCCCGACGATGCCGAAACGCGCGACGGTCGATCGCAGCCAGCGCCATGCTTCGAGATCGCTCTTCAGGCCCGGGTGCCGCGCGTCGATGATCAGAAGAGCCGCCCGCCCTACCTGCCCTACCCGCCCAAAGTACTGCTGCGTCACCTCGTCGAGTTCGCGCCGGTCGCCCTTGGCGAAGCCGAACCCGGGCAGATCCACGAGGTACATCGCGCGGCTGCCACCGCGCGCCACCCGATATACGTTAGCCAGCCGGGTTTTTCCTGGCGCAGCGCTTGCGCGCGCGACGCGCTGTCGCACGAGCGCGTTGATCAGGCTCGATTTGCCCACGTTCGAGCGCCCGACCATGGCGACTTCCGGCAATCCGCCGCCGGGGAAGTCCGCCGCGGACGCGGCGCTCGTAATAAAGGTGGCTTCGATTTTCAATGAGATTTCAGAATTCAGACTTCAGATTTCAGACTGGAGTTCGCGCTCTGCGGCGCCGCAATCTGAAATCTGCAATCTGAAATCTGAAATCTCGACTAGTGAGTAATGGTGTCGTCGGTAATCGCGGCGTCAACCGGCTCCGCTTGCGCCTCGGCCGCCAGGCGTCCCGCCAGTGGCTCGGCCAGCGCGACTTTCAGGACTTCGTCCATCGTCTGGACCATGTAGACGTTCAACGTGTCCAGCACGTTCTTCGGAATGTCCGCCAGATCCTTCTCGTTGTCCTTCGGCAGAATGATGTTCTTGATGCCGGCGCGGTGCGCGGCGAGCACCTTCTCCTTCACGCCGCCGATCGGCAGGACCTTGCCGCGCAGCGTGATTTCACCCGTCATCGCGACGTCCTTGCGGATCGGCACCCGCGCCAGCGCCGAGACGAGCGCGGTCGCGAGCGTGATGCCGGCCGACGGTCCATCCTTCGGGATGGCGCCTTCGGGCACGTGGATGTGGACGTCGGTCCGCTTGTTGAAGTCCTTCGGGATCCCGAATTCCTCCGCCTTCGAGCGGACGTAGCTCATCGCGGCCTGCGCCGATTCCTGCATGACGTCGCCGAGCTTGCCGGTGAGCGTCAGGTGGCCCTTGCCCGGCATCAGCGTCGCTTCCGTCACGAGAATCTCGCCGCCGACTTCGGTCCACGCCAGGCCGGTCGCGATGCCGATCTCGTTCGTCTCTTCCGCCATCGTGTTGCGGAAGCGCGGCACGCCGAGGTACTGCGTGACCTTGTCGGCGGTGATCGTTTCGCTGAACGCCTTGCCTTCGTTGACGACTTTGCGTGCCACCTTGCGGCAGATCGACGAGAGCTCGCGCTCGAGGTTGCGGACGCCGGCCTCGCGCGTGTAGCGGTTGATGACGGTCTGGATCGCCTCGTCGGCGAACGTCATGTTGTCCTTGGTGAGCCCCGTGCCTTCGATGGCCTTGGGCGCCAGGAACTTCTTGGCGATTTCGATCTTCTCGAGCTCCGTGTAGCCGGCGAGCTGCAGGACTTCCATGCGGTCGCGCAGCGCCTGCGGGATCGTGTGCAGGACGTTCGCCGTGCAGATGAACATCACGTGCGAAAGGTCGAACTCGACATCGAGGTAGTGATCGAGGAACGTGTGGTTCTGCTCGGGGTCGAGGACCTCGAGGAGCGCCGCGGACGGATCGCCGCGGAAGTCCATCGACATCTTGTCGACCTCGTCGAGCAGGAAGACCGGGTTCATCGTCCCGGCCTTCTTCATCATCTGGATGATCTGGCCGGGGAACGCGCCGATGTAGGTACGGCGGTGGCCGCGGATCTCCGCCTCGTCCCGGACGCCGCCGAGCGACAGCCGGACGAACGAGCGGTTCATCGCGCGCGCGATGGACTTGGCGAGCGACGTCTTGCCGACTCCGGGAGGTCCGGAGAAGGTGAGGATGGTCGCCTTCGGCTTCTTCACGAGCGCGCGGACGGCGAGGAACTCAAGGATGCGCTCCTTGATTTTCTCGAGCCCGTAATGGTCTTCGTTCAGGATCTCTTCGGCGCGCTTGAGGTCGCGGCTCTCGCGGCTCTTCTTGTGCCACGGCACGGCGATGAGCCAGTCGAGGTAGTTCCGGGAGACCGTCGCTTCGGCGGACATCGGGGGCATCGCTTCCAGGCGCTTGAGCTCCTGGATGGCCTTCTCCTCGACGTCCTTGGGCATCTTGGCCGTTTCGATTTTCTTCTTCAGCTCGTCGACCTCGTTGCCCTTCTCGTCCTTGCGCCCCAGTTCCTTCTGGATCGCCTTCATCTTCTCGTTGAGGTAGTACTCCTTCTGCGCCTTCTCCAT
>Ga0326726_10003565_pt1 | contig 14272 bp, 12 predicted proteins | sample MHFenrmetagenome_2_FD_207603 | JGI IMG/M metagenome (GOLD analysis project Ga0326726, IMG submission 207603) | Lab enriched peat soil microbial communities from Michigan Hollow, Ithaca, NY, United States - MHF15MN | ecosystem: Environmental > Terrestrial > Soil > Wetlands > Peat | place: USA... | reverse complement strand
ATCGCTTCATTGAGCGCGCACGACGACGAATCGCTCGAGCGTTCATTGCGCTCACTCGCCGAGCGCGCGGTTGCGCGCAACTCGCCGTATAGCGACAACACGAGCATAGCCGCCGTACGCTGGCTCGGCGACTAGCATCGGCGCTGCCGCCGACGCTCGAGCTGCTAAGCTGTCCCACCTCGAATAGCCGACCGGAGTCACCGATGCGCCCGAGCGGACGCCGCCCCGACGAGCTGCGCGCCGTGCGCTTCACGCCGCGCTACACGCGACACGCCGAAGGCTCGGTGCTCGCGGAGTTCGGCGACACGCGAGTGCTATGCACGGCGTCGATCGAGCCGAAGGTACCGCCGTTCCTCAAGGGCAAGCAGCAGGGGTGGGTCACCGCGGAGTACGGAATGCTGCCGCGCGCGACACACACGCGCACTCAGCGCGAGGCCAGCAAGGGCAAGCAGGCGGGCAGAACGCTCGAGATTCAACGCCTGATCGGCCGGAGTCTGCGCTCGGTGGTCGACCGAGAGGCGCTCGGCGAGAACACGATCACGATCGACTGCGACGTGCTCCAGGCCGACGGCGGCACGCGAACCGCGGCGATCTCGGGAGGCTACATCGCGCTCGCGCTCGCGGCGGACCATCTCGTGAAGGCGCGCAAGATTCCCCGCAATCCCATTCACGGTCAGGTCGCGGCGATCTCCGTCGGCGTCTACCAGGGCGTTCCGATCCTCGACCTCGATTACCAAGAAGACTCCGAAGCGGAAACCGACATGAACGTCGTGATGAACGACGCCGGCGGCTACGTCGAGATCCAGGGCACGGCCGAGGGTCATGCGTTGCAGCGGACGGAGCTCGACGCGCTGCTCGCGCTCGCGGGGCGCGGGATCGAGCACCTGATCGCGGCCCAGGCAGAGATTCTCGAGAAGTGAGCGCCGGACGGCGCTGCGTTCTCGCGACGGGCAACCGCGGCAAGCTCGCGGAGCTTCGCTCGCTGGTCGGCGATGCAGGGCTCGACCTCGAGCTCGTTCCGCAAACCGATCTCGGCATCGGCGCGGCCAGGGAAGTGGGCGTCACGTTCGTCGAGAACGCGCTCGCGAAAGCACGGCACGCCGCCCGCGCGAGCGGCCTACCCGCGATCGCCGACGATTCCGGCCTCATTGTCGACGCGCTCGGCGGCGAGCCCGGAGTGCGCTCCGCGCGGTACGCGGGCGACGCAGCCGACGATCGCGCGAACGTCGCGAAGCTGCTCGACGCGCTACGCTCCGTGCCCGACGGCGAGCGCGGCGCCCGCTTCTACTGCGCGCTGGTCGCGCTCGACTCGGCCGACGACCCGGCGCCCGTGATCGCCACCGGCGAGTGGCGAGGTTGGATCGCAGCGCTTCCGCGCGGGTCCCAAGGGTTCGGCTACGACCCCGTATTCGTCGATCCCACGACAGGCCAGACGGCAGCGGAGCTCGGCCCGGCCGCCAAGAATCGCGTGAGCCACCGCGGTCAGGCTCTCGCCGCGCTCGTCGCGGCGCTGCGGGCTCGGGGCGAACGGCTCGCATAGTCTCGGCCGAGCGGCTTTATGCACACGGTCTTGACGGATCTCTAGAAACAAGCGCTTTGCGGCGCTTTCCTGACCGCTGAGTTTTGATTGGAACCCTAAGCCTTTGAAAAGACTGATGTCGATGTCCGTGGTCGTTTTTTGATCAAACGCGGCAAAACTGTTTCGGGACGGCGTGCGCCGCGCGGCGCACAAGCGATCTGCACAGAGTTACTCACAGATTCTGTGGATAAAGCTTAGGAGCGGCCCGAGCGGCCGCGCGGCCTTGTTTTCGGGGGTCTCGGGCCTTATTCTTGCGCGCCCGCTCGGAGCACCGCTGATGAAACCCGAGATCCACCCGAATTACGCCGAGATCAAAGTCGTCTGCAACTGCGGCAACGAGTTCACGACTCGTTCGACGCTGGGCCAAGATCTGCACGTCGAGGTTTGCTCCTCGTGCCATCCGTTCTTCACGGGCAAGCAGAAGATCGTCGACAGCGGCGGGCGCGTCGACAAATTCCGCAAGCGCTACTCCAAGGCCGCGAACTGACCGCACTCCCGGTCGTTTGAACCACTGCTCGGGGCTGCTATAGACTCCGGCGGCTCGGCTCGCTTCGCGTTCTCGCTTGTCAGGGATGTTGCATGGCCAACAACAAGAGCTACACGCTGATTGCCCCGGATGGCACCAAGACCGAGTTGCCGGTGCTCGAGCCTACGCTCGGGCCGCCCGTCCTCAAGATTGCCCATCTCTACGGCGAGCGCGGAGTGTTCACGTTCGATCCGAGTTTCGCGGCTACGGCGGCCTGCGAGAGCTCGGTCACCTATATCGACGGCGAGGAGGGCGTTCTGCTCTATCGCGGCTATCCGATCGAGCAGCTCGCCGAGGTCTCGAGCTTCATCGAGGTGTCGTATCTCTTGCTGCACGGCGAGCTGCCGACGCAGCAGCAGTTGAGCGCGTTCGACCGCTCGATACGCACGCACACGATGATCAACGAGTCGTTGCTGCGTTTCTTCAACGGTTTCCATCACAACGCACACCCGATGGCAATGGTCAGCGGCGTGGTCGCGTCGATGTCGGCGTTCTATCACGACAGCACGGACATCCGGAATCCGGCGGATCGCGATACGTTCGCGCACCGGATCATCGCAAAGCTGCCGACGATCGCCGCGGCGGCTTACAAGCACTCGCTCGGCCAACCGTTCGTCTATCCGCAGAACAGGCTCGACTATTGCAGCAACCTGCTGCACATGTTCTTCGCCGTGCCATCCGACGAGTACGCGGTGAATCCGGTGGCGGCCGAAGCGCTCGATCTACTGTTCATCTTGCACGCGGACCACGAGCAGAACTGCAGCACGTCGACCGTGCGTCTCGCCGGCAGCTCGGGCACGAACCCCTATTCGGCGATCGCGGCCGGGATGTCCGCGCTCTGGGGCCCGGCGCACGGCGGCGCGAACGAGGCCGTGATCAACATGCTCGAGCAGATCGGCAGCGTCGAGCAGATCGGTAAGTACATCGCGAAAGCGAAGGACAAGAACGACTCGTTCCGGCTCATGGGCTTTGGTCACCGGGTCTACAAGAGCTATGACCCGCGCGCCGCGATCATCCGCAAGATGTGCCATCGCGTGCTCGAAAAGCTCGGCCAGCGCAACGACCAGCCGTTGTTCGAGCTCGCACTGAAGCTCGAGGAGATCGCTCTCAAGGACGAGTACTTCGTCGAGAAGAACCTGTACCCGAACGTCGACTTCTATTCGGGAATCATCTACCGCGCGCTCGGCATCCCGAAGTCGATGTTCACGGTGATGTTCGCGATCGCGCGCACGGTCGGCTGGGTCACGCATTGGCGCGAGATGGTGTCCGACCCCGAGACGCGGATCGGCCGGCCGCGCCAGCTGTACGTCGGACACGGCAAGCGGGATTACGTCCCGGTCAGCAAGCGCTAAGGTTGGAGCAACGCGAGCACCGCGCCGCGGGCTGCGCGGCGCATCGGCTTCTGATCGACGGGGCTCAGCGGTGCGTGGTGTGCGCTGCGCTCAGGGAACACGAGCACCTCGACCTGCTCACCGTCGCGCTCGAAGCAAAAGCCCGGCCTCTGAACCGTCGTCGCGGCGTCGAGGCGATAACGGCGCTGGCAATCGCGGACCGCCGTACGGTTGCGCTCGAGGAGCGCGGCCACGAGCTCCGGCGCGTCGGCGAACACGTGCAGCTCGACGGCCGAAGTGAGGGTCACTACGCCTGCGAGCACCGAGCCGACGAGGCGCGGGGCGAATGGCTCGAGCTCGAGCATCACGTCGGCGGCGACGCGGCGCAGATTATCGAGCCGGCCTTGGGTGTGGTCCGGCTCGAAGATTCGCAGCCGCTCCGCCAGGCAAAGCTGAATCTCGGCGTTCGTCGGCAGCGCACCTGCACCGCGGACGCCGAGCCGCTCGGCGGCCTTACGCTTCGCGAGACCGAAGTTTTCGATGCCGCTCTCGGCCATCACACGCGCGGCCTCGTGCGCGAGCCGCTCGCGGGTTGCGTTGGCGGCCTGCGTGCGGGCGCGGGATCTGCGGCCGGTCATCGGTCGGGCCTCCCCGGGCGCGTGGCCCGCGATCGTCAATCGAATAGCGGATCGCCCGCGCGCGCGGGCGTCGTCGGCGTCGTCGAGTCCGGCGCGACGAACCTCTGATCCGGCTCGCGCGCCGGGACGTTGTCGATGTCGAACTTCTCGAACACGGTGTCGGGCGTGGCGTCGTTCGCGATCAGTCCGCTGGTCGAATTGATTCGGTACTCGACGATGCCGACCGGCCGCGCAAGCGTATGGGCGGGCGCGTTAGCGAGCGCGTCGCGCATGTAATCGATCCACATCGGAAGCGCTGTGCGACCGCCCTGCTCGGTGCCGCCGAGGGAGCGATCTTGATCGAAGCCGACCCAGGCCGCGGAGACGATGTCCGAGTTGAAACCGACGAACCACGTGTCGCGGCCTTCGTTCGTCGTGCCGGTCTTGCCCGCGAGATCGGTGCGGTCGGGGAATGCCGTGTGCGCCCTCGCGGCCGTGCCGCTCCGCACGACGTCCTTGAGAAGATCCGTCATCAGATAGGCGTTCTGCGGGGTGATGACCTGCGGCGCGACGGCGTTCAGGTTGGTCAGATCGAGCTCGGACGAGGCGGTTTCCGGCTTCGCGCTCGGCAATGGCGCCGGCGGCCTCGAGCAGCTGCCCGCCACTGCAACCGGCGTCGGCTGGCCGCAATCTGCGCACACGAACGCCGGCTTCGCCTCGTAGACCACCTCGCCGGCCGCGTTGGCGATTCGTTGGATGAAGTAGTGGTCGACGCGGTAGCCGCCGTTCGCGAACGTCGCATAGCCCGTCACGAGATCGAGCGGCGCAATGCCGCCGGCGCCGAGCGCGATCGACAAGTTGTTCGGAACCGCCGTGTCGTCGAAGCCGAACTTGCGCGCGTAGCGCACCACAGTCGGCACGCCCATCGCCTTCGCGATCCGTATCGAGACTGCATTCAATGAATGTTGGAGCGCGAAGCGCAAGCTCACGAAGCCGAAGTACTCGTTGTTGAAGTTTTCGGGCCGCCAGACGCGCTCGAGCTCCGCCTGATATTCGCCCTCCGGCGGCGAGTCGTTGACGATCGTCGCCGGCGTGAATCCGTTCTGCAGCGCCGCGGAGTAGACGAACGGCTTGAACGACGAGCCGGGCTGACGTTTCGCCTGCGTCGCTCGGTTGTAGTTGCTCAGGAAGAAGTCGAAGCCGCCGGTGAGCGCCACCAGACCGCCGTCGAGCGGATCGACCGACGCGAACGCGCCCTCGACCTCCGGAATCTGCGCGAGCCGCCAATGGCCGGCCGAGTCCTGACGGAAGCGCACGACATCACCGACCTTGAGCACCTCGGTGACGGCCGTCGGCTTTGTGCCGACCGCGTCGTCGTTCACGAACGGCGCGGCCCACGACATCGCGTCGAAGCCGATCGTTTGCTCACCGCGGTCCGCGAAGAACACGCGCGCGCTCTGCGGCTCAACCGCGAGCACGACCGCGGTCTCGTAGTCGACGACGCTCGGGTGGTCGTCGAGCAACGCGCGTAGCTCGGCCGCGACCGACGCGCCGTGCTCGGTAGTTGCGGAGCCGGGCAAATCGACGTGCGCGAGCGGACCGCGATAGCCGTGCCGCTCGTCGTAGGCGAGCAGTGTATTGTGCATCGCGCGGTTCGCCGCCTTCTGCAGCCGGCTATCGAGCGTCGTCGTGACTTTGAAGCCCGCCGTGTAGGCCTCCGCGCCGAAGCGCCGAACCATTTCGGCGCGCACCATCTCCCCGACGTACGGCGCGTCGACCTGAGTCTCCGTGCCGTAGCGCTTACCGATGACCGGCTCGGCGAGTGCGGCTTGGTACTGGGTGTCGGTGATCGCGCCGGTCTCGTTCATCCGGCGCAGCACGTAGGCGCGGCGCGCCGTAGCGCGCTCGACGCTCGCGATCGGGTTGAAATCCGTCGGTCGATTCGGAATGCCCGCGAGCAGCGCGACTTCCGCGATCGATAGCTCGCCGAGGTCCTTGCCGAAATACGTTCGCGCGGCGGTCACGACGCCGTACGCGCTCTTCCCGAAGAAGCTCGTGTTCATATATAGCTGCAGGATCTCCTGCTTCGTGAACTCGCGCTCGATTCGGAACGCGAGGATCCACTCCCTGAACTTCTGGACGAAGCGTTGGAACCCCGAGCTCAAGCCCGCACGCGAAAAGACGTTCAGAGTCCGCGTGATCTGCTGAGTGATCGTGCTGCCGCCCACGTTGCGGCCGCTCGGGCTGATTTCATTGAGGATGCCGCGCAGGACACCACGGTAGTCCACGCCGGCGTGCTCGAAGAAGTGCTCGTCCTCGGCTGCTAGAACTGCCTTGACCAAGAGCGGCGGGATATCGTCGTAGGACACCGGCGTTCGCTTGACCTCGCCGTACTCCGCGATCAGACGGCCGTCCCGGCTGAATACCTGTAGGGGCACGGCGATCTTGACGTGCCGCAGGTCTTCCGCGTTCGGGAGGCTCGGCGCGATGTAGTAATAGGCGCCGACGCCGACCGCTGCGACCCCCACCGCGAGCATGCCGGCGAGGGCCAAAATCGTCAGTGGAATCTTGAGGTAAGCGCTCATTTCTGAACTTGGAGTCTACTCCCTTGCCACGGCAAGGGCCTTTGTGCATAGTCCGCTCGCGTTAGGCAAACCCATTGAAAGGTGGGGACGCAAAGCCTCCGGTCTACGGGCGCGCCGCTATCCGCGGCGCGTCTAGGATAGCGGGGCTGCCGAAGCAGTTGAACCGGCCGATTAGGGGAGCCGGGCGCTTCGCCAGCAACTCCTCCCTGCTCGCCTGCAAGACCGCGAAGCCCGTCCCGCCCGAATTGAGTGTTTGCGGGGGCTTTCTAAACGAGCGGCGCACTTGAGGCGGCACTAACCTCACGAGACCGAGAGCCGGTTCACACCGGTGTCCATTCGTCGTGAGTTATAGTTAAATAGAGCGTTTGAGAAAAGTCTAGGATTCGATCCCAACTTCCCGAGTTGGAAAGGAAAAGTTGTGTTTGCGAGCCGTCGGAATAGATCCCTGGTCGGCCTGGACATCACGACCTCCTCCGTCAAGCTCATCGAGCTCACTGAAAGCGGCAGAGGCTTCCGGGTCGAGTCTTACGCGGCCGAGCCCACGCCGCCGAACGCGATCAACGAGAAGGCGATCGTCGACGCCGATGCGGTTGGCGAGGCGATCCGCCGGGCGCACAAGCGGGCCGGCACGAAGACGCGTGAGGCCGCGATTGCGATCAGCGGCGACGCGGCGATCACCAAAGTCATCCAGATGCCGAAGTCCTTGAGCCCGACCGACCTCGAGGGTCAAGTCGAGCTCCAAGCGGATCAGTACATCCCGTTCCCGATGGAGGAAGTCAGCTTCGACTTCGAAGTGATCGGCGACAGCGACCGCGATCCCGACATGGTCGACGTGCTGCTCGTCGCGACGCGCACGGAGAACGTCGAGCAGCGCCAAGTCGCCGTCGAGGCCGCCGGCCTAACGGCACGAGTCGTCGACGTCGAGGCGTTCGCCGTCGAGAACGCGTGCCAATTGCTGACTCATCAGATGCCCGACGCGGGCTCCGACAAATTCGTCGCGATCGTCGACTTCGGCGCGAGCACGACCACGTTCAGCGTTCTCAAGGATCTGAAGGTCATCTACACGCGCGACTTCGCCTTCGGCGGCCAGCAGCTGACGGAGGAAATCATGCGGACCTACGGCCTCAGCATGGAGGACGCGGGGCGCGCGAAGAAGGAAGGCGGCCTGCCGAGCAACTACCAACCCGAAGTGCTCGACGCATTCATCGACGACATGTCTCAGCAAGTGAGCCGCTCGCTCCAGTTCTTCCTCGCTTCGGGCAGCGGACGCGAGCAACCGGATCAGATCCTCGTCTGCGGCGGCTGCGCGAACATCCCGGGCGTCGCGGACGTCATCGGCAGCCGCGTCGGCATCCAGACGCAGATCGGCGATCCGCTCGGACAGATGAAGGTTTCGTCGCGCGCCAAGTCGCAAGGCGTGGATCGCGATGCCACGGCGTTGTTGACCGCGTGCGGTCTCGCGTTGAGGAGCTTCGACTGACATGCCACGCATAAACCTACTGCCCTGGCGCGCAGAGCAACGCCAGGAGCGTAAGAAGAAGTTCTTCTTGGCCCTGGCCGTTGCTGCAGTCGCCGGCATAGGCATCGTTTACGTGTCGAAGCTGACCGTGGAAGGCTGGATCACCAATCAGCTGAACCGCAACACGATCTTGAGGAATGAGATCGCGGAGCTCGACAAACAGATCGAGGAAATCAAGGGTCTCGAGAACCAGCGCGAACGGTTGATTGCGCGCATGAAAGTGATCGGCGAGCTGCAGCGCGCGCGCCCCGAGGTCGTGCACCTGTTCGACGAGATCGTCAAAGCCGTTCCCGAGGGAGTCCACCTGACCGAGGTAAAGCAAACCGGGAACCGCATCGAGCTGCAGGGCATGGCGCAATCGAGCACGCGCGTCTCGACGCTGATGCGCAATATCGACGCGTCCGACTGGCTCAGCAATCCGGGCCTCGATGTGGTCCAGACCGTAGCGAGCGGCCCTGAGCATCAGTCCCAGTTCAAACTGTTCGCGCAGCAGGTCGCGACCACGAACGAGGACGACGCGAAGGGCGACGCCAAGCCGAGCAACCCGAAGCCGAGCGACGTCAAACAGGCTAACGCGAAGCCGAGAGGGCCTGCGAAATGAGCATCATCGACGATCTTCGCGCTCTCGACACCAACGACCCGGGTCGTTGGCCGTTGCCGTTCAGGATTGTCGCGGTGGCGATCGCGTTCGTCGCCGTGATCGCGTCCGGCATCTACTTCTTCGTCTGGAGCTCCGATATGCCGGCGCTCGACCGCGCGAAGCGACAAGAGACCGAGCTAAGAGCCGCCTTCGAGGATCGCCAACGCAAGGCCGCGAACTTCGATGCGTATCGCACCCAGCTCGCCGAGATCGAGCGCGACTTCGGCGCGATGCTGCGCCAGCTTCCTGGCAAGACCGAAGTGCCGAGCCTGCTCGTCGACATCTCGCAGACGGGACTCGGCGCGGGCCTCGAGGAGAAGCTATTCCAGCCGACCGGCGAGGTGCAAAAGGACTTCTATGCGGAGCTGCCGATCAAGCTTCGCTACACCGGCAGCTACCACGAGCTCGGCAAATTTGTGAGCGGCATCGCTGCGCTGCCGCGCATTGTGACTTTACATGACATCGACATTAAGCCGGCCGAGAAGGATTCGACGACCAGCCTCACGCTCGACGTGACGGCCAAGACTTATCGCTATCTGGACGAGCAGGGAGCGGAGGCGAAGTGATGGTTGGGCGCAAAGCTGTTTTGACGCGCACGCTCGCGGTGACCGCCGTTCTGCTCGCCTTGAGCGCTTGCGGCCGCAGCAACCAAGATCTGCGCACGTATATCGATGAGGTCAAGGCTCGGCCGGGCGGACGCATCGACGCGTTGCCGACGGTGCATCCGGCGCCCACTTTCGCTTACGAGCCCGGCGATCGGCGCTCGCCGTTCGTCGCCGAGGCGCCGCAGCGCCGCGTCAGCACCGATCCAAACGCTGTCACTGGACCGGATCCGAACCGGCCGCGCGAATTCCTCGAGCAGTTTCCGCTCGACACCATGCACATGGTCGGGACCTTGGCCGACAAGCGCGCGAGCTTCGGGCTCGTGCAGACGGCCGACGGTCTCGTGCACCGCGTAACGGTCGGCAATCACCTCGGCCAGAACTACGGCCGCGTCGTCTCGATTACCGATTCGGAGATTCGCTTGGTGGAAATCATTTCCGACGGTCTCGGCGGGTATTTGGAAAGACCCGCGAAGATCGCTCTGGCCGCCGGCAAGTAAGCGCAGGGGAGTTTAGGGAGTGAATCGTATGCTCAAGTCAGCGCCCGTTCGAAGCGGGAAGATCTCATCGTGGCTCGGCCAGGTCATGGCAGCCGCCGCGTGGGCTCTCGCGCTCGCCATGTCGATGTCGGCGGCGCGCGCGCAAGACCTGCGGCTCGAAGCGATCGACGTGCAGCCTCTGCCCGGGCAGCAGCTCGAGCTGCGCCTGCGCACGAACGGCACTGCGCCAGAGCCGATGACCTTCACGATCGAGAACCCGGCGCGCATCTCTATCGACCTGCCGAATACCGCGCTGGCTCTCGCCAATCGCCGTCGCGACGTGAACGCGGGGCCGCTCACGTCGATTCTCGCGGCCGAGGCCAACGGCCGCACGCGCATCGTCTTCAACCTGAGCAGCATGGTGCCGTATCAGACGCGCGTCCAAGGCGACAGCGTCTACGTGACGCTCGGCCAAGCTCCGGGCGGCGCGCCGCAGCCGTCGTTCGCGGCACAGCCGGCGCCGAGCGCGGCGCCCGCGGGCGGCGCCGGCGGCACGCAAGCGCCTGCCCAGCGCTCGATTCGCAACATCGATTTCCGCCGCGGAACCGACGGGGCCGGTCAGGTCGTCGTCGAGCTCAACGACCCGCACACGACCGTCGACGTGCGCGAGGAAGGCGGCCGCGTCGTCGTCGACTTCCAAGACACCGCGATTCCGAACGAGCTCATGAAGCGGCTCGACGTCACCGACTTCGCGACGCCCGTGCTGACGGTCGACGCGCTGCGCGCGAGTCGCAACGCTCGGCTCGTCGTGACCGCGGCGACCGAGTACGACCAAGTCGCGTATCAGACGGACAATCTGTTCACCCTCGAGCTCAAGCCGCCGGCGCCCAAGTCCGCAGCGGCGACCTCGGGCGTCTACAACCAGAACCGTGAGTACACGGGCGAGCGGCTCACGCTGAACTTCCAGGACCTCGAGACGCGGGCGGTGCTCCAGCTCATCGCCGACTTCAGCGGCCTCAACATCGTGGTCAGCGACACGGTCATGGGCAGCGTCACGTTGCGCTTGCAGAACGTCCCGTGGGACCAGGCCCTCGACATCGTGATGACGACCAAGGGTCTCGACATGCGTCGCAACGGCAACGTGATCATCGTCGCGCCGGCCGAGGAGATCACGGCGCGCGAGCAGGCCGACCTCCAGGCGCAGAAGGCGCTGCAGACGCTCGAGCCGATCCGCTCCGAGTTCATCCAGGTGAACTATGCGAAGGCTTCCGACCTCGCGACGCTGATTCGCGGCGGCAGCGCGACCGGCGGCAGCTCAAGCGCCGGCGGCGCCGGCGCCTCGGCCGCAGCTGCGGCGAGCTCGAAAGCGGCCCTGCTCTCCGAGCGCGGCAGCGTCGCGATCGACGTGCGCACCAACACGCTGCTCGTGACCGACACGTCACGTAACCTCGAGAACATCCGCCGGCTCGTGCAGACGCTCGACATCCCCGTGCGCCAGGTGTCGATCGAGACGCGCGTCGTGATCGTCAATGACGACTACCGGCGCGACCTCGGCGTGCGCTTCGGCGCGACGGTCGTCAAGAGCAATACCACGAACGGCTTGCTGTCGATGACGGGCACGGGCACCGGCTCGGACCAGATCGTCACTTCGGGCGTCAACAACATCAACAACAACGGCACGCCGTTCCCGGTCGCGCTGCCGCCGATCGGTCAGCGCTACAACGTGAACCTGCCGGTCGCGAACCCGGCCGGGTCGTTCGCGCTCGCGATCCTCGACTCCGACTATCTCGTCGACCTCGAGCTGACGGCGTTGCAGGCCGAAGGCAACGGCAAGATCGTGTCCACGCCGCGCGTGATCGCGACCAACCAGCACGAGGCACGCATCCGCCAGGGTGTCGAGATTCCGTACCAGGAATCGTCCTCGAGCGGCGCGACGACGACGCAATTCAAGGAGGCCGTGCTGAGCCTCACGGTCACGCCGCAGATCACGCCCGACGACCGGATCATCATGGATCTGCTCGTCACGAAGGACTCCGTCGGCCAAGTCGTCCAGAGCGCGACGGGCGGCCAGGTGCCGAGCATCGACACACGCTCGGTCACGACCTCCGTGGTCGTGAACGACGGCCAGACCGTCGTGCTCGGCGGCATCTACGAGACCGAGCTCCGCGAGACGATCAACAAGGTCCCGGTGCTCGGCGACATTCCGGGATTGGGGTATCTGTTCCGCAGCCGCAGCAACATCAACAACAATGCCGAACTGCTGATCTTCGTCACGCCGAAGATCCTGCGCGAAGGTGCGCGGATCGAGTGACGCGCAGGGGATTACGGACGTCTCTAGCTTAAAGGATCAGGGACTATGCAAACGTTGAAGCATTGGCTGTTGGCGGCCGCGACGCTCGCGCTGTGCGCGTGCAGCGGGAGCGACAATTCGATCACGAACCCCGGCGGCACCACGGGTGGTCCCAGCTCCGCGGCGACCCTCACGCTGCTGACCTCGAGCCCGCAGATGCCGTCGGACGGCTCCGCGAACGCGACGATCACGGCCTTGGTCCGTGACGCGAGCAACAATGTGATCTCGGGCCAGTCCGTGCTGTTCACAGCGTCCTCGGGCGCGCTCGTCGTCACGCAACCCGCGACGACGGACGACAACGGCGTGCTGACCGCCACGCTGAGCACCGCGGGCGACCCGACGAATCGCGCGATCACGGTCACGGGCATGAGCGGTAGCGCGCAGAGCACCGTCACGGTGAACGTCACGGGCACAGCACTCGGGCTCAACGGCCCGACCGCGCTGCCGACCGGCAGCACCGGTAAGTACAACGTCGTGCTCACGAGCGCCGGCGGCGCGGGCATCGCGAACAAAGCCGTGACGATCACGTCGTCGAAGAGCAACGGCATCTCGCAGACGCCGATCTTCACGGATGCCACCGGCAGCGCATCGTTCAACTTGACCGCGAACAACAACGGCGTGGACACGCTGACCGCGAGCGCGCTGGGCATACAAACGCCCATCAGCGTGAACGTCTCGGCGGACGCGTTCGCCTTCACGGCGCCGGCAGCTAACACGGAAGTCGCGATCGGCTCTCCCGTGTCCGTCACCGTGAACTGGAAGAAGAACAATGCGCCGGTTGCGAACTCGGCGATCACGTTCTCGACGACACGCGGCACGCTGAGCGCGGGGACCGCGAACACGAACGCGTCGGGCGACGCGACGATCACGGTAACCGCGAACAATGCGGGTCCCGGAGTAGTTACCGCGACGAACACCGACGGCACGAGCATCCAGCTGAACATCGAGTTCGTCGCAATTACACCCGCGTCGCTCGATTTGCAGGCGGCTCCGTTCGTGATCACGACGAACTCGCAGAGCGCGCTGACGGCCACCGTTCGCGACGCGGCCGGCAACTTCGTAAAAAACCAGACCGTGAACTTCGTGCTGACCGACGTGACCGGCGGATCGCTGTCCGTCGCGCAAGCCGTCACGAACACCCAGGGACAGGCGAAGACGTTCTACAACGCGAGCAACTCGACGAGCGCCGCGAACGGCGTGCGTGTCGATGCGACCGTGCAGGGCACCGCCGTGACCGACTTCGCGCAAATCACGGTCGGGCAACGGCAGGTATTCGTGAGCTTCGGCACCGGCAATGAGATCGAGGAGCCGAACCAAGCGCAGTACCGCACGCAGTGGGCGGTCCAGGTCACCGACTCGCAAGGCAACGGCGTGAGCGGCGCCGACGTGCAGCTGAGCATCCTGTCGAGGCGCTACTGGGAAGGCACGCGTGTGTTCGCGCAGGGCCCGCCGGCGTTTTGGGGTACGCCGCACGTCCCGGCCGCCGGCTGCCCCGACGAGGACGTCAATCACAACGGCGTGCTCGATCCGGGTGAGGATCTGAACGGTAACAGCAAGATCGAGGCGGGTAACATTCTGACCGTCGTGCCGGACGTGGGAACGGCCAACACGGCCACGACCGACAAGAACGGCTTCGCGCTGTTCTGGGTGTACTACCCGCAGGCGTACGCCTATTGGCTCGAGGTCACGCTGACCGCGAAGCTCACGGTGCAAGGTACGGAGTTCTCCGAAACGACGGTGTTCGTGCCGGACGGCTCGACGACCGACTTCACGAGCCAAAGCGCCACGCCGCCCGGCCTGGTCAGTCCTTTCGGCAGCGACCAAAATTGCGCGACGCCGCCGCCGCCCGACGGTCCGTAACGACCGCGCGCACCTAAGCGCCAACGACGAAGGCCGGCCTGAGTGCCGGCCTTCTCTTTTTTTGGCCGGCTGCGGGTGCGCGCGGACAACCGCTAGACTGTCGCCGTGGCGACGCGGCGCACGAACGTCTATCTGATCGGCCCCATGGGCTCGGGCAAGACCGCGGTCGGCAAGCGCCTCGCGG
>Ga0326726_10003564_pt1 | contig 14277 bp, 10 predicted proteins | sample MHFenrmetagenome_2_FD_207603 | JGI IMG/M metagenome (GOLD analysis project Ga0326726, IMG submission 207603) | Lab enriched peat soil microbial communities from Michigan Hollow, Ithaca, NY, United States - MHF15MN | ecosystem: Environmental > Terrestrial > Soil > Wetlands > Peat | place: USA... | reverse complement strand
CCAATGTGTTGGTCTTGCCAGAGGACAATATATTGCGAGAATGGACGCGGATGACGTGGCCTATCCGCAACGTCTGGAGCGGCAAGTCCGTTTTCTCCAGGAACATTCTGACATTGATCTCTTAGGAGCTGGCGCGGTGGTGTTCAAAGGGGCAGGGGAGGTGCTCGGCCGTTATCCGACGGCATGTACGCACGAAGAGATTTGTCGGCGTCCTTGGTGGGGATTTCCCCTCGCCCATCCCACCTGGATGGGGAAACGAACATGGTTTCTGACACACCCCTATCGCGAGGGGTACACTCGGAGTGAAGATCAAACACTCCTTCTGCGGAGCTTTTCCGACAGCCGATTTGCTGCTTTAGAAGAGGTGTTGCTCGGGTATCGCATGGAAGGGGTTTTCGCTAAGAAAATGGGACAGGGACGCCTGAGCTATTGCCGTCAACTTGTAAGACAGGTTTGCGATGTTCCTTCGGCAGTCACGGCTATGCGAGGAATGCTGATTCATGGTCTCGCGTTTGGCCGTGATGTTCTGCTGGAGGCAACCGGGTCTTTGAGTCAGCGGTCTCGGCAATCGTTTCGACCTGCAAATGACCAGGTTAAAAATCAGTGGCGGGAGGTGTGGCATCGCGTCACATCCGAAGAACTTGTTGTCGGGTAGTTTGCTTCAGCGTCAAGGAGATAGGCGACTCGGTTTATTTTGTCATGTGCGGGATTGCCGGCATATTAAATTCACGAGCTGCTGAACCGATCCATCTCGTCTCCGAGATGATCGGAGCTATGCGGTATCGTGGGCCAGATGACTCGGGGGCTTGGTGCGATGCCGCCGTTGGGCTGGGGCTTGGCCATGCGCGTTTGTCGATTCTCGATCTGTCCCCTGAGGGGCATCAACCGATGGTCTCGGCCAGCGGTCGATATGTCATCACGTTCAATGGGGAAGTGTACAACTTTGCCGAATTGCGGTCTGAGTTGGAGGCTGTGGGGGCTCGATTCCGTGGACATTCCGATACGGAAGTAATGTTAGCGGCGATTGAACGGTGGGGGCTCGACAAAGCGGTATCCAGATTTGTGGGCATGTTCGCTTTTGGGCTGTGGGATCGTGAAACGAGGCAGTTGAGTCTGGTGCGAGACCGGCTGGGTATCAAACCGCTGTATTTCGGCTGGGCCGGGCAGACATTTGTGTTTGCCTCAGAGTTAAAGGGTATCCGATGCGTCAAGGAGTTCGATCCTCAGCGTAATCGTGGGGCGCTGGCGCTGTTCTTACGTCTTGCCTATGTGCCTGCCCCGTTCTCGATATTCCAACATGCCTACAAGTTGATGCCTGGCTGTATTTTTACTGTGACTCCAGAGCTGGCGCGCTCGAGGGAAGGGTTTTCTCCATCTCCGGATGACGCAAATTCACAATGGAAGCCGGTGCGCTATTGGTCTGCTCGGGATGTGGCCGAACAAGGAGTAGGGTCGCCATTTCAGGGGACGGAGATCGAGGCGGAGGAGCACCTCGATTCGCTCCTCCGCCAGGCCATCAAGCTTCGGATGATCGCGGACGTTCCCCTGGGCGCCTTCTTATCCGGCGGGATTGATTCGTCTGTTGTCGTGGCATTGATGCAAGCGCAGAGCCTTGCTCCGGTGAAGACCTTTTCAATCGGGTTCCAAGAAGCTGTTTACAACGAAGCAGGCTATGCCAGGAAGGTTGCTGAACATTTACGGACGGATCATACGGAACTCTATGTGACTCCGGAGGAGGCGCGTGCGGTCATTCCCAGGCTGCCGTCGATGTATGATGAGCCTTTCGGTGACTCGTCTCAGATTCCCACCTATCTTGTCTCTGCGTTAGCCCGGAAGCATGTGACCGTTGCCCTTTCGGGAGACGGAGGAGATGAATTGTTTGCCGGTTACAACCGGTATTTCTGGAGCCGTCAACTGTGGGGTCAGCTCGCTCCCATTCCTCAGTTCGTCAAAGCGGGGGTCAGTTCGATGGTACAAGCCCTATCCCCGGACACGTGGGGGAGCCTCTACCGATGTTTTTCCTTCGCCCTCCCGGCGGTCCAGCATCCGGGGGATCGGATGCACAAGCTTGCCAGGCTGCTTGCCGCGAAGGATCCGGACGCGATGTACCAAGACATGGTGTCTCTGTGGAAGCAGCCGATGGAGGCGGTTATCGGCACGGTCGAACCGCAAACGATCTTAACCGACCGATCCTCCTGGGCTACACTCTCCGATTTCACGATGCGCATGATGTATCTCGACCTGGTAACCTACTTGCCGGACGATATCTTGACGAAGGTGGACCGCGCGAGCATGGCGGTCAGTCTGGAGGCTCGGGTGCCTCTCTTGGATCATCGGGTGGTAGAGTTTGCCTGGACTGTGCCCCTCTCAATGAAAATCAAGACTGAGGGAGAGGGAAAATGGCTGTTGCGGCGCGTGCTCGACCGTTATGTGCCCAGACAGTTGATCGAGCGACCGAAGATGGGGTTTGGCGTGCCGTTGGACTTCTGGCTGCGCGGGCCATTGCGTGAGTGGGCCGAAGGGCTGCTCGACGAGCAGCGACTGCGCCGTGAGGGATACTTTCACCCTGAGCCGATCCGGAGAAAGTGGGCTGAACATCTGTCCGGCAAGCGGAACTGGCAGCACCTGCTATGGAACGTGCTGATGTTCCAAGCATGGCTGGAACGTGAATGAACGCTCGCCCCCGTCTTCTCTTTCTGATCACCGAAGATTGGTATTTTTGGTCCCATCGCCTCGATGTCGCTCGTGCTGCACGGAATGCGGGATACGATGTCATGATTGCGACTAGAGTGACTGAGCATGGTGAACGAATTGAGCGCGAAGGGTTCAGGCTTTTGCCGATCAGCCTTGTTCGCCAGAGTCGAAACCCTTTCGTGGAACTTGCTGCGGTTCTGGAGTTGGTCAGGCTCTATCGCCGGGAGCGGCCTGCGATTGTCCACCATGTGGCATTGAAACCGATCCTGTACGGATCGCTGGCTGCATGGATTTCCAGCGTCCCTGTCGTCGTCAATGCCTTCGCAGGGCTTGGATACGCCTTCACCGATGAGACGCGGCGAAAGTCCATGGCGCATAGGTTTCTTTGCAGGGCGCTTACGACTCTATTGCGGTTGAGTAAATCGGTCGTCATTTTCCAGAACAAGGACGATCGGAAGTTGCTCTTGGAAGAGGACGTGGTTGAGATCCAACAGACCCGGATTATTCCCGGCTCCGGAGTCGATACGAAGCGCTTCGATGTCAGCCCGTCGGCTGAAGACTGTCCCATTGTCATGCTCGCATCCCGGATGTTGTGGGACAAAGGGATCGGTGAGTTTGTCGAGGCATCCCGGCGTCTCAAACAGAATGGGCTGGCGGCCCGTTATGTACTCGTTGGGCGGTGCGATGAGCACAATCCCGCTGCCATTGAACCGACTCAGCTCCGTCAATGGGTTGAGGAAGGTTTGGTTGAGTGGTGGGAGCATCGTGACGAGATGTCTTCGACCCTCACCTCGGCGACCATCGTCGTGTTGCCGTCCTATCGGGAAGGGCTTCCCAAGGTGCTGTTGGAAGCTGCCGCTTGCGGAAAACCGTTGATTGCCACGGATGTTCCCGGCTGTCGAGAAATTGTGACGCACGGAGTCAACGGCCTCTTGGTGCCTGCACGCGATTCAGCTGCGCTGGCCGTCGCAATCGATACGTTGCTCCGCGATTCCTCACGCAGAGCAGTAATGGGAGCAGCGGGCCGTGAGGCGGTCACTCGTATGTTTTCTGTGGAGAAGATAGCGGGTCAGTTCGTCGATCTCTATCGAGAGCTTCTTGCTGGACGGAAGCAAGGGCAACAATCGACGGGATCTGCATGACTTCTGTGCTCGTGACCGGGGCGAGAGGTTTTCTCGGCAACGCCTTGGTGAATGACCTTCTCGAATCGGGCTATGACGTTCGCGCACTTGTCCGGAATCCTGCACCTCCCTCCTATCGCAAGGCGGTTGACATTGTCGTCGGAGATATTCGTGATCCACAATGCGCGAAGCAAGCATCGGCCGGATGCGACACGGTTGTGCATCTTGCAGGACAAGCGCATGCGCTGGATGACGATCATGTCAGTGACCAGGACTATCAGTCCATCAATGTCGACGGGACGAAACATCTCTTGGACGGCGCGGTGGCAGGCGGCGTTCGAACATTCATCTTTGCGAGTTCGGTGAAGGTGTTCGGTGAAACAACCATAGACTGTATCGATGAGTCAGCACTACCCGTCCCCCAATCTCCTTACGCGCGATCCAAATGGATGGCGGAACAGCTCGTCGCTTCCTATGGGAAGGGAGGGAGCCTTGCTACTCTCTCGCTTCGCCTTCCCCTTGTCTATGGTCCGACAGAGAAGGGAAATCTCTATCGCATGATCGCAGCGATCGATCGGGGGAAATTCCCCCCGCTTCCTCCTGTCCAAGCTGTTCGGAGCATGTTGCACGTAAAGAACTTTGTGCTCGCGGTTCGGACAGTCTTGCAGTTGGACAGGTTTCTCAAGCCCATGTATGTGGTTACGGACGCCAAGCCCTATTCCATTACAGAGGTGTACGATCTCTTGCGAAAGGGGTTGGGCCTGCAGCCGCCCTTATCGCGAGTGCCTTTATGGGCACTGTCAGTAGGCGGACAATGTGGAGATATTGTGCAGGCACTCTTCGGAAAAACCGCGCCCCTTTCATCCGCCACATTGGAGAAGCTGATCGGGCAGGCCTGGTACAGTCCTGAGGCGTTGATCCGTGACGCGGGTTATCAGCCACGCTATACGTTCGAAGATGCAGTTCCGGAACTCATCCAGCATTATCGGAGTTCACTATCGTGATGTGGCTGTTGCTCGCCGGCGGGGTTGCGGCGCTTTCCTGGTGGATCACTAGGTTGTTAGTGAGCAAGGCCTCGCTGCTTCTTTCGATCGATCACCCGAACGACCGGTCTCTACACAGCAAGCCAACGCCACGGTCCGGAGGAGTGGCTATTCTTTCCAGCGTCCTGATCGGGTTGGGGGTTGCGGCACTTGGTTTTGCGGTCGTGTCACCTTCGACGGGGTTTCTACCGAAAGGTTTCGCGTCAGCTAGTGTTTGGATTGTCGGTTCAATTGCTCTTGTCACCACCGTCTCCTTCCTTGACGACAAATTAGGGCTTCCCGTGGGTCTTCGCTTTGCGGTGCAGGCGATCGCTGCCGGTATTGTAGTATGGGGGGTTGGATTGACTCTTTCGTCCATCCCAATCCCGGGCATCAAGACCATCGAGCTTGGCTGGTTTGCCGCGCCGGTGTCGGTGTTGTTCTTGCTGTGGATGACCAATCTGTACAACTTCATGGACGGCATGGATGGCTTTGCCGGCGGAATGACAACACTGGGGTTCGGATTTCTGGCGTATTTTGGTTGGAGAACAGGACACCCGTTCATGCTCTTGACGGCAACTATAGTGTCAATGAGTGCGCTCGGTTTCCTGGTTCACAATTTTCCTCCGGCCCGCATCTTCATGGGCGATGTCGGCAGCATCCCGTTGGGTTTCACTGGCGGCGCGCTCATGCTTGTAGGCCTGCGAGATGGACTGTTCGACTTCTGGGTTCCGATGATGATCTTCTCGCCATTTATCCTGGACGCAACAGTTACAGTACTTCGCCGTGCATGGCAACGACAGAAGATATGGGAAGCCCACCGCGACCATTATTATCAGCGATTGGTGTTGCTCGGATGGGGACATCGGAGGACCGTTCTTGCAGAGTATGGTCTGATGGTGCTCTGTGGCGTGCTGGCATGGGGGTATCAGGTGAGCGATGACCGCGCCCGGCTTGCAATTCTCGGTTTCTGGGGGCTACTGATGATCTCCGCAATGGTGGGTGTCCATCTGGCAGAGCGCAGGCAGCTCGCCTCGAATCACATGGTTGAGTCCTGACCAACTGGTTGATCTGGTTTGTTTTGTTTATTTGGTTCATTTGGTTAGTTTCGTTCAACCAAACAAACGAGACAAACCAAGCAAACCAAATGAACAAGACTAATGGTCTTCAATTCATGATAAGCGATCTACTATGACTTTGCATGCCTCTGCTCACGATAGGGTATTGCCCGTTGATGGCATTCTTATCATCAACCCGCGAGACTTCATTGAGCGTCGAGAGAATATTGAGCGGCAGCTTCGGTCGCTGGGGCTGACGTATGAATTCATTCACACCTACGATGCATGCGATCTCGATCCTGCGACGGTTCAACGACACTTCACGGTTCCTTACGAAAATCCTGGCAACCAATCCTGCGCGATGAAACACCTTGCCGCTCTGCGTCTTGTGGTGGAACGGCAGTGGCGCAGAGCCTTGATCCTGGAAGATGATGTCATTCTGGCTCCGGACTTCGTTCAGGGGGTCCGCGATGCGATCGCCGAATCATCGGCCATCAGGCATCCTCACGTGTTATTCATCGGGAGCGGTGGAAACTTTTACACGCCCCAAAGTATGCGGGTGCCAGGACAACGGTTGTACCGGGCCTCGAAGGGGCGATTTGCAGATTCCTATATTCTGGGGGCTGAAACAGCAAAACTTCGGGTGGAATGGATAGAGCAGCATGGGATAGCAGGAGCGATCGACTGTCATTTTGATGCCAGTGATCCTAAGTTGGGCATCGAGTGGTATTGGCTTGAAGATCCGGTGGTCGAACAGGGCAGCAAGAACGGGACATTTCAGTCGGCGATTCAATCTGCGCCCCCCAATGTTATCCAACGCATCAGATTTTGGTGGGAAAAAATTCGCCGCAAGTATATTTATCAGTTGTGGCGTTAGCCCGCATTATTCATGAACGCTTCTGCTGCAATCGCCGATCCGCTGCTGCGACAAGCCTCCGGCCGACGGGCTCGCCCCTCGGACCCTCAACGTACTGTACGAGTACGCATCGGGGCCTCAGGGCTCCGCGCGCCGGTCTCGCGACGCGGCTCAGCGATTTCGCGACGAACCGTCATGAATAATGCGGGCTAGAAGGGCGACCGTTTGTTTACCGATCATTTCAAGAGTGCCTGGGTTGACAAGTCGGCCATGTGGATCAATGTGGCCCGCGTATCAGCAATTATTGCCGGCATTGGAATCCTCTACTCACCGAGCGTAGCGAGTGTGGCGCTGGTCACTACTTATGTGGCATTTCTGGCGAGCGGTCAGGCGGTTGCTCGATTCACGCAGGTGTTCGCGCGTCCCTCAGTCTATTGGGGGGTGATATTCCTCGCGGTTGTGCTGATTGGGATGACGTATGCGTCAGTTCCCTGGTCCGATCGAGGGACTGACCTGCTTAAATGGCGAACCATATTGTGGTTTGTTGTGCTGTTGTCGATTTTCGACGATGAACGGTGGAAAACGCGGTTGCTGGTAATGTTTGTCGTGGGTATATCCGTGGCCTTGGTGGCATCTTTCGTGGCGGCTGCCGGCTGGGTTACTTTCAAACGCGGTCCTGAAGCACTCTTGCGGAATTCGGTGACGCAGAGTATGGGTTTTGCGGTTGCGGCGTTGCTGTGTTTATGGATGTTCTTGGAGAAAACGCTTCAGGAACACATGCGTTGGATCGTTCCGGTGCTCGGGCTGTTCTATGTGGCCAACATGGTTTTTATTACAAATGGGCGCAGTGGGTATGTCATCTTGGGGATTGGCTGTACGGTGCTCCTCCTATGGAAAGCCGCACCCTTGCGGCAACTCGCGATTGTGTTAGGGCTCTCTCTCGTGGCCATACTCGCGTTCTCCTTGTCCTCACGAATGCAAGATAATATCGTTCTCGGTGTGAACCAATGGGTACAGGAACCTGAATCGGCCACTCTCACCAACATGGCCAGTCGACGGGTGTACTATCAGAACACGCTGGAGATTCTCCAGAACCATTGGCTGCTTGGGGTTGGTTCTGGTGGTTTCAAACAGGCCTATACTGAACAGGTCACCCGCAAGTATGACCCTTCCAATTGGCGAGCGGAGCCCATCGGTGATCCCCACAATCAGTACTTGGCGGTGCTTACACAGTACGGGATCGGAGGGCTGGCGGTGTTTCTGGCCTGGATCGTTGCCATTGCCAGAGATATGCGCGGCCTGCCGAAGTATCGTAAGTTGGCGCTGGGACTTCTTTTCGGATGGTGTGTGACTAGCCTGTTCAGTTCTCACTTCAGGACATTTGCAGAGGGTCACCTGATCACGACATTTCTCGGCGTCCTCTTATCGGCGCCGGCGATGAAAGATCACAGCGAGGTCGTTTCCGGTCCGCAGGCCGAGGCATGAGACAAATCGCATCCAAGATGTTTCATTCGATCGCCGGGCGATATGGGCAATTTTTGCTCGATCATCGGTCCATCCTTGTGATCTTTACGCAGCTAGGGTTGATTGCGGCGGCGAATGTGTCAGCCTTTGCTCTCCGATTCGAAGGGGACATTTCTCCTTACTATGTACAACTATTCCTCTGGGGCCTGCCCATCGTCTTGGCAATCTATGGAATTAGTCTTGTCGCATTCGGCATTCAGCGCGGGCTCTGGCGTTATGTCGGCCTTCATGATTTAGGCCGCATCCTTTGGGCCTCCGTCATCAGTTCTGCGGTGCTCTACGGTGTGGTGCATGGTCTCCTTGGATGGGTCGGCTATCCCCGTTCGGTGATTATTCTCACCGGCGTGCTCAGTGGACTTTTTCTCGCCGGTATTCGGCTGGTGGTCCGCTGGTTCCGTGAATGGCTTCACGTCGTGGACCCTGCGGCGCGAAGAGTGTTGGTGGTCGGGGCAGGCAATGCCGGTGAGTTGTTGATCAGGGATATGCTGAGCGATGCGAGCGCTCCCTACCTGCCGGTCGGGTTGGTGGACGACGACCCAATTAAACAGAAGATGAAGATTCACGGAGTTCCCGTAGTGGGGACTATCGGAGATATCCCGGCTCTGGCACGAGATCTCGTTGCACATGAAATTATTGTGGCGATTCCTTCGGCGTCGACATCAGTGAAGCAGCGAATTCTCGCCGCGTCGGAGGGGTGCAAGGTTCCCATCAAGACTTTGCCGAGCGTGAAACAGCTGCTGGCGAATCCGGAGGCGCTGAGACAGGTCAGGCCGATGAGTCTGGAGGATCTTCTGCAACGTGAACCTATCCAGATGGATCGGCAGGAGTTGTATCCGTTGCTCGAAGGGAAGCGAGTGCTCGTAACCGGCGCCGGGGGATCGATAGGGTCTGAGCTCTGCCGGCAAATCGCCCGATACAACCCGGCCACGTTGATCCTCTTTGAGCGCTATGAGAACGGCCTGTTTGCTCTCGACCTTGAACTGCGGGCGCTGTATCCAAAGCTCACGATCATCCCGGCCATTGGAGATGTGACGGTTCATGAGCGAGTGTCGGAGGTGTTGCAGCAGACGGACCCGGAGCTTGTTTTTCATGCTGCCGCGCACAAACATGTGCCGCTCATGGAGTTGAATCCGAAAGAGGCCGTTCGCAATAACGTGCTGGGAACGAAGACTGTGGCAGAGGCGTCGTTGGCAAGAGGGGTCGATCGCTTCGTGCTCATTTCCACCGACAAGGCAGTGAATCCCACGAGCGTCATGGGCGCCACGAAACGGGTGGCTGAAGACCTGATGCAGGGCCTGAATCAGAGAGGACGGACGAAATTTACGGTGGTCAGATTTGGGAACGTGTTGGGCAGCAACGGCAGCGTCGTCCCGTTTTTCGCCGACCAGATTCGAAGGGGAGGGCCGGTGACGGTGACCCATCCCGAAATCAAACGGTTCTTCATGACGATTCCGGAGGCGGTGCAATTGGTGTTGCAGGCGAGCCTCTTGGGACAGGGCGGCGAAGTGTTCGTGCTGGATATGGGGGAACAGGTCAAAGTGGTCGACCTGGCCAGGAATATGATTGTCCTGTCCGGTCTTGTGCCGGATCAGGATATTCAGATCATATACTGCGGCTTGCGACCGGGAGAGAAACTTTTCGAAGAACTCTTTGAAGAGGCAGAACAAGTCGAACCGACACCTCATGCAAAGATCCGTCGCGCCATCAGTGCTTCAGCCATACAATCGGATCGCCTCGAACGAGCGATCGCTCATCTTGAGGCTGCGGTGAGTCATGGCGATGACGATGAACTGATTCGCCGGCTCAATGAGGCTGTCCCGACCTATACGCCGATGTCGCCCCGCAACATTGAGCATACTCATTGATGGAGTGCCCACGCGAGACTGGCGGGACGAGCGAGACAGGGGAGAGGGTTCGAGGTTTTCGGAACTTTGAACCCTGAGCTTCGAACTTCAGATCGCGCCTTTCTTGCACGTCACGCGCTTCGCGCGCCACGGCCTGTGGCGCAGGAAGAATTTTCACGCAGCCTGCTGGTGCCTGCCTAATTTCCAGAATTGCTTTTGATTTGTACGTATATACGATCAGTGTACAATCCAGCTCGATGAACAAACTAACCTGATAGACCAGATGGACTGGACAGACCAGACAGACCGGGCTTGTGCTGCACATAAGATGAGAGGAGTGTCTAGAGGATGAGAGGCGTTGTGCTGGCCGGCGGACTCGGTACCAGGTTGCTCCCGCTCACCAAAGTCACCAATAAACATTTGCTGCCGATCTACGATCAGCCCATGATTTACTATCCCATTCAGGCATTGGCCAATGCCGGGGTTGACGAGATTATGCTGGTCACGGGAGGAAACAGCGCGGGAGATTTCCTGAAATTGTTGGGCAATGGGAAAGACTTCGGCTTGAAGCGACTCAATTATTCCTATCAAGAAGGGGAGGGCGGCATTGCCGACGCGCTGCGATTAGCCGAACACTTTGTGGACGGTGAGCCTGTCTGTGTGATCTTGGGCGACAACATTATCGAGGGCAACATTGCCTCCGCTGCCGATGCCTTTCGGAAACAGCAGCAAGGGGCGAAGATCCTTTTGAAGGAGGTCAAGAACCCCCAACGGTTCGGGGTGCCTATTCTTGAGGGGAATCGCGTCGTAAAGATTGAAGAGAAGCCGGCGAATCCCCGATCGTCCTATGCGGTCACTGGTATGTATTTTTATGATGCGCGCGTATTCGATATCATCAAGACCCTTAAACCATCGGGCCGTGGCGAGCTTGAAATTACCGATGTCAACAATGCCTATATCGCTGCAGGCACGCTCACGTGGGAGGTGCTGGAGGGCTGGTGGACGGATGCCGGAACCATCGAATCTCTCCATCTGGCCAACCAGCTCGTGGCGAAGACTGGGGCCAATAAGATGGTGGGGGTAACGGGGTAAGGGGATAGAGGGGTAGCGGGTGGAAGAGGGGTGCGGGATAGGGGTAGAGGGATAAAGGGGCAAGGGGGAGAAGAAGGGGTAACGGGGTAGTGGGATAGGGGGTGAGGGATAAAGGGGTAGCGGGATAGAGGAAGGGATAGAGGGGTAACGGGATAGGGATAGCGGGATAAGGGGGTAAAGGGGTAGGGATAGGATGCATTGGAGGGAGCTTGAGGTTTGGAAGCTGTCCCATGAAATGGTTTTGGACGTCTACAGACTAACGAGTTCTTTCCCGGACCATGAGAAATTTCGACTAACTGGTCAATTATGCAGAGCGGCTTCTTCTGTGCCGGCAAATATCGTCGAGGGAAATGCGCGGCACTCGAGGAAGGAGTACATTCAATTCTTGGTCACAGCAAGAGCCAGCCTTGAGGAGACTCGATACCATTGCTTGCTGGCCAGGGATCTTCACTATCTCGGCTCAGTAGACTACGACCAGTTCGAAGCAAAAGCCGAAAGAGTTAGCCGAATGCTGAATTCATTTATCCGATCCCTTAGAGCCAAAGGAAGCGGTGATAAAGAAAGGTAATCCGAGCATGGGCAAATTGCAACGCGACAGCTATCCCGTTATCCCGTTACCCCCTTATCCCGTGTCTTTCCTTGCCCCCATTGTCCCGTTACCCTCTTATCCCATGTCTTACTCTACCCCTATTACCCCGTTATCCCTTTACCCTAGCCCCTTACCCCCTTACCCCGCTACCCCGGAGGATTCGCTGTGCGAATTCTCGTAACCGGAGGCGCTGGGTTCATCGGGTCGCATCTCGTACGTCGTCTGGTTGTTGAGAGCGGCCATGAGGTGGTGAATCTTGATGCGCTGAAATATTCCGGCAATCCCGCAAATCTCAAGGTGATCGAGACGCATGCCCGTCATACATTTGTGCATGGCGACATCAGCGATCAGCCCTTGGTCGAACGTCTCATCCGAGAGCATCGAATTGAAGGGGTGATCAATGCTGCGGCTGAGACTCATGTGGATCGATCTATTCTCGATCCGGGAGCCTTTGCGCGGACCGATGTGGTGGGGACCGGCGTGCTGCTTGAAGAAGCCCGTCGTGCAGGCCTGCAGCGATTTCTGCAAGTCAGCACAGACGAAGTTTACGGCAGCGTCGAGACCGGGATGTCGATTGAGAGCGATTGCCTGGCCCCGCGGAGTCCCTATTCTGCCAGCAAAGCCGGTGGAGATCTCTTGGCCCTCAGCTACTGGACGACCTATCGGTTTCCCGTGATGGTGACTCGCGGGAGCAATACTTATGGGCCGAATCAATATCCGGAAAAATTCGTCCCGCTGTTCGTCACCAATGCGATCGACAACCAGCCCCTTCCGCTCTATGGGGATGGACGTCAGTGCCGCGATTGGCTGGCTGTGCAAGACCATTGCGCGGCGATCGAGCATGTATTCTTTCGAGGTGAGCCGGGACAGATTTACAACGTCGGCGGGGGTAATGAACGGGAGAATATCACCGTGGCTGAACAGATTGTCGGCCATCTGGGCAAATCCCGCGATCTCATTCGTTTGGTGCAGGATCGGCCGGGCCATGATCGCCGCTACGCGGTGGATTGCAGCAAGTTGCGTCGATTGGGGTGGAACCCTGGTGTGCCGTTTGAAGAGGGACTGCGCACAACTATCCAATGGTATCAGGAGCATGAGGACTGGTGGCGGACGATCAAGTCCGGCGAGTTTCGCCAGTACTATGAACAGCAGTATGGGAAGCGACTTCAGGAAGGGGCAAGAATAGGGGTAAAGGGGTAGGGGTTAAGGGATAAAGGGGTATGGGGGTAAAAGAGGGGTAGCGGGATAATGGGCTAGTGAAATAGGGGTAAAGGGATAGGGGGGTAAGGGATACAGCGGGGTAACGGGATAAAGGGGTATTAGGGAAATGGGGCAAAGGGGTAGATCCAAAGGCGTAGCAATAGAAAAAGGGAATTCGAGCATGGGCATGATGCAACGCTACAGCTATCCCGTTACCCCTGGTATTCCTTTACCCCCTTACCTCCTGTTTTACAGTACCCCTCTACCCCGATTATCCCGCTACCCCATTTATCCCTCTTCCTCCTGTACCCCTGTTACCCCATTACCCCTCTACCCCAGGCCCTATCCCGCCCCTATTTTAAGATGCGCATCCTGATTACAGGCGCACAGGGGCAATTGGGCCATGCGCTTCAGCAGGCTCTCTCGGGAGAAGATCTAGTCCTGATGGATCTTCCAGAGTTCGACCTTACGCGACCCGACAGCGAAGCCCAGATCGTGGCTGCCCGTCCCTCCGTCATCCTACATGTCGGGGCCTATACGAATGTCGACGGGGCTGAGCGGGAGCCTGATCGCGCGATGCTGGTGAACGCTCAAGGTACCACCATGGTGGCCCGAGCTGCCGCAACACTCAATGCAAGGTTGATTTATCTGTCGACGGACTATGTCTTCGATGGAACGAAAACAACTCCCTATCTCGAAGAGGACATACCCCATCCCATCAATGCGTATGGCCAGTCCAAGCGTGAGGGAGAAATCATTGCATTAGCTGGCTGTCCCAACACGCTGGTGGTTCGAACGGCCTGGCTTTATGGGCATGCAGGAAATAATTTCGTGAAGACGATTATGCGGTTGGCTACCGAGAAGCCGTTTCTCGATGTGGTGGGAGATCAGCGAGGATGCCCGACCAATGCGGACGATTTGGCTCTGGCCTTGAAAGATCTAGTCAAGAGTGATCTGCGAGGAATCTGTCATGTGACGAATACCGGCGATTGCACGTGGCATGAATTCGCAGAGGCCATTGTTAATCGTATGGATCTTTCTATCCCGGTTCAGCCCATTACGACTGCTCAAGCAGGGCGTCTCGCACGGCGCCCGGCCTATTCAGTCCTTGCACCAGGCCGGTTGGCTACGGTGCGAGCACTGTTGCCCCATTGGCAGGATGCCCTCGCCCGATTTATGAAAGAGGCCCCTCATCCCGCATCCTGCTAGAAAACACATAAGGGTTCAACGATCATCCATGAAAACCTCAACGAAAAAACCAACTCGGTCCAGGAAAA
>Ga0326726_10003563_pt1 | contig 14277 bp, 13 predicted proteins | sample MHFenrmetagenome_2_FD_207603 | JGI IMG/M metagenome (GOLD analysis project Ga0326726, IMG submission 207603) | Lab enriched peat soil microbial communities from Michigan Hollow, Ithaca, NY, United States - MHF15MN | ecosystem: Environmental > Terrestrial > Soil > Wetlands > Peat | place: USA... | reverse complement strand
GTACTAAAGAAGTTAGAAGTCTGAACTTAGAAGTAAGAAGCTCAGAGAAAAGGCCCGGTGAGCTCACGCTCGCCGGGCCTTTGTTTTTCGCCTTACCCTACCTGGCCCACCCGCCCCACCTGCCGTGCCTGCCCCTATCTCAGCGTGAACGTCAGTTCGATCGTGATGAGCACGGAGACCGGCTCGCCGAAGCGCGTGCCCGGAGCGAATCGCCACTGCTTGGCGGCTTTGATCGCTTCCTGATCGAGGCCAAACGTCGGATCGAGCGATCGCGCGACCTGCACGTCACCGACGGACCCATCGGGTCTGACCACGCACTCGAGAAGCACGGTGCCCTGCACCTTCGCCCGCATCGCATCTGACGTGTACTGAGGACGAACCTCACGAAGCAGACGCGGCAACTGCACGCCGTTACCGGGTCGGTAGACGCCGCCGCCTGTGCCACCGCCACTGCCGGGGCCCAAGCCTGAACCCGTCCCGGGCCCGATGCCCGAGCCCGTGCCTGTTCCGGCGCCACCGCCGCTTCCCGATCCCTGCGACAGCGTCGGCGGCCCGGGCGGGGCTTCGATCGCGCCGGGCAACGAGTCCTGCGCCGCCGCCAGACTCTTGGCCGGGATGTTGAGCTGCTCCACCGGATTCGGCTCGACCTTGGCCTGCTGCATTTCGATCTTCGGCGGCTTCTCCACCGGCACGGTGATCTTGTCTTTCCCGGGGAGCTCCGCCTTGCGCGGCGGCTCCTTCATCCGGTTGCCGCCGCCACCGCCGCCGCCGCCGGGACCAGGCTGGTTAAGCCAGATGATGTTGTTGTTCGGCTGCTCGGGCAGGATCGCCGCAGTCGCGGCGGGCCGCCCACTGTAGCGCACGGCGAGCAAGAAGAGCACCACGGCGAGCACGTGCGAGCCGAGCGAGGCTGCCGCCGCAGGCGCAATGCGTTTCTCCCGCTGCTCGAAGAGAAACGGAATATCGACCGGATGTTCGCCCTCGAGGTGGACCGCGAGATGGCCCGCGGAGAAGTTGGCAGGTGACGAGACCGTGGGACTGGTGTCGGTCATTTCAAACGGAGTGGCTACATTTTCCCGCACGACGTCCTTGCTGGCAAGCAAAAGAAGTGCCTCGCCGCGGCCCGCCACTTACGACGCTAAACGGCGTCGACTGGTCTGTCCTGTCCTCCAGCAGCGTCAGCGGATTCAAGCTGCGTAAGTGTCAGCCGATTATCCCGCATGACGGCTGACTGACAGGCGCAGCCGACAAATGGAGAGACTTATGAAGAAATTCGTGTGGACCGCCATCATCGCGCGTCGAGAAAGTCGGCGCGTCGATCCGGGACATCACCGACAGCGTCGCGAAGGTCAAGGCGCTGATCGATCACGTGAGCGAGGCGAGCCGCCAGCAGGCGCGTGGATTCCAGCAGGTGCGCACGCGCTGCAGCAGATGGAAGAGATGACCCAGACCAACGCGTCGACCGCCGAGGCCAGCGCCGGCGCGGGTGAAACGCTGAACACGGAGGCGCGCGAGTCGCTGGCGATCGTTGAGCGGCTGGAAGCTCTGGTGGGACAGGGTGGCGGAGCGCCGGCGGAAGAAGCGGGACGACAACCGGCCGCCGACGACGCGCCCGAGATCTCGAACCGCGCCGCGGCCTAGACGCGTCCCGTCCAGGCGCCGATCGCGGCGTTGCCGCCGCCGTACGAATGCAGGATGGCCAGCGCATCGGCGGCGCGCGGTTCGCTCAGAATCGCCACGAGGATCCCGCCGCGGCCGGCCAGGGCCTCGAATATCCGACCGTCGTGCGCCTGAAACCCGACGCGCTGCATCGTGCCCGCGAGACCGCGCTTCGTCAGGTCGCGCGCGGTGCCCTGCAGCGCATCCACGAGGGGGCCGCGCACGACGACGGCGCCCACGCCGGCCAGGTCCAGGTCCGCGCCGGCCGATCCGAACGTCTTCTCGACAAGGGCCGACGCCTCGGGGCTCTTCTTCGCAAGAATCGTCAGCGATTCCGGCGGAAATCCCGCCTGCCTGAGCGCGTCCAGACCATTCGTCGCCCACGCCACGTCCTGGAAAACGCCCACGGTAAAGCGTCCGACTTCAGCTTCAATCATGGCCGTGTAATGTATCACGATGGACGTGGCGATCATCGGCGCCGGGCCCGCGGGTTGCCGCGCGGCGGCGCGGCTCGCGGCGCGAGGCGCACGCGTCACGTTGTTCGATCCATCGCATCCGCGTGAGAAGCCCTGCGGCGGCGGCGTAACGGGCCGCGCGCTGGCGCTGGTCGCCGATGCGGTCCGGGACGCGGACGTGCCGATGTCGGTCATCCGGACGGCCAGGTTCACGGATTCCCGCCGCGGCGAGTCCGCAGCGGTGCCGCTCGAAGATCGCGGGCCCACGGCGGCGAGCGCCCTGCTCGTCGCGAGCCGCGCGACGTTCGATGCCGCGCTGCTGGCTGCCGCCACCCGCGCCGGAGCCGTTGCTGACGCCTCGCGCGTCACCCGCATCGAGGTCGGCAAGACGGGTGTCCAGATCGCGACGACACGCGGCGCACACCGCGCGGACTTTGTAATCGGCGCCGACGGCGCGAACAGCCTGCTGCGCCGCACGCTCTCCCGGCCATTCCGTCGCGATCAGCTCTCCATCGCGACCGGTTTCTTCGCGGACGGCATCACGAGCGACGAGATCGTCATCGAACTCCTCGCGGATCCGCCCGGCTACATCTGGTCCTTTCCGCGGCCGAATCATCTGGCGATCGGAATATGCGCGGAGGCGGACGCAGGCGTCACCGCGGGCGCGCTGCGCGCGCGCACGGCGGACTGGATTCGCGCGACGCATCTTGCGCCGGAGTTACCCTTGACGCCGTACGCGTGGCCGATTCCGTCGTTGAAGGCGTGCGATCTCGACGCGCTCGTCGTCGCGGGCCCGCGCTGGTGTCTGCTCGGTGACGCCGCGGGTCTGGTCGATCCGATTACGCGCGAAGGCATCTACTTCGCGCTGGCCTCCGGCGATTGGGCGGCCGACGCCTTGATGGCCGGCGCGCCCGGCGACACCTTTGCGGCCCGCGTGCATGACGAAGCGATTCCCGAACTGGCGCGGGCGGCGCGGTTGAAGGCGGGCTTCTTCCGCCCGGCGTTCACCGATCTCATGATCCGCGCGCTCCAGCAGAGTTCCGCCGTGCGTGCGGTGATGGCCGACCTCGTCGCGGGGCGCCAGAGCTACGCGACGCTGAAGTGGCGGCTGCTCACCACACTGGAAGTCGGCCTGGCCTGGCGGGTTCTTCGGGAACGGAGGCTGGCGGGGTTGCACGGACATTAGTGGTACAATCCCCGCAGTTCCGCCGTTTACACTTTCCTTGGGAGCACGACCATGTTTGGTTCACTTGGACTGCCTGAACTCCTGATCATTCTGGTGATCGTCATTCTGATCTTCGGCGCCAACCGACTGCCCGGGCTCGCACGCGGGATGGGCAGCGCGGTCAAAAACTTCAAGGAAGGCATGAAGGACGACAACGCGGCGGACCACAAGTCATAGAATCACGCGCGCGTCTCCGACGCGCCGCGTGACGCGCTCGCGGTCCAGATACTCGAGCAGGGGAATCGCGAACTTCCGCGTCACGCCGAACCGCTCCTTGAACGTGGCGACGTCGATCCGCGCTCCAGCGCCGGCCGCCACCTTCAACCCTGCCACATCAGCTTTCAACTGCTTCAAGACCGCGTCGTGAAAGACGAGCGTGTCCACGCGCACGAGCACCTTCTGCCGCGTGAGCAGTTTCAGAATCTTGTCGACGACCGCCGCGGATACGCCGCTGGACGTCGCGATGGCTACGGCATCAGGCGGCGTGAGGCCGCCGTCGCGGAGCGCGCGCTCAATCGCGAGGCGGATCCGATCTTCCTCCGCTGAAAGCGCCGGGCGGTGTGTCGCCAGGGCGACGCGATCGCGCACGACGAGGGTCCCGGCCTCGATGAGGTCGGTCAGCGCGCGGTCGAAGACGGCGCTGTGCCCCCGCCTGAAGACCCGTTCCCTGAGCGCCTCGCGCGCGACGCCGTCCGACAGCGGCTCCGCGCGATGATGCGCCGTGAGCGTGGCCACGATCGCCCCGGTCAGATCCTTCAGGATTCCCGGCGCGACCAGCGCGTCGCCCGCGCGCACGGCGTGCCCGGCCGCGACGAGCGCGTCGACGTGCGCGGCTCGCGCGCGCGGATCGATCCCGGCCCGTGACGTAAGCGCGCGCACGGGAAGCGCCGCCGTGCCGGCGCCGTCAATCATCACGCGCGCGGCCCGGCGCGCCGTCGCAACGGCGTCGTCGGCCGCCGGGTCAAACATCAGCGCGCGGCATCGTTCGAGCGTGGCGACGCTGCGCAGCGCCGCCCGCGGCGGACGCGGATCGAGGATCACGCCGCCGGCGATCGTCATCGGCGGCGAGTACGCGCGCAGGATGTAGCGATCGCCGCGCGCCAGGACCGCCGGCGCTTCCAGGCGCAGCCGCACGAAGGCCCGGGCGCCGGGCGCGACGACCGGCAGACCGCGCGCGTCGCCCACCGGACCGACGATCGCGACGCGGCCCATGAGCTCCACCGTGCCCTGGTGAAACCGCACGCGCGCGCCGTGCTTGAGCGGCTTCACGTCCGGCAGGAGTTCCACCGACGCATCGACGATGCGCGTCTCCTCGAACACATCGGGGGTGACGAGCGTCTGTCCCCGCTGGACGTCCTGCACGTCGATACCCGCGAGATTGATCGCGGTGCGCTGGCCCGCAACGGCCTTGGCGTGCTTCTGACCGTGCACTTGCACGCCTCGCACGCTGACCTTCCGCTCGCCCGGCGCCAGAAGCAGCTCGTCGCCGGTCGCAATGCGACCCGAGACGAGCGTGCCCGTCACGACCGTCCCAAACCCCTTCATCGAGAACACGCGATCGACGGGCAGGCGCGCCACGGCGTCGACCGGGCGGCCGCTGACGAGGCGGCTCGCCGCCACGAGCGCTGCGCGCAGCGCATCCAGGCCTTCGCCCGTCTTCGACGACACCGGAACGATCGGCGCGCCCTCGAGAAACGAACCGGCGACGAGCTCCTGCACCTCGAGCCGCGCGATCGCCAGCGTGTCCGCGTCCGCGAGGTCCGCCTTCGTCAGGGCCACGACGCCGGCCGGCACGCGCAGGAGGCGGCAGATCGCGAAGTGCTCGCGCGTTTGCGGCATCACCGACTCGTCGGCGGCCACCACCAGCACGACGACGTCGATTCCGCCCACGCCGGCGAGCATGTTCTTGACGAATCGCTCATGCCCCGGTACGTCGACGAACGCGAAATTGATATCGTCGAGGGTCTGATGGGCGAAACCCAGATCGATCGTGATGCCGCGGGCCTTCTCTTCCTTGAGGCGGTCGGGATCGGTCCCGGTCAGCGCGAGGACGAGTGCGCTCTTGCCGTGATCGATATGCCCGGCGGTGCCAACGACGACACTTTTCACTTTTCTGTTTTACCTTCCGACTTTACTTCCCTCTTCTGCCTTTGGCCTTCTGCCTTTCGTTCCGTCCCAGCCGTCCCTTGCGCCGCCGTTCGTGCTTCGGGCGCGCCTTCGTGTGTCTCGGCCCGCGCTCGCCGTCGCGCACGCGCTCGAGGATCTCGACCAGGCCGAGGTCGATCTGGCGCGTGTCCATGTTGACGCGGATGACCTGCACCTTGACCTTGTCGCCGAGGCGGTACACCTTCTGCGTGTTCTCGCCGCGCAGCAGATGCGCGCCGTCCACGAACCGGTAGTAGTCGTCGGCCATCGTCGAGACGTGCACCATGCCTTCGACGAAGTGCTCGATGAGCTCGATGAACAGGCCGAACGCGGCCACGCCGGTGACGTAGCCTTCGAATTCATCGCCGACCTTGTCGGCCATGAACTTGACCTTCTTCCACTGCAGGAGCTCGCGCTCCGCGTCGTCCGCCCGCCGCTCCATCTCCGACGTGTGGCGCGCCACTTCCGGCAGGTCCTCGCTCCACTCCTCGCGTGCCTCGTCGCTGAGCGTCGCGTGCCGCGATGCCCGCAGCGCGCGGTGCACCACGAGGTCGGGATAGCGGCGGATCGGCGACGTGAAGTGCGTGTAATTCGGCGACGCGAGCCCGAAGTGTCCAAGATTCTCCGGCGCGTACCGCGCTTTCTGCATCGTGCGCAGCATCAGGAACGCGATCGGCTTCTCTTCCGGCTTTCCGCTGATCCGCTCTATCAGCTTCTGGAAGTGATGCGGCTTCAGCGCGTTGACGGGCGCCGCGAGGCTGTAGCCGAAGCCCGAGATGAACTCCTCGAACTTCGCCACCTTCATGATGTCCGGCTCTTCGTGGACGCGGTAGAGCGCAGGCGCGTGGTGCGTTTCGAGGTACGACGCCACGGTCTCGTTCGCGAGGAGCATGAACTCTTCGATGAGCCGGTGCGCCACGTTGCGCTGGAGCGCGATAATCGCTTCGACGACGCCGCCCTCGTCGATGATGACTTCGGCTTCATTCAGATCGAAATCGATCGAGCCGCGACGGCGCCGCGCGTCGTTGAGGATGCGAAACAGCTCGTGCATCTGCTCGAACATCGGTACGAGCGGCGCGTACTGGGTCCGCAGCAGCGGATCGCGATCCGTCAGGATCCCGTTGACGGCCGTGTACGTCATCCGCTCGTTGCTGTTGATGACGCCGTCGTGGAACTCGTGCCGGACGACGGTCCCCTGCCGATCGATTTCCATCAGGCAGGACTGCACGAGCCGATCCACGCGCGGATTGAGACTGCACAGCCCCGTCGCCAGTTCCGACGGGAACATGTGGACCGCGCGCTCCGGAAAGTACACGGAGGTCCCGCGCTCGTAGGCCTCGCGATCGAGGGCGCTGCCCTCCTCGACGTAGTGCGAGACGTCCGCAATGTGGACGCCGAGCCAGTAGTTGCCGTTCGCCAGCTGCTCGATCGTGATCGCATCGTCGAAGTCGCGAGCGTGCTCGCCGTCAATCGTCACCGTCGGCACGTTCCGGAAGTCGGTGCGCCCGCGAATGTCACGCTCCGACACGGCGCCGCCCAGCCGCACGGCCTCGGCCACCGACTCCGGCGAGTGCGCGTCCGGAATCCCCCACTTGCGAATGATGATCTCGGTATCGACGCCGGGCGCGTCGATGTCACCGAGCACCTCGGCCACCCGGCCGACGGCGCCGCGCGTGGACGTCGGCCAGCGCGTCAGCTCGACGATCACCATGTCGCCCGGCGACGCGCCACCTTCCTGGCCCGCCGGCACCGCGATGTCCATCAACAGCCGCCGATCGAACGGCGCGACGTGACCGGCGCCGCTCGTTCTCGATTCGCCGCGCACCCCTTCGCGGTCGTAGCGCCCGACGATCCGCTCGTTGCCGCGCTCGAGAATCCGGATCACGCGCCCTTCGGCGCGTCCGCCTTCCTTCAGTCGCTCGATGCGGACGACCACCCGGTCGCCGTTCATGGCCTCGCTGAGGTGATGCGCGGGTATATAGATGTCGCCGCCGGCGTCAAGCGCCCGCTCGGGCGTGACGAAGCCGTAGCCGGCCGGATGGGTCTGCAGGCGGCCGACGTAGAGGTCCATCTTCTCGGGCAACCCGAATCGATGACCGCGGATGTGGATGAGATCGCCGGACGCCACGAGCGCCTTGACGTGACGCTTGAACGTCGTGCGCTCGTCGCGAGGGACTTTGAGGACTTGAAGGAGTTCGCGCATGCCGGCAGGGTGATGCACCCGCTCCCGCATCAGTGCGAGTACAGAATCGCGTGAATACATTGTGTTGAAAAACTAGGCTAACAGAATTACCTGGAGGTCGCCGACGTTGGTGCCGGTCGGCCCCGTGTGAATGAGATCGCCCAGCGCGTTGAAGAACGCGTAGGCATTGTTGTCGGCGAGAAAGCGATCGGGCAGGAGCCCTTTACCCTCGGCGCGTGCGACGGTCGTCGAATCGACCAGCGCGCCGGCCGCGTCCGTCGGCCCGTCGACGCCGTCGGTGCCGACGCTGGCGAGCGCCGCGGGCGCCCCGAGCTGCGACAGCAGCTCCGCCGACGCCAGCGCAAACTCCTGGTTGCGCCCGCCCTTCCCGTGCCCGATCACGTTGACGGTCGTCTCGCCGCTGGACACGATGCACAGCGGCCGGGGCCGATCCTGCGCCGACGCGACCGCGGCGCGAACGTGCGCACGCGCCGAGATCCGCGCTTCGCCGATCACCGGGTCCTCGATGCGCACGACTTCGTAGCCGAGACCCAGCGCGCGGCCCTGCGCCCCGAGCATCGCGTCGCGCCGGCTCCCGATGACCCTGATGTCGGACCGCACCAGGCGCGGATAGACCGGCTTGGGTGTCTCGGGCAATTCACCGCGCGCGCCCCGATCGAGCCGCGCGACGACGGCGTCCGGGTACACCGGGGCGCCGCCGTACCTATCCAGCAACTGCCGGGCTTCCGCAAACGTCGACGGATCCGGGACCGTCGGCCCCGAGGCAATCACGCTTACGTCGTCGCCGACGACGTCGGATATGACGAACGTCCGGACGGGGCCCGCCGAGCGACTCGCCAGCCATCCACCTTTGATCGCCGACAGATGCTTGCGGACGGTGTTCAACGCGTGAATGTCGGCGCCCGCTCTCAGCAGCTGGACCGTCGCGCGCTGCTTGTCGTCGAGCGACAGACCGTCTGCCGGCACCGCAAGCAGCGCCGACGCGCCGCCGGACAACAGCACCAGAAGCGTTTCGTCCGGCCGCAGCGCGGCCGCCATGTCGAGTGCCCGCCGCCCGGCGCGTTCGCTTCCTGCATCTGGCACCGGGTGCCCCGACGGGACCGCGTCAAAGCTGCCGAAGGCCTCGGCCGCGGGCGCCGCGAGAAGGCCGGCCCGCAGCCGATTCTTGAGGACACTCGCTGCGGCCTTCGCCATTGACGCGGCCGCCTTCCCGGCGGCGATGCACACGTAGCCCGGACGATCGAGCCCCGCGCTGCCTTCGCGCGCGAGCGCCGCGTCGAGATCCGCCAGCCTGAATCGCGTCATTTCGGCCGCGTCGCACGCGCGAATGCCGGCCCGGACAATGCCCAGGAGGTCGTGCCGTAGATCGGTGAGCGAACGCGTCAGTGTGTCTGTCTGGGATCCGACCAGGCCGAAAGCCCGGTCACGACGTCGAATTTCTTGAGGAGTGAACTGACTACCTGAGGGGCGTTGTCTTGCGAGGAGAGTTGTTCGAGTTGTCCCATGATCTTCGTGAGCGCGGCTTCGACATCCGTAATCGCGCTCTCCGAATAGTAGGGTCGCTGCTGCTGGAGGCACCGGCGGTGCCTGGCAAATTCCTCTCGGTAGAACTCTGCGACGGGGTGCTGCGCGCTAATCGGCCGTGATTCACGAACCAAGCGGGGCATGCAGGTCCTCGGGTGAATTGTCGAGCGCGATGTACCAGTGTAGTGCCGCCAGAAAAGAAGTGTCAAGATTGTGAAAGGGGCGGCCGGATCACGGTTCCGTCGGTCCTCAGCTCTTCCAGGCTGCCACCAGGCCACCGAGACATCCGACCGCCATGCCGCCCGCGACCAGCAGCACGCAGACACTCGCGGGCAGGAAATGGACCGAACTCAGGTTGATCGCAGATGCCAGCGGGATCAGGAACCGGCCGCGGAGCGCCAGGAACGCGATCGCCAGGCCAATCAGCGCGGCAGCGGCGCCGATTCCGCCCTGGAGCATCCCTTCCATCACGAACGGCCCGCGGATGTAAATCTGTGGCGCCCCGACCAGTTGCATGATCTCCAGCTCGTCGCGGCGGGCATAGAGCGCGAGTCTCACCACGTTGGCGACTGTGAGCGCCGCTGCGAACGTGAGCACGGACCCGAGGACCAGCCCGACTCCACGCACGACGGCGATCGCGCCCAGCAGCCGGTCCAGCCACTGCCGGTCGTACCGGACGTCGACGACGCCTGGCATCTCCTGCAGGCGCCGGCCGAGCGCGTCGAGCCCTGCACTCGCGGCCGGTCCAGGGCGCAGCCGCACTTCGAATGACGCGGGCAGCGGGTTGTCGCCGAGCGCGTCGATGGCCGTGCCCAACTCGCCGAACGTCCGCTTGAACCGCGCGAGCGCCTCCGCCTTCGACACGTAGTCACGCGAGACGATGACGTCGCTCGGCGCCAGCGCGGCATCGATCACGCGCCGCTCCGCGTCGGCCACGTCGTCCTTCAGGTACACGGACATTTCCGCGGCGCCGCTCCATTCGGCGCCGAGCCTCTGCAGATTCGCCGTGACCAGGAGGAACGCGCCGAGCACGAAGAGGGCCAGCGCAATCGTGGCGGTGGACAGCAATCCGGAGTGCCAGCCGCGCCCCAGGCTGGCGACCGCTTCGTCGAAGGCATAGCGCAGCGCACGCATACGGTCAGGCGACCTCGACGACCTGGCCGTGATCGAGCGTGATCGATCGGCGGCCGACGCGGCGAATCAACTCGCGGTCGTGCGTGGCGACGAGCACGGTCGTGCCGCGCGCGTTGATTTCCCGGAACAGGTTCATGATCTCGAGCGAGAGATCCGGATCCAGGTTGCCCGTGGGCTCGTCAGCCAGGATGAGCTGCGGCTCGTTTACGAGCGCGCGAGCGATCGCAATCCGCTGCTGCTCGCCGCCGGACAGCTCCTCGGGGTACGCATTCATGCGGTGCTGCAGTCCGACCCATTTGAGCACCTGAAACGTCTTGCGCTGCTGCGTCACGAGAGGCAGTCCGAGGACGCGCATCACGAAGGCGACGTTCTGAAACACCGTGAGGCGCGGGATGAGCCGGAAATCCTGGAAGACGAAGCCCACGCTGCGGCGATACGCCTGCACCTGCGACGGCCGGAGCGTCTTGAGATCCCGACCGAGGACCGTCAGGTCACCTTCGCTCGGCAGATCCTCGCGGAGCAGGAGCCGGAGCAGCGTGGATTTGCCCGCGCCGCTCGCGCCGGTCAGAAAGAGGAATTCGCCTTTGTCGACGGTCAGCGAGAGATCGCGCAGCGCGTAGACGCCGCGGCTGTAGAACTTGGATAGGTGGGAGGTTTCAATCAACTGAGTCGGACTGTCCCCGAAGGTGGGCACAGCATATCACGGCTCCAGCGCGCGCTTGAGGAGATCGTTGACGCGTTTCGGATTGGCTTTGCCGCCGGCTGCCTTCATCACCTGTCCGACGAGGAAACCGAACGTCGTCGTCTTACCGGCCCGATACTGGGCAACGGCATCCGCGTGCGTCGCGAGCACCTCCGCGACGAGCGCGGCGATCTGCGACTCGTCGCTGATCTGCGTCAGGCCCTCTGCGGCGACAATGTCGTCGGCGGAACGGCCGCTCGCCACCATCCTCTCGAAGACGCCTTTGGCGATCGACCCGCTGATCGTCCCCTTGTCGATCAGCGCGATCAAACCGGCCAGATTCTGCGCGGAGACTCGCCCTTGAAAATCCGCCGCCTTGCTGATGCCCTCTTCGTTCATCGTCGCAAGCACCGCGCCCATGATCCAGTTCTTCACGAGCTTGATGTCTGCTCCAGCTCGAACGGTGTCTTCAAAGTAGTCATCGAGGCCCGGAACGACCTGGGTGAGCGTGACGGCGTCGGTGCTGGACAGCGAGTACTCCACTTCGAACCGACGACGGCGAGCGGCTGGCAGCTCGGGCATCGCGTCGCGAATCGCTGCAAGGCGGGCTGGTGCGACAATCAGTGCCGGAAGGTCAGGATCGGGGAAGTACCGATAGTCGTGTGCCTCCTCTTTGCTGCGCATCGAGAACGTCCGACCGCGGTCCGCGTCCCAGAGGCGAGTCTCCTGCACCACGCGCTCGCCAGCGGCCAGCGCTTCGATCTGGCGCTCGATTTCGTGCTCGAGCGCCTTCTCGACGAAACGGAAGGAATTGAGGTTCTTGACTTCGGCTTTCGTGCCCAGGGCTTGCGTACCCGCGGGGCGGACCGACACGTTCGCGTCGCACCGCAGGCTGCCCTCCTCCATGTTCCCATCACTGACGCCGAGCTTCATGAGCACTTCGCGAAGGTAGCCGAAGAAACTCGCAGCCTCTTTGGGAGCGTTTGCCCCGACAAAGTCCGGCTCGGTAACAATCTCGATAAGCGGAGTCCCGGCACGATTGAGGTCGACGTAGCTGCAGCGGTTCGAATCGGCAAACCCCTCGTGTAAAAGCTTGCCGGCGTCCTCCTCCATATGCACGCGCTTGATGCGTATGTCGTGCTCAGGCCCCCAATAGTCGCTGCCGGCCGCCAAGTGTCCGTCGGTCGCAAGCGGCTGCTCGTATTGGGAGATCTGGTACCCCTTCGGCAGGTCCGGATAGAAGTAGTTCTTCCGGGCGAACACGGATCGATCGTGAATCGTGCAGCCGAGCGCGAGCGCGGCGCGAATCGCGAGGTCCACGGCGGCGCGGTTCAGCACCGGCAGCGCGCCGGGCAGTCCGAGACAGACCGGACAGATGTGCGTGTTCGGGTCGCCGCCGAAGGCGGCGCTGCAGCCGCAGAAGATCTTCGTGGCCGTCAGCAGCTGGGCGTGAATCTCGAGGCCGATGACGGGTTCGAACTCGATCACGCGCGCGGGCCCGCCGCGAGGACCTCCGCGGTCACGCCGGTCTCGAACGTCTTGAAGTTATCGACGAACATGCGCGCCAGTTGCCGCGCCTGCCGGTCGTAGTCCGCGCCGTTCGCCCACGTGGAACGGGGCGTCAGCACAGCCACGGGCACCTGCGGACAGCTCGTCGGAATGTCCAGATTGAAGATGGGGTCCTTCTCGTAGGCGACCGCATCGAGGGCTCCCGACAGGGCCGCGCGAATCATCGCGCGCGTGTAGGCGATCTTCATTCGCGCGCCCACGCCGTACGGCCCACCCGTCCACCCTGTGTTCACCAGCCAGACGCGCGCCGAATGCCGGGCGATCTTCTCGCCCAGCATCTGCGCGTACCGGCTGGGCGGCAGCGGAAGAAACGGCGCGCCGAAGCACGTGCTGAACGTCGCCTTGGGTTCCGTGAGGCCCTTTTCCGTGCCCGCCACCTTGGCCGTGTAGCCCGAGAGGAAGTGAAACATGGCGGCCGCCGGCGCCAGCCGCGTGATGGGCGGCAGCACACCGAACGCGTCGGCCGTCAGCATCACGATGTTCTGCGGGTGACCGCCCAGACCGGACGGCACGGCGTTGTCGATGAACGAAATCGGATAGGCGGCGCGCGTGTTCTCGGTCAGACGGTCGTCGTCCAGGTTCAATGCGCGCGTCTCCGGATCGACGACCACGTTCTCCAGCACGGTGCCGAAGCGACGCGTGGTCGCGTAAATCTGCGGCTCTGCCTCGGCGGACAAACGGATCGTCTTGGCGTAGCACCCGCCTTCGAAGTTGAACACGCCGCGATCGCTCCACCCGTGCTCGTCGTCGCCGATCAGCAGCCGTTCCGGATCGCTCGAGAGCGTCGTCTTGCCGGTGCCCGAGAGCCCGAAGAACAGCGCTGCGTCGCCGCCTGCGCCAATGTTCGCCGAACAGTGCATCGGCAGAACGCCCTTCAGCGGCAGAAGGTAATTGAGAATCGTGAAGATGGACTTCTTGATCTCGCCCGCGTAGCTCGTGCCGCCGATCAGCACCAGTTTCTTTCCGAAATGCAGGGCGATCACCGTCGTACCGTTCGTGCCGTGACGCGCGGGATCCGCCTTGAAACTCGGGGCGCTGATGACCGTGAACTCGGGGACGTGCGTCGTTTCGGACGGCGCGGCCGCGTCTTCGATGAACATGTGGCGCGCGAACAGGCTGTGCCACGCGTACTCCGTGATGATCCGGACGGGAAGCCGGTACGTGGCGTCGGCGCCGGCGTAGCAGTCCCGGACGAACAGTTCCTGCCCGGCAAGCGCGTTCAGAAAGTCGGCGTGAAGCGTCTGGAAGTGGGCCTCGGTCATCGGACGGTTGACGTTGCCCCAGGCAATGTGGGCCTCGCTGGACGGCTCGCGTACCACGAACTTGTCGTTCGGCGATCGCCCGGTGTGCTGGCCGGTGCGGCACGCCAGCGGGCCGCCGGCGGCTACCTCGCCCTCGCTCCGTCGGACGGCTTCCTCGTACAGGGCGGCGACTGAGAGATTCCACCGCACCCGATCAGTACGAATGCCCTCACGCTCGAGCCCCCGATCCCGAACCACCCCTCCGATGCCCATTCACGACTCCTAACGCATGAAGACCCAGTCAGATACACGGAATCTGAAATCGTACTGCGCTGGATCCAGCGAGTCAACCGGGACCCACGTCCTCGGCTACACTGTAAACAGCGGCGTGTGCGCGTCGTAATGCCTCAATGAACAGCGATATGCGGACAGTCCCCGAA
>Ga0326726_10003562_pt1 | contig 14277 bp, 11 predicted proteins | sample MHFenrmetagenome_2_FD_207603 | JGI IMG/M metagenome (GOLD analysis project Ga0326726, IMG submission 207603) | Lab enriched peat soil microbial communities from Michigan Hollow, Ithaca, NY, United States - MHF15MN | ecosystem: Environmental > Terrestrial > Soil > Wetlands > Peat | place: USA... | reverse complement strand
GCGCACCTTTCAGAAGCTCAGGCCCTTCACCCAGATGACGGCGCTCGAGAACGTGATGGTGGGCGCGTTCCAGAAGACCACCGATCCCGCGCGCGCCCGGCGGGAGGCTCTCGAGGCGCTCGAGCGTGTCGGGCTCGCCGACAAGGCGCAGGCGCACGCGCGCGTGCTCTCCACCGGCCAGCGCAAGCGGCTCGAGATGGCGCGCGCGCTCGCGACCCAGCCTCGTCTCCTGCTCATGGACGAGGTGACGGGTGGCGTCGATCTCCGCAGCATCCCCGGCCTCGTCGCCCTCGTTCGCGAGCTCAATGCCGGGGGCATGGCTCTCGTGGTCATCGAGCACAACATGGGTGTGATCATGGACATCTCGCGCCGCATCGTCGCGCTGCACCTGGGCGAGGTCATCGCCGACGGGCCCCCGGCCACCGTCGGTCGGGATGCGCGGGTGGTCGAAGCCTATCTGGGCCAGGCCTATGTCGGCTGAGGCCGCCCTCGAGGCCCGCGGCCTCGACGTCCTCTACGCCGACTACCAGATCCTCTGGGACGTGTCATTCGTCGCCCCGCGCGGCGAGATCGTCGCCATCCTCGGGCCCAATGGCTCCGGCAAGTCCACACTCATGAATACGCTGTCGGGTCTGGTGCGGGCCCGCTCGGGCGAGATCAGCCTCGGCGACCGGCGCATCGACGGCCTGCCGCCCCACAAGATCGTCGGGCTCGGCCTGGCGCACGTGCTCGAGCGTCGCCGGCTCTTCCCCTACCTGAGCGTGCGCCAGAACCTTCTCCTGGGCGCGTACCATCCCGGAGCGAAGGCGCGCCGCGACGAGACACTGGCCGAAGTCGAAGCGCTGTTCCCGCGCCTGAAAGAGCGCGAAAGGCAGGCGGCCGGGACGCTCTCCGGCGGCGAGCAGCAAATGGTCGCCATCGGCCGCGGCCTCATGGCCCGTCCGTCCATCCTCATGGTGGACGAGCCTTTCCTCGGCCTGGCCCCGCGCGTGATCGAGCAGATCGCCGACGTGCTCACCGCGATCAACCGGGAGCGCGGCATCACCGTCGTGTTCATCGAGCAGAACGTGGAGCTGGCGCTCCGCATGGCCCACCGCGCGTGTATTCTCGAGTCGGGCCGGACCATTCTCGCCGGGCCCTCGGCCGACCTGCTGGCCTCGTCCGAGGTGAAGCGCATCTTCCTCGGCCACTAAACACTTCTCACAGGAGAGAACCGGAATGATACAGATGACGCTCCAGATCGCGGAAACCGCGGTGCGCGTGGCGCAGCAGAAGGCGAAGGCGCTGGGCACGCCCATGACGGTGACGGTCGTCGACGAGGCCGGGCGGCTGGTCCTGTGCGCCCGCGGCGACGGCACCGGCTTCTTCACGCCGGAGACCTCGCGCGCCAAGGCCATGGCCGCCACCGCATTCAAGCGATCGAACAGGGAGCTGTCGGAGATGTCGGCGAAGGGAGGGTTCTGGGCCTTCGTGCCGACCGTGCTCCAGGGCCAGGCGCTGCCCACCCTCGGCGCCACGCCGATCACTCTCGGCGGCCAGGTCATCGGCGGGATCGGCTGCGGGGGAGGAACGGGCGAGCAGGACCAGGAGTGCTCGGACGCGGGGGCGGCCGCCGTGAAGTAGGAGGGCGCGGACATCCCCGGAAATCCTCGGCCGTCTGCTAATATGGCAGCCCCGCTCACGGATATGACGCGTTGACCCGAGTCCATGAGCTTCTGCGCGTGAGGGCCATTGATGCGCATTCGCTGGCTGCGCTGGGGCTGCACGCTCGCGGTCATCGCCGCGATAGCGATGGGGTGCGCCTCCCGCAATGGGTCATCGGGCGGCGGCCAGGCCTCGGCGGCCGCAAAGCGCGAGGCGGATGAGTTCAAGGCTCAAGCGCGCCAGGGCCTCATCGACTTTCTCCGCGAGAAGCCGAGACCTCCCGCATGTGAGATCGGCTACACCACCGGACGGCAGCTCACAGTGCTCGCGACATCGGACTGGATCGAGCGCGCGGGGCTTCGGCGGGGCGACCGCATCACGAGCATCGACGGGGTCCCGGCCTCCCAGCTCCAGAACCAGGCTCGTCCTCCGGCCCGGGTAGCGCCCGGGGCCCCTTTCAGCGTGGGAGTCTCGCGCGGCGGGCGAGAGCTCAACCTCACGCTCGTCTGCGCAGTCAAGCCCGAGGTCTGGATCGCCGCGCGGCGGACTCAGGAAGCCGCAGCCCAAGGCGACTGGGAGGCCTGTCAGGCCGCGGCCGTCGACTACATCTTCGCCGTCGGCTTCATGGAATCCCTCGCGCTGGAGTTTCACGGCCGGTGCGGATTTCACCGCGCGATGACGCGAGGCGAGCGCTTCAACCTCGACCTGGCGCGAGATCTCTACGACTGGCAGGCGTTTCGAATTCGTGAAAAGAGCTATGAGCCGGGTGGACTCGACGAGATCCGGGACTCGGTGCTCGGCGGCGTCGCAATCCTGCGGCGAGAGGGCTTTCGGGAGCACGCCGACAATCTCGAAGAGCAGTTCCGGCACGCGCCCGCGCGAGTCGCGGCGGAGCTGGGCAGCTCGCTTCCGCCGCAGGCTCAGCAGGCTCCGCAGGCTCAGCCGGCGCCCGTAGCCCAGGCTCAGCGTCCCTCGGCGCCCCCGCCCCAGCCGGCCGCACCCGTTCCGCCCCAACCGGTTGCGCCGCCACCAGTCACGCCGCCTCAGCCTGCTACCCCACCCCAGCCCGTCACACAGCCCCAGCCTCCACCCGCTCCTCCGCCTCTACCCCAGGCGCAGCGGCCACCACCCGCGCCCACGGCTCAACCGCCCTCGCCTCCGCGGATGAGTCAGGGCACCGCGTTCTTCGTGCGTCCCGACGGGCTCCTGCTCACCGCGCTTCACGTCGTGGACGGCGCGCGCTCGGTCGCCGTGGCCTGTCCGGGTCGCGAGCCCGCGGCTGCGACGCTCGGCAACGGCGTCCGCGGACAGGATCTGGTCGCGCTCAAGACATCACTCGTCGCTCCCGCCTATCTCACTCTCCACGACACGCGAGCGCTCCTGCCCGGCGACTCGATCTTCACCGTTGGATTCCCCGGGACGAGCGCAGCGGACGCGGTGCCGAAATTCTCCGACGGCTCGGTGAGCGCCGTGACCGGGCCCGATGCGGAGACCGCGTTTCTTCAGATGACCATCCCCGTCGAGCCCGGCAATTCGGGTGGCCCTGTGGTCGCGGCGGACGGATCCGCCGTGGGAGTGGTCAGCTCGGGCGCCGCCATCATTCTTCTGCTGAGGGAACCCGGGATTTTCCCCCAGAACGTCTCCTGGGCGATCAAGGCGGATTTCGGCAGGCCCCTTTTCGAGCAGCCGCCGGCCCTCCCGGCCGCCAAGAGCCGGAGCGAGGCCATCGACCGGGCGACCAGATCGGCCTGCCGCGTGCTCGTGACCAGGTAGCGGGCCCCCGCTCTACCCCCCGGCTCACCCCTCGAAAAACGGGCCTCCGAGGCGTGCAGGGCCTCCGGGCCCCTTGTGCTATGCTGACCGAGAAGCGTGTCGAAGGTGTGCGATGGCAGCCGTCGACGGCGGCGTCACGAGCCAGGAGGGAGTCAAACGACGTGGACTTTCTGAGGCTCCTGTCTCGCATCTGGGACGCCATCACCAGTCTGACCCGCCCTCCCAATGCAGCCACGCTCTTCCGCCGCGCCGATCTCTACCGCCAGGAGGGCCGTTTCGAGGAAGCTGCGGAGCTGGTAGCGCAAGGTTTGCGCCTCGCCCCCAATAACGGTGTTGGGCATCTCCTCTCGGCCTATCTCCACTTGGCCTTTCGTCAGATAGGTCCCGCAAAGAGCGAGCTTCAATTCGTTCTGCAGGCCGACCCGTACCATCCCCGAGCGCTCCTCGGGCTGGCGAAGATCGCTCTCGAGGAGCGTGACCTCGCCGCGTGCCGCCCCTTCCTGGACAAGGCGCTTCAGTACTACCCCGACTTCCCGGAAGCCCGGGCTCTGCAGGAGATGGTCGCAGGGTGGGCAACCGCCGTGGCCGCCTCCGGTCAGTCGCCGGCCTATACGGGCCCGCCGCTGCAGGTGGAAAAGCTCAGGCCACCGGCGGGTGGGCGCGAGTTCGTGCTGGCACAGACCGACGGCACGCTCGTCTTCTCGCAGGAGGGAGACAAGGACGCCGAGGACCTGGCCGCGCACGTGACGCAGGTCTACCGCATCGCCTCCGCGACCCTCCAGCGGGCCGGATTGGGAGCGTTGAGGCGCGGCATCGTGCAGGCGGCCACGGAGACTTCGTTCTTCAGGAGCAATGACCGGCTGATCCTGGCGCTCAGCTTCCCGCAGGACGTCAAGATCGGCTTCGGGCTGCTCGAGACCGACAAGCTCTGGACCAATTCGCTGCGCGAGCTGGGAGTGCGCCCGTGAGCGCCGAGTCCATCGTTCCCGGCCGGGCGGCGCGCGCGAGAGAGTTCCGCCGCATCCTCGCCGAGATGCTGAAGATCGATCGCGTGCGGGGCGGCCTCGTGGTCGCCGCGGACGGTCTGGTGATCGCCTCGAGCCTGCCGCGCGGCGTCGCTGTCGAGCCGCTGGCGGCATTGGCCGCCACGCTCGGGCGCGAGCTCGAAGTCGGCGCCGATCGCTTGAAGCGGACCCCGTTCCAGGCAGCCCTCTTCTCGGCGGACAATGGCACGGTCTTCCTTGGATCGAGCCCGGTCGGCTTCGTGGTCGTGCTGGGGGATCGAGAAGTCAACGTGGGCCTGGTGCAGTGGGCGCTGCGCAAAGCGCTCGCCACGCTCGAAGGCGCCTGGGGCACGGCCGCCCACGTGCCGGCCACCCCCGAGGACATGTAGCGCCGCTCTCCGCTTCTCCCGTGGCGATTCTGCCCCGGGGTCCTGAGTCCAGCTGGGCGCCTTCCGTCTGCTAGCTCTTCTTCGGCTCGCCGAAGCTCGTCCGCGACTCGTCCGCGGTCAGCGGCGTCGAGAGCGCGCCCTTGTTCCTGGGCTTGGAGCGCGCCTCGGCCAAGAGCTGCCCGACGGCGGTCGCCGCTTCCTTGGCGAAGAGCCGGACCATCCCCACCGTCGTCCGCTCGCCGAATATCGCCAGCAGGATGGCCTGGTCGTCCACCGTGGAGACGTGAATGCTCTCCTTGTTGCCCTGGTGGAAGAGCACGGTGAACTCGGTCTCGCCCAGGAGCTGAGCCAGCGCTCCCGTGGAGCTGAACGCGCCGGCGGCAAGCGCCGATATGGACGCCGTATCGAGCGCCCGGTTGGCCCCCGTCATCGCGAGGAGCTGACCGCTCCGGTCGATGAGCAGGGCCTCGGTAGCCCCGGACTCACCGAGGAAGGTCGTCAGGACGGCGTTGATCTTCTCCGCGTCGCCTTCGTGGATGACCGTGTCATGCAGTCTCACGTTGCTCCCCCTTTTCTTGACCGAATTCGCCCACCAGGACCATGCGGGAGACGGTGTTGAGGGTGTCGAACACTCCATCACCATTCACGGCCACGGCCTCGAAATACGGGACCTGCCGCGCCCGCCGGTTGAGCATGAACTCCATGTACTCGAGCGGCGCGATGTTGGCGAGATCGCGCTTATTGTACTGGATCACATACGGCATCTCGTCGAGGTTGTAGTTGTACTCGCGCAGGTTTTCCTCCAGGTTGCGAAAGCTCTCGACGTTGTCGCGCAGACGGTCCCATTGCGAGTCGGCGACGAACACCAGCCCGTCCACGCCGCGCAGCACGAGCTTGCGCGTCATGTTGTAGTACACCTGCCCCGGCACCGTGTAGAGCTGGAACTTCGCTGTGAAGCCGCGCACCGTCGTTGCCGAGACCGGGAGGAAGTCGAAGAAGAGCGTGCGATCATCGCCGGCGGCCAGCGAGATCATGTTCCCCTTGCTCGGGTCCGGGAGGCTCTTGTGGATGTGCTGGAGATTGGCGGTCTTCCCGGCCACCCCCGGGCCATAGTAGACCACCTTGAAGTTGATGACCTTCTGCGCGTAGTTGATGATCGCCATGGTATCCCTAGGCCCGGCTGAGCCGTGCCGCCGTCCGTTGTACCTGAAGGTGCGCGAGTCCCGGCCGGCCCCGATCGGGCCCTCCCACGACCAGGACGGGTGCGGGACCGGCGGCCGACGGCAGCCTGCGGATCTCGACGCGCATGCTCCCCGACCGGAGAGCGGCAGAATGGAATGCCCCGAGCGCTTCGCCAGGCGCGCTCTGCGCCATGACCTGAGCCAGCTCCCACGCCAACGGCGCCAGATCGGCGGAGGCGATGCCCGGGGAGACAAGACAGTGAACGACAGCGCCGCTTGCGGGCTCGCGGTAGGACTGGGCGGCCAGCGGGCCGAGCGCAGTAAGATCCTCGGCGGACGCGGCAAGAGCCGGAGGCGTTTCTGTCTCGACGAGCCTGGCAAAAGGCGCTCCGCCACGGGCCGGAGCGCGCAGCGGCCCGAGCGCCTCACCGGCGGCGGCGCGACTGGCCAGCATCTCGAGCCGCGCCAGCGCCCCACCGGATCGCATGCCGACGGCGAGCACGGTTCCGCCGCTCCATCCGGATCCGACGGGCGTGAGCACGAGCATGCCGCCGACGCCCCGCAGGGTCACCTGCCCGATGGGCGGTGAGGCGGCGCGGGCGATGACGGGGCTCAGACGCCCCGCGGGCGCCGTCACCGCGCCTGCTGCCATACCGGCCGTCGACACGCCGATGATCGCGAAGTCTCCAACCCGGGCTTCGTCGAGGGTGGCGGCCTCCAGCGGCGCCACGAGGGCCGCGATTCTCTCCGCGTGATCGGGTCTCTCCTGCGGTACCGGCGGCTCGGGGGCAACCGGCGGCTCGAATGGAACCGGCCGCTCGAATGCCTGCGCTTCGTAGAGCGGCGCGACCGGAACCGGCAGTGGCACACGCGCCACGGGCACCGCGACCTCGATTTCGGCTTCTGAGGCAACGGCCACTTCGATCGCGGGCTCTGCGGGAACAGGAGCGGCCACCGCGACCTCGATCACGGGCTCTGCGGGAACGGGAGGGGCCACCACGACTTCGATCGCAGGCTCTACCCAAACAGGAGCGGCCACCGCGACCTCGATCACGGGCTCTGCGGGAACGGGAACAGCCGCCGCGACTTCGGTCGCAGGCTCTGCGGGAACAGGGGCGGCCACCGCGACCTCGATCACGGGCTCTGCGGGAGCGGGAGCAGCCACCGGCTGGGGAGGTGCAGGTTCGGCGACAGCGGCTGCCGGCTCCTCGTGCCCGAGCGGCTTGAAGGGCGCCGGGAAGCCCTCGATCCCCGGAACATGCACGGGCCCGCGCGCCATGGCGGCCCCGAATACCTCCGGCGGGAGCTGACGCACGATCTCGTCCAGCGGCAGCGAGAGCCGCCCGTCTTCGATCAGGTCCCTCACGTCGGCGGGGGCCATTGCGAACACCTCCGCCGGAAACTGCTCGACGACGGCGTCCCACGCCACGTGCACCGCGCCCTCGCCCAGCTGCGGCACGATCAGCGCCTGCGTCACCAGCAGAGCGTCCGCCTCACGCAGCCGCGCGCTCACCTGTGGCAGCGGCACGCGGAACGCCCCAGGCGGGATCTGCGCCACCACGCGGTCGAAGGGAATCCGGATCGCCGGTTCGGCAGGAGCTGGCTCGGCGGCCGACGTGGGATCGCTCCGTTCCGGTTCCACGGCGGCTTCGGGCATCGGCTCGGCAGCCGGCGGAAGCGTGGCCGTCGCACTCATGGTCTCGGTCTCGGGGGCGCGATTCAGGTCGATGACCGTAGGCGGCTCGCCGCCATCAACAATCTCCGAGTGTTGTCTCGCGGACTCCGTCGGCGACACAGCTTCGGCCGGGGGCAGATCAACCCGTGACGGCTCGATCAGGTCGGCTGGAGCTTCGAGCCGCGTGTCGGGCGCGGGCGGCGTCCACTTCAGGTCTTCGGCCACCTCGGCATCCGAAGGCACGTCGATGGAGAGCGGCGCGGCATCCCCAGTCAGCGGCGCCGCTACGGACGCCGCGGGGGACGGAGAAGGCTCTTCCCATCCCAGCGGCTTGAACGGCGCCGGGAAGCTCTCGATTCCCGGCACCGCCACCGGCCCCCGGCCCATCGACGCTCCGAACACGTCGGGCTCCAGCTGCTTCACGATCTCGTCCAGGGGCAGCAAGAGGCGCCCGTTCACGATGCGCTCCTTCACCTCCGCCGGCGGTACCGCGAACACGGCCGCGGGAAACTGTTCGGCCACCGCCTCCCACTCAACCTGTACGACGCCCTCCCCGAGCTGCGGCACGATCAGCGCCTGTGCCACCAGCAAGGTCTCCGCTTCGCGCAGCCGAGCCCCCACTTGGAGCAGGGGCACCCGGAAGGCTCCCGGCGGGAGCTGTCCCACCACGCGGTCGAACGGAATTCGCACCACCGCACTGGCCGCCTGCGACTCGCCGGCCTCCGGCGGCGCGGGAGCCGCCTCTAACGGAGGCGTGGTCGTGGCTTCCGGCACCGCCCATGCGGGCGCTTCGCTGGTGGGATGCGGCGATGCCTCCTCGCTCGGCGGCTCAGTGATAGGCTCCGGGATCTCTTCGACCTGCGTGCCGGACGACGTCGCTCGTGCCTCGAAGAGCTCGGAGAGCGCCTGCCGAAAGTCAGGAACCGCGTCGACACTATCGACCGCGATGTCCAGCGGCGCGCCGTTCGATCCCGACAGATGGGCCGCATGCACGGTGATCGGAGCGGGGGCCGCCACGGGCGGCTCCTCGATCGCCGGGGCCACGGCAGCCACCGGAGGCGGTACGGCCGAGACAATTGTCGCTACCACCGGCGCGACAGGAGGCGCCGCGGGCTTGGCCGGACGCGCCCATGTCTGATGACCCCTGTCCGGCGGCGCGGGAAGGTCCCGGAACTTCCTGCTCATGGCCTCTCCCGGAGACGAGGTCTCCACCGGGATCCGCGGCGCGGCGGGGCGCGGCGCGAGCGCGCCCATGAACGGCAGGGTCATCAGCAGCGATCCGACCATCTCGAGCACAAGAGCCGGTGGGAACCCCCAGAATGCCGGTGCCAGCGCCTCCTCGAAAGACGTGAGCCCGACATGCGCGTAGAGCCACGCGGTGGCGAGCCCAAGGATCACGTGCAGGAGGGCGAGCGTGCAGAAACCGGCCAGCCAGCCCCCGGGGCGGATCCGTGGGATGCAGAGCGGCAGCACCAGGGCATACACGAGGGCGGGCGCCGCCACCGCCGTCCACCACGGCAGGCCGAGCCTCACGCCCGAATTGATCACGTAGAGCGCAGCCGAAGAGGCGAGCACGAGGCAGACCGCCGCGACCGCGGCGAGCCATGCCCAGGGCTTCATCAGGTTGGCGGTGCGGGTGTGGGTAGCCATCAGATGAGCCGGAGCAGCTCCGGCAGCGCCCTCTTGATGTAGTACCGAACCTTGCCGAGCGCCGTCGGATCGCGCAGCACGACGGCGAGGATCGCCGCCGGTCCGACGGCATGCAGCAGCAACATGCCGGCCTCGTAATCGAGGATCATGCTCGACAGTCGCCCCTGCCCCATTTCTCGCCCAATGCCCTCCGAGGATTCGGCCAGGCATGCGGCCAGCGCGCCCGCGACCTCGGCACCCACTCCGAGCTCGCCGCACGTTTCGATGAGGAACCCTTCGCGATCGACCAGCGCCGCAAGAGGCACACCCGGCATGGCCACGAGCTGCCCCAGTGCGGCCTTGAGATCGGGCATGACCACGGGCTCGGCGCTCGCCGCCGGCGGCAGGGCCGCGGGCTCGACGGCGGCGCGCGGCTGAGCGGCCAGGAGCTCATCCACCTTGCGCGTCAGATCATCGGCGGTGAAGGGCTTGCGCAGGATGGCGCTCGACCGGACCTGCGCGGCCCGGTCGAGCACCGCGCTATTGACGATCCCGGAGATGAGGAGCACCGGCGTTCCGGACAGTACCGGATGGTCGCGCACGAGCTCGCAGATGCGGTAGCCGTCCACGTCGGGCATGACCACGTCGCAGACGATGAGGTCCGGCATGGCGCTATCGAGGCGCTCCATCGCTTCGACCCCGGAGGACGCGGCGATCACCTCGAGTCCCTTGCTCTCCAGCGCGCGCTCGACCATCTTGCGCACGGAAAGGCTGTCATCGACAACGAGCACGCGTGGCATAGGTCAGGTCCTCGGTGGCGGCGGCACTCCGGCCGCCGCGCGTCCCTCATCGATTTCGGATGCGACGCTGATCAGGAGCTGGTCGACGCTCTTCTGGATCGTGCGAGGGCCGGAGCCGGGCGGCTGCTTCTCGGTCGGCTTGAACCGGAAGGTGCCCTCGGGATCGAACTGGGCGGATGACACCAGGGCCGCGAACGCGCTCTCCCCGGTGCGGCCGGCGAACTCGGCGTGCACGACCCGCCCGGAGTCGAAGAGGAGCGACCCTTCGCCGGCCGACAGCTGAAGCAGGAGCCGGCCCGTCTTGCCGCCCAGCGCGATGGCCTGAGTGACCTCTGTCAGGTCGAGGACACCGAACGAGCCTTCGAAGGTCCGCTTCCCCGTCTCGGGGAGGGGCGCCGCGACCCTTGTCGGGACCGGCGGAGACGTAGGAGCCGCGACCGGAGGCGTCGGCAGACCGGGCGGGCCCGGCTCCGTCTTCAGCGCGAGGCGCAGCAGCTTGGAGATGCGGTCGAGGACGGCCGAGACGACGAAGTCCCCGGCAAGCAGCATGTCCACACCGGCCTGGGCGACGGCCCACGGCGTTGGGCGCTTGGGGCCGGACAGGAGGAGGAATGGAATATCGTGGGTTGCCGGATCGCTCCGGATGATCGAGCAGAACTCGACGCCGTCCATGTCCTCCGTGCGGTTGCCGCTCACGATCAGATCCGGCCGGTCGCGCTCGAGGGTCGTGAGGGCGAAGGAGGCGCTCGTCGCCGAGGTGACGTGATACGCCGCATGCGTAAGCGCGGCCTTGAGCACCGCCAGCTTGTTCGGGTCGGCGTCCACGATGAGCACCTTCGCGACGGGCCGCGGGTCGCTCACGGCGCGCCCCCCGCCACCACCGGCCCCGCCCCGCGTGCCGTCAGCGACCCGATGAGGCGCACGAAGGCCTTCTCGTCCACCGGCTTGGTGACATAGTGCGCGATGCCGAGGCGCCGCGCCAGGCTCACGTGCTTGGCGCCGGCGCGCGTGGTCAGCACCACGGCGGGCACCGCGCGAGTCGAGGCGCGCGCGCGCAAGTCTTCGATCAGCTCATACCCGTTGACCCGCGGCATCTCGAGGTCGGTGATCACCGCGTCCACCGCGGTGTCCGCGAGCCTGCGCAGGGCCTCCGCCCCGTCGTTGGCGGTGATCACGTCGAAGTTCGCCTTCTCGAGCATCTGCCCCACGAACCTGCGCACGCTGATCGAATCGTCTACGAGGAGGATCCGGCGTTTCACGGTCTCGATCCGCTCGCGCGCGGGACCGCGCTCCGGGATGCCGCCCGGCACCCGCCGTGAGGCCTCCGCGGCCTCCGCCAGGCGCGACGGGTCCACGAGCAGGATGACACGGCCGTCGCCGGTGACCGTCGCACCAGCGAAAGGCCCGACGCGCTCGAGGAGGCCGCCGAGGTTCTTGATGACGACGTCTTCCTTGCCGACCAGCTCTCCCACCGCGACGGCCAGCGGGCGAAGGCCGGAGCGCACGACCAAAACCGGCAGCCTCGCGGGAGGCCGGTCGGCGGGCAGCGCCAGCACACGCTCGAGCCGGATCAGCTCGACGTCTTCCTTCTCGACCGTCACACGCTCGCGGTCGCCCGTCTGGACAATGTCCTCCGGGCGCACCTGGATGATGCTCCGGATGGCGTGCATCGGCACCGCGAAGGTCTCGTCGCCCGCACGGACCAGCAAGGCGTCGGAGATGATGACGGTCAGGGGAAGCTTGATGGTGATTCGGGTGCCGGCTCCGGGCTCGCTCTGCACGTCGATTTCGCCGTTGAGCCGGCCGACATTGGCGCGGACCACGTCCATGCCCACGCCGCGGCCCGACGTCGTCGTCACCTGGGCGGCCGTGCTGAATCCCGGGAGGAAGATCAGCTTGAGGGCCTCCCGGCTGTCCAGCGCCTCGGCCGCGGCGGCGGACATGAAACCGAGCCGCACCGCGCGACCCCGGAGCGCCGACGGGTCCATGCCCCGCCCGTCGTCCGCGACCTCGATGTGAATGAAGCTGCCCTGGTGCTGCGCGCCCAGCGAGATCGTCGCGCGCGCGGGCTTGCCTGCCGCGCGCCGCTCCTCATCGGTCTCGATGCCGTGGTCGATGGCATTGCGCACGAGGTGCAGGAGCGGATCGGCGATCTGCTCGATGACGGCGTTGTCCACTTCGACCGTCTCCCCGGTGAGCTGGAGGTCCAGGCTCTTGCCGGCGGCGCGGGCCGCCTCGCGGGCCCGCTGAGTGAAGCGCGCGAACAGTCGCCCGATGGGCACCATGCGCGCCCGCGTCACCTCGCTGCGCAGGCTCCCGGTGAGACGGTGTACCTGCGCCGTGTCCTCGCCGATGCTCCGGATGAATCCGGCCAGCTGGGCCTGGATCTCGGCAACGTCGGCCGAAATCTCGTCGACGGTCCGCGCGAAGATATTGAATTCGTCGTAGCGATCGAATTCGAGCTCGGCGAAAACCTCCGAGCCGGGCTCGGCGCCGGCGCCCGCGCCCGCAGCCGGGGGCAGCTGCGTATACGCGTGCTTTTCCTCGAAGTCACGCACGGTCTGCGACATGCGCGAGCGGCTGAAGGCGAGGAGCTCGTTGACGCGCTCGATCTGCGCGAAGCGCTGGTCGAGGCGGCTGCGCGCGATGACGAGCTCGCCGACGAGATTCATGAGTGAGTCGAGTCGATCGAGGTTGACGCGGATGCTGGGCCGCGGAGGTTTGACGGGGAGCCCGGCCTTGTCGCCCGGCGCGGGAGCGGGCGGCACGAAGCCCGCGTGGATCGCCGTGGATGCGTCCCGTGCCACCAGAGGCTCGGGCGCCGGCCCGTCCTGTCCATGCGCGGCGGCGATCTCGAGCGGCAGCGGCGCGGGCCGGAGTCCGTCGAGGACGTCGAGCGTTCGCTGCACGGCCACACGCTCGTCGGGTGACACGCCTCCCGTGCGGTCGAGCATGAGCCGAAGCGTGTCCGTGCCGTCGACGACTGCCTCGATCACTGCCGGGCGTAGCTCCAGCCGGCGATCGCGGACGCCGTCAAGGATGTCCTCGATGCGATGGGCGACCTCGCCCATGGGCTCGCAACCGACCGTGTACGCTGCGCCCTTGAGCGTGTGCACGGCCCGGAAGAGGGTCGCGATCTCGTCGTCCTGCTCGGCCCCGGTCGATCGCTCGAGGGCCAGGAGGGAGCGGGTCATCACATCGAGATGCTCCGCCGCCTCGGGAGCGAAATACGGGACCGACTCGGCGTGCTCGGCGAAGAAGCCCTCGAGCTCGCGCAAGAGACGATCCGCGACGCTCTCATCAATGGGGGCGGTCGGCGCTTCGGGCGCACCGCGAGGGACCGATGGAGGGGCGGCGCTCGGGCGGGAAAACACCGAGCGGGCGGCAGCCGGCTTGGGCGCGGCGTCGCTAGCGACCATGGGCTCTTCGGGCGGCGGCGCTGCCGGGGAGGTGGGCGCCGCGGGCGTCCCCTCCACCTGACGCACGGACACCCCACTGGGCTCCGGCACCGCGGGCGCAGGGAAAAGCTCCGGATATCGAGCGCGGAGATGGGCCACGGTGTCCACGTCCTCCCGCCCATCGTCGCCGATCATCTCGAGCATCCGCCTGATCGTCACCACCACGTCCCCCAGCACCTCGACTTTGCGCCCGCGCTCCGGCGCCGGCAGGGTCGGCAGCTGCTCGAGCAGATTCTCCATCACGAGCGCCACGGCCGAGACCACGGGGTACCCGTGCAGGGCGGCGGCGCCCTTGAGCCGGTGGGCGACCACCACGAGCGGCTCTATGGTCCCCGAGGACAGAGGCTCTACTCCACCCAATCGGCGTGCGCTCTCCTCGACAGAGGCCACGGTATCCCAGGCCTCCATCAGGAAGATGCTGAGAATGAACTCGCTCTCCTGGTCTTCCAGCATCCTGGCTTTCCTAGAGCAAGATCCGGGCCACCGGTGCCCCTAGGCCGCCAGCTTGAAGCGGGCAAGGCTGGCGGTGAGCTCCTCGGCCAGACGGGAGAGCTCGGCCACCGTCCGGCGGGCTTCGAGCACTCCCAGCTCCGTCTGCGAGGCTACTGTCTGGATGGACTGCATGGCCTGCGTGACGTTCTCGGCGCTGAGCACCTGCTGCTGCGTCGCCTCGGAAATGTCCTGGGCCAGCTCGGCCGAGCGCTGCGAGACGTCCGCGATGGCC
>Ga0326726_10003561_pt1 | contig 14283 bp, 12 predicted proteins | sample MHFenrmetagenome_2_FD_207603 | JGI IMG/M metagenome (GOLD analysis project Ga0326726, IMG submission 207603) | Lab enriched peat soil microbial communities from Michigan Hollow, Ithaca, NY, United States - MHF15MN | ecosystem: Environmental > Terrestrial > Soil > Wetlands > Peat | place: USA... | reverse complement strand
GAACGCGCAGAAACGGATCGAGATCGGGATCGCCGAAGCCCAATGCATCGCCGATTCGCAGCAGATCATCCGCACCACGCTCGATCCGATGTTCCTCCAGTTCGAGGCCCTGCGCGCGATCGAGGACATGGCCGGCCATCCCAACACGACGTTCCTGATGTTTCCGTTCTCCAAGAGCGGAAACAGCCCGGTCATCATGATGCCGGACACCACGAAGTAAGGAGGACGATCATGCCCAACAAGATTTGCCTGTCGATCCTCGCCCTCGCTCTCGTGGCCGCGTGTACCAACCCGGAGGTGCCGCAGGGCTACGAGGGCTACATCTACAACGAGCCCATCCTGTTCGGGAAGATGGAGTTCCGCCAGGCTCTGCGCGGGCCAGCAACGACCGGCGTGTCGTGGCGGCTCTACACCGAGAACGTCGATATGCGGGCCAAGAGCTACAAGGAAGACTTCCAGCTCCTCACCCACGACAACCTCAACGTCACGTTCGAGGTGAACACGCGGATCAAGCTCAAGGACGGCTCGATCAAGGCGATCGTCGAACAGTGGGGCGGCGCCAAGTGGTACGAGTGGAACGTCCAGGAGCGGCTGCGCACGATCGTGCGCGAGATGGTGACGCGGGTGTCGGCGACCGATATCCAGCTCGAGACCCCGAAGGTGCGCAAGCTGATCGCCGAGCAACTCACGGGCGCATTCGCAGGGACCCCGATGACGATCGAGAGCGTCGACATCGGCCAGATCCAGTTCCCCAAGGAGGTCGCCGACGCGATCTCGCGCAAGATCGCCAAGCAGCAGGAGCTCCAGCAGCAGGACTTCGTCCTGGCCAAGACCACGAAGGAGGCCGCGATCCGCGTGCTCGAGGCGCTCAAGGTGGCCAAGCAACAGCGCATCATCAGCTCGACGCTCGATCCGCTGTACGTCCAGATGCGGGCGGTCCAGGTCTACAAGGCACTCAGCGCCTCGCCCAACCGCACCATCATCATGTTGCCGACGACGCCGGAAGGCACCGGGCTGCCGCAGGTGTTGACCGAGGGCAAGCGCAAGGTGCTGACGAAGGCCGACGAGCAACTGCTCGAGGACATGGAAACGCGTTACATGAAGGTCGCCGGGCAGCCGGTGCCAGGAACGAGTGGTTTGCCTGCGCCGCGAACGCCGGCCCCCCCAACGGCAACGCCTCCGACGGCAGCGCCTCCGACGGCAGCGCCGATCGTGCCTTGATCGCGCGGCAGAGAAGGTGATCTCCGACCGTCGCCGTCGGCTCGATCTTCTAGAGTCGCTCGATCACGTCGCGTGCCACGACACGACGTGCGCGACGCACGTCTCCGACGAGATGACGAAGTGGCGGGACGCCATGGTCGCTCCCGCTAACTGACCGTTGATAGTCTGGTGGCGGTCGTGCGCTGCGAGCTACCCTCCGTCCGAAAGCGGAGGTTCGACATGTCCGTCGTCAAAGAGTTCAAGGCATTCGTTGCTCGGGGCAACGTGATCGATCTGGCCGTGGCCGTGGTGCTGGGATCCGCGTTCTCCGCGATCGTCACGTCGATCGTCAACGGCCTGGTGATGCCGCTCGTCGCCAAGGTCCTTCCAGGTGGCTCGTGGCAGACCTGGGCGCCTGGTGGGTTTGCGTTCGGCGCGGTACTTGCCGCCGTCGTCAACTTCCTCGTCGTCGCGCTCGTCGTGTTCGTCGTCGTCGTCAAGCTGATGGGCTCTCTCAAGAAGAAGGAGGCACCCGCGGCCGCGACGACCAAGGCATGCACGCAGTGTCTCGAGCAGATCCCGCTTGCGGCACTGCGGTGCCGCGCGTGTACCAGCGTGGTCGAAGTGCCGTCGAAGACGTAGCGTCCTTCGCCGCGATGGCAGCGTCTGCCAGACCTGATCACGGCCCCGCGATCAGCGCGCGAGCGTGCGCGACGCCGATCGCGACCGCTGCATCGTGATTCTCGATCGGCGCCGCGACCGCCGCCGTACCGGTGAACGCGATGTACGTGACACCCGAGCTCGCGCCGCCGGTCGACGGATCTGGATCGATCCCGAGCGACGCGGCCATCGCATACGACGCCTCGCCGATGATCGCGGTCGGCCCGAGATCGCCGAACACGCCGTAGGCGACCTTGTCCTGATAGATGACCGCGAACACCGAGCCGAAGTGCAGATCCGCGGTGCGGTAGTCCCAGCGCGTGCTGTGACCGGGCACGACCACATACGGTAGCGCGGCGGCATCGAGCGGGGCGCCGTGCGAGTCGGTCGCGGCGGTCTGGTTCTGATAGTCGGGATCCGTCGTGATGTTGCAGTGCGTGGACATCACGCCGTCGCAGTCGACGTCGAGGTCGGCCTTCCAGAACACCGCGTTCGAGGCGCCGCAGATCGACACGGTTCCGGGATCGCCGGCGTTGTCGGAGTACAGGCCGCCGATCGACGTGCAGGCCGCGAGCTTGGCAAGCAGGTCGGCCGCCGTCGGCAGGCCCATCGCGCCATCCGGCATGCCATCGACGATCGCCGCGGCATCGACCGTGTCGTCGCCGTTCATCGTCTGAAGCCCGGCTCCACATGCACCGAGTGCCACCACGACCGCGCAAGCTGGCACCCGCATCGCCGCGACTGTCACACGGCCGGCCGGCGCGCAGCCACCAACATTGCGGGGCGCGATCGGCGATCGCTGTCATCGCAGCTCAGACGATCGTGCACATGTTTGCGCTATGCGGTCACGAACGTTCCATCTCACCGGCTCGCGCGATAGATCGAGACTACGCCGCTGCGGTCGCTTGCGAAGTAGAAAGAGAAACGAACTCCGCCCGTTCATCTTCAGGCTGCGGTCGGCAACACGTAGCCGAAAGCCAACGTTCGTTTCACCAGCTCGCGGCGAAGCCGAGCGTGCCGCCGCCGGGCCGCGGCGCGAGGACCGGTGCCCATGCCGTCTGCGCGGCATGCACGCGTGGCACGTGCTCGTCGGTGAGCCAGACGTTGTCGATCACCATCGCGATCGAGAGCCCCGCGATCATGCCGGGCCCCATACGATCCAGGCCGCAGAACCACTGCTCGGGCGTGCATTCCGCGGTCGCGACGCCGATGATCGCGCCGGTCCCCGCGATGAAATCGCGCAGGACGAAGCTGCCGAGCGCGCGACCCCAATGACCACGCGCCCCATGGATCAGTGGGGTCGCGAAGAATCCGCCGAGGATGCCCGTCGTGATGATCGCGTCTGACGTGTCGTGAACGTGGTTGCCGTCCATCGAGAAGCCGCCGATGATCGTGCCGAGGCTGATCGCGTCGGCCGTCATCGTCAGATAGCGATACGAGGTGACGATGTCATCGGCGGGTAACTGTGCCGGTTGGACGAGCGGCGCCGCACTCGGAGGCGCGAGCTCCGTGGTCGGTTGGACGACCGGCGCTGCAGTCGAAGGCTCGAGCTCCATGGTCGGCTCGTACGCTTGTGCCCGTGAAGTCGCGGCCGCCACGAGCAGGACGATCGGCGGGACAACAAGCTGGATGGCGCGGCTCACCGAGGCATCGTAGCGGGACTGAACCGCAGCGGCGTCAGCGTGCTGGCCTTTGCCACCTCGGACCGGTCATCGCCACTGTTCCCCAACGTTGTCGACGGAGATTGCAGGCACGGAGCAGCCTCCGCTTCAACATCGCCGCTTTGTCTTGGCTCCGTTGCCATGTCGCTGCCACGAGCCCCACACTACTCGGGATTCGTATTGCGAATGATGAAGTCGTCGTCGTCGCCGGGAGCGAGGCGGTGGCGGTCGCGAAGCAGGCTGCGGAGCTCGGATTCGACGCGCGCCGTATCGCCTCGCGACGTCGCGGAAACGAGCACCATGCCGCCGAACGATGACTTCGTATGAATCTTGGACGCGTAGACTTCGATCGGCACCAGTGCCACATCGTCGAGATCCTGGCCCTGCGGTGACATGCCCTGGTGCGCCAGCACGCCGATGATCGTGAACGGCGTGTTGTTGATCCGGACCACCTCGCCGACCGGGCTCTTGGCCGCCCCGAATAGTTGCGCGACCACGGTGTCACCCAGCACGACCACCTTCTTGCCCGAGTTCGATGCATCGAACCGATCTCCAGCCGCGACGTGCAGGGCCCTGAGGTCGAAGTAGTCAGGTGACGTGCCGACGAGCTCCGTCTTCCAATTCTGCTCTGCATTGAGGACCTGCATCGCCGTACGCAGATACGGCACGGCAAGATGGATGGACGGGATCTGGGTCTCGATCGCCCGAACGTCATCCCACGTGAGCGACGAGTCGCCGCCGCCCCTCGACCTGACGACGAGAAGACCGTTGCCAGCCGCGTCGCGCGATCGACTCGCGGACGAGTCGTCGTGCGGAGCGGCGTGCGTGAAGAACCAACCGACCGCCAGGGCAGCGATGATCGCCGCCACGACCGCCACCGACCACGCCAAGACGCGACGGCCGCGAGTTGCTCGCACAGCTACTTGGCCGAGGGCCGAACCGGCCGCCGCCACGAGCAGCGTTTGCCACCACGACGGATGAAACGCCGTCGCCACGAAGAGCGGCATGACCGCGGCAAGCATCACCAGCGTTCGTAGCGCTATGGACACTCGCGCACTCATGGCACGGGGAGAAGAACGCTACTGCGCGGTGACCGCAAGTCACGACCCTGGAACGACACAGGTCGTGTCACCGGAACACGGACCAGCGACGCACGAGCCTCCGCGCGCCGCGCACTCCGGCACACTGCAGCGGCGTGCCGGTCGCTTCACGCAGCATTCGACCGTTTGACCCTGCCAGCTCACCTCGCACGTCCCTGCCGGCGCGGGCTTGCCGCACGCGGCAACTACATCCCAGCCGCCGGGGCAGCTGAACCAGGCCGGCAGCACGTTGGTCCCTGGACACGCGATCGTACCGGTGGGCTGGTAGTTGTTGTTGTCGCGACTCGGCGCGATGCCGGCGGTGCGCCGACACTGGTAATAGCCGGTCCGGACCTGTCCTGCCGGGCAGGCCTGCTTGCAGACCTCGGGATCCGGTGACGACGGTCGTCGCGGCGCCACGGTCGCAACCGGCGGCGTCGGCGGCGCAGGGCTCGCGGCACCCGCGTCGCGGTCCGATGACGGAGGACCGGAGGGCGGGCTCTTCGGGCCGGAGCCAGCCCCACACGACATCAGGCTCGACGCGAGCAGCGCGCGAAGCATGCCGGCGCGACAGCGCGCCCGTCGAGCCCTGCCCCGCGTGCCAGTCATCCCGACATCGAGCACCATGCCTATCTACGATATCCCACGGCACAGATCCGATGTGACACCTGCCGACCGCCACTGCATCGCCACGTATGGCTCGTCGGCGCGAAGCTCGACGAGATGATCCGAGCGCTCTTTCGTTTCACGGGCCTCCGGTGGCCCCGCGGCGATCATCACCAGCGCGTGTTGAACGCCAGCGTTCCATAGATCGGAAGCATCGCTGGATTGCCGGCGACGTCGAGCGACCGTCCCGCTCGCAGGATCACGTCGTGGTGCCCGAACGAGATCCCACCCTGGACGCCGGCGCGGATCATGCCGCCCGCGTTGCCGTACCAGCCATCGCGCGCATCGGCGAAGACGTTCATGCGGTAGGCATCGCTGTGATGGACGTGCGTGGTCATCGCCCAGTCGAACCCGAGCTCGGCCGCTCCGAACCAGCGACGCGCATAGCGGCCCGCGACGATCGCGACGTCGGTGCCGATGTCGATCATCCGCGCGATGTCGTTGTTCGTGCCGCGGACGGTCAGCGCGAAGCCACCGATCAGCTTCCACCGGCCGTCACCGATGATCGACGCGAGCGCGCCGGCACGTAGCCGGAAGTCGTCGGCGTCCACCACCATGGGGAGGGTCAGGTCTCCGCCAAGCACGATCGGGCGATCGGCGACGGACAGGACGCGCGCGTACCCCGTGCCGAGCACGACGCCATCGTCGGCGCCGGTCGTCGCGGTCGCGACGTTCCTACCTTCATCGAGCGCGCCGAAATTGACAACTTGCGCGTGCGCGGTGGTCGCCACGAAGAGTGCGGCGATGATGACGAGCGTCTTCATGGGACCCATCCGATCTCGCGCAGGTACGCGCGCGCGTAGGTGAGGTAGTCGTCGGTCCGTTCCCAGATCATCTCGTGACCGACGTTCGTGATCGTCTCGATCTCGGCGTCGGGATAGCTCGCCGCGAGCTCGCGCTGCTGCTCGCCGGTGGCCGCCTCGTTGAGGTCGCCGCGCAGGAACAGCACCTTGTTGGGAAACGCGGCGAGGTTCGTGGTCCAGTCGAACCCGTCCTTCGCGATCGCCAGGAGCCTGGCATTCACGACGGCGCCGTACCGCCACATCGGCGGCAGGTTGTTGGGGTCGCGATGCTCCGACGGCGCGCCCCGCATCGCGAGCAGCGCACCCTGATAGTCGGCGCGCTCGTGATCGGCGGGGGACATGAATTGCCCGGCCCAGAACGCGTCGTTCAGTTGTTCGTCGAGTGGGCTCAACGAGCCCTGCAGCCTCCCGAGGAAGGCGCGGAGCTGCTGGTCGGTGAAGGCGCCCGGCTCGGTCAGGATCGCGCCCTTGATCCGGCCGTCGTAGTCACCGTACCGGTTGATGAACGCGGTCGCGTACATCGCGCCCCACGACTTACCGATGAAGACCAGCGGGCGACCGGGCGCGTAGTACTCGATCACCAGGCGCAGATCCTCGAGGTACGTGTCGAGGTCGATCGTGTCGCCGTCGTGGCGCTCCGACAGCCCCGCGCCGCGCTGGTCCCAGAACACCACCCGATAGCCGTCGTCCGCGAGCGCCTTCAGCGGCAGGAGGCAGCGGTAGTCCGAGCCGGGTCCGCCATGGAGGACCAGGATGACCGGGCCATCCGGATCCCCGAACGCCTCCGAATGGAAGCGCGTGCCCGCGAGGTCGATGGCGGGGAGCGACGGATCCTCCGCGACCGTCTTTGGGACGAGGTTGCCGGGGTCACTCGCGCAGAGGCATCCGGACCATGGAATGCTCAGCGCGAGCACGAAAACGTGAAAGCGGTTGGCTTGCATGAGCCCAACCTAGAGAGCGCGCGCGCCTCCGTCGCCCGAGCCCATAACCCCGGACGTCGTCACGTGCGAGCCCGTGGGCCAGGACTCGAGTCCGCAACGTTTCAGGTGCTTGCACGCTGACGATACTGGCGTGGGGTCGTGCCCGTCGCCTTGCGGAAGGCGCTGTTGAACGTCGACTTCGACTGAAAACCGGCCTCGAACGCCAGGTCGAGGACGGGTCGATCGGTGGTCCTGAGCCCCGTCTTGACGTGCTCGATGCGGTGCTCGTTGATGAACGTGTAGAAGTTGCGCTGAAGCCGGGTGCTCAGGACCTGCGACACCTCGTGCGGGGTGGCGGCGACTTCGTCCGCGAGCTCGGCGAGGGTGAGGCCGGCGCGCTGGTACAGCCGCTGGTCGGTCATCGCCGCCTTGATCCGGGCCTCGACCGCGGCGGCGTCATCATCCGCGAGACGTGCACGCTGATAGGCGGGTGACGGCTTCAGCTCCCTCGGCGCTTCAGACGCTTCGGGCGGTTCGGGCGCGTCGGCCGCCTCGGGCACGACCTCACTCGGGGATTGCGGGAGCTCGACCGCCGGCTGACCAACATAGATCTCGACTTGGCCGAGCTGGAAATAGCCGACCACGAAGACCGTGATGGTCGAACCGATCGGCACGATCACCGACGCCGCGGACGCCTCGGTCATGCCGGTGATGCGAATGACGAACGCGGCCAGCGCGGCGATCCACACGATCGCGTTCAGCGCGGCGAGCACGAACAGCCAGCGGAGACTCACGCCGCGCAGGTTCGAGTAGATCTCCTGCACGTAACGGCGATGGCGACGCAGGAGCACGAGCGCTGCGATCGCGTACGTGATCCCGTAGACGAGTAACCCGACCTCGATCGCGCTGACGAACCACGCCCCGCCGTGCTCGGCGACGTTGCGCTTGTAGCTCGCGGAGCGAGGAAAGAACGTCGCGATCAGAATCACGACGTAGGCGCCGGGCACGACGAAGTGATGCCACGGGGCGCGACTGCGCGCGGGATCAGGAGCCGTCATCTCGCGTACGTAGAGAAACACCAATGGGCCGAGCACGAACGGCACCCACGCCGTGAAGCCGATCAAGTGAGGGTGCGTCGCGAGCGCGCCATGCGCGCGCAAGAAGCCATCGAGCAGCAGCAGCGAGAGCGCCCCGAGCAGCGCGGCGAGGTAGTGATTCGCGCGCCGGTTCCGCTTGCGGCGCAGCAGCGCGATCGCGAGCAACACGCTATGCACGCTTCCCAGGAGCAGACTGGCCTCGAGGCCACTCATCGCGCCCAACGTACACGATCCCGACGGCCGTCGCAGGCAACGCTTGAGTCGAGGCAGCGTCGGACCCGTGGCAAGTCGTTGCCAGGCCACGACCGATCTGGTTGGATCAGGCCAGACGACGACGGACAGGGAATCGAGCTAACCAACGAAGACGACTGCAAGGCAGTTAACGTCGACGTGGGCGTGGCCGTCACCGCGAGTCGGTTCGTTCATGCGGCGAGCGTGGAGTCGTCGGCGGCAAGCCGATTGGGCGATGTTGGCTCCGCCGTGCCGGGCCGGCGAAGCTCCTGGAGAAGCGCCCCGGCGTGATCCCGACGATGCGGCGAAAATGCCGGTGGAGCTGACTCTCGTCGTAGAAGCCAACCGCCTGGGCGGCGTCCGCGACGAGCGCACCGCGCTGAAGCAACTCCCTCGCCTTCGAAACCCGCGCCTGGGTCAGGTACTCGTAGGGCGGTAGCCCGACCTCGGCACGGAACGCACGGACCAGGTGGAACTTGTCGAGCCCGGCGTGGGTCGCGAGGTCGTCGAGCGTGATCTTGTCGGCCAGTGCGTCGTGGAGGAAGGCGCGGGCCAGGCGCACCGCCCGTTGGCTGCGCTCGCCGCCGCGCGCCGCGCCCGACTGGAGCCCCTCGCCGAGGATCTCGCCGAGCGTCTCGGCCACCAGTGTGGCTCGCTCGAGCTCCGGGACCTCCGGGCGCAGCAGCGCTGCGTGCATGGCGAACGCGAGCCGCGTGGCCCGTGCGTCGGGGCCGAAACCCGATGCCCTGAAGCACACCGGCCCGCGCAGCCCCAGCGCCGCGGCCGCCGCGGCCACCATCTCGTGCGAGAAGCATGCGCCCTGGATCGTGAACGGCGCATGGACCCGCAGATCGCGGTGGATCTCGCCGGGCTCCTTGAGCTTGATCGCGCCGGCGACGTGAGTGCGCACGCCGCCGCGGTACCAGCCGTCGAACGCGCCTTCGTAGACGACGACGACCAAGAAATGCTCGGAGTACGTCGTCCTGACGCGATCCTCGCGCTCGACGCGAAGCATGGCGGTCACCGACGGAGAATCTGGCCGCCAGAAACGGATCCTCCGGCGATCGTCGGTCGACAGCATCCCTGCACGACAGTCTATGCCTGCGACGGGGACGCGACTTGGGCGATCTTGGCGCCGACCGGGAACGCGTGGAGGTGCCGCAAGATGCGGCAGGCGTTGTTCGCCCAACTCGACCTATTTCTCCGATCGCTTTGATAGCGTGAGGGGATGAGGCGTGTGGTGGTGTTGGTTGGCGTAGTCGCGTGTGGCGCCGTGCTCAAGCCGCCGGAGCCGAGTCGCCGGCTGAACCTCCACACGTCGGGCTCGCTGTTCGAGTCCGACAACGGCTACGTGCTCGCCGTGTTGCCCGAGCCCGACGCTCGGTTCCTGCGGCTCGACATCCGATATCCCGTTGGGTCGATCGACGACCCGCCGGGCAAGGAAGGGCTCGCGCACCTCGTCGAGCACCTGATGTTCGACGTCGAGATCAAGCGCGGCGATCGCAAGACGTCGATCGGAGCCGAGCTCGGACGGCTCGCGCTGTCGTGGAATGCGTACACGACCGCGGACCATACGGGCTACGAGACCGTGGCGCGCGAGGACGCGCTCGGAGAGCTCGTCGAGCTCGAGGTCGATCGGCTTTCGGTCGGCTGCGGCGGGCTGACGCCGGCGATCGTCGCACGCGAGCGCGAGGTCGTGCTGAACGAGTTGCGCGAGCGACAGGGGGCAAGCGGCGCGCAGCTCGAGCGCGCGATCCACGAGGCGGTTTATCCAGCGGGACATCCATATCGCGCGGTCGACTCCGTGGAGACCGTCGCGAAGCTCGACTTCAAGGATGTGTGTGACTTCCTCGCCGGTCCGTACCGGCGCGGCAAGGCGATCCTGATCGCGAGCGGCGACGTCACGGAGCGCGAGCTGGTCCAGGCCGCGAACGATCACTTGAAGCGCCTGCACGCACGCACGCCGGCGACGCGAGACATCCCCGGCCTCGAGCCGAGGCACGAGACGAAGCGCATCAAGGCGGATGTCGAGGAGCCGACGATGCTGGTGACGTGGCCGTTGCCGGCGGCATCGACACGCGACGCGCGCATGCTGGAGATGGTCTGGAAGTACATCTCGGCCGAGCTCGAGGCCGACGGGTTCACCTTCAAGTGGGGGCACTCGGCGTTCGCGTACGTGCTCGGTGGCAAGGCGGCGCCGGTGCTGGTTGTCGGCGCCACGCTTGCGTCGGCGAACAAGCTCGACGAGGGCACCGATGGCGTCAAGCGCGCGATCGACGCGGCGATCTACACGCTCGGGCACGAGACCGATGATGCGGCCTGGAAGGAGACCTGGCAGGCGAGCGCCGAGTCGTTGCTCGCACGCTGGGAGTCGCTCGGCACGCGCAACGAGATGCTCGCCGACATGCTCGATGCCGGCGAGCGGGATGCGTCGTTGATCTCGCGCGTCGACGAGCTCGTCAAGGCGACCCCCGACGGCGTGCGGCACCTCGCCCAGAACTGGCTGGACCTGTCTCGTGCGCGCTACCTGCTGATCGAGCCGAGCGGCAATCCGTCGGGCGTCGGCAGGCACGCGTACGCAGGTGGCGCCGAGGAGCACCCGACGATCGTCGACAACGCGGCGCTCGCCGACCAGAAGCTCGCGGTTCCGGACCTGCCCAGGCTCCAGACGATCCGGTACGCGCTCGGAAACGGGCTGCGCGTGATCATGTGGCCGCATGGCAGCGCGCCGCTCGTGCACGGCCGGCTCGTCATCGCCGCCGGCTCGGCGCACGACCCGCGAGGCAGAGAAGGGATCGCGGCGCTCGTCGGAGCGAGCGAGGTCGACGACGACGCGCTCGTGTTCGCCGATCGTGAGCTCGCGACCCGCGTGGATGAGCTCGTCGAGAACCTCGCGTTCGAGCTGCGGCTGCCGGGTCGCGAGGTCAACGACGATCACCGGACGTTCCTCGCCGGCCGGCTGCGGAAGAAGCGCGCGACCGAGCGGCGCACCTACGCTCGCGACCTGATGACCGCGATCTACGGCGCGTCGCACCCGTACGCGCACGATCAGATGACCGAGGCGAGCATCGGCCAGATCCATCGCGATCTCGTGATGGACTGGGCGCGCGACCACGTCGTCGCGAGCAACGCGACGCTCGTGATCACCGGCCAGTTCGATGCCGACCTGGTCAAGAAGCACGTCGCGTACAACGCCGATCAGGTGAAGGCCGGACAACACACGCCCCCGATCGAGCCAGCGACGGAGATCGAGGAGGAGCGACGCGTCCCCGGGATCACGGCGAAGCCATCTCCAACGATCGAGCTCGACGTCGCGTTTCGCGGCGGCCTCGATCTCGATCGTCATTACGCCGCGCGGCTCGTGCTCGAGCGCGTGCTCGACAGCCGGCTGGCAGAGTTGCGCGGCAAGCGAGCACTCACGTACGGATTTTCGGCGAGCTACGAGCCGCGCCATGCCGGTGGTCTGTGGTTCATCTCCGGCGACGCCGACGCGAGCCGTGCCGACGAAGCCGCGACCGCGCTCCTCGACGTCCTCGCGGAGCTTCGACGAGACCCCGAGACCTACCGCGCCGCCTTCGTGATGGCGCGCCAGAAGGTCATGGAGTCGCTCGTGATCGGCTCGACGAGCTCGGCGGCGATGGTCGAGCGGCTGGCCGAGATGGCGCGCTTCGACCTCGCGGATGACTTCTACGACCACCTCGCCCACGATGTCGCAAACCTCACGCTCGCAGACTTCCATGCGTTCGTCGTCGGCGAGCTTGCGGCGAGCCGGCAGGTATTCGGCGCGTTCGGCAACAAGGCCCCGGTTGACGCGGCGATGCGGGTCGCGCAATCGAGAGCCGACTAGTCACCGACTCGCGGAGTCGTAGACGAGATCCTGCAATTCCCCGCCGCCGGATCGCTACCCGCGACACCTCAGCCGATCGGCTGCGCGGGTGGTGTCGATGGGAAGGTGATCCGGACCTCGGTCCCGTGGCCCACCACAGACCGGACGCTCACGACCCCTCCGTGGCGGCGAACGGTCGTATGCACCATCATCAAGCCCAACCCGGTTCCCTTTCCGACCGGCTTCGTGGTGAAGAAGGGCTCGAAGACGCGAGCGAGTGTCGCCTCGTCCATACCGATGCCCGTATCGGTGATCACGATCTCCACGTACTCGTCGGCGGCCTGGAGGTGACGGACCAGCGCCTCGGTCGGGGCGATCTTCGTGACTCGCGCGCTCACGATCAGGCGCCCTCCGTCAGGCATCGCGTCGCGCGCGTTCGTGAACAGGTTGAGCATCATCTGCTGGAGCTCGTCTTCGGAACCAAGCACGCGGGCCTCGCCCGAAATCTTCGACTCGATCGTGATGTGCTCGCCGAGCGCGGGTCGGGCCATGGCGATCGTCTTGTCGACGAGCGGTGCGAGCGAGACGGTATCGAATGCCGCGGGCTCGCTGCGCCCGAGGTCGAGCAACCTGCGCGATAGCCGGGCTGCCGCCGCGGTTGCGTGCACCATGTCGTCGATGGCCTCGCCGTCCTCGCCCGCGAACCGGCCCACGAACAAGTCGAGGTGGCTCGAGATCACCATGAGCGCATTGTTGAAGTCGTGGGCCAGACCTCCAACAACTCTCGCCATCGATTCGAGCCGCTGAAGTTGCTGGAGGCGCTCTTCGAGCGCGTCGTGACGCGCGAACACGAGGATGGTGCCGCCGACGTGAACCCGATCGCCAAACGCCAGAGGTGTCGGCTTCCGGATCGGCGCTCCGTTGACGATCGTCCCGTTCGAGCTTCCTAGATCTTCGACAAAGTGGGTCGCGTGAGCGCGATAGATCCGCGCATGTCGCCGCGAGACGCCGGTGGACTGGAGCCGTACGTCGGCTCGTCCGCGCCCGATCACGACCGGCTGATCACCGATGCGAAACACCATCCCCAGGTCCACGCCGGCAACGCAGATGAGCCGGTGTTCGACGATGAATGGTGCGGTGTCTTCGTCGGGAAGCGCCTTGCTCTCTACGCTGGTCTCCGCAGTCCACATGGTCTTGGTGAGCTTTGCGATCACGTCTCAGCTCGTCTCGTATGTGTCGCGGCCACGTGCGGTGTATGGACACAGCCCACGCGAGCGATGCCGGCGCCCGCGCGCTTCTCCGATCTCGGTCAACACCAACTGCTTCGACCGTTCCCCGCCGTTGTTAAGCTCGACGAGGTCCAGGCGGAGTGGATCGAGGGCGGCGATTTCAGACGCTCGCGACTGGGCGGCGACGGCGTAAGAGTGGTCGAATTGTCCAAAACAAACCGAGCACTTCAAAGAAGGCAGCGATCTGGGAGTGGCTTTCCATTTCGCAATCCACCGCGCCGTGCCGCTCGTCATCCTGTGACGTCGGCGAGCGGACCGGCGAACACGAGGAGGGTGGCGATCCTCCCGTCGGCATCGATTTCGCCGGCATCGAAGAACTCGATACTCGTTCCGTCACGACGCTCGACGATCGAGCGGTAGCGAAACGTCGTGACCAGCCTCCAGCCTGTTTCGGCTTCTTGGTCGAGCCGCCCTGCAATCGGAGCTCGCGTGGCGATCAGAACCGCGCCGCGATCCCGAAGGTCGCGCCCGAATGACGAACGCTAGCGACCGGCGTCCAGCTCTGCGACTTCCTCGGCGGCGCGATGTCGTGCTCGTCATTCGCCATCACGAGATCGATGACTTCGGCAGCCCCCATCCCGACCAGTCCACCCACCAAAACGTCGCCGAGTCCGCAGAAGTCGCCCGTGCAGCCGCTCGCGCTCGCGGCACCGGCCGACGCTCCGAGGAGCGGCAGCCCCACGCGCAGGCCCACGCTCGCGACCGAGCGCCCGTAGTTGCCGTGAGCTGCGTGCACCACGGCGCCGGTGCCGATCCAGCCGAGCGCGATCTCGCCCTGCTCCGTCACGGCGGCCATGCCGAACGTCGCCCCGTCGGCGAGCAGGATCTGCCAGCCGTACCACTCGGACTCG
>Ga0326726_10003560_pt1 | contig 14288 bp, 13 predicted proteins | sample MHFenrmetagenome_2_FD_207603 | JGI IMG/M metagenome (GOLD analysis project Ga0326726, IMG submission 207603) | Lab enriched peat soil microbial communities from Michigan Hollow, Ithaca, NY, United States - MHF15MN | ecosystem: Environmental > Terrestrial > Soil > Wetlands > Peat | place: USA... | reverse complement strand
GCCGCCGCCGGATCGACGAAGTCTTGGCGCTCGTCGAGCTCACGGACAAGGCCGGGACGCTCGTCGAAAAGTACTCGGGCGGCATGAAGCGCCGCCTCGAGATCGCCCGCGGCCTGACCCACCGGCCGAAGGTCCTCTTCCTGGACGAGCCGACCCTGGGCCTCGACGCCCAGACCCGGCGCCACATCTGGGAGTACGTGCGCAAGCTCAACAAAGAGGCCGGCGTGACGATCATCCTGACGACCCACTACATGGAAGAGGCGGACTTCCTCTGCGACCGCGTCGCCATCATGGATCATGGCAAGTTCGTGGCCCTCGACGCGCCGGCCCGGCTCAAGGACCTCCTCGGCGGCGACGTCGTCTCCCTGGAGCTCGAAGGGGATGCGGCGGCGTTCCTCGGCGAATTGGGCCGTCTCGACTGGATCAAGCGCTCCAAGATGGGCGAGGATGTTCTCTCCCTGACCATGGAAAGGGGAGAGCGGCGCATCCCCGAGCTCATCGTGCTGGCCGGTGAGAACGGCGTGACCGTCAGGTGCGTGAACCTCCACAAGCCCAGCCTCGAGGACGTCTTCCTCCACTTCACCGGCCGGACCATCCGCGAGCAGGAGGCCGGCCAGAGCGACCGCAACCGGGCCATGGTCATGCGGCAGGGGCGGGGGCATCCGTGAAGATCCATTGGACCGCGGTCTACGTCCTGTGGCGGCGGGAGATGATCCGCTACGTCCGGGCCAAGTCCCGGATCGTCGGCTCTCTGGCCATGCCGGTGTTCTTCCTGGCCTTCCTCGGGCTCGGCTTCCGGCGCATGCCGGTCCCCGGGATGGGCGGCGGGGCCGGCTACATCGGCTTCCTGGCCCCCGGCATCATCGGCATGACGCTGCTCTTCTCCTCGTCCATGCAGGGCATGTCCGTCCTCTGGGACAAGGAGTTCGGATTCCTCAAGGAGATCATGGTCGCCCCGGTCAGCCGGGTGTCCCTTGTCCTGGGCCGCATCGCCGGCGGCACGACGACGTCCATGCTCCAGGCGCTCCTCATCTTCGGCGCCTCGCTCGTCCTCGGATTCCGGCTGCCGGGGCCGGCGGCCCTGGCCTTCAGCCTCCTGTTCATGCTCCTCATCTCCATCACTTTCATCGGCCTGGGCCTCGTCTTTGCCTCGCGGATGAAAGACATGCAGGGCTTCGGCGTCGTCATGAACTTCATCATCTTCCCTTTCTTCTTTCTTTCGGGGGCCCTCACGCCGCTCGAGAACTTTCCCTGGGTCATCCGGGCCCTCTCGTACGCCGATCCTCTGACCTACGGGATCGACGGGCTTCGGGCGGTGCTGATCGGGACGTCGTCGTTTCCCGTCCTCGTCGACCTGGCCGCCACGATCGGCTTCGCCCTGCTTATGCTCTTCCTCGGAGCGTACTTCTTCGAGACGAGCGAGAGCGTGTAATTCCGGGGTCAGTCGTCGCCGGTCGGAACGATCCCGGCATTCTCGACCATCAGGATGACGGTCCGCTCCGGCGCGCGGGTCCGATGCCTGACTCCCTTGGGGACCACCACTCCCTGCCGTTCGCCCAGTGTGATCGTCATTGCTTCGATATCGACAAGGAGACGCCCCTCGATCACGAAGAAGAACTCGTCGTCGGCTTCATGCCGATGCCAGTGGTATTCTCCCTGAATGACCCCCAAGCGGATGACGGCGCCGTTCACCCGGCAGAGCGTCTGGTTGTACCATGCGTCGGTACAGGCGGCGACCAGGGCTGGCACATCGACCACTTCAAGAGGTCGATACTTGATGTCGAGATGTGTCGCGTAGGAGTAATTGGGAGCTCTCATTGGACATCTCCTGTCGTCCCTGATGGAGCGTATTTCAAGCCGATCCGGGGCGCCTCAGCTTTGGTGCGGCGATTTCGTTCGAAGTCGTGCCGCCGCCGCATCCAGCCGTTCCCGATGACCACAATAGGGTCGGGCGTAGGCCTCGAAATCGGCCGGGCTCAGGGACTTGGCAAGCTCCGGGACCCGGTCCCACACGGACTGCGCCTTTTCGAGGTCGGGACAAGGTTTTCTGGAGCACGATGCGCAGCTCTCCAGGCCTTTCGCCCGGCAGCAGATCCGGGCTATGCATCTGACGCTGGTATGGAACACCTTGTCGTCCGGCGCGAGACAGCCGCCGCACGAGATGTTCATGGCGGTTTCCCTCAGGCCGTAGATCTTTCTCCAGGCGGCCACGGTCCGCTCTTGATGGGCCACGCCCTTGGCCTCGCCCAGGTACGCGGCGCACCCCGAGCACATCACCCCGCACGCGGACACGATCTTGAGCATACGGAGATGATAATTCGGGGTCCGAAAAGACGCAAGAACCTTCTTTTGCACCGGTCAGGAGATCGGTCAATGTTATCGAAGGCCTGCCCGGCACTGGAAAAAGCCCTGAATTAGGGGACTCCCTAAGGGACCGAAATGTTGGGCCTGAGCGAATTATGGCAGTTTCTTATCCTCCGGCGGCGCGACGGAACCGGAATAGAACACCTCGCAGGGCTTGTTGCTGAACAGTTTCACCGCGCTCCTCAACAAATTCGTCACAGGGTTGGTGAGTGACTTCAAAACGTTGATGTTGCCCATCTCCGGACTGCTGAACGGTCCACGGACTTTTTGCAGGAGGATTGCGCAGCCCTGTTGATCGACGACCGCCACGACAACATCCTCAAAGCGGCTGTCGGCGAAATTCAGCCCGCCCTTCATGGCGATCCTGCGTTTTTTCGTGGCCATGGCGACATCGACCGCCTCGGCGACGCCGTTTTCGACCTTCCAGACCGAAACGAGCTTGGCGATGACTCCTTTCCCTCCCTGGGATTCCTTGAATAGATCGGCGAAACGGTAGCCTCTTGAGAGGACCGGCCCCAAGGGGCCCGCGAGGAAGAACGCCCCGACGTCGACAAGGTTGAACCTCCGGCTCCGAATGATCGACGAGATCAGGTCATCGATATCCATGCTATTGAGCGCGATATTCTCGCCGTTCAGGGAAGCCTGGCCGCTGAGGGAACGTTTCACTTCAACAACACTCTTTCCCCTCGCGGTCAAGTCCGCGGAGAAGTCGGCCAGCCCTTCCATGTTCTTCGCATTCGGGGATTCTTGAAGAAGATCCTCGATCTTAAGCTGCTTCACCGCAATGATGATCATGAATTGAGGTTCGGTCGCTGAGAAATCCGCGTGGAGGGTGACGTTTCCTGGCCCGCCGAAGACGTTCATGCGGGCATCGCTGACATCGAAAACGCCGTTCACACCCGCCACTCTCATGAGGAGGTCGGTCACCGTGAGGCCCCCGGCTTTGATCGTCTGGCACCGGATATCGGCGGTGAACGAGAGAGCCTTCAACGGGCTCTCGCCCGGCGTCTCCCCGGCGGAGAGGTTTTCCACCGTGATATCGACGCCCTCCAGCGCAGTTTCCCCGCCTGACTTAAGGTCCGTAAGGAGGAGGCTTCCTTGGGAAACGGCCAGCTTTTTCATGGCCATGCGATGTCCCGACGACTTACCCCGCGGCGAACGAATACGCCCAGGGGCTGTTTTGATGTTGAGCGTTCCGTCTTTCTGCCGGAGGATGGAGACGACGGGTCTGACGAGCTCTATCCGGCTGAGTCTGACCTTGCCTACGAAGAGCGGCAGGAAGTTCAGGCCCAATTTCGCGTTGGCCACAGTGGCCACGTCGGAGCCATCTCTTGTGACACTAATGTCCGCGAGCGAAGCGCCGAAAGCCGGGAAGAAAGAGACGCTCATACCGCCGCGGACACGGACATCCATTCCCAGGGCCTTCGATGCGGTCGCTTCGATCCGGGATTTAAGAGCTTTGGGGCCGAACAGGAGGGCGAGGATGACGAGGACGACGAGAACTCCCACTGCGATCAGAATTATCTTTCTCTTGCGGTTTGCCATGCGTTATCCTTCCTGACCGGAGATCGATAGCGGCCCCATATTTCGCCAGCCGCCGAAAGCAGTCGATAGAGATTCTGCAAGCCCTATGCCAACCCATTCCAGACCTCATTCACGAGGGGCCTGCCCCCCGATAGCGGAACCTTTCCTAAAATGATGGTCTTAACCTTCAAAGATATCCTACTTAATAGGAAAAGTGCTGTTTTCCGGGCCTATTTCAAGCGCCGGAAGCCGCCTCTATCCGTCTACCCGGAGCTTATGAATCGCCTCTGGCCCTGAGTCTCGTCCTTTTCCCGGAAGGGGATCGATCTTCTGGCATTCTGTGAATGCAGACAGCTTTTGGCATGAAAACGGCTTTTAAGCCGGTAGCATTCTCCCGGTCTACCGTGCCGTCCAATAGCGGACGGGCGCGGGACAGCGAGAGACGACAGAACAAAGGAGGTCGATATGTTAGAACTCATTGTGATCGTACTTGTCATCCTGTGGGCCCTGGGATTTTTCGCGTTCCATGTCGGAGGCGGCCTCATCCACGCCCTCATCGTCATCGCTCTGATCATTCTGATCGTACGACTTCTGAAGGGCCGGAGGATCCTCTAACGGAAAGCGCCAATGATCTGGTTCAAGGGCCGGACCGCAATACGGATAGGGGGGGTCCTGGCAGGCCTGGGGCTGATGACTTCCGGACTCTTTTCCGCTCAAGTCTTCAAGTACCCAAAGAACAAACCTGAAAACGGGCATCTGATCCAGACCGTCCCCTTCGAAAAATGGCTGAAAATCAATTATTGCGGCCCGGCTTGTTTGGCCATGGTCCTCAACTCCTGGGATGAAACGCGATCCTTCAGCCAGCGGAAGATCGCCGATGAGATCTATGACTCCGGAAGCCAGACGACTTATAACTCCGAGCTCGTCCTGTATCCACGGACCAAAGGATTCGAGAGCTACTCTTTCCAGGGAAACCTGCGGATCTTGAAGGACCTGGTTGGGAAAGACATCCCGGTTATCGTCCTGACGAAGACCATCAAGCAGCTGGCCAGAGGACACTACCGGGTGGTCATCGGGTTCGATGAGGACAAGGACCAGATCATCTTCCACGACCCTCTTTTCGGAGGCCGGAGGGCCATGAATGTCAAGAGTTTCATGAAGGTCTGGGAGCTGGGAAAGGGGCGGAACCAGTCCCGATGGATGATGGTCGTGGTCCCCTCTCAAAGCCCTTTCCCCTTTCCCTCCCTACAAAGCGACCCTCTGACCTCCATCAACCTGGCCACGGCTTATTACCGGAGGTCGGATTTCGCGAGATCGAAGGAGATGTGGGAAAAAGTCAAAGAATCCCTCAACCAGGATCCCTATCCCCTGTACAGCCTGGGCATGGTCAGCTTGAGGCAAGGCAAGTTCGACGAGGCGGAGGCGTATGCCCTTGAAGCCCTCGGCGTGGACGCGAAGAGCGCTTACGCCCAAGATGTGCTGGGCCTGGCGTACGCCAATCAAGGGAAGATGCTCCCGGCTCTCCAATCCCTCGGTCAGGCTCTCCGGCTGGCCCCCAAGGAAAAGTTTATCCGAGCGCACTATCTGCAAGTCAGGGCTCTCTACATCGAAAGAGCCCGGCTTGAATACATTCAAAAAAAGGAGAAATTGAATGAGAAGACGGGTTAAGATCGGAAGCGTCCTGTTGATGATCGTATTGCTTTCCGGCTTCGCCGCCGCTGCCGTTCATAAACCGGCGGCTCAGCAGGCGGGGACAGCGGGTCAGCTCGTCATCGGCGCCCAAGACGTGATCACGGCGTCCGATGCCGGGGGAGGCGCGATCTCCTCAAGAGATCTCCTCGTCATCATAACCATCTGTGTCGTGGTCCTGGTGATCGCGTTAGTCCTTTAGCTTAAGCGTGCGTCCGGCGGCGACTTTCTTGTGGATGATCTGACGGGAGGTCATCCTCTCGACTGATCTGAAAAGGGCGTCCTCTCACAGGGGAGGGCGCCCTTTCTTACGCTGCTTGAGGGAGGCATGATTCCATGAAGCTTGCGGGCATCGTTTTAATCGTTCTAGGAGTCTTGGCTCTGGCCTATCAGGGCGTCCGCTATACAACTCGGGAGAAGCTGATCGACATCGGGCCCCTCAAGGTCACGGCTTCAGAGAGGAAGACCATCCCGCTGCCTCCGGTCGTGGGCGGCATTGCGCTCGTCGCGGGCATCGCGTTGGTCCTTGCAGACCGAAAAAAGAAGTAGGGAGAAACGGACGGGCGGGGCGGAAGCCCATGCCGAAGATCGTCTTCGCCCCCCCCCGCCGGTCTGGCTTGACATTTGATATCTTCGCCCCTAGAATTTTATCGGCCCCGCCACCGCAGGAAACACGATGGCCACCGTTCTGATCATCGATGATGACAAGCTCATTTGCGACTGGATCGCGAATGTCGTCACCCGATTAGGGCATCATCCCGTCTCGGTGCGACTCCTCCGAGAGGGGCTCAAGAAACTCCAATCCGAGTCCTTCGATATCGTTTTTGTCGATGTGCGCTTGCCCGACGGAAGCGGCTTGGAGAGCATGCCGAAGATCAAAGGCACCCTATCTTCCCCGGAGATCATCGTGATCACCGGGCTGGGCCATCCCGACGAAGCCGAACTCGCCATCAAAAGCGGCGCCTGGGATTATCTGGAAAAACCGGCTTCATTCGATGCCATCAAGCTCCCCCTCCTCCGGGCCCTGGAATATCGATCGGAAAGAATACCGGGGAATACGGCGGCCGCTTTGAAAAGAGACGGCATCATCGGAGATTCACCGGAGATCGCGGCCTGTCTGGAACTCGTGGCCCAGGCGGCGGGCAGCGATGCCAATGTTCTTATCACCGGCGAAACCGGCACCGGCAAAGAGCTTTTTGCCAAGGTTGTCCACGCGAACAGCCGCAGGGCCCCAAGGAGCTTTGTGGTCGTCGACTGCACGGCGCTCCCCGAGACACTCGTCGAAAGCGTTCTGTTCGGGCATGCGCGGGGAGCTTTTACCGGGGCTGAAACGAGTGAGGAGGGGTTGATCAAGCAAGCCGACGGGGGAACTCTCTTTTTGGATGAGATCGGGGAGCTGCCGTTATCGATCCAAAAAAGATTCCTCCGGGTCATTCAAGAGCACAGCTTCCGTCCCGTCGGAGGGCGTCGGGAAATCGCGAGCGATTTCCGTCTTATTGCGGCGACGAACAGAAATCTGGAAACCATGGTCCGGGAGGGACGATTCCGGGAAGATCTCCTCTTCCGGCTCCGGACGATCGTGATGGATTCGCCCCCGCTGAGAGAGATTCCCGGAGACATCAAAAAATTGACGATCTTCTATATGAACGACTTGTGCGAGCGGTTTGGAATCGTCGCCAAACGAGCCTCTCCTGAATTCTGGGAGACCGTGGCCGCCTATCCATGGCCCGGCAACGTAAGGGAGTTGATCCAGGCTTTGGAGAAAGCGCTGATCTCGGCCAAAGACGAACCCATGTTGTTCCCCAAGCACCTTCCGACATATCTCCGAATTCATGTGGCCCGGAGCGCTTTCCCGCCGAAACTGGCTAGTCCGGGTGGACCAGAGATGCGCTCGGATGGCCCCAAAATGCCGCCCCAATTGAGAGAGATCCGGCGAGCGGCGGTTTCTGAAGCCGAGCGAAGGTATCTCAAGGACCTGATCTCCTATGTGGGCGGAGACAACAACAAAGCTTGCCTGATCTCCGGCTTGTCTCGGTCAAGATTCTACACGCTTCTAAGAAAACATCGACTGGCTGATGTGCGTTAGCGGGGATGACGCCGGTCCCGGTCTTTAGCAAAGAGGGAATGCTCTAATACCGGAATAAGTGCTTTTTAAAAGTACAAACACCTCTGATCCCGAGCGGAGCCTGCTCCTCGGATCTCCTGGCGCCCCTAAAGAGCGGATCGTCCGATCTGATGGATTTGGCACGTTTTTTGAATATGATTGCGGCGGCATCGGGAGAAATAGCCATGCAGCTTCTTCTTTATTCTGGTGAGGAAAGCGAAGATAAAAAAAGGCTTGAGGCCGCCGTTCATAAGGTGATCCCTAAAGATCGAATAGAACTCTTTAAAAGCCTAATGGACCTCAGGGAGAGACTCCGGATGCCCGTCGAACCCAATTCGATCGCAGTTCTCTCGGCCTCGAACCAAGAAGAGCTTCGCCAGATGCAGCTGCTCCGCGGGCTGCTTCCGGAGATCTATATCGTCCTCGTCATCCCGGATCGAAAGAGGACCACGATCGAACTCGCCCATCTCCTGTTGCCGCGGTTCCTGAGCCGACAAAGCGACGATTTCAAGGATCTCGGCATGGTCCTCGACAAGATCTGCCGGACGGCTCACTGATCCCATGAGACGGTGGCGGTCCTTTCAGGCGCTCCGCTATTCGCCAAACCTCCGATAAAACCAGGTTTTGACAAATTGCGTGAGGATCACATAGCCCAGTAGCATGACGGCCAGCAGCGGCCAGTAGAGCGGCGGAAGCGGAACAAACCCGAGCGTGCCGGCCAGGGGCGAAACGGTGAGCCAAGCCCCGGCCCCGACGATGATCAGGGACGTCACGATCAGTGGCCAGCTGGCCCGGCTCTGGATGAACGGGATCTTGTTGGTCCGGATGACATGGATGATCAGCGTCTGGGTGAATAGCGATTCCACGAACCAGCCCGTGTGGAACAGGGCGGGGTTGCTCCGGGCCTGGAACACCGAGAGCATGATGGCGAATGTCAGGTAATCGAAGATCGAGCTGATGGGGCCGATAAAGAAGATGAACCGTTGGATCGCGCCGATCGTCCACTTGCGCGGCTTGGTCAGCCAGTCGGTGTCCACGGCATCCGTGGGGATGGCCGTCTGCGAAAAGTCATAGAGCAGGTTGTTGGTCAACACCTGGATCGGCAGCATCGGTAAAAAAGGAAGAAAGGCGCTGGCCCCCACGACGCTGAACATATTGCCGAAGTTGGAGGATGCCGCCATCTTGATGTATTTGATGATGTTGCCGAAAACGCGGCGGCCTTCGATCACCCCTTGTTCCAGCACCAGCAGACTGTTTTCCATCAGGATGATATCGGACGATTCCTTGGCGATGTCCACGGCGCTATCGACGGAGATGCCCACGTCGGCAGCCTTCAAGGCCGGCGCGTCGTTGATGCCATCGCCCATGAAGCCCACGACACGGCCCTTGCTTTGCAGGGCGTGGATGATGTGTTCCTTTTGAGCCGGCGCCAGTTTGGCAAAGACGCTGGTCCCGTTGGCGGCGTCAGCCAGATCGGATTCGCTCATCGCTTCGATTTGAGAACCGAGCAGGATCCTGTCCACCGGCATGCCGACCTCTTGGCAGATATAGGCCGTGACGATCTCGTTGTCGCCGGTCAGGATCTTGACGTCCACATTCAAAACGTGGAGCCGCTTCAAAGCCTCGGTCGCGGTCTCTTTGGGTGGATCGAGAAAGGCCAGGAATCCCAGCAGGGTCATATCGGCTTCGTCCTGCATTTCATAGTGCGGTTCGTCGTCAGCCCCGGGCATGACCTTGTAGGCCACGGCGACAACGCGAAAACCCTGAGCGTTCAATCCCTGCACAAGCCGCTTGCGATGGGCGTCGTGCTCCGGCTGGACATCCAGCACTTCGCCTCCGACTTCCACACGAACGGACAGGCGCATGATCTCTTCCACCGCACCCTTGCAGATCAGGATGTGCTGCTTCTGTTGGTCCTCCACGATCACGGACATGCGCCGTCGCGCAAAGTCGAACGGGATTTCGTCGATCTTACGGTAGTTAGCCTTCACTTGGAGATCTTCCTCCAGGTGGCCGTGATCGAGAATGGCCTCATCCATCAAATTCTTGAGACCGGTCTGGAAATAGCTGTTGAGGTACCCATAATGCAGGACGCGCGGACTTTCGTTACCGCTAACGTCCAGGTGTCTTTCCAGGACGATCTTGCCCTGGGTCAAGGTGCCGGTCTTGTCGGTGCACAGGACGTCCGTCGCCCCGAAGTTCTGGATGGCGTTGAGGCGTTTGACGATCACTTTCTTGCGCGCCATCATCAAGGCGCCCTTGGACAGGTTGACCGTCACGATCATCGGAAGCATCTCCGGGGTCAAGCCGACGGCCACAGCTAGCGCAAACAGGAAAGCTTCCAGCCAATTGTGTTTGCTCAATCCGTTGATCAGGAAGACGGCCGGCACCATCACCGCGATGAAGCGGATCATCAGCCAGGTGAACTTGTTGACGCCCTTGTCGAAGCTGGTCAGCTGGCGCTGCCCGACGATACTGGCGGCCAGCGAACCGAAGTACGTGCGAGCCCCCGTGTGGACGACCACCCCCGTCGCGGAGCCGCTCTCCACGCTGGAACCCAGGAAGCAGATGTCCGTCAGATCCAGAGGATTTTGAATGTCCGCGGAGGCGGGGGCGGCTTTTTTCTCCACCGGGAGGGATTCGCCGGTCAGAGCCGCCTGATTCAGAAACAGATCTTTGGCGGAGAGAATCCGCAGGTCCGCCGGCACCATATCCCCGGCATTCAGCCGGATGATGTCACCCGGCACCAGCATCTTGAGCGGCACTTCGGCATCTTGGCTGTCTCGCACGACCGTGGCCGTGGTGTTGACCATGGCTTTGAGCTTTTCGGCCGCGTTATCGGCGCGCATCTCCTGAAAAAAGCGTAGCACCACGCCCAGGACGACCATCACGAAGATGACCGTCGTGGCCCGCAAATCACCCGTCAGATAGGACAGCACGCCCAGGGCGACGAGCAGGATGACCAGGGGGTTCTTGACGTTGTTCCAAAGGCGCATCAGGGCCGATTGGCGCTTCTCCCGCGAGATCTCGTTCAATCCATAACGATTGAGGCGCGCCTCGGCTTCCTCCGCAGTGAGGCCGCTCACGCGGGATTCGAGCTCTTTCAGGGCCGTGTCGGCGTCCGTCCGCGACTTTTCTAGTAATTGATCGGGGACTTTGGTGTTGTTCTTGCCCGCGAGATTCCCGGCCTCTCTACGCGTGGTCATCGGCCATCCCGTTCATTCCTCGGCTTGGACAGGCCTCAACCCCTGCCGGAGCGTCTCCAGGGACCCGCCTGCTGGAAATCGATAAAGCCCCGCTCGACATCGGTCGAGATCAGTTGCACGCGAACCCGGTCGCCGACATCCAGGCCTTCAAAGCCATGGACCAGTCTTCCTTCCACCGGCACACTGAGGAGCCGCGCCCAGGTGCCTTTATCGGATGCGCCCGTGACAATGGCCTCGAACTGTTCGTTGATCCTCGATCCCAGAAGAAGCGCCGCCGCGGACTTGTCGACCTGCCGCTCGACCTTGTCGGCGGCATCCTCTTCTTCGGTGCAATGTTTCGCCAGGGCGTCCAGTTCATCATTGCTGAAGGGAGAGGTCTCTCCGGCCATGGCCGCCTTCAGCAAGCGTTGAGTGACCAGATCGGGATAGCGACGATTCGGGGCGGTGGAATGGGCATAGTCCCTGACCGCGAGACCAAAGTGTCCCGGAGCCGTGTCGCCGGGACGCTCGGCCATGTATTCACCTGCTCCCAAGAGCTTGATGACCGCGAGAGAGAGGTCAGGGAATCGAAGCGGATCGGCGGTTTTCTCCTTCATGAGAAACTCGTCCAGGGCTCTTGGATCCGGATCCGCGGGCAGCTGAAATTTGTGTTCCTCGGCGATCTCGACGATCCGATCCCAACGTTTCGGCTCCCGGACGACACGGCGGAGGGAAGGGAAGTTTCGGGACGCCAGGAATCGGGCCGTTACGCCGTTGGCTGCGATCATGAAATCTTCAATGATGTCCGTGGCGCGGTTCTTTTTTTCGACTCCGAAATCTCGGAGTTGGTCGCCGTCAAAGATTGGCTTCGCCTTGATCGTTTCCAGGCTCAGCGCCCCATGGACATGCCGGAGATCCCTCATCCTCTGCGCGGCCCGGTCTTGCGCGCGCAGATTCTCGCCGAGAGCAATCACCGCCGCGACGGCTTCCGGCACGGCTCCGGCCCCCTCAAGCCAGGCGGCCACGCTGTTGTAGGCCAGCTTCGCACGATTCCGGACACGCGCCCGGTAGATCTGAGAATCCCGGACGGATCCCTCCGGGCCGATCACCATTTCAATGACGATGGCCGGGCGATCCTCATCGAGACTGAGCGAGGTGAGGTCGGCGGACAGCTGATCAGGCAGCATGGGGAATATCATGGCCGCGGTATAAACCGAAGTCGTATTGTGGCGAGCGTGGTCGTCAATGGCGGATCCTCTTTGAACGACCGAATCCACGTCGGCGACGGCCACGAGGATCTTGACCTCGTTTTCGGGCATAACCTCGGCAACGGTCAGCTGGTCCAAGTCTCGGGAGTCGTCGTTATCGATGGACGCCCAGACAAGACGGGTGAGGTCGCGAACGGCCTCATCTTTCGCCGCGGCGGAGGGCTGGATCCTGTCAAGCTCGGCCAGCGCTTCGGGAGAAAAATCAGGGAGCAGGCCTCGGTCGATCATCGCTCGCCGGGCGATGTTCCGCAGAATCGATCTGTGGGGTTCTTCGCCCGTCCTGATCGTGTTCATGCGAGGTTCCTCTTCACGCCCCCTTCTTCTCGGGCCTGATGCGTCACGATGCGTGTGACATCGGACTGACGGCCTCAGAGGGCGAATCCAACCCAATCCATCGGAAAACCAAGCGGTTTTCATGCCAAGTTCTTTCCCTATCTTCCGGTGGTTCCTGGGTTATCGTCCTGTAAAACAGCACATTTCCTTATCAAAGAGCATATTGCCAGCCAAGCCGTCCCAAAATGACTGTCAGACCGAGTCGTCCTTTCTTCCCCAATGGGGCGCTATCAAGACTTTGAGAGCAAGCGGCAGCCACGAAAGCGGGGAGAAGATGGCGAACGTTGATTGGCACGGTATTTGCACAGATCATCAATGAAAGGAGAACGAATATGAAAAAAGGCCTCTGGCTCATTCCCGTGATCTTCGTGATCGCGGCGGGCTGCGCCGGATACGGTTCTTCGCCCGGAGTCGGCTACCCCCCCAACGGGGGAAGCACTATTGACCCCGGCGCGCAACAGTATTCTCGCGGTCCTCAAGGTTATGGTCAAAATGAGGACACGTCCTACTTTTATGATCGTCTATCCCCCTATGGAAGCTGGATCGACTACAACCCCTACGGCTATGTGTGGATCCCCAGGCATATGGGCTATCGCTGGCGGCCCTACAGCGACGGACATTGGGTCTGGACCGACTATGGCTGGACTTGGATCGCGGAAGAAGAATGGGGAGATATCCCCTTCCATTATGGCCGCTGGGGCTGGGATAACGAAATCGGCTGGTTTTGGGTTCCCGGCAACCTCTGGGGCCCCGCCTGGGTGACCTGGAGGTCGAACAACCAGTATATGGGCTGGGCGCCTCTTCCGCCGGGCTTCGAGTTCAGAGTCGGTATGAACTTCAATTCGCTGTCGATCGATCTTCCGTTCAATTTCTGGATCTTTATCCAAGGCCGGCATTTTCAGGACCGGAATCTCAATCCCTACATCCTGCCGTTCGAGCGCAACCGGACGATCGTCAACTATACGTCCATGCATAATAACATCTACACCCGAAACGACAGGATCATCAACGAAGGGATCGGGCAGGACGAGGTCCGTCGAATGACCGGAAGGGATGTCCCCCGATACGGGTTGCAGGATGCCCCGCAGCCGGGACGTACGAGGGTCGTGGGTCAGGAGGTCCAGACATTCCGGCCGGCCATCCGGCAGAATGAAGCCGCAAAACCGAAGGTCTATTTGAACAGGGACCAGGCCCGGCAAGAACTGGCTCCGACCAAGGTCTTCGAGCCCCGAACACGACAGACCATCAACACGGACGCTGCGGCCGTTCAGAAGCGGCAAGCCGAGGAAAAGACCTTGCTCCAGCAAACCCAGGCGCAAGAGCTGAAGGATATGCAGAGCAAGCGTGCCGCGGAACAAGCTCAAGTCCGCGACGCGGCTGCAAGAGCGAAGATCCAGAAGGACTACCAGACTAAGACGGCCGATTTGCAGAAACAGCATCAGGCCGAGAAGCAGCAGTTGACCGAACGGCACAAACAGGATACCGCGCAGGTCAAAAAGGCCGCTAAACCGGCCAAGACGGAGAAGCCGACGCCTCCGGTCAAAAAGAAATAGGTCAATCAGGAATAGGGTTGAGGGAGCTGAGCTTCTATCGAATCCGTCACGTCGGCCCCGAGAAGGATCTTCTCGGGGCCGACGATGAAGAAAAGGCACCTCGGTCAAGAAGGATGCCGTGACGAAACAAAACAGGCATCGCAGCTGCGGCCCAAGATGGAGATCCGCGCTGTTCGTTTCAGTCTGTTTCGCGGCTTTGATCGGCGGCGAATCCCCCTCATACGGCCGCCAGTCATCCAAGAGCATCGAACCTCAATTTTGTTTATCG
>Ga0326726_10003559_pt1 | contig 14290 bp, 15 predicted proteins | sample MHFenrmetagenome_2_FD_207603 | JGI IMG/M metagenome (GOLD analysis project Ga0326726, IMG submission 207603) | Lab enriched peat soil microbial communities from Michigan Hollow, Ithaca, NY, United States - MHF15MN | ecosystem: Environmental > Terrestrial > Soil > Wetlands > Peat | place: USA... | reverse complement strand
GAATCGCAGCATGATGTGAAGATTGTAGGTGAGCTCATCGGCTTCGACGCGAATCAGCGAGGGCTTCACGCGATTGATGGCCGCGTAGAATTGTTCCCCATCGAGCGCGCGCAATTGATGATGAAAAGTTTGCTGCAGCATGGGGTAAAAGAAACGCCAGAACGCTCGCGACCGGCCCACGCAGTTTTCCCACATGCGCGATTGGCTCTCGTGAATGCCGAGCGAGACCGAGTCGCCCAGCGGCGTGCCGAAGTAGCGGGGATCAAGCCCCTGGTCGTACAGGCCATGGCCGCCTTCATGGATGCAACTGAACAGGCAGGATTGGAGATCGTGTTCGTGCACACGAGTCGTGACGCGCACATCCGTCGGATGGAATGATGTCGTGAAGGGGTGCGCCGACAAGTCGAGGCGGCCCCGTTCGAAATCGTAGCCCATGGCGATTAAGACCATCCGGCCAAACTCCAGTTGGCGCGTTTGATCGAAGGTGTGAAATAAAATCGTATCGTCGATCTGAACCGAACTTTGCTGGATTTTTCTGAGCAGCGGCACAAGACGCCCTTTGACCTGTGCGAACAACGGGCGCAATGCTGCGATGGTGGAGTCCGGCTCGTACACATCGAGTAGGGCATTGTATGGCGAGTCTCGGTAGCCGAGGTACTCGGCCTCTTCTCGCTTGAGCGACAGGACCGTGCGGAGATTCGGGAGAAATTGCGAGAAGGAATGATTTTCCTTCGCCTCAGCCCAGACCTGTTGTGCCAGGGAACATTCCCGGCTGAGCTTGATGACAAAATCTGAGGGCAGTTTCTTTGCGCGACTATAGTCGCGCCACACTTCGCGGAGCAACGACCGTGAGGGCTCGTCCCAGGCCTCCCCGGGGCTGTCACGGATCTCACCGGTCTCCGGATCGATCCAGGCTGCGAGCAACCCTTCAATCTCCGGCGAGACGAGCTTTTGGTGTGCGATGCCCTGGAGTGTCGATATCTGCTCGGCTCGTGCCTCTCCCCCGCCGGCGGGCATATAGGTTTCCTGATCCCACGAGAGGAGCGAGGCTGCGCTGTTAATGCGCTGGATCTCCAAGAGTCTGGTCGTCAAATCGTCCACAGTCTTCAGAGTTTTCACAGAAGAGTGTTTCCTCCGGGAACCATCATGTTATGATCGCGCCGTGTCGATCCGTCAATTTTTGGTAGTGTACGCAACGAACCATCCTTTTTCAAACTATGATTGCGCAGAGCCATGAATAAGCTCGTATCCGCCGACATTGAGACCTATGCCCAGGCCCACTCTATGCCGGAGTCGGACCTCTGCCGAGCCTTGCGGGAAGAAACTCAGCGGCGCATGGAGTCCCCGCAGATGGTCGTTGGGCCGCTCGAAGGGGCCTTTCTGAAGATGATGACGCAGCTAGTGCAGGCAACCAGCGTGCTGGAGATCGGTATGTTCACCGGCTATAGCGCGCTTTGTTTTGCGGAAGCATTACCGGTGGATGGGACGGTGCTTACGTGTGATCTCGACGAGAAATCGGCGGCCCTCGCGCGCCAATATTTTGCGCGATCGCCGATCGGCAAGAAGATCGAAGTCCGTATGGGGCCGGCGCTCGATACGATGCGGCATCTCAAGGGACCGTTCGATCTGATTTTCATCGACGCAGACAAGATCAACTACGTGAATTACTACCGGCGATCGCTCGATTTGCTGTCGCCGCAAGGGGTGATACTCATCGATAACGTCCTATGGAACGGGGATGTGCTGAAACAGCCGGCGCCGGACGAGAAGACAGCGGCCATTCAAGAACTAAATCGAGTGGTCGCAACCGACCCGCGTGTTACAGCGGTCCTTGTCACCATCAGGGACGGGGTTTTGGTCGTCAGGCCTAAACTCTAAGCATAAATCGCTTGAACTCCACTAACAAGGACAGTAGCCACTGCATATGACATCTCAGACAAACCGTCTGGCCTATGGTGCGATTATCGCTGCCGCTGTGCTGTGGGGTGGGTCGATCGTGGCCCAGAAGCTGGCCTTGAGCGGATTCTCAGCCGTTGAGGCGTCGGTCTTGCGGGACATCGGCGGGTTGGCGATCCTCTTGAGCACGTGGTGGTGGCAGGACGGTACCTTGGCCAAACTGACCAAGGCGGATGTGATCATGCTGGGCCTGCTCGGGCTCGGTGTGTTGGGCAACCACCTGCTCATTCTCATGGGACTCAAGTATGTGAGTGGGGCGGTGGGGGGAGTAATCATCGGATCGAGTCCGGTGGTGACGGCGCTGCTCTCGGCCATGTTGATTCAGGATGTCCCGCTACGTGTGGTCTGGGCCGGCGGTCTCCTATCATTTGCGGGGGTAGGGTTGGTTTCTGTGGCAGGGTACCAGGCAGCTGGCGATCAGCCTTTGCTTGGCAGCCTACTGGTCTTTGGCGGCGTCGTGAGCTGGGCCCTCTACAGTATTGGCAGTCGGCAGCTCATGGAGCGCCACTCGGCTCTTACAGTCAATTGGGCGACGCTGCTCGTCGCCACCGTCCTTCAAATTCCATTGTTGTGGACGGATCGCAAGATGCTAGATGCAGGACTTGGGTCCGTGACGCCGGCGGATTGGATGGCGCTGGGGTATCTGGTTCTGTTCGCTACGGCCATTGCGCAACAGGCGTGGCTGTATGGCGTGAAGGGCATTGGGCCTTCTCGCGCTTCCGTCTTTGGCAATCTGACCCCTGTGGCCGCCATCGTCCTATCTGCGGTGATGTTGAACGAATCAGTGGGCACGAGCGAAATCCTCGGCATCGCGCTGATTCTGGCAGGAGTGTGGGTGGTAGATCGGCAAACCTCCCGTCTTTAGCAGACTGCTGAAAAAACCCGCCAGCGGCGTTCTCCTCTCGAAAGCATCCTCAACGTAGCCCAGAGGCTACGCCTCCGGTACTTTCATCGGCTGCGGCCTTGCTGGCGGGATTTTTGAGCAGCCTGCAAGATCGAATTTTTCTGCTTCTCTCATCCTCCATTCCCCTCTCGCCCTCATCTCTGTGATTGCAGTATGATACGGCTCATTTTTCATGCAAGGAGCCGTTTATGCTGGAGCAACGCATCGAAGAAGTGAACAAAGCGAACCATGCATTCTATGCCGCGTTCGGTAACCTCGATATCGTCGAAATGGATAGGGTCTGGGCGCACCAGGAATATGTAACCTGCATCCATCCCGGTTGGACCTTACGGTCGGACTGGCCTTCGGTCCGCGATTCCTGGGTCCTGATCTTCAACAATACCTTTTCCATGACGTTCGAACTGACCGATGTGACGGTGCAGGTGGCGGGCGATTTGGCCTGGGTCGTCTGCGTGGAAAACATCACTACCCATCAATCAGACGAGCCGCAGCAGGCGCAGGTGTTGGCCACGAATCTTTTTGAGCGGATCGGGGATGAGTGGTTGTTGATACATCATCATGGGAGTGCGGTCATGGGCTGATGGTTCCCCTGTGCTCCCGGAACGCGCGCCCTGAGAAGGGCCTCGTTCGACGCGCGCAGTGGAGAGAGGAACCGTCTCATGCCATTGTGTTAGGTGTGGGGGAAAAGAAAAGGGATTGTTCGACGAGCGCAGTGGGGGAACCATTCAGCCCATGAACTTTGTCGTTAGCTGCCCGTAATCCTAGGTCAAGTCATGCTCGGAACGAAGACCGACAAAAAGAACATCGAGCTCCTGAAGTTGGTTGCCCAACTGCGTGATCATATCGACATCCACCGCATCATTGGATTAAACGTTGACTCGCTCCAGAATAGCGATATCAGCAACGTGTTCATTGGCTATCTCCAAAAGGTGGCCCAAGAGTCCCTCGCCATCTACTTCTGTAAGATATTCGAATCGTCGACACGAAACGAGCTGAATTCCATTTCTGGAATAGTCGACTCACTCCCACAGACAACTCTCGCTCTTGAGCAGAGAGCAGCATTTTTTGCCTTTGGGAAAAAGTATGGGAACGATACGGAGCCCACAGAAGCGAAGTCTCATCTCAAACAGACATTTAGCCTCTTCTGTGACATCCATTCTGGGACACTGGATGGCCTGAAAGAATTCCGTGACACGATTGGCGCTCACAGTGACTCAAAGGCTGCCATCGACTCTCTCCCATCCCATGCCGAATTCGAGACCCTCTATAGTTTCGCGGCTGATTTCTATGGCCTGGTTTCTCGTTCCGTAATCAACGCCGGTCCCGCGATGGTGCCAAGGCAGGCGGGTAAGGGGTTGGTTAAACTCATGGAGTCTATGGGGGTTAAGGCTCCAAAGTTTGACTTTGAGGCCGATGAATAAGCAGTCTTGGGGTTCTGCCGCAGAAAGCATTGCAGCTGTCCGCTCGCAACCGCGGAGTTTTCACGTTAGGTTTTTGGCGCTGAGGCGGTGGGGGCTTCTTCTACTCGGATGGTGTTGGCCTACTCGGCGACGAGGGGGTCTCGTTCTTCCATTGTCATGCCTGCATACTTCATAAACATCTGGGGCAGGAATATGGTGGCTGGAACCGTTTCTTTAGTATGCAGTCCTCTATTCAATCAAATCAGATCAGATAAGCTGTGCGTGCTTGCGGTTGTGAATTTGAAACGGCGACCGATGTATTGGGTGGGTCGAGAATGAACGATGACGGGCTGAAGTAGGTTCACGCTCTATGTCGGCCTAAGGATTCTTCTTCGAGAGCAGAGACAAAGGAGGGGTCGAGTATGGAAATCGTCTACATTGCCATCGGCATCTTCTTGGTCTGGCTTGTCCGAACCCTACACAATATCAGGGTCCGTGACCAGGAAGAGGCGAGCAAGAAGATCGCGTTCGACAAGTGGGCTAAAGAGCAGCAGGACCCACACATCGTGTCCATGGTACAGAACTTCATGCGTGAAGGGCTTTTTAAGACCTGGGAAGAGGCGGTGACACATGCCGAACGGACTCTCAATAGGTCGTCGCCGAAGCCTCCTTCGGATAGCCAGGCCAACGACAAGGAAGAGACATCTTAAACATGTGGAAGGAACCGTTTCTTAATGAGCTGGCGTGGAACGTTAGGTTTTTGGCGTTGAGGCGGTGGGGGCTTCTTCGATGCGGATGGTGTTGGCCCATTCGGCGACTAAGGGGTCTCGTTCTTCCATCGTCATCCCGGCATACTTCATGAACATCTGCGGGCCTTTGCGGCGGCGCCAGGTGAGATAGCTCAAGAAATGGGCTCGGCAGATACTATGGGTGCCGGCTGGAGCATAGACTTTTGCTTGGCAGCCGTGGATCATACATCTGAGATCGTGCATCGCGTTCTCCAATTACGCGCCATAGTATGCAGAACGGAAGGGGTGATTATCAACCTTGACGTATCGGCCCCGATCCGGTAAGTCCATCGCCATGGTGGGTCTGTTTCCTATTTTCTTCCTATTCTTGTCCGCTCTCGTTTCCCTTTCTAGCTGTGTGTCAGCATCACGAGAGGGGCTCCCTCCTGGGAGTCCTTTTGCTGAGAAGGCGGTCGTTTCGGCAAATCTGCTGCCTCAAGGGATTGCGGTGGGGGATGTGACGAGCCAGTCGGCCCTGCTTTGGCTGCGGACCGATGGGTCGATGATGGTACAAATCGAGTGGGCGACGGTGGCAGCCTGGGACAGCCTATCGAAGCTTGGGACAGGCGTCATTCCTGTGACACGGACGCCGTTGTTCACGACCGGCCAGGAAACGGACTTTACCCTGGCGATTTCCCTTGAGGGGCTGACACCGGCCACACGATATCGATGGCATGTATTCGCCGGCACGAAGGGCCGTGAAGGCGCACCGACTGAGGCTGGGATGGCGGCGCAAGGGGAGTTCACGACGCTCCCCGATGTGCAGACTCATGTGCCTGTGACCTTTGCCTGGAGTGGCGATCTGGGCGGCCAAGGACGTTGCAGGCGTGGCGCTGCCGGATACCCGATCTTCGATGTGATGCATGCCCAGCACCTCGATTTCTTTCTGTTTCTTGGCGACTCGATATACGGCGACGACCTCTGTCCGTCTCCTCCGAACGAGCCGGGTGCTGACTTTCGGGCGACGACTCTGGCCGAGTACCGCGCACGTCATCGCTACCAACGGGGTGCGGGTGCGCTACGGCGGTTTTTGGAGACCACTCCAGTCTATGCCATTTGGGACGACCATGAAGTGCGGAACGATTTTTCAGGGCCCTTTGACAGCCAGATGCCGGCTGGGCGTCAGGCGTTGCGCGAGTATTGGCCCATCCGCGTGGAACCTGATGATCCCCATCGGCTCTATCGAACGGTGCGTGCCGGAGCAGATCTCGAAGTGTTTATCCTCGATACGCGACAGTATCGGAGTCTGAATGCCGATCAAGATGGTCCGGCAAAGACGATGTTGGGTGAGAGGCAGCTTCAATGGTTGTTGAGCGGGCTTACAGAGTCGACTGCGACGTGGAAAGTGATTGTAACCACGGTGCCCCTGTCCATTCCAAAGGGAGGAAGCGCCGACGTTTCCGGGAACGATGGCTGGGCCGGGGGGCCTGGCATCCCAGGGTTTGAACGGGAGCGGCAGGTGATTGTGGACCACATTCTCGGCCGTAAAGTGAAGAATGTGGTGTTCCTGGCAGGTGATGTTCACTATGTGCAAGCGAATGAATACGATCCGAACGGTGATGGGATTCCTGATTTCCATGAGTTTGTGGCTGGTCCATTATCCGCTGCGCCTGGCCGACTGGCACCGGCCACGATGGAATTACGACCGACCAGGTTGATGAATGAAGGCGGGTATATGAATTTCGGCCTGGTGCAAGTCACGAAGGCTTCCTTTGATGTGACAGTCCTCGACGAGACCGGCGCGACGCGGTTTTCCCATCGTCTATCCGCCAAGTAACCGGGTATAGCTGCGAAAGTCCTCTTGAAATCTGGATAGGTGGCCAGTTACGGTACACAATCGTTGCGCACGAGTGTGTGCATGCGAGGCTTGGGCGGGGTGCCAGATGCTACTACAACTAATATCTGTGTTGGGGGCCTTGATGGTGCTGTCTGCCTATGGCCTGATTCAGGGTGGGATCTGGAATGAACTGAACGCGGGATACCTTGCGTTGAACATCGTCGGATCGTTGTTGTTAGGGATCGTCGCGGTTGAGGATCAGCGGGTCGGATTCATTTTCTTGGAGTTTGCGTGGGCCGGCCTGGGATTGGTCGGCGTTGCCAGGGCCGTGAAGGCCCGGCGTATTGCGGGTTAACCGTGCTCGGATGAAAGGACTACACAGATGGCAGGGTTGATGTTGGCGGATGAGATTTTTGAAAAGGCTCAAAATGCCGCCGCTGCGGCGACGGGGCTCGATGAAAAGGCCATGCAGATCGATTACCCGGCACTAAAAGAAAAGTTCCGCGCAGCCTTGGGGAGTCGCAAAGTCGTGCTTTGCCACATCAACAAGTTTTTGCCGGAGGGCTACGAAGATCAGGGGCGCTTTAATCTGCTGCTCCTCACTGCCGGCAACGTGTTGTTCGACATGGTCATCGGCGATTCGTATTTCCGCTACGACGTGGTGTCGGTCGGTCAGTTGGACAAAGTTCAGCTGATCGATGCGATGTGGGACAACAAAGAGAAACGCCGTGAAGAACCGTTTCTCAGTCTTCGCCTGATGCATGGCGAAGAAGCGCATCTTCTGTTGGCGTTGGACGATGAGGAACGGGCAAGTCTGCTGAAGTTTGCGTCGGCGGTTATGGCAGCGCGAAATCCAGAAAAGTAGTTGTTTCGGAAGCGGCGCACCTCCAAACCCTACGTGCTCAGGGCTCCAGTAAAGGTACCAGCGCAGCGTGGCCTTTTTCGCGTGCACGATCGACCGGTCGTAGGCCTTTGGCATCCTTCGCCGTTTTGTCTGCTCCCTTCATCAACAGCATGACCGCGATCTCCTGGTGTCCTTGTTGTGAGGCGACATGGAGAGCCGTCCATCCGTTCGTCGTCACCGGTGTCACCTCCGCCCCTTTGTCCAATAGCAGTGCCACGATCTCCCGATGCCCCTTGCCCGCTGCGACGAAGAGTGGGGTCGCATTGTTGCCCAACCGTACTTGCTTGATGTCCGCGCCACGATCCAATAGCAGGGCGACCACGTCACGATGCCCTTCTTGGGCCGCGATAAAGAGAGGGGGGTCTCCGCTCTCCGTTCTCACCTGTTTCACATCCGCGCCCTTATCCAACAGCAGTTCCACCACGGCTCGATGACCCATCTCGACGGCGATGTGAAGCGGGGTCGCTCCGTCCGTCGTCACCTGGTTCACATTTGCGCCTTTGTCCAGTAGCAGGGCCACAGCGTCTTGATGCCCCTTTTCAGCTGCCCTATAAAGCGGAGTGATTCCGTCTTTGTCCGCCGCGTTGACGTCGGCCCCTTTTTCGATGGCTCTGGTGGCCTCGCTGAGATCCCCTTTGTGAGCTGCCGTAATCAGGGCCTCATCCACCGGTAACATGGCCAGGATCATCGGCATCAGTCCGAACACGACTATAAGAACCATCCAGCGTTGTTTCATCTGTCGGCTAGCTCTTTACGTAAAAGGGCAAGGTGTGGACGGTGGCAGGATGTTTGCGACCGTCGAATTCCACGGTCAGCTCAGTGCCTGCTTTGCTGAAATCCCGCAGCGGAAATCCGAAGGCGATTACTTGATTGAGCTGCGGCGAATGGGTAGCACTGCTGACCCAGCCAACTTCACGGTCTCCACTGAAGAGCTTGGCGCCCCTCGGCGGGATGATCGAGCCATTCACGGCGAGCCCGACTAAGTGCCGTCGTACGTTGCCGTAGGTATCCATCCTCGCCACGACTTCTTGCCCAGGATAGCAGCCCTTATTCAAGCTGAACGCTTTCCCTTCCAGATTCGCTTCCGGTGGGACGATCTCTTCGTTGAGGTCCGGTCCGGCCTTTGGCAACCCTGCTTCGATGCGGAGGGCCTCACGAGCGTGACCACCGACTGCCTTGATGTCGTATGTCGCGCCGGCCTCCATGAGCCGTTCCCAGGCCGTATGGAGGGCATCGGCGGGCAGTAGTATTTCCAGGTCGTCCTCTCCGGTTTCTTCTGTGCGCAAAACGAAAGCGGTCTGGCCGCCGATCTTGGCTGCAATGGCGCTTACCGGTTTGAGATCGCTCATCTCGACGCCGAAGGCGGCGCTGACGGTCGTGCAGGCCTTGGGTCCGCTTACAAGCAAGAGCCCCCAGGACTCCGCACAGTTCTCCATCTTCGCTTTGATGCCGTAGAGTAGAAACTTTCGGAGGGCTTGGAAGGTGGCGTCGCCGACCTCTCCGACATCTTCCACCCACAGGCTTTCAGATAGGGTATAAACTCGAAAATAGCCGAGCATCTTGCCCTTGTGCGTGAGAAAGCTTGAATAGCGACCATCGCCTGGCTGGAGAGGGAGAATATCGTTGCTGATGAGGCCCTGCAGCCATTTCACGCGATCATCGCCTGTGACACGGATCTTGCCTCGGTGCGAGAGGTCGGAGAGTCCGACTGCCTGGCGCACCGCCTGATATTCCATGATCCACTTGCCATAGTGAGCGGGCATCTCCCACCCGGCGACCTCTTCAAAGGTCGCACCAAGCTGCGTGTGGTGTTCGTGGAGGCGCGAGTGCTTCATGCGCGATTCCCTGCGACTTCCTCGACCAGATCTTTCAATCGAGATGAGAACTCATTGCGCGAGACAATCTTGGTCACCCCCAGCGCTTTGGCCCGGTTAAACGTATCGACTTCTTCATGATTGGCGAAGGCGAGGATGGGAAGGGTTTTCATATTGGTGTCAGCTTTGAGTGTTTCCAGGGCTTGAAAGGCATCCAGTCTCTCGTCATTCATATTCAAAATGAATGCAGATGGGGCCGTGGCCGAAGCCTTTTCGGCAATGTCCTGTTGTGTGCGAGCACGTTCGATCTTGTAACCCTTCGCCATCAGGGCGTCGCGGACTTTGGTGTAGAAAAATATATCGGTGACGCCGACGAGAATGGTTTTCTGGTCTGTCTGGTCTATCGGGTCTGTCTGGTTTGTTTTATCCGTTTGGAGAGGATTCGTCGTCATAGGTGATCCTGCTTTCGCATCAGAGTATAGGGGCTGTCATTATTGCCGAACGGGACAGACCCGAAAGACCGTATAGACCAGATAGACCTGTTAGTTCAGTGAACTGATCAAACGTCCCAATGCTTTCTTGGCCAAAGAATAATTGGGATTGAGCGCCAGGGCTTTCTTATAGGAATCGATGGCCTCGGTCCATTGGCCCTTGCGCTCGTAGACCCGACCCAGGTTGAGATGGGGGAAGGCCGGACTCTCATAGCGTCTCGCATGCAGGGCTTTCTGAAACCAGACAATCGCTTCGTCGAGTTCGCCCTTTTCGATCAGATAGGCCCCGATGTCATTATAGGGGTTGCCGAAGTCGGGATCCTGCGCGATGGCTTTGTGACATTCCTCGATTGCATCATCCAGCCGTCCCATGAAACTATAGGTCCAGCCGAGGAAGGTATAGGCCTCGGCAGTCGGATGAGTCTCAATCGATTTCTTGTAGAGAGTCACGGCCTCTTCCAGTTCGCCTTTCATTTGGCGTTCGTAGGCCTGCTGGAACAGCTGCCAGGCTTCGCGTTTATCTTCTTCGTGGCCTTCGCCTTGGATTAAAAAGTCTTGAACATCCATAATGCGGCTTCTGAAAAACGCCTCCAGCGGCGTACTCGGTCGTTCCTTCAACTCAACGTACTTCGAAAGTACGCCTCGTCGATTTCACTCCCTGCGGCCTTCCGGGTGACCTTTTTGATCGGCCTCCGGGAACCGCTGGGAAAGGTTATTCGTTCTTCAACTTTTTCTTAATCAGCTCTGCCCCGTAGCGTCCTGACAACAGCATGGAGCCGAACGCCGGTCCCATGCGCGGGGTGCCGTAGACTGCCGCTACGGCTAATCCGATCACGAAACAGTTAGGGTAGACCTCGCCGGTCCGGTCCATTACTTCTTCTTCGGAGCGAGAAACCCACATGGCGCCGTTGCCGGGTATGGCTTTGTAGAGATTGCGTTTGTGCAAGAGTTCCACGACGACGGCATCGTGGCCCGTCGCGTCCACCACGATTTTGCTTTCGAGCGCGATGGGGTCCACGTGGATCATGTCATGGCCGGCCATTTCAGCCGTCGTGTTGTTGACCACCACGCCTTCGAGCACACCGTCGCGACGGAGCACTAAGTCGAGGACTCTCGTGAGGTTCATGATCTTGGCGCCGCCTCTGTATGCAGCAGCAATCAGCGCACCGGTGGCGTGCGGAGGATCGACCATGTACATGCCCTCGCATTCCGTAATCTTCTTGCAGGGCACGCCGATCTCTTCGAGGATTTCATTGGCCGGTTCGCAGATTGTGGCTTTGTTCATCAGATAACCACCCGACCAAAACCCGCCGCCAAGGGCAAGGCTCTGCTCGACGATGACCGTCCGAAACCCCATCGCAGCCAGATCATGGGCGCAGATCAACCCGGAAGGGCCGGCGCCGACAATGATCACATCGCTCTCGATCAATTGATCGAACTCTTTGTAGTACTCGCGCGCAATCTGTCTTGTGATGTCGCGCTCGCGTAATGGGGCTGGTTTTGGTTTTGCCATGGGAAACTCCTACCGGTAGATTTCTGCTCCGGTCTTTTTAAACTCTTCCGCCTTTTCCTTCATGCCGATTTGAATCGCTTGCTGTTCATCCACCTGTAATTGGGCGGCATAGTCGCGGACATCCTGCGTGATCTTCATCGAGCAGAAATGAGGGCCGCACATGGAGCAGAAGTGCGAGACCTTGGCGGCATTGTCCGGCAAGGTCTCGTCGTGGAAAAGTTTTGCCGTGTCCGGATCGAGTGAAAGATTGAACTGGTCTTCCCAGCGAAACTCGAAGCGAGCTTTGGACAAGGCATTGTCCCGAATCTGCGCGCCCGGATGCCCCTTGGCGAGGTCCGCTGCGTGAGCGGCGATCTTGTAGGTGATGACGCCGGTTTTCACATCTTCGCGGTCGGGGAGGCCCAGGTGCTCCTTGGGCGTCACATAGCAGAGCATCGCACAGCCGAACCATCCGATCATCGCTGCGCCGATGCCGGAAGTGATGTGATCGTAGCCAGGCGCAATGTCGGTTGTGAGCGGCCCCAGCGTATAGAAGGGCGCTTCCTGGCAGGCCTTCAGCTGTTTTTCCATGTTGACCTGGATCATGTGCATGGGCACGTGGCCCGGTCCTTCAATCATGACCTGGACATCGTGGTGCCAGGCAATCTTGGTGAGTTCACCCAAAGTTTCCAGTTCCGCGAATTGCGCTTCGTCGTTGGCATCCGCAATGGAGCCAGGTCGTAACCCATCGCCCAAACTGAAGGATACGTCGTAGGCCTTCATAATCTCGCAGATCTCTTCGAAGTGCGTATAGGTGAAGTTTTCTTGATGATGAGCCAGGCACCACTTCGCATGGATCGCTCCACCGCGGGACACGATGCCGGTCATACGTTTGGCGGTCATCGGCACGTAGGCGAGGCGCACACCGGCGTGGATGGTGAAGTAGTCGACTCCTTGTTCTGCCTGTTCGATCAGGGTGTCGCGATAGATTTCCCAGGTCAGGTCTTCGGCCTTGCCCCCGACCTTTTCGAGCGCTTGATAGATCGGCACGGTGCCGATGGGCACGGGCGAATTGCGGATGATCCATTCGCGGGTCTCGTGGATGTTCTTGCCGGTGGAGAGGTCCATCACCGTGTCGGCACCCCATCGAATGGACCAGATCATCTTCTCCACTTCTTCTTCGATGGAGGAGGCAACTGCCGAGTTGCCAATGTTGGAGTTGATTTTCACGAGAAAATTGCGGCCGATGATCATCGGTTCGCTTTCAGGATGGTTGATGTTGGCCGGGATGATCGCGCGGCCGCGGGCGACTTCATCGCGGACGAATTCCGGTGTGATGACCGAGGGAATGCTTGCGCCCCACGACTGACCCGCGTGCTGGGTGACCCTGCCGCCATGTCCATTTCGCGAAGCCAGTTCGCGTGCCACTTCGCGGGATTGATTTTCCCGGATCGCAATGAACTCCATTTCCGGGGTGACGATGCCTTGTCGGGCGTAATGGATCTGGGTCACGTTCATGCCTGACTTGGCTCGCAAGGGCTTACGAATATGCTGGAACCGGAGTTCGTCCAGCTTGGGATCGGCTGCGCGCAAGCGGCCATAGCGCGAGGAGATATCCGAAAGCTCGACCACATCGTTCCTGCCGATCACCCAGTTTCGGCGATAGGGCATCAACCCAGACCGCGCGTCGATTTTTACAGTCGGGTCTGTATAGGGGCCTGAAGTATCGTAGATCGTGATTGGTTCATTGACGATGGGCGCGCCGCTATTCATCGACTTGGTGGCGGTCAGACTGATTTCTCTCATCGGAACCCGCACGCCGGCTTGAGTTCCCTGCACGTACACTTTGCGGGAGGCGGGGAAGGGCGTGGTTGTCAAGGCTGACTCTGCAGACGTGTGTCCGTTACCACTTGCTGCTCCATTGCTGATCGTATGGTCGCTCATGGGGAGACCCTTTCTTCAGGATGCTGTCAGCAATCAGCAGTCAACTCTTAGCGTAACTTTCGGATGCTCATTGCTGATCGCTGTGTCTTCAAATAAAAATGCCGCACCGATAGCAGGGGTGCGGCAGAGAGACCAACGGTGTCCGGTTGTTCTCGCTTCCCTACGCTGGTATTACCCAGGTCAGGTTCTGAGGGTCATCCGTTTGGGCGGACTCTCAGCCGTGCGGCTCCCCTAGCTTCGATGGGGAATCGTATCGCCAGCCTCCTTGTGTTGTCAACGGGGTATTAGACCTATCGTGGTCGAACCAAGTGGATCATCGCCTGCCAGGACTTCTTCCTGGAGCCGGTTCATTGATTGTCAGAGAGCCCTAACGTAGAATGACACCTCACGCTATTTCGCTGAGGAATCTATGCAAACCGTTTCGACACTTCCGAAGCCGATCACGGATTACCAGCAACTGCCTGCGGAGGAGCTCTTCCGCCGGACGGTTGAGGCTAAACGTGTGCTGGGCGACCGGGTCATGATTCTAGGCCATAATTATCAACGGGATGAAGTCATCGAACATGCGGATTTTCGCGGGGATTCCCTCCTGCTCTCTAAACTGGCAGCCGAGCGGTCGGAGCGGCCCTATATCGTCTTTTGTGGCGTGCACTTCATGGCCGAGACCGCTGACATTCTGAGTCGCTCCAAGCAAACGGTGATCCTCCCGGACATGGCAGCAGGCTGCTCCATGGCGGACATGGCGGCTATCGAACAGGTCGATCAATGTTGGGAGACGTTAGGGCGTATTCTTTCTGTGGAAGAGACCGTTATGCCGGCG
>Ga0326726_10003558_pt1 | contig 14294 bp, 12 predicted proteins | sample MHFenrmetagenome_2_FD_207603 | JGI IMG/M metagenome (GOLD analysis project Ga0326726, IMG submission 207603) | Lab enriched peat soil microbial communities from Michigan Hollow, Ithaca, NY, United States - MHF15MN | ecosystem: Environmental > Terrestrial > Soil > Wetlands > Peat | place: USA... | reverse complement strand
CCTATCATCTTCAAAATGGACGGGAAGATTGTAGGGTTGGAAGCAGATCTGGCCAAGCGGCTTGCTGACGAGCTGAAAAGACCCATCGAATTTGTTGAGATAAGTTGGGAAAGACAGATTCCCACTCTGTTAGAAGGGAAGATTGATATCATCATGTCAGGCATGACCATCACGCAGGCCAGACAGGTACGGATCACCTTCAGTGAACCTTATCTGACAAGTGGACTCATGATCGCCTTCGCGGCTGAGAATGCTCCAAATTACACCTCATTGAAGGACATTGTGGAATCCGTCCCCACTGTTGGATTTGTTGCTGGCACCACAGGGGAGGTGTACGCACGAGCCAAATTTCGTGAGGATAACAGGATGGTTCCTATAAAATCGGCGAGGCAAGCCGCCTTAGAGTTAAAGAATAAGACCATCGACGTCTTTGTGTATGATGCTCCCGCTATCGTGTGGATTGTTTCTGAAAATGAGGCAGAGCTAAAACTCCTTCCAGAGCTGCTAAACATTGAATATCTGGGTTGGGGATTGCGACAGGATGACCGAGAGCTACTTGGCAGGGTGAATGGGCTGCTCAGTAAATGGAAGAACGATGGGACCCTAAAGGAGATGATCCTGAAGTGGTTGCCCTACTGGAAGCATTTTTAGTTCCTAAGGGCGTTCTCTTCCGAAAACGATTTTAGATGAGAGAGCCGTCTTCGTTAATCCGTCTTGTTTCTTTTCCCCGCCTAAAAAGCGATCCGATTCTTTAGTATTCCTATATCGCCCGTCGGCAGATAAACCACGTTTCTTCGCGGCCCGCCGCGGTCGGCTCTGTGAGTTCGACCATGAAACCGGCTTTGGATAGGAGAGCCATCACTTCTTCGCTCGACCGAAAATGCGGTATGACTCTCAGTATCTTCAGCCGCCGTTCCTCAACCCAGCGCAGCCAGGGGGTGCGCTTTCGAGAAGGCACAGTGGCTCGTAGGATCAGTTTTCCTCCTGGCGAGATTTTAGAATGAAGCCGCTGGAGCGTGAGCCTCAATTCATCATCGGAGAGCAGGTGAATCATATCGAGTATCAACCCCGTATCGACCTGATCCGGGAAAGCCGCAGGCAGGTCAGGCGCTTTTCCGACGGTAGCTGACCCACGGTCACCAAAGGCCCTATTTGCAATCCTAACACGCTTCGGGTCAGGATCGAGACCATAAACCTTTGTCTGAGGAAACAAAGAGAGCAGCCAGACGGCTGGGATCCCATAACCGCATCCAATATCGATCATTTGAATGGGTGAGTGAACAAAACTTGCAAGCCGGGGGAACATAGGATCTAATAAAATTTTGAACCTCGCAAAAAGTCGTGGATAGGGCTCCATGTGCCGGTAGCGTCTCATCACCCGCAATCGATGCTGCCTCGAACCTAGGATGACCTCTTCTTTCGACCATCGGATCGGAACAAAAAGGTGTTTCAAAAGGGGAGGTGTAATGGTGACCGCACCGATAAAAGAATACCCAATGCCCAAAACCAGAGCGATGCCCGCATTCCTCAAGAGAGCATGACCGGACAGAGCGAGGGCGCCGAAACCCATGAATGTCGTAGCAAAGCAAAGAAATACCGACAGACGGATCAAACCGAGCGAAGGGTGATCCTCATCCATATAACGCTGATATGAACGAACTAGATAGAGAGCATAATCCGATCCCATGCCGATAACCACCACCGTCACCATGATGGCGGGAATTCCCAGTGTCTCCCCGAGTAGGTTGAGGGTTCCAATCGTGCATATCAGTGCGAACAGAGTCGGAAGAAGGCCAAGCAATGTCAATCGCCAATCGAGCAGGTAAACGAAGGCAACCAGACTGGTCATGACGCCCACGATCAAGGCCATCTTAATAAAGCTGGACAGCAACACATCACCGAGTCTCTGACTGAACAGAACCGGATCAAATATTCTAGCCAGACCTGTCGATTTGAATCGTTCGTAAAAGGGGTTCCGCCGGTAGGCAGGTCCCGGAGTGAGGGTGGATATTTGGATCCAGGTTGAATGATCACGGCTCTTTGATATCCCAAGCAAACTAAGAAAGGATGGGGGAACCGGGAGGGCTGCCATCTCTTTTGTCTCCACCAGGGTTAAAAAGGGTGTGAAGGCATTCGGCGCAAAACCCAGTTGGTTTGACGCGTCGTGGATTGCTTTCTGGAGGGCTGCTGTCCTGTCCGGCTGCCAGAAGGCCTGCCAGGCCGCTAAATTTTGATCTGCCCGCTGTTCACCGGGAAAGATCATAGATGGGACGAAGGCGGAAGCAAGCGTGCCGGTCCTGACATCGTGATCCAGAAGGGGAGCCAGGCGGTCGCCTTTTTGCTGTAATTCCTTAACATCTCGGCCCTCCACCATCACATAGATTCTGCTGAAGAGATCTCCCCAAACGTCTCCCAGTAGTTTTTCCGCCGCCAGAGTGTCCTCGCTGACTGAATTCATTCCGTTAAGATCTACATGAAACACCGGGTTCGCATAAAAAAGTAGGATCGTGGCCAAACCGAGGGCCACCAACGCTTTCTTTTTACCTCCGGCGGTTGCCATCCAGTTGGTAAAACGCTGCAAAGGCAGCAGGCTTTCGCCTCTTGCCGGCGGCATGGTAGGAAAGATCACGGGGTAGATCACATGCACAAAGATATAGGTAAATAGGACGCCCAAGGCGGTAAACTCCCCGATCTGGGCGAGAGCGGCAAAGCCGGTGACGGCAAGAAAGGCAAAGCTGATCGCAGTGGTCAGCATGGCCAGCAGCCCCAGGGGCCAGACTTCTTTGGTCGCCTCCAGACCATGGGTTTCATAAGAGCGGTCCAGAAACAAGAGATAGGTGATGCCATAATCGACAGTAAAAGAAATGATGGCACTTCCAAATCCAATAGCCATCATGGTAATGGACGGATGAAACAGGGAGTAAAAAAAGAGGGCGAGCATCGTACCCGCTGCGGACGGCAGTAATGCAAGCAGTCCGACGAGGGGCCGAGGAAAAGCCATCAATAAAAGGATAATAATGGCAATCGTTGAGAAAAGGACAGCCCTTTCTGTTCCCCGTTTCGTGCTAATTTCATTATCCAGCGCAGCCCTGTACGTCCCAGCAGGGGTCAACGTGATGGTCTCCTGCCCTTCGCGGTGTTGATTCAGTTCCCGGTTGATCCCATCGATCAGGACCGTTACCTTTCGAGAAAAGCTTGTGTCTATCCCGGAGATCAGAGGCTCGGCAACGACGAGAAGGTGTTTGTTGTCAGCCGACAGGAGGTATCCTTTGTAGATCTGGGCATTCTTGGTAGGTGCGAGGTGAGACAGCCGTGGGAGAATCAAACTTCTCAGATTCAAAGGATCTTGGGCGATGAGTGTGGGTTGACCGATGCTTTCCAGGTGGCCCAATTGTGCGAGATGATCGGAGAGCGCTGCGCGGATGCTCGCCGGGTCCAGTAGGGGTTTTACTTTCTCTTCCAGTTCCCTTTCGGAGAATAAAACAGGTAGCCGGCTGGTGATACTAAAAATCAGCTCGGGAATCAGTTGCTGCTCCTGGTCGAGGCCGACCCGCGCAAAGAGACCACTTTCGCGCAGGCGCTTCTGGATGACCACGGCGGCACTGACGAGCCCGTCGCTGTTTGCTTCTGAACAGCCTACATCAATAACCACTTTGTCCTGAATCGGGTGATTGGTGATAATCCGGCGGGCATCGGCTAAGACGCTATCATTCTGTGGTAGGGAGGCCACCAGGTCAAGATCGAAGATGAGACGTTGCAGACCGATAACAAAGGCCCCTGTCACCACCAGTAGGACAAAAATAATAAATGACCATCGCAGTTTGTAACGCTGAAGAAACATGAAGAACAGCATCCATAAGGAACTTCTGTCGCTGCGTTCAAAAAACAATGCCGACCATTTTCAGTTTAAATACCACATCCTGGGAAAGCCAGCAATAGCTTGTTCTCACGACCATGGCCTTGCCCACCCTCAGTTTTTCATCTTTTGTGGACAAAGTGAGTGATCAGAGGGGTCATCGACACAGAGGGGCGAGTTTTCGAACTTTTAGAACGCGGTCATGAATGGATCGTACAGGGAACTCTACCCTTTCAATAATCACGTTGACGAAAGGTTTGAGTCTCCTTGGCGAGCTCCCTTTAGAGGATGCCGCTCTAAAGCTTCTCCAACTCGCCCCTCTGTATCTGAGCCCATGAAGGAAAGATGTGTCTGATGATTGCCCGACCGGGGTGGATCCCTGAAGAGGCTTCATCGGCCCAACCTTTTAGGGTTTGCTGGATACGTTTCATGAAGAAACTGGGTTTCAAGATGATCGGGGATCAACCCTGATTGCCCTCAACGCGGGCCTTATGAAGCCTCGGGAGGGATTTACCATGGTCACGGGCAATAAAAACTGGGGGTGGGCGAGTGACCATGGCCCGTTGACAGTTATCGTGGTGAAAGATATATTGAAAACTTGAGAATGGGCGAGGGTTGTATTCGAAACCGCACCTCGACTCTTAAACGTCTCTAGAGTTAACCGATGAGCCGCTTCCATACCTTAACCATCCTGGTCGCCCTTACTGCTCTGGGTGCCGGGTTAAGCCTCGCAAGCCCAATCCGCTGGTTCGTTCTCGGGCTATTGCTGACAGCCTATCTCCTCATCTTCATCCTCGGTGTATCAGTGCTGAAACTTAATTTTTTCGTCGAGGCCAGTTGCCGCGGTGATTCAACGGCGAGGCGTGTTGCTCTGACTTTTGATGATGGCCCAGACCCGGTGGCAACCCGAAATCTTCTGGAGGTTCTCAGACACCATCAGATCAAGGCCGCCTTCTTTCCCATCGGGACAAAGACCAGGGACTATCCCGAAGTGATCAAACAGATCGACCAAGAAGGTCATATTCTGGGGAACCATTCGTTTAGACATGCCTGGTGGACCAATTTCCTAATTTCAGGTGCGCTCGATCGAGAAATGAGTATGGCCCAGGAAGCGATTAGGGCTTCGGTCGGTAAAGTTCCAGCTTATTTCCGCCCCCCGATGGGTCTGACCAATCCCCATCTTAAGAGAGCTTTGAAAAAACATGGGCTGTCGGTGGTAGGCTGGGACGTCAGGCCTTTCGATACTACGGCGAGTACTGAGAAGGTGATAAAAAGGGTGCTCAAAAAAATGCGTAACGGAAGCATCATCGCCCTCCACGACGCGGGACGAACCGCCGCTGATCTGGTGCATTTAACCGAGGAGTTGGTGACCAAGATCAAGGAACGAAATTACACGTTCAGTGACCTGGAGGAACTGAGTGGTATCAAAGCTTATCAGACAGCGGACGGAGTGAACATGATAAAACCCGCCCCATTGATTCGATCCTTTCAGGAGTACGGAGTAGGCCAGAAGCGGGGTGGGTTCTGGCGGTTCCTCGCTCGAAAGTTAGCCTCAAGCGCTTACGTAAGGAGAGCTGTCGAGAAGAAGGTAACGTTAGATGCGCTCAAGACTTCGCCTTCTCCCAAGTTCTTTTTCGGCGTGGGTTTGGTCCTGTTCAGTTACGTATTAGGATGGCCTATGGTTGGGCTGTTTAGCGTTCTGTCGGCCTATTTCCAAGCCCCGGCCTTACTGATGCTGGGCCCGGCTTTTTATGGGTTCTCTCATCTGGTATGGATGTTCGGGATGTACCTGGCCGGCCGCGACTGCATTAAATATGCCGATGTCATACTGAGCTGGAGCCTGCGCAAAGCGATAGAAAGGGTTCTATTTACTGAACGCGGCTAATGGATTACAATATTTTCAACGTTATTTCCGTTGAAGCATTGGCGAGGAAAGATTGTCTTCCAGGTAGCAAACAGGAAAAATATCGTATACAATGTTTTAATTATTGCGCAGAGGATAAGAAAAGTGTCGGAGGAGGATAAGAATGCCTGAAGATCTCATTATAAAAGGCATTGTTCGTCACGTGGCCGAAGTCATTATAGGAGAACTTAAGCTGGAAGATGTTACTGCCGATACATTCAATCCGGATATGGACCTGGTGGAGGAGCTGGGCATTGATAGTATGGATTTAGCCACCATTGCCTTAGTCCTGCAGGATGAATATAAAATTATGATTGACGAAGACGATTATCCAAAATTGAAAACAATTCGCCTGATAGCCGATTATATCAAAGGAAAACTTGCCGGAAAAAGTTAATCCATAGGAATGAATCGCCAATGACTATTAACGACAAAGATTCTTTCGTGCCTCCCAAACCGAAATTTTCCGAGCTCTTAGCTCAGCCGGAGGTAAAGGCGCGCTGGGAAAAAGTCAAGAAATACTTTTTTCTGCGGGAATCAACCTATGACATGAGTAACCGCTGTAATATCCGTTGTGACGGCTGTTATTATTTTGAGGGGGACAAGCAGTTTGCCCGGGAAATTGGCGACGAGGAAGCATGGCACAGGCTCATGCAAGCCGAAAAGGCTCGCGGTATTACCTATGTCGTTCTGGCTGGAGCGGAGCCGTCTTTAGTGCCGGAGTTGCTGAAGGTGTGCTATCAGGAAATGCCGTTGGGCAGTATTGCCACCAATGGTTTTAAAAAAATCCCCGAATCGGTAGGTTACAAGATTCACATCTCCGTCTGGGGGAATGACGAAACCAGCCTGCGAATCAGAAAAGCGAAAAATCTTTTGAAAAAACAGGTTGAAAATTACAAAGATGATCGACGCGCGGTATTTGTTTACACCTTTACGCGGGAAAATATCGACGAAGTCAATGAGGTCGCCGAAGAGCTTGTTGCCGATGGCTGTAAACTAACCTTTAATGTGTTTTCTTCACCGATCGGTTATACGGGACCTCTGCGGCATGATGATGAATCTCTTCAACGGACAAAACAAATGATGATCGCGCTTTTGAATAAGTATCCGCAAAATATTCTTTTTTCCGTTTACAATGCCGTGGCACACACTCATAAAAAAGGGTTGCACGATCTTTACGGTTGTTCCTATCCACGCCGGAATCCTTCGCAGGATATCGGTCTGGGCAGGTCTTTCCGGCAATACAGAACGGACTTGAACTGGGACCGGTCGGTTGCCTGTTGTGTGCCGGATACGGATTGCGACGATTGCCGTCATTACGCCGCCGGTTCGGCGGTGGTCACCGCGCGCCTTTACCGCCATGCAAATAATTTGGCCTCATTTAAATCCTGGCTGGATTACGTTGATACGTACCTGGCGGTCTGGGTCATGGACTACGAAAAAGGAGAAAACCTTTGCAGCGAGCCGATCGAGCCGCCACAGATGGCTGTAAAGTGAGAAAAACGCAGGGTAGGGTATAGTTATCTGTCTGAAGAAGCGCAGCATTTATGAAAACAGTCAGTTCCCTCCTGGATGAGAATTGGCAGGTCCGTTACAAACGGATTGCCAATCTTAACATCCGCAGTTCCATCTACGATGTAACGAACCGCTGCAATTTACGCTGCAAGGGGTGTTTCTTCTTTTCTTCCGGGGAGCATCAAGTGACGGAGGAAACGGATATACAGAAATGGGAAAATTTTGTTGATAAAGAAAAAGAACGCGGTGTGAATCTGGCGATCTTAATCGGCGGTGAGCCGACTCTTTGCATGGACCGTGTTGAAGCTTTTTATAAACGTCTACCCACGTATTGTGCCACCAACGGCCTGATTAAAGTTTCCCGTGATCAATTTCCAGACATGATGGTGGGGATTTCACTGTGGGGCGGTCGTGCAGATGAAAAGGTTCTTCGCGGCCGTGATACCTTTGCCATCTCCAGTAAAAACTATGCCGGCGACCCTTACACCTACTATCTGTACACCATCACGCCCCGGCAGGTGGGAAAGATCGAACCGGTGATCAAACAAATCGTGGATGTCGGCTTAAAAGTCCACCTCCAGCTTCTCTCGAATGATGAAGGGGTGGACGGATTCTCCTGGAGCGAAGGTGAACTCAAAGATTTACGCTGCGAAATGGATGAAATGTTAGTCCGATACCCTCAAACGGTCATCTCCAGCAAATACTATCATGAAGTGATTACCACCGGGAAAATGATGGGACGCCGTTTTGCCTGGGAGGAATGTCCGTCCGTTACGGAATCCCGGGATAACAGAAAGCCGCAACCCCGCCGTCTGATCCATTTTATACGATGGGCTTCCGATTTACAGAGCGTTCACCGCTGCTGCACATCGGCGACGCGCGATTGCTCCACTTGCAAGGATGGCGCGGCGCATATGAGTTGGATCATGGTCAACAAGCGGGAGCATATGAATTCGACCGAAGATTTACAAAACTGGATCGAGGTTTACGAGATGTTCGCCAAGCTGTACCGTTTTATTCCGTGGTAATACCCAATCCGCTTTGATATAGAACATTGGTGATCGGCACCCGGGCTTTTTTCTCGAGGAGACGGGGTGTTCCATCCTTTAGGAGTGTTATGGTGATTTCAAAGAAGGCTGTGATATTGGGTTATGATGCTGTTTCTCCTTTAGGAACGGACCTGGATCGTCAATGGCAGCGTGCGGTCGCCGGGGACTGCGGAATAGGAAGGTTAACCAGATTCCCGCTTCCCGCCGACTTTCCCGTGCGCGTTGCAGGAGAAGTAGCGGAAGTTGATTTGCGGCCCTACCCTTTTTTAAACCCTCGTGAATTGGGATACTGGACATCACCGATCTTTAAATACGCTCTTCTGGTTGTGCATCGTGCTCTGGGAAAAAGCGCAATTTCAATCACACCCGATATCGCACCACGGGTTGCGGTGACTTTCAGCACGGCTATTGGCGGTCTGGACGCTGTTTTACAAGCTGATCGGCGGATGGTTGCGGAGGGCAAGATGCCTCACCCCTTTACCAACCCCAATTCCTGTATTAATATGGTGGGCGGTAAGGTTTCTATCCTTACCGGAGCAACGGGTCCAATCTGTTCGACCATCACGGCGTGCGCAACCGGAATTACTTCGCTCATCATCGGCGAGATGCTGCTGCAACGGGACATGGCGGATGTGGTGATCGGAGGTGCCGTTGATTTTCCTCTGGTCGAACCGATTGTCGCCGGATTCGCCACGATGAACGGCACTTACCATCCGAAGGAGGGACAGGCGGAAGAACCACCGGAGAAAACAAGTAGGCCTTTTTCGATCCATAGAAGGGGTTTTGTCGTTTCTGAAGGCGCCGGTTGCATTATATTGGCAACTGAAGAATTCGTTAAGGCGCATGGACTCAAACCAAGAATAGAACTGGCCGGCTGGTCCATGACATCCGATGCCGGTCATTTTGTTTCGCCCAGACTGGAGACCGTGCAAAGGTGTATTGCGGAGACAATCGCTCATGCCGGATTACGGCCCAACGATATCGACGCGATTAACGCGCATGCCACGTCTACCAAAGTAGGCGATAAAGTGGAAGCGGATGCCCTCTCCAATATTTTTGGGGAAAAGGTTCCTCCAGTATCGGCAAATAAGTCCCAGTTGGGACACGCCATGGGCGCGTCGAGCGCCATCGAAGCGATTCTGGCGATGGAAGGAATGATCAAGGAAACTCTGCTTCCAACGATCAATTATGTTCCCGATCCGGCAATTGTTATGGACTGTGTGGCCGAAGGCGCCAGAAAGTTGAGTCAGGAATTTGTGTTGAAAAACGCATTTGGTTTCGGCGGATGCAACTCCTGCCTGGTCTTGCGCAGGCTTGTATAAACGGTTATTGCCCTATTATGAGAGCTCCAAAAAACAGAAAAGTTTTCGTTGTTGGTTACGGCGCAGCCACGCCACTTGGAAGCACCTTTGGAAAAACATGGGAAAGGGCCGTCAGAGGGGAAGCTGGTTTCAGGAAGGTCACGAGGTGTAAAGTAGAATCGGCCTGCGACATCGTCGGAGAAATTCCGGATTGGTATCCGCTGGAGTTTGATTTCACCAATGCTAAAGAACTTTATAACTGGAATGCCGCTTTCGTAATTTTAACCATGGCTGTCTGCAAGGAGGCGCTGGAAAATTCGGGAATCCCCGTTGATGAAAAGACCGCTCCCCGGATGGCATGCCTGATCGGTTCAGCCGTGAACGGCCCGGATGCCTTTCGCGTTGCCATGCATGACTTGGAACATCGTGGGCCGCTCAGGGTCAGCCCCTATTTGCTGCCTAATTTATGCGGGAATCTTCCTTCCGGTAAAGCCGGCATGCTGCTCAATTTTACCGGTCCTATTTTTTCGCCGCAAAGCGCTTGCGCATCGGGAAATCATGCGATCGGCATCGGAGCAAGAATGATTCGGGATGGCGATTGCGATTTTGTCCTGGCCGGCGGCGTCGACGCACCACTTTTGCCGGAATTAATTCACGGCTTTGCCAACATGAACGCCACGATCAAAGTTCGTCCGGGCGACCGGGCTTATAGCGATCCTGCCCAGGCCTCCCGTCCTTTCAGCGTGGATCGGAAAGGGTTTGTACTATCCGAAGGGGCGGGCGTGGTTGTTCTCGCGGCGGAAGAATTGCTCAAGGTTTACGGCCTGAAACCCAAGGCCGAAGTGTTGGGTATCGGGTGGACATCGGATGCCCATCATTATACCAGCCCAAATGCTCCGACCATCATACGAGCGATCAAGGAAACGATTGAAGACGCGGGTTTAAGGCCGGAAGATATTCAATATATCAACGCTCACGGCACTTCTACGCCCAAAGGAGACCAAACGGAAATAAAGTGCCTACGGGATGTCTTCGGCAAAAAAATAGAGAAGATCCCCGTCTCTTCGAATAAATCTCAGTTAGGGCACACATTGGGAGCAACGGCTGCCATCGAAGCAGCCCTGACCATTGAAGGGATGAGTAAGGGGATCATCCTGCCCACGATTAATCATCTTCCAGATCCCAGTCTTGCCGATATTGATGTGGTGCCTAATGCCGCTCGCAAACAAGAATATGAAATCGCTCTTTCCAACGCATTCGGATTCGGCGGAACAAATTGCTGTGTCATTTTCAGGGGAGTATGAGATGAAGCCCAAGCCTTTTGAACCAGAAATTTATGATAACGACGAAAGGTATGTCCGCGACCGCACCACCGGCTTGATCTGGCATCGCTCCCAACTGAGGACTTTATACGCCGATACGGATCGCTCGGAGGTGGTTTATCATTCCAATTATCTTCGTTATTTTGAATTCGGCCGTACCTCGTTGATGCGGGACCTTGCTTACCCGTACAAAGAGATCGAGGCCAGCGGCTATGTTTATCCGATCTTCGATTTGGGCATCAGTTTTAATCAGCCCTTGTATTATGATGATTTGATGTATATCCACACGCGCCCGGTAAATCTGGAACGCGTACGTCTGCGGTTCGACTATGTCATCACACACGCGGAAAAGGGACATATGATCTGTACCGGATTTACCAAACATTGCGCCTTAAATTTGGCGGGCACACCCGTGGCCGTTGATCCTAAAACGGTTCAGCTATGGACATCGTTCCCCAAATAAATAGAAAAACCCGCTATCCTTCGGCCATTGAGGTATCTCCCTATTTGCGCGATCACCATTTCGAAGGAAAAGTAATTCTGCCCGCAGTGGAAGCCTTAATCGTTCTGGCCAATGTTGTTAAACTTAATTTCCGCCAGGTGAGTGTCAACTGTTTGTTAAAAGCGAGATTTCCCCACTTTTTGTTTATTGCGCCGGAAACAGAGCGCTTAGCGGTATTGGTTGACATAGAAAATGTTGGTAATGGCAAGATGAGCGCCGTGCTCTTAACGTCAATCAAATCAAAAAAAAGCGAAATGAGCCGCGCCGTCGAACATGCTCGTGTGGAATTTGCAACGGACGATTCTGCTCCCTACCCTGCAGCCCCTTTCCGGGTTGTTGAGAAGCTGGAAGGAAAATGTATCCACGTACCATCGGCAACCATTTATCGTGAGCTGATACCTTTCGGGACGGCATACCAAAACATCATCGGTGATTTAGCCGTTTCACCTGAGGGAGCTTTGGCTTATCTTTCCGGCGGGAATTACGAAGCCGATGAAAATTTGCTTGGTTCACCATTTCCGCTGGACGCGGCAATGCACGCGGCTTGTGTGTGGGCACAACGCTTCAGCGGCACCGTCCCCTTTCCCACAGGTTTTGAAAAAAGATTTATTTATCGAAAGACAATGAAGGGAGGCAGCTATCTTGGCCGGGTTGTGCCGGTGAATATCGATCAGGAATCGCTCATGTTTGATGCGTGGATTTATGATCTAAATGGTACTATCTATGAAGCCGTCAGCGGGATTAGAATGCGAGATGTAACTCAAGGTCGCCTTCATCCGCCGCAATGGATTAGGGCATAATTGATGGTGGATGTTTTTGTAGGAGCCAGTAACACGATCACATCCCTCGGCTTTTCCACAGCCGAGCACGTGAAGCAAATAAAGGCTGATCGAATTGGTATCAGCATTTATCCGGGCGGAGATCTCTACCCTACCCATGTTCCATTGTCTCTCGTGGATAGTCGACAATTACTGGATCTTTTCCGAGAATATCTTTGTCAGACGAAACCGGGTTTTCAACCGGATCTGTTTACCCGTTCGGAAATGCTACACATTCTATCGATTTCAGATGTTTTGAAGAACTCTGGAGTAGATATCACGGATTCTCGAACCCTAATCATTCTGTCGACCCTTAAAGGCAATATGGACCTCCTGAAGAAAGACCACCTTCCGGCGATTGATCAAGAGCGAGTTTACTTATGGAAATGGGGCGAGTTTCTGGGGTCTTTCTTTGACAGTTCGAACAAACCCCTTGTGGTTTCAAATGCCTGCGCCTCTGGTTTGCTGGCAATTCTCATTGGTTCCCGGCTGATCAAAGCCGGCATGTATGATCATGTGATTGCGGCGGGAGGCGATATTTTGACGGAATTCGCGGTATCCGGCTTCCAATCGTTTCAGTCCCTCAGCCCCAAACCCTGTAGACCTTTTGATTCGGCCAGAGACGGACTCTCGCTCGGCGAAGGCTGTGGTGCCATTGTGCTCAGTCGTAATCATTCACTCTGCGGTATACCTGAGAAGATCGTCGTTGCAGGGGGGTCTTGCACCAACGATGCCCATCACATCTCAGGTCCTCTCCGAACGGGCGAAATGTTTTATGTTGCCATCCGCAGAGCTTTAAGAGAGGCATCCTTAGACCCACTGGACATTGATTACATTTGCGCCCATGGGACAGGCACAGATTCTTACGATGAGACGGAAGCTAAGGCCCTGGTGTGGGCAGGCTTAGAAAAGGTTCCTGTTAACAGCTTTAAAGGTTACTTCGGGCATACCCTCGGCGCAGCGGGAATCATTGAGTCAGCGCTGGCCATTGCTTCAATGAGGCATAATGAATTATTCAGATCGGCGGGATTTGAAAATCCTGGGACATTGGATCGTATCAATATCCTAACGGATCTTATAGCCAGGGAAGTGAATCATTGTTTGAAAACAGCCTCAGGTTTTGGAGGATGCAATGTGGCTGCCGTCTTTAAGAAAATTTAGTTGGACCTCCCTGCCTACCGGCAGGCACGAATTATGAGAATAACGAATTTCACGAATGGTAACGAATAGTTCACAGTTCGTGCCATTCGTTGTCATCCGTGGTATTCGTTGCTACTGGTTTCGAGAATGGAATTATTGATCACCAAGACCATTCAGCTTCAAGACCATCGGGTATGGCTCAACGGAATCATTGAATATGTATCGGAGGAAGAATCTTTCGGCAAATTCATTCGTTCCGTCTACCGTCACTACAACGTCGACTACTCGAAATTTTTCAAAATGGACAACCTCTGCAAGCTCGCTTTTCTGAGCGCCGAGATCCTGCTCCGGGGTACAGACATCCTTCAGAAATATCCGGGCGAAGAAGTCGCGATCATTCTGGAAAATGCCAGCTCTTCACTGGAGTACGACCGAAAACACATGGAATCCATCCGCGACCGGAACAATTACTTCCCGAGCCCATCCGTGTTCGTCTATACCATTCCAAACATCATGGTCGCCGAGATCGCCATACGACATAAAGTCAAAGGTGAGAATGCTGTTTTCATCCTTGAACAATTTGATCCAGGGTTCATTGACCACTATGTCTCTCAACTGTTTCGGAGCCGACAGGTCAACTGTTGCCTCTCTGGCTGGGTGGAATGTTATGGTGATCACTATCAATCCTTTCTTTTCATCGTCGAGCAGGAAGATGAAAGGAAAAGATTTAAAGCACTTCAGGAATATGTTATTTTTAATATCTTGAACATGGAAAAATTATTTAAAGGAAAATCCATATGATCGAAGATCTGATTCTCAAACTGAGGAAGGAAATTATTGATCAATTGCAGGTGGAAGGCATTGCACCCGAAGACGTGGACCCGGAAG
>Ga0326726_10003557_pt1 | contig 14296 bp, 12 predicted proteins | sample MHFenrmetagenome_2_FD_207603 | JGI IMG/M metagenome (GOLD analysis project Ga0326726, IMG submission 207603) | Lab enriched peat soil microbial communities from Michigan Hollow, Ithaca, NY, United States - MHF15MN | ecosystem: Environmental > Terrestrial > Soil > Wetlands > Peat | place: USA... | reverse complement strand
TGGAATTAGCTTGCGATGCTTGCCGAGGATGGCGCCGTCAGATCCGATGTAGAGCAGCGTGTTGTAGACGGTTGTCCCGCTGGCTTCCGCATTCAGCTCGTTGATGCCGATGGCGACCGCGACCCTCGCCTTCGTCGCGGCCTCACAGAGGCGATCGGTCGCATCGCCCGGCACGGTGACGGCATTGGCGACGAGCTCCGCGTACATCGCGCGCAGCACGCGCGTCTGGGCCGCGGGGACGAACCAGGACCAGATCGGATAACCCGGGATGAAGGCTTCGGGAAAGACGGCGAGCGAGCCGCCGGCCGCGCCGACCTGCGCGATGAGGTCGCAGGCCTTGGCCACCGTCGCGTCGCGATTCATGTACACCGGGCATGCCTGCACCGCCGCGATCTTCATCTGCGTCCCATTACCGAGCCGGCGGGAGCAGCTCGTCGAACAGCGGCTTGCCGGCGATCATGCCACGGCGATGCGTCTCCGCTTCTCGAACGAGATCGGCGACGACGTCCCGATGCGCGACAGCGATGTCGTGATGTTCTCCGGGATCCTCGGCCAGGTTGAAGAGCAACGGCGGATCGTACACGACGCGCGCCTCTCGGTCGTCGTACGCGCCGCTCGTGATGAAGTGCGCCTTGTAGTTGCCCTTGCGGACGGCGCGCAGCTCGTTGTCCCAGTAATAGAAGAGGACCTGCCGCGGACTTGGACCGGCGCCGGTGAGCGGAGCGCGAAGATCGACGCCGTCGATCACGCGATCGCGCGGGATTTCCCCAGTGGCGCCCGCGAGACGCGCGGCCGTCGGCAGGAGATCCATCTCCGAACCAATATCTGTCACGACTGCCGGCCGCACCGTACCCGGCCACCAGAAGATCGCCGGCGTCCGGACGCCGCCCTCCCACGTCGTCCCCTTCCCTGCCCGCAGCGGCCCGGCGGATCCACCGTGCGGACCGAACGGCAGCCACGGCCCGTTGTCGCTCGTAAAGACGACGAGCGTCTTGCGGTCGAGGCCCGTGGCTTTCAGGGCGTCGAGAATGCGGCCGGTGCTCGCGTCGATTTCCTCGATCACGTCGCCGTACATGCCGCCCGCGCTGTGGCCGGCGAACTCGGCAGAGCGCGCGAGGGGAATGTGCGGGAGCGAATGCGCGAGATAGAGGAAGAACGGACGCGCGCGATTGTCGTTGATGAACTTGACGGCTTCCTCGGTGTAGCGCTTCGTCAGCGTCGTGTGATCGACGGGCCGCTCGATGACGTCGCCGTTGCGCATCAGCGGCACGTCCCAGTACTCGGGCTTCGGGTTGTAGTACGCGGCGGTCTGGTAGCCGTTGTCGCGCGGCGCGGTCATGCGCATGTCGTGCGAGTACGGCAGGCCGAACCAGTAGTCGAAGCCCTGGTTCATCGGCAGGAACTGCCGGAGCTGCCCGAGGTGCCACTTGCCGACGATCGCCGTCGCGTAGCCGCGAGGCTTCAGGACTTCCGCGATCGTGATTTCTTCAGGCGCGAGGCCCTGCGCAGCGTTGTCGCGAAGTACTTTCGGCGTGGTGCCGGTCGCGACACCGTACATCCCGCTGCGGAGGGGCAGACGTCCGGTCAACAGAGCCGCGCGACTCGGCGAGCAGACCGGCTGGACGTAGAAGTTCGTCCACTTCTGGCCCTCGGCCGCCATCGCATCGAGCCGAGGCGTGCGGTTGCTTGGGCTGCCGAACGATCCGAGATCGCCGTAGCCGAGATCGTCGGCCAGGATGATGACGATGTTGGGTGGCGGGGCCAACTGCGCGCGGAGCGTGACCGCAACGATTGCCATGACCACACTCGCGGCCACGGCGGCGCCAGCGAGCGTCCGCGAACGATGGTGCCGAAGCGTTGCCAACGTCATGCGTCTCCGCGCGACACGGCCAGCGCGATCGCAAGCGCGACCGTCGCGAGCAGCCACGATCCAAGGGGCACCATCAGAAACATGGCCGCCGGCTGCGGCCTGGGCGGTCCCAACGCGACGTTGCCGTACACGGCCACCGAAGTCGCCGTCACAATCAGCATCAAGGCGCAGAGCGTGACTCTGACCAGCGCGGTCCGCCTCTTCAGCACGACGTCAGCTGCGACGAGCGCCACGAACGGCGACAGCACCCAACCGGTGAAAAGGCCGATGAGGATGAGCGATTGTTGCTGGCCGCCGACGCGGAACATGAAGCCGAGCGATACGACGGCTCCAGCCGCCGCGGCGATCACCGAGATCGCGCGCAGAGGTCCGAGGAAGGCGGGCTCGGTCATCGGGCAGATGCTACATCATCAACATCTCTAGGGGACGACCACACCGATCGAGTACGCCACCCAGAAGCAGGCGATTATCCATCCGTAGATGCCGATCACGCCCAGCGCGCGGATCGGCGCCCGGCGCCGCTCGCTTTCGGCGACGGCCTCGGGCGAATAGCCGCGCAGCAGCAACACATAGGCGACGAACGCCAGGGCGGCGCCGGCGATGACGTCAACCACGTAGTGCTGTTTGGTGTAGACCGCCGAGACGCCGATGAGCGCCGCCCACAGTGCGGCGGCAATTCCGAGCCTGCGGTGCAGTCGGTAGCACGTGAGCGCCGACACGAACGAGTACGCGACGTGAAGCGACGGAAAGCAGCCGTACGGCGGATCGAGTGTGTAGAGCAATCGCAGGCTCCACGCGGAGAACCCGTCTCCAATCACGTGCGCCGGCCGCGGGGCGACGGTTGGATAGAGCAGGAAGCCGGCATACGAGACGAGCATGACCATGAGATAGGCCTGCATGGCGCGGTGAAACAGCGCCTGCTGGCGAACGATGAACAACGGCAGGAGCGCGACGAGCCCGAGCGAGGCGTAGACGAAGATCCAGGCAGGTTGCAGCGACACGGCCCGGTCCAGGGCGATCTCGGGCGCGTAGGTCGGCCCACCTCGCGTGAGCACGCCGATGAAGATGTAGACCGGGACGAGCGACACGAGCGTGCTCGCGAGCAGCGTGCGGAACGCGAGGAATGTGAGGAGGCCGGGGAGGGCAGCCAGCACGTACACGAACGCGCCTCCCCCGCCGCCTCTTCTCGACAACTGGTCCGCCAGCGCGGTCACTGCCACGGCGCCGGCGATCAGCAGCCATTCCGCCGTACGACGCCACTGATGCGGGACGAGCTCGAGGCCGTAGACCACGGCCGGGCCCGCCAGTGACCCGAGAAGAAGACCGATCCCGACGGCGATGACGAAGGGGTCACGCACGAGCTGACGTCGCTCTCACCCGCATCATCTGATTGCCGCCGCACTGAAACTCGTACGGTGCCGTTTCGATCAACACGTCGAGTCCAGATCTGCGCAGGGACTCGGCCACAGGCGTGACATGAGATGAAGGCCGGCCGCCGAGCGCGAGGAGCGGAAAGATCCTGACGTCGGTCGCGACACGTCGAGAAAGGTCCGCATCGCGTCCATCCGGATGCGGCCCAGTTCGTCGACAGAGTGAATCCCGGTCCACACGAACTCGTCGGCGTTCTGGCGAGTCTGCTCGAGAATCTGCGCGGACGTCTCGTCGATTCGCGCGCGGATGGCCGCGATGTCGAATCGATAGAGCGGATCCGCCGAGACGACACGGCTTCCGCGTTTCGTCGCCTCAGCGTTGAAGCCCGCCGGACCGTCGGCGCATCCGAGGATGCGTGACTGAAGATCCGCGTCGCTCAGCGCGAACATCCGACAGTACTCGTCGAACGAGCGACCCCAGGGCACGACTTGATCGAGCGTGAACATTCGTATGTGCGAAGGCTGTCAGGGAGTCGCGTCGTTACGGAGTTCTGACACCCAGACTTGCAAATGGACCGGCGCCGCGTCAACGGTCGGCTCGATGATCGTGGTCTTGAGGATGAAACCGAGACGTTGGGGCACACCGGCACTCGGGAGATTGCGTGCGTCGCACCGGATTTCAATGTGGGAAAACGCCGGAATGCGCTCGGCGACGGAGAGCAGCGCACGGGCGGCCTCGGTGGCGAAGCCCTTGCCCGTTTCATCGGCACGCAGCCAGTAACCCAACTCGGCGCGATCCGACTTGCCAACATGCACGCGGCCTGTCGCTGACCGCGGGAAGAGCGCGACCTCACCAAGCAGCTTGGCGTCGTCGTGCGTGAACATGGCGAAGCGCCACTCACGGTCCGCAGCGAAGTCTGCAGCGAAACCAGCCAGCCGCTCGGCGAGGTCGAGCACCGGTGCCGGCGTTGCGATCCGTGCCGGGATCCACGATCGGAGATGATGCCAGTTCGTCTCCAGCACCGGATGCAGTCTCGCCGCATCGTGGGCTCGCCACGGACGCAGGAGCAATCGAGCCGTGCGAATTTCACGCGGAGGAACGTTCACGTGCCGCCGTGACCAGGGCTGTCGAGATGCGAGTCCACAGTCGATCGCGTCTTCGGACGTGGTTTCCTGGGCAGTTGCCGCTTGCGGTCGCGGAAGCCTGTCAACGTCTTGTTGAGCACGGCTTTGCAGCTGGACTGCACCGTTAGAGTCATCCGCACATCGGCAGATTGGTGCCGTCGCTCACCCGACTACTTCTGGTCGCCATTGAACGTCGATGCGTGGAGATGGACGATCTTCCAATCCGAGCCGACTCGTCGAAGTACCAGGGTGCGGCGTCCCCTAACCGTCTCGGTCCCCAAGTGAAATGTGACCACTGCCGATCCGTCGAATCTCTGAATCAAGAGATCTTCGGGTTGAAGGTTCATATAAGGGGCTGTCGCCCGGCCCGAGCGCTGTCGAATCTCGTCAAACGCCATCTGAAAGCTTCGCTCGATTTCACGCCGGCCTTGAAGCCGAGTCGGGAAAGTGCGGGGAGGCGCCGCAGGAGGATGAAAAATTGTCGCGTCCTCTGTGAAGCAAGTGATGAACTTCGGCATGTCCAGGTTGTTGAAGGCGACAAGAAAACCGCTGACTGCGGCTTCGATACTGTCCGAGTCCTGAGCCGTATTCGGAGCGCTTGAGAGCGGCGACAGGCCCATCAAGACGGCGCCCACGACAATGAAACGAGTGATGCTCCGGTTGCACCAGATCATTTTGAAACCTCTCGATCGGCTTCCGCTTCTGAAGCAAACAATGGACGAGACTGCCCCAGAGGGCCGCCTAACGAGTCATCGAACGTCCCTTACAGCACGACGCCGGTGCGGTTGCCTTGCGGATCCTCGAAGAGGGCGAAGTCGATGACGTTCGGGACGTGCGTCGGCGGGATGAGGACCTTGCCGCCAGCGGCTACGATTTTCGCGACGGCGGCCTCGAGGTTCTCCACCTTTATATATAGGACGCGTTCGGGCTTGTCTTCCTGGCGGAATCCGCCCGCGATCCCCGCGCCGGCGTTCGCCGCCAGCGAGTGATAGTTGGGAAACGGACCGGCCGTCGCCTTCCAGCCGAATACCTGTTCGTAGAACTTCGCGAGACCGGCCGCGTTCGGACCGGCGAATTCGAAATAACTGATCGGGTCCGCCACTTTTCAACCTCCAACTTCGTCTTCACACTTCAGCCTTCAGCCTTCCAACTTCTTCACGGCAACAGACATCGCTTGTCGTCCAGTCGCGGGATCATAGACGATCACGGGCATCATGCGGCCGCGGATCGGGCTCGGGTGCGCGCGCGCGTAGCCCATCAGGGTTTCGGCCAGGGCCCGCCGCTGGTCATTCTTCGGATCGTCCGCCGGCACGCCGGTCAGCAGATCGTTCAGCGTCAGCGGCCATGGCTCGCCGCGCAGCAGCGCATCGACGATCGTCCCCTTGAGCACGTTGTGCGAGAAATTGAAGAAGAACGCGAGCGGCGAATACCCCTCGTCCCGCGGGCGGAAGCGCTCGAACTCGTCGAGCAGTTCGAGCCGGTGCGCGCGGAACAGATCGCGGAACGCCGCGCGCTCGGCTTCTGACGGGAGGAGCGACGCCGGCGGATGATCGCCGACGAACGCGCGCGCGTCGGCGGACAGCCCGTTCAACAGCGCTTCGACCACGTGGTCGCGCTCGACGCCGCTCTCGCCGGCGTTTCGCATCCGCGCGTACTCGCGCATGAGCGTCGCGAGCGCGAAGCACAGCCACGGGTAGTCGGCGACGTTGTCGTCGCGCGTCTTCGTCGTATCGCGCGCGTACGTCGCCTCGAAGCCGAACCGCAGATGGCTCCCCATGCTCGCCGCGTGACCGAGCGCGATCTTCAGGCGATGCGCGTGGCTCAGCGTCCGCACGCGCTCCAGCAGCAGATCGTAGCCGCGCTCCTCGCGCTCGTAGTGGCACGTCGCGATCAGAATCAGCGACTCGGCGTCCGCCGCGAACAACTGGCCGCTGCCGTTCGGTCCCTGCAAATCATCCAGCAGCGACTGCAAGCGATCGAGCTGTTCGTCGGCGCGCCCTTCGTCCCACACGCGCAGCGAGAGCAGCGCGAGGACGTGCATGAGGTAATAGTCGAGCAGGATTGCGAGCGCGACGGGATCAGGCGGCTCGTCGCCCCGATTCGCGACGAGAAAGTTCAGGACGTCGACTGGAATGGTGTCGGCGTTGACCACGTGATCGGCGAGACCGTCCCAGTCGTTGAGCGCGTGAAAGCCTTCCTTCCGCGTCTTCGCGTCGTACCTGGCGACGATGGATGTGAGGTTCAGCGGAAACGTCGCGGTCGTCCACGCGTGGGCGCGCATGCCGTCGCGCAGCCGCAGGAGGGCGTTGCGGAAATCGGCAGCGGACTCGGCGTGCTCCACGATCACCTGGCGGGTCGCGCCCCGGAGCGCCGTCTCGAGCGTCGCGCACGCCGCCTCGAAGCCGACCGCGGGTGTGGCAGCGTTGCCCGTGTTGCCAGTATTCACGGGGGGAGGGCCGTCAGTACGCGATCAGCAGCCGCGCCGCGCGCGCGATCATCGCCTCGCTCGGCAGATAGCCGTCCTCGAGCGCGGGCGAGTACGGGACCGGCGTGTCCAGCGCGCCGACGATGCGAATGGGCGCGTCGAGGGATTCGAAGGCTTCTTCCTGAATGATCGCGGCGAGGCTCTCGCCGATGCCGCCGGTACGGGCGTCCTCGTGAATGATGAGCACGCGGTGGCAGTGCCGCGCGAGCGCGAGCACCGCGGGCCGATCGAGCGGCGCGAGGCTGCGAAGATCGAGCACGCTCGCCTCGATGCCGTCGGCCGCGAGCGTCGCGGCGACCCGCATGCCTACGTGGACGAACGCGCCGTACGCAATGATCGCGAGGTCGTCGCCGGCACGGCGCAGCGCGGCCTTGCCGATCGGAATCGGCGCGGGCGGCGCGTCGGCGATCGCCTGCCTCACGCGCGGATCGCGATAGAGCGCGATGTGCTCGTAATAGAGGACCGGGTCCGGATCCGCGACCGCCGACGCCATCAGCGCGCGCGCGTCGTGCGGCGTCGACGGCGTGACGATCTTCAAGCCGGGCGTGTGATAGAACCACGCTTCCGTGTTCTGTGAGTGGTACGGCCCCGCGTGACGGAGACCGCCCCACGGCATCCGCACGACCATCGGCGTCCCGCCGCCCCAGCGATAGCGGTTCTTCGCCGCGTTGTTGACGAGCTGATTGAACCCGGTCGCGACGAAATCGTTGAACTGCATTTCGCCGATGGGCCGCTGCCCCGCGATCGCCGCACCGATGCAGACGCCGAGGATACCGCTCTCGCCGATCGGCGAGTTGATCAGGCGGTCGCCGAATTCCTCGAGCAGCGGGCGCAGCAGCAGGAATGCGTTCCCGTAGCGGCCGCCGACGTCCTCGCCGTAGACGAACACGCGCGGGTCGGCGCGCAGCGCGTCCCCGACGCCGAGCATCACGGCTTCGAGGAACGTGCGGCCCTTGGGATCGAACGGCGGAGCGGATTCGATTTCCCCACGTTTAACCGCAGAGACCGCGGAGAGCGCGGAGCTAGTGTTTGAGTTTTCCTCTGCGGGTTCTGCGCGCTCCGCGATGAAACGTACTTCTGGATCGAGAACTTCGACATGCACGCGCGTCCGCTCGTTCGCGAACACGCCGGCGCCGGCGTCCGCGGACGGCGGCCACGGCGCGTCGATGATCGCGCGCGCTTCCTTCTCGACGACCGCGTCGGCTTCCTGCTTCATGCGGTCGAGCTCACCGGCCTTCAGCACGCCCTCCGCGGTCAGCTTCGCGGCGTACAGCGCGATCGGATCCTTCGCAGCCCAGTACTCGTAGAGCTCGCGATTGGCATAACCCGCGACGTTTTCACCAAAGGCGGGTAACGGCGGAACTTCCCACGTCGTGTGCGGATCGCGCCCGAGATAGAGCATGTCGTCGTGATGCGCGTGGCCGCAGAGGCGCATCGCCACGAGCTCGATCAGCGTCGGGCCGAGGCCGGCCCGCGCGCGCTCCGCGGCCCAGCCGAACGCGCCGACGATCGCCTCCGCATCGGTGCCGTCGAGCGTGATGCCGGGCACGCCGTAGCCGGCCGCCTTCTCGGCGAACACGCGAGCGGCGGACTGATCGGTGACCGGCGTCGACAGCGCGGTCTGATTGTTCTGGACGCAGAAGATCATCGGCAGCTTGCGCGCGGCGCAGAGGTTGATGGCCTCGTGCCATTCGCCGAGCGACGATCCGCCTTCGCCGATGAACGAGACGGTGAGGCGGCCCGACGACCGGGGTGGGGACCCCGGAGTAAAGATGTCGCGCTTGAAGGCCATCGCCATGCCCGCGAGCGTCAGCGTCGCGATCGTCAGCGGTGAGGCCGGCAAGAGAATGCCGCGGTCGAGATCGCCGTAGCCGAAGTCCTTGCCGTCGGTCGGCGGGCCGGCCTTGGCCATCTGCGAATTGAGGATCGAGCGGACCATGACCGGATCCGATCGCATGGCATAGGCGGCGCCGAGATCGCGAATCATCGGGCCGATGACGTCGCCCTGCCAGCCACCGTCGCTGAAGCCACCTCGGCGTGCGTCGCGATACGTCTCTCCGCGGCGCAGCCGCATGCACGCGCCGTAGATCGCTTCCTGGCCGAGCGACCGGAAGCCCTTGCCCTGAAACGCCGTCGCGCCGTACCGGACTTCTCCGCCGAGAAAGAACGCCTTGAGGCGCAGGTCCGTCGCGCGCGTCAGGACCATGCCGCGGAGGATCTCGAGCCGCTCGTCGCGCGTGAGCGACGCCGAGATCGCGGCGCGGCGAAGAAACCCGTCGCAGGACTCGATGAGTTCCGCGTGCGCCTGATCGACACGCTGTGCCGCGGTGACACGAGGCGTGGCGTCCGGCAGACCTTGCGGAACCGGGTGCGCCCGGAGCCGGCGTGCCAGCTCGCGCATCAGCGCCGGGCGCAGCGCGTCGATGCCCTGCTCGTCGCGCGGCTCGCGCGCGGGCATGACGGCTTCAAAAGCCGCGAGGGCGTCCGCGAGCGCGAACGGGTGGCGCTCCGCGACGAACGAGCCGAAGCGGGCGGCGATTCCAGTCAGTTTCTCGAGCTCCGCGTGTTTCGGCATTGAGAATAAATCCTATCACTCTGTACTATTTCTTCTCCGCGAGTCAGCGTTCTCTGTGGTTGTTTCCCGTCTGATCTCTCCAGAGCGTGTGATCAACAGGCGCTCGCCCGTTTGGAGCGATGCGAAATCTCCGGCATCGAGGGCGACGACCGGGAACGATCGGCCGTACATGAGCTCAGCCACAATCGACGCGAGCGCGAAGAAGGAATCGGTGCCCGTCGTGATGATTGCGGCCGGCGCGGTCCCGGCACGCACCGCCTCGAGCAATACCGCCGTCGTCGTCGACGACCCCTTGCTGAACGGGACCGCGAGCACACGGCCCGCCGCACGGACGCCGGCCAACGGATGATGGCGATCGATGATCTCACCGGTCTTGAAGTCGTACCCTCCCCAGAACGACAGCGCGTCGTGCGTGACGAGCGCCTCGCCCTCGGCCTCGCCGGCGACGATGGCGCGGCCAGTGATCACGCTCACGCGTTCCATACACGCTCGTCGCGCACCACGCGACCCTCGATCGCCGACTGCACGCAGTCGGCGAGGCTCCCGAACGTCACGCGCGTGTTCAGCAGGCTCGGCGCATAGTACGCGTACTTCGCCGAGTTCGTCATCAGCGTCCTGATCTCCGGCGGCAGCATCGGGGACGCGAGGATGCACGTGTCCAGCGTGACCTGCGCGCCGAAGTCCACGATCGGCGCAAGGACCCCGGTCCGCGCGGCGCCCTCTTTCATGAGCCGGCTCGACGTGATCAGGAACTTCACGCGCGGGTGCGCGCGCCGCCCCGCGACGAGCGGCGCGAGCTGCGCGAACTCCGCCAGCGAGAAATGCGGGCTCCCGAGAATCACCATGTCCAGCTCGCGGCCATCCGCCGTCGTCAGTTCCCTCCGCGCCGCGCGCAGATCCGCGGCCGTGATCTCGATCGTGCGCTCCGGCGCGTGGCCCTGAAACGCGGCATCGACCGTCGGCGCCTCCGGGGTCACGCCAACCATGTGAAACAACGCAACGCAGCCGGACGAGGCGACGGCCGCCGAGAATGCCTTCAACTCATCCTCGGCGGGCGTCACGACGATGCCGTCGATCACCGGAATCCGATCGTCTGCGAGCTTGCCGACGAGGTGGCCGAGGACGGCGAAGAACTGCGCGTCCTGCTGCATCGCAACCGGGACATCGACCAGCCGCATCAGCCACTGCCCCGCGCGGTTCGCGGTCAGGTGCAGACCGGACGCCGGCACGCGCCCCGTGATCGCACAACAGATGTCGAGCAGATCGGGATAGCGTTCGGTCCGCGCGCCGATGACGGAGTTGGCGAACGCGATCGCGTTGGACTCGCCCCAGGCGATCTGCTGGCCGAAGGCCGGCCGCGACTTCGTTTGATAAGGCGCGCACGTCCAGGTGGGGATCGTGCCCATCTTTTCGTACGCGAGCATCTGCCGCGCCGCCTTCGCCGCCCACTCCGGCTTGACGGCCCAGTCCTTCCACCCGCACTCGTCCACGCCGCTGACGTTCAGGCTCGTCGGCACGGCGACCTTCGCGCCGAGCGACGCCAGCTTCTCGGCGAACTCGAGCGTCGCGTCGCCGAGATAGATCGTGCTGTCGATGTGCGCCTGCGAGATGTCCATGAGCTCGGTGGCGCTGTACACCTCGGCCATGCGGACGAGGATCGACATGGCGAAAGCAGCGGCGGGGCCGCGCTTCCCGTCGAGCATCTCCCGATCGCGCGGCGACAACGCCAGCATCGCCGTTAACTATAATGCGCGGCATGAAGATGAGGCTGTTACCGACGCTTGTCGCGATCGCCCTTCCCGTCCTGCTGGGCGCGCAGACGCCCGCGGCGCCCGCGGTCACGATTCTGAAGCCGGCGCGCGTGTTCGACGGCGACACGATGCACGAGGGTTGGGCCGTGCGCGTGCGCGGCGAGCGCATCGACGCCGTAGGACCCGAAGCGAGCGTTGCCGCGGCCGGTGCGAAAGTGATCGATCTCCCGGGGACGACGCTGACGCCCGGGCTCGTCGAGGGCCACTCGCACATCCTGCTCCACGCCTACAGCGAAACGTCGTGGACGGATCAGGTGTCGAAGGAAGGCCTCGCCCTCCGCGTGGCACGCGCGACCAACCATCTGCGCGCGACGCTTCAGGCAGGCTTCACCACTGTTCGCGATCTCGGCACCGAGGGCGCGCAATACGCGGACGTCGAGCTTCGGGACGCGGTGCGGCAGGGGATCATCCCCGGCCCCCGCGTGCTGGCGTCCACCAGAGCCATCGTCGCCACCGGCAGCTATCAACCGAAGTTCGTGCCTGAATGGAACGTTCCGCAAGGCGCGGAAGAAGCCGACGGCGTCGACAGCTTGATGCGCGTCGTCCGCGATCAGATCGGCCGGGGCGCCGACTGGATCAAGTTGTACGGTGACTACCGCTGGGGGCCGTTGCCGGGCTCGCATCCGACGTTCACGCTGGACGAGATGAAGCGCGCGGTCGAGGCCGCCGACAGCGCCGGCGTGCCGGTCGCGGTGCACACGAGCACGCCCGAGGGCATGCGGCGCGCGACGCTGGCCAACGTCGCGACGATCGAGCACGGCAACGAGGGCACGCCGGAGATCTTCAAGCTCATGGTCGAGCATCACGTCGCATGGTGCCCGACACTCACCGCCGGCGCCGGTCCATGGCCGCCTGCTGACATGAATTCCCCCGCCAACCAGCGGAAGAAGGCGGTCTTCAAGGCCGGGCTCGACGCGGGCGTGACGATCATCAACGGCAGCGACGTCGGCACGTTCCCGCACGGCGACAACGCGCGCGAACTGGAAGCGATGGTGATTTTCGGCATGCCGGCGCTGGCCGCGTTCAAGAGCGCGACGTCCACGGCCGCGAAAGTGCTCCGGATGGAGAATCAGATCGGATCGGTGAAGCAGGGACTGTTCGCCGACCTCGTCGCGTTCGACGGCGATCCGACGAAGGATATTTCAGCGCTGCGGAAGGTGAAGTTCGTCATGAAGAACGGCGTGGTCTACAAGCAGTAGGTGACTGGCGCCGACAGCTGCCTCACCAGCCTCGGCACCTGGCGCGCATGTCACGGTTCACAGCGAGGACACATGCTGCAGGATTACAAGCTCGGACTCCGAATGCTCCTGAAGTACCCGGGCCTGACGATCGCTGGCGGGCTGGCCCTCGCCATTGCGATCGGGATCGGCGCGGGCTGGTACGACCTGATGGGCAAACTGCTGTGGCCCACGATCCCGCTGCCGGACGGCGATCGCATCGTCATCATCGAGACGCACAATGCCCTGACGAACCAGCCTGAACTCCGTGTCACTCGGGACTTCCTCGAATGGCGGAGCGATCTGCGGTCGATCGAAGGCCTCGGGGCGTATCGCACGGAGCTCCGGAATCTGATTGTCGGCAACACCCCTCCCGTGCTGATCCGGACGGCCGCACTCACGGCCACGGCATTTCGCACCGCGCGTGTGACTCCCCTGATTGGTCGTGGGCTCCTCGACGCCGACGAGAAGCCGGGAGCGCCAGGCGTCGTCGTGCTGGGATATGACGTGTGGCAGCGCTCGTTTGAGGGGCGCAACGACGTCGTGGGCTCCACGGTGAAACTGGGCAGCACACCGGTCACCGTGGTCGGTGTCATGCCGGAACGGTTCGGGTATCCGGTCAGCTACCACGCCTGGACTCCACTGGAGCTCCGCGCGTCATACGGCGCGCTCGAAGGCGACCCGATCGGGGTCATTGGCAGGCTGAAACCTGGGATCACCCTGGAGCAGGCGAACGCCGAGCTGCGCGTGGTCGGGGAGGGGGCTGCCGCGGCGCTGCCGGCGACACACGCGCACCTTCGGCCGCTCGTGGCGCGGCTTGGACAAGACTCAGAGACGCCTCCGGACATCGTGGGACTCGCGCTGATGTACGTGCCGTCGTTGCTGGTGCTCTTCCTGGCATGCACGACCGTCGGCACTCTTTTCTACGCTCGCACGGCAATCCGCGAGGGAGAAATGGCGATGCGTTCAGCGCTCGGTGCGAGCCGCGCGCGCATCATCGGTCAGCTGTTCGTCGAGGCCCTGGTGCTCGCGTCCATTGCGGCCGCAGTCGGTCTGATGGCCGCCGATCGCACGTTGCGCTGGGGAATCGAATCGGTGGCCGAGGGCAAGGAACCGTTCTGGATGACGCCGGGCCTCGAAATCACGACGATTCTGTACGCCGGCGGCCTCGCCGTCGCAGGCGCCGCCATGGTGTCGCTCCTGCCGGCGCTGAGAGTCACGCGAACGCGCCTGCAATCGCATTTGATGAATCTGGGGGCTGGCGGCAGCACGCTCCGGTTCGGACGCGTCTGGACGACCGCCATGATCGTGCAGGTGGCGCTGACGGCCATCGCCATCCCTAGCAGTATCGAGGGCGCCAGCCAGGCGATTCGAAGGGTCCGAATCCACGCGCAGTTTCCGAGTCACGAGTATTTCACCGCGCGCCTCGAGCTCGATCGGCCCGCCGGCGAGGCCATGACGTCCGCCTTCGAGGAGCGGCGCGCGCGGACGTATGCGAGGCTCGAGCAACAGATCGCGGAGGAACCCGATGTGGTCGCGGTCACGTTCGCCGATCGCGTGCCGGGGGCATCGCTTCCGATCAATCGGACCGCGTTCGTCGAAATCCCGTCCGGGGCCGATCCGGCGTTCCAGACCGGCTTCGCGACATCGTCGGTCGGCCTGGGTTTCTTCGAGGCCTTCGACCGCCCGATCATCGCCGGACGCGGCTTCCATGGCAGCGACTTCAGTCCCGCTGCCCGAACGGTGATCGTCAATGAAGCGTTCGTGCGTGGCTTCGTGCAACGCGGGATCGCGTCGCCGCTCGGCGCCCGCCTGCGGTATTCCAGCGAATCCGGCGTCTCAG
>Ga0326726_10003556_pt1 | contig 14296 bp, 12 predicted proteins | sample MHFenrmetagenome_2_FD_207603 | JGI IMG/M metagenome (GOLD analysis project Ga0326726, IMG submission 207603) | Lab enriched peat soil microbial communities from Michigan Hollow, Ithaca, NY, United States - MHF15MN | ecosystem: Environmental > Terrestrial > Soil > Wetlands > Peat | place: USA... | reverse complement strand
CTATTAGTGAATATTTCACAAGATCTTTATGTCCTTAGAACGTTAAAAAGGGAAATTGTCTTAGGAGAAAGAACACAGATCATGGGAATCCTTAATGTGACACCTGATTCATTTTCGGACGGTGGATACTTTAATGTACCGGAAACAGCACTTGAATACGGGTTAAGAATGGTGGAAGAGGGCGCTGATATCATTGATGTAGGGGGAGAATCTTCAAGACCTGGTGCAGAAACGGTTTCCGTTAAGGAAGAAAGAGCGAGGGTTGTTCCCGTAATAAAGGGATTAGCCGACCTTGTAAAAATTCCAATTTCAATCGATACTACAAAAGCGGAGGTTGCCAGAGAGGCAATTGAAAACGGTGCAGAAATAATTAATGACATAAGCGCTATGAGTTTTGATGCAGAGATGGTTAACATAATGGCAGATAAAGGAGCTGCGGTTATTCTCATGCATATGCGGGGGAATCCTCAAAACATGCAGAAAGGAGATTTATCCTACAAATCACTATTGGGGGACATAATCGAATTTCTTTCAGATAAAATGCAGAAGGCTCAATTATCCGGAATTGATCTCGAAAATATTATGATCGATCCGGGTATTGGTTTTGGCAAGACGGGTGAAGACTCCATGAGGCTGCTGAAATATCTTTCAGAATTAAAAGTACTGGGCAGACCAATAGTGACAGGTGTATCAAGGAAATCATTTATAGGTAAAATAACAGGGGGTGGACCTCTGGATCGTATGGAAGGAACTGCGGCAGCGGTAACGGCTGCTATTATGAATGGTACTAATATCGTTAGAGTGCACGATGTAAAAGCAATGAAAAAAGTTGTTGCAATGGCTGATGCTATTGTTAGGGCGTGATTTCATTATGGCTATGTATATATGATTCACGGGATAGGTACAGATTTTGTCGAAGTTTCCAGGATCGAAAAAATCCTGCAAAGATGGGGTGATCGTTTTATTGGAAAGGTATATTCTCATAATGAGATCAATTATTGTCAACATAAGGCATTTCCAGCGATGCATTACGCAGCAAGGTTTGCTGCAAAAGAGTCTTTCCTTAAGTCGCTCGGTATCGGATTGGGTATGGGAATTAAGTTAAAAGAAATTGAAGTAATCAACAATCCACAGGGATGTCCGGCACTGAAAATACATGAAAGAATAAAAGATAATCTTGATAAACTCGGTATCACCGCAATGCACATAAGCATAACTCATACGAGAGAACATGCGCACGCAATTGTTGTCCTTGAGAAGTGAGAAAACCATCACAATAGGCAGTTTTTGAGGGGAATCTGCATAGTTATTTAATGTATAAATTCGTTAAAAACTTCATTTTTATGCAGCTAATATATTTTAAATATCTTGTATATTATGAGTGAGGATAATTCACATCTCACTGTGATTTCCGGGAACCCAGAAGAAACTTTTTTCATCGGAAAGACCATTGGAGAAAATTTAACTGTCACTGACATTGTTGCTCTCATTGGAGAGTTAGGCTCAGGGAAAACATGCCTCACTCAGGGTATAGCCCGAGGTATCGGTGTACCTGAAGGGAGTCAAATAACGAGCCCTTCATTCACATTGATTAATGAGTATGAGGGAAGACTGGTCCTTTATCATTTTGACCTGTATCGCTTGACAGGTACCCGGGATATAGAAGATATGGGATATGAGGAGTATCTTTTCGGAGATGGTGTTAGTGTAATCGAATGGGCTGACAAAATTAAAGATATTCTCCCTGAACAAACTTTGTTTATTTCATTTAAATATCTGGATGAGAATAACCGGGAAATAATAATTTCTGGAGACAAGAAGAAGGTAGCTAACATTTCAAATGCATTAAAAAGGGGAGGTTTTTAGCGGATGGCTCTTGTTGTGCAAAAATATGGAGGTACTTCAGTTGCGGACATCAACAAGATAGAGAGTGTGGCCAAGAGAGTAATAAAAACAAAAGAAGAAGGAAATGATATTGTTGTTGTGTTATCGGCTATGGCTGGTGAGACTGATAGGCTTATTAATTTAGCACAAAAGGCATCTGAAGAACCAGATGAAAGGGAGTATGACGCCCTCATTTCCATAGGAGAGCAGGTTACGGTCACTTTACTTTCTATAATCATAAATAGAATGGGATATAGAGCCAAGTCTTTTCTGGGGTTTCAAGTCAAGATCCTTACTGATCAGGTCTATAAGAAGGCGAGTATTTTCAAAATTGATACAAAAAAAATAAAAAAAGAATTGAAGAAGGGTACCATTGTTGTTGTGGCAGGTTTTCAGGGTGTGGATGAGGAAAATAATATCACAACCCTTGGGAGAGGTGGTTCCGATACAAGTGCAGTTGCACTAGCCGCTGCCCTAAAGGCGGCTGTATGCGATATATACACGGATGTTGACGGCGTTTATACCGCTGATCCCAACATATGCAGTAGGGCAAGGAGATTGAGCAAGATTTCCTATGATGAGATGCTGGAAATGGCAAGGGCAGGAGCTAAAGTCCTTCAACCTCGTTCAGTCGAACTGGCAAAAAAATACGAGGTACCAGTTTACGTAAGATCATCGTTTACCGAAATTGGAGGTACATTGGTAACAAAGGAGGATGAGGAAATGGAAAGAGAAGTGGTATGTGGTGTGACATATGATCGTGATCAAGCGAAAATTACTGTGGTTCACGTTCCTGATAGGCCCGGCATAGCTGCCCGTTTGTTTTCACCACTTGCTCAATATAATATTGTTGTAGATATGATTATACAGAATGTGAGCATAGAGGGATACACAGATTTAACTTTTACCGTTTCACGCAAAGACATAAAGCAATCGAATGAGTTAATTGAAGGTGTTGCAAAAGATATAAGCGCAAAAAAAATAGAAGTAGATGATGACGTTGCTAAGGTATCAATTATAGGAGTGGGGATGATCAGTCACTCAGGGGTTGCAGCAAAAATGTTCACCGCACTGGCAAAGGAAGGCATAAACATCATGATGATTAGTACATCTGAAATTAAGATATCATGTGTTATACAGGCAAAATATACAGAACTTGCAGTTTCAGCATTGCATGATGCTTTCGGATTAGATAAAAAATAATAACCTTGAAAAGATTAAAAATTTTCGATTACTTTTTAAAGTTGTCAAGAGCTGTAAATGTTTATGGCTTAACAGAAAGACAACTTGATGGAGCAGTTATAGTTGTTGTCATCGCAGTCTTCGTCTATATGGCCACTTTCACTTTTTCACTGTTTCAAGTTCCAATATACAACATTCCTTTTGGAGATAGAAGTTCTGGTCCACTGATTGTTGCGATAGGCGGTGATACAGATTTCAATGGTATCTATCATATGTCTGACAAGGCAAGAATCTGCGATCTTCTAATTTCTGCCGGCATCGGAAATCTTGAAATGTTTGATAAGACAATCCTCTATAAAAAACTTTCGACCGGAGAATCCGTCATCATTGAATCAGGTAACCATACAACGATAGCAGAAATGAATAATGCCCAAAAGGTGGCACTAAATATCCCTATTAACATCAATAAAGCTACCCTTAGTGATCTTATTTTGATTCCAGGCATTGGCGAGAAGACGGCATCGCATATTATTCAATTCAGAGAAAAGTCAGGAAGTTTTAACAGGCTTGATGATTTGATGAAGATACGGGGGATCAAGGAAAAGAAATTCACAAAGATAAAGAAGTATTTGTGTACTGATCAGATCTCGTAAAACTGAAGTCAAATTGTTTTATGATTTATTTGGGTTCAAATGAGTTTCATTTTTCATCTGAATTTATCAAGGTAACTGAGGACTCTGCGGACGTATGTCTGAGTTTCTTGGTAGGGAGGAATGCCTCCATATCTGACCACAGCATTCTCACCTGCATTATAAGCAGCAATGGCTAAATGGAGATTACCGCTGAAGAAGTTTAAAAGGTAGCGGAGGTATCGTACACCGCCTTCAATATTACTTTCAGGATGGAAAGAGTCCTCTACCTGTAGAGAAGAAGCAGTCGCAGGCATCAGTTGCATCAATCCCCTTGCCCCTTTTTTGGATACAGCCCGATGATTGAAATTTGATTCTGCTTTAATAACAGCTTTAATAAGCGCCGGATCCACACTATATTTTTCTGATGCCTTTTTAATTAAGTGATCGTATTTCGATATGTCTTCACCTAACTTTCTATCAAAAATAATGCGCTTTTCCCGCATGATTAGGGTATATTTGATGCCGCTTTCTGTAGGAACATTTGTGAGATGGATAACCCCTTCTGCGTCAACATATTTGTAAATGTCTGCAGATGCAAAGGAGGGAATACTCAAGAGTATAGCTAGTGATGTCAGGACAAAAAGTCTCATGGTAATTTTATTTTAGTCACTTTGAGAAATGCGTCAATTATAAATTATTTGACCACGTTTACAGGCTAACTATTACTACACGATAATGCTTAATTCAAGGATTCATTAAATATTTTATTCAAAGGTGTTTATCCCTCATTGTTCTTGACAGAGTCGTGGCATGGTGATAATTCATCTCACATATTTACTGGCAATGTCGGGGCGTAGCGCAGCTTGGTAGCGTATCTGAATGGGGTTCAGAGGGTCGGAGGTTCAAATCCTCTCGCCCCGACCAGTGAATATGTTCATTTGTATTCATATGTTATATTAGAAAAAAATCAGTTAGTTTATTTAAAAATCCCTTAAATTGCTTAGATTTTATCAGGTAATTTAGTCCATTAAAACAATAGTATCCGTTTTAGAAAACACCTCTACAACTATATATCGGCAAATAATCAAAAATATTTAATATTAGATATTAGGAGGTATCAAATTTATTGGTCAGAAAATACTCGATGCCAATTAATGAACGAATTGAGTACTTCTACTATGACTATGGTTGCCTGAGCTTTATCATACTGTCACAATGAATAAGACTTGCAACTTCCTTAATGACTATATCTTCTATAGTGTTTCTATAAATGCTTCAATTCTTGTTTTCAATCGCTCTCCAAGAAAAAATTGATCCTCCATTTCAACGAGCGTATTTGGAATGCCCTCCTGGTCCAGATGTTTTTTTAGATATGGGTAATCAAAAGCATGGGGATCGCAGAACTTAAGAAGTAGGAAAACAACCCCATCGGCATTTTTGCTCTTCACAATATCGATAAGGTTTTTAGCTCTACCTGTGAGGCCATTATGTTTTGCAGGGCATATTATGCGTTTTAAATACCTTTCTGCAATTGACACTATGGGATCACCGTCTTGATTAATAAGTCCTTCAAAATATCTAGAACCGGTACAAAAATCGTCCCACACAACCACACCACCGGCATCTTCAATGATCTGATATATGTCTGGGTGATCACACATGCCTCCTGCAAGTACAAGCTGTTTACGATCATTAATAGAACAGATTTCCTTTTTTGCCTCCAACTCAAAGATAATATCTGCCAATATCCTCGGAAGGATATTCCGGTCAATGATCATCGAGGTCTTCATAATTGTATAAAATTCACTACCTTTAATTACGGCGGGATTTTCATGCCGTATAGCATGTATTTTTTTTATACTCTCCCTTATTTGATTATATATGGTAATGGCGTATCTGAGGCTATCTACGGATATCTCTGTTCGTAAATGTTTCTCCAAGTCCCTCTTGAATTTCATCAGGACATCGATCATGTACTCTCTGGCACTTTCAGTGTTCAGTTTTAGCGGTAAAACCGCATCAACATGAAACTGTAAAAGCACATTCAGACGCCATATATCTGACAATCTCTGGATAGAATCACAGGTATGCGGGAAAACGGCACCATCAAGAAAATCCAAATTCCCCGACAAACCCTCTTCAAGTGTCCCTCGTACAAGGTAGCAGCAGTATGTTTGCAGATATGAATCAGCCCGGTTAATATTTTCTCTTGTTCCAAAAAGCCTGAAGGGTAGGGCATCGGCTGCAAATATCAATTCTTCCGGGGTGTAGGAACATAAGTAACCAACAACTTTCTTGTTACATTCCTTTTTATACTTTCTTGCATACTCGTAAGGATTATTCTGTATTTCATTCAGCTCGCCTAATCTCGTCATCAATGACATTCTCCTAAAAAGGTATTATTAATATTCATTTTTTATATATTGTATCTTTCGGACATGGCGTGCTATAAAATATGCATTAATTAAGGTATAATAATATTTGTCAAGAACAATATCTATAATATAAAACTAGCATTAACATATATTATTTCAATATCTTGTCAAAATTAAGCGTGTTTCCAATTTATATTATCATAGTTTAAATCTTGTAAAGAGATAAATTAAAGTTTCTTTTCTTTAATTAATTATATTCTATCAATGCTTAAAGTAAAACAATTCCGATATAATTTAGATAACTTAAGTTATCTTATATATGGAGAAAATCAAGCCCTGGCCATTGATGGGGGAGCTATCAAGGAGATTTTCTCCTTTATTGAAAGCCGGAACTTAAATCTTCTTTTTGTTACAAATACACATAAACACCCTGACCATACAAGTGGAAACAGTGAACTCCTTAATAGGACAAATGCTCGACTTTTGCGATATGAAGATATCATTAATATGGGAGGGATAGAATTAGAAGGTCAAATTGTAAATGTCTATAAGACACGCGGACACACAGATGACTCTATTTGTTTTCATGTGGATGGTATACTAATTTCTGGTGATACACTATTTAATGGTACTATTGGAAATTGTTTTTCTGGAAATTTAATAAACTTCTATCACTCTATAAAGAAACTCATGACTTTGTCCGTTGATACAATAGTATATGCAGGTCATGATTACGTGCATGATGCCATGAACTTTGCAAGAAAGCTGGAACCAGATAACAAATATATAAATGTTTTTCTTAATAACTACAGATCAGAGCATATTTTTTCAACTATTATGGATGAAATGAAGGTTAATCCGTACCTGCGTTTCAATGAAAAAAGCATTATTAGGCTTTTAAAAAAGAATGGTCTTCCATGTCACACAGAGTGGGAAAGGTGGGAATCCTTAATGTCAATTGAATAAATATATTAATTACAGCAAAGTGAGACGATATGATTTTATCTTCATCACAGGATTGTATGACTTTTTTGACTGGGCAAGATTGGGAAGTTTCATGTCACTTTCCTTATTAATGTATTTATAACTGGCAAAAAGGCGTTTTGCACATTCATTGTCAAGAAATTGATATAGCCCCTTTATATTAGGATAAGCCTTTTCGAAATTTAGAACACCCATGTCATCAGCTAGATGTGAACTGATCCCGAAAGCACTTACTTTCCCATCAATACGGATCAAAATACCATTGATCTCAAGAGCATCAATGTTATTAAGGGCTTTTATAGCAGCCATTTTTTCACAGGCAAGGCCCTCATCATGCTCCATATCGCATTTACGTAAATCGCACCACTCATCTAAGAAAATGAGACATTCCAATGCGTTATCACGATTTATCATTTCTACGTCCACTTTTTTCTTTTCAATGTATGCTTTGGAAAACTGATGGATCAAATTTCTCTGGCGAGTGAATTTATTGCCCTTCAAATATGTTAGATCTTTCGTCAGATATACATAATCATCGAATTCAGTTTGTTCGTTAATCTTGAAAAGGGATTCAATCTCTTTGGAATCGTATTTTAGGAGGTAATCTCCCGGTACAGACCAGTAGCTTTCAAATCCAAGTTTCCTTGCCAGATTAAATAGATATTCATGGGTGATCTTTGCATCCGGGGATATCGGTAAGATAAGATGGTTGTCTTTCAGGCTACTGTTAGATTTGTTACATATGATTAAGGTGTTATCTTCAATAAAGTAGTATGTTTTTAATTTCTGGTTACTCCATACTATTAGAGACAAAAGTGAATAGTCGCATAACCGGTATTGTTGACTATCAAAAAAAATGCGTAGTTTCTGAAAGTCAGTTACATCTAATTGCTTAAAATCCATAAATAATTAAAATAATGATAAATAATGCCGATAATTAGTAATAATATAAAAACGTATAATCATGATGTCAAGGATAATCGCTAAGATTCACATATTACTTATAAAATGATGTTTAAGATTTTTAAAATTGTGATTATGATATTTCCTTAATAAAGTAATTAAAACAGTTTATTAGCTTGTTTCAAGTATGAGGATTTGAAGTAGGTGTACAAAATAATAGCCGTTGACAATCTTACGGGTAATGAATATATAAAAAAGGATTTTAACAAGCGAGAGTGGCGGAATTGGCAGACGCACTGGACTTAGGATCCAGCCCGCCTGAGCGGATAGGGGTTCAAATCCCCTCTCTCGCACCAGATATTCATTTGGTATATATATTGCTTGAGAGGTTTAACAGTGTCGGAAAATATAATGGCTGTAAAAGTTGAAGATGTAAGTCCTGTAAAAAAGAAACTACTCTTTGATATTTCATGGTTAGAAGTTAAAAATGAACTTGACGCAGTTTACAGGGATGTGGGTAAAAAAGCTAAGGTCAAAGGATTCAGACAGGGGAAAATACCGAGAAATATTTTAGAATCCATGTATAAAGACTATGCGGAAGATGAAGCAGTAACTAATCTCGTGAACAAGTACTATTGGGAAGCTTTAAAAGAAAACAATATAAATGCTGTTGCTCAACCGGATATAGATCAGAAAGGTATAGAAGTTGAAAAGAATTTTATATTCACTGCTACTGTTGAGATTGAACCGATAATTGAGCCGAAAGGTTATATCGGCCTCGAACTTGAAAAAGAAAATCATGAAATTAGTGAGTCTGATGTTGATGCTAGGCTGCAGGAAGTTCGTGAGATGTTTGGTACCATGATGGAAGTGGCAACTGACAGGGGAATAAATGAAGGGGATTTTGCCGTCATTGATTTTGAAGGTACTCTCAACGGGAAACCACTTAAGGAAATGAAAGCAGATAATTATCTTCTGGAAGTCGGCTCAAAGACATTCGTGCCAGGTTTTGAAGAACAGCTGGTTGGTATAAAAAAAGGTGAGGCCAGACAGATAAGAGTTAAATTACCTGATGATTATCATGTGAAACATTTAGCGGGAGAAGATGTTGTATTTTCAGTAACTTTAAAGAATATCAAGGAGAAACAATTGCCTGATATTGACGAAAAGTTTGTTCAAAATTTTGATAAATATGAGACTCTTGATGATTTGAAAAAAGATGTAAGAAAAACACTTGCGGAGGAAAATACAACTCGTTCTACTTCAGTTTTTAAGAATTTGATAATAGATAAACTTTTGGAAATTAATAAATTTGAAGTTCCTCAATCATTTGTAAATAAGCAGGTTTCTTTCATGCTTGCCGATATGCAGAAAAGAATGGCAATGCGTGGCATTAAACGCCAGGAAACATCCGAATTATACAATAAATTTTATGACCTATACAAAAATGAAGCTTTGAAGGTTGTCATGAGTATCCTTCTCCTGAAGAGTATAGCCGAGAAAGAATCTATTACGGTATCTGATGAAGAACTTGAAGAGAAGATTAAGGAAATCGCTATTCAACGATCACAGAGCTATGATTCCTTAAAGAAATCTTTAGTAGATGGTAATATGATTGATGATATAAAAAGTGAAATTTTAAACGCAAAGGTCTTTGGTTTTATAGAAAACAAATCGAATGTAATAATCATTAAAAAATAAGATATAAGGAGGGCGGCAAATGCCCTTAATTCCAATGGTAATTGAACAGGATGGGAGGGGTGAAAGAGCCTTTGATATATATTCAAGGCTACTAAAAGATAGAATAATCTTTCTCGGTACGGCAATTGATGATGATGTTGCAAATCTAATCATTGCCCAGATGTTGTATCTCGAATCAGAAGATCCAGACAAGGAGATATTTTTCTATCTGAACACACCAGGAGGTAATGTAAGCTCAGGAATGGCAATCTACGATACCATGCAGTATATTAAGCCTCCGGTATGTACGGTATGCATGGGTCAGGCTGCAAGCATGGGGGCACTGTTACTTGCTGCGGGCGAGAAGGGGAAAAGATCGGCTCTTCCACATTCAAGAATATTGATACATCAACCACTCGGCGGATTTTACGGTCAGGCAACGGACATAGATATACAGGCACGTGAGATTTTACGGATGAAAGAAGAATTAAATCTTATTCTCGCTGACCTGACAGGTAAACCTCTATCAAAGATCCAGATGGATACAGAGAGGGATTACTATATGACTTGTGAGCAGGCTAAAGAATATGGTATCATTGACGAGATAATTTTGAAAAGACAGTAGCGATATATATAAAAAGGGGTATTTCCAATGGTAAGAAGGAACAAGGACAACCAGAGCTCTCAAGGCATTTTGTTCTGTTCGTTTTGTGGAAAGAATCAGAACGAGGTAAGAAAATTAGTTGCCGGGCCAGCTGCATACATATGTGATGAATGCATAGAACTTTGTAGGTGCATCGTTGAAGAAGAATGTGAACCCTCTGTTAATGACGAATTTCAGAAGGGCATACCAGAGCCAAGGAACATAAAAAAATTTCTGGATCAATATGTAATTGGGCAGGAACGGTCTAAAAGGGTTCTTTCAGTGGCAGTTTATAATCACTACAGGCGGTTATTTTCGAATGTTGATATGAATGGAGTTGAAATACAAAAAAGTAATATTTTATTAATTGGACCTACAGGATCGGGGAAAACGCTTCTTGCAAAAACATTGGCTAAAATGCTTAACGTACCGTTTACCATTGCGGATGCGACGACTCTAACGGAAGCGGGATATGTTGGAGAAGATGTGGAAAACATAATACTTAGTCTCCTGCAAAATGCCGATTACGATGTAGAGAAGGCTTCCAAGGGGATTGTGTATATTGATGAAATTGACAAGATTGCAAAGAAATCTGGGAATCCTTCAATTACAAGGGATGTTTCAGGTGAAGGTGTTCAACAGGCCCTTCTGAAGATTATAGAAGGAACAATGGCAAATGTACCTCCGAAGGGAGGTAGAAAGCATCCGCAACAGGAATTTATTCAGGTGGACACAACAAACATATTATTCATTTGTGGTGGAGCATTTAATGATCTTGAAGACATTATTTCCAAGAGACTTAGCGCATCAACAATGGGGTTTGGTGCTGATATTAAAAGCAAACGATATAAAAAGATTGGGAATCTTCTTTCTGAGGTCCAACCTGAAGATCTGCTGAAATTTGGGATGATTCCGGAGTTCATTGGCAGGTTGCCGGTAATCGCTACATTAAATGAATTGAATCAGGATGAGTTGGTAAGAATTTTAATTGAACCTAAAGATGCAATTACAAAACAGTATAAAGTAATATTTGAGCTTGAGAACGTTAAACTGAAATTTACAGATGGTGCCCTCAGGGCGATAGCTAAATTATCCGTTGAAAGAAAATCTGGCGCTCGAGGACTTAGATCAATCTTAGAAAATACAATGCTTGATATAATGTATGAATTACCATCACGAAACGATGTAAGAGAGTGTGTAATAACCGAAGACGTTGTTATGAACAAAGAAAAACCAATATTGATTTTTGAAACAAAATCTGAAACTGCGTAAATGGGAAATATGGATTATGGGAAATAGAGATATGTTTGATTTTTTAAAAAATAAAGAGAATGATCATGCAGCAATATCAATTCCTCTTTTGCCGTTGAGGGATGTTGTTGTATTCCCGCATATGATTGTACCGCTTTTTGTTGGGAGGGAAAGATCTATTGCAGCACTTGAGTCAGCAATGAAAAGTGAAAAAGGTATATTTATGGTAGCTCAGAAGAGCGCCCAGAAGGATGAACCAACGGAAAACGACATATACAAAGTGGGAGCTATAGGAGTAATTATACAACTTTTAAGACTTCCCGATGGGACAGTTAAAGTACTAGTTGAGGGGAAGAAGAGGGGAATAATCAAAGAATATATACCAAATGAAGATTTTTTCATGGTCAATGTCGAGGAAATTCAGGATATAGATGACAAAAATCAGGTAAAGGCTGAAGCCTTGATAAGAAATATCAGAGATTCATTTGAGACATATGCGAAACTCAGTAAAAAAGTTCACATGGAAATGGTCAACACAATAGCATCTGTAGACAACTCTTCGAAATTGGCGGATGTTGTCGCATCTCATATAAGCCTCAAGCTTGAGGAAAAGCAAAAATTGTTGGAGATATTCAACATTAATGAGAGACTAGAAACGGTCTACGAGCTTATGCTCGGAGAAATTGAGATCATGGAGGTTGAAGAAAAAATAAAGCGAAGGGTCAAAAAACAAATGGAAAAGACCCAAAAAGACTATTACCTGAATGAGCAAATGCGCGCCATTCAGAAAGAGATGGGTGAGAAGGATGAATTCAGGAATGAAATAGCTGAATTGGAAAAGAGACTAAAACAAAAGAAATTATCCGAAGAAGCATATAAAAAAGTCAAGCATGAAATAAAGAAGTTACAAATGATGGCCCCCATGTCTGCTGAAGCGACAGTGGTAAGGAATTACATTGATTGGCTGCTGGATATGCCCTGGTCTGACAAGACCGATAACAAACATACTCTTAAGGAATCCGAGACGATTTTGGAAGAGGATCACTACGGCCTGAAACAAGTCAAGGAGAGGATACTCGAATACCTTGCTGTTCAGTCCCTTGTGAAAAAGAATAAAGGACCGATCCTTTGCTTTGTAGGACCGCCAGGGGTTGGAAAGACTTCAGTAGCAAAATCTGTAGCCCGAGCGACAAACAGAAAATTCGTGAGACTGTCTCTCGGCGGTGTAAGAGACGAGGCTGAAATTAGAGGACATAGAAGAACCTACATAGGTGCATTACCGGGTAAGATCATTCAACTCATGAAAAAGGCCGGGTCGAATAACCCTGTATTTTGCCTCGATGAAGTAGATAAACTGAGTTCTGATTTCCGTGGAGATCCTTCAGCCGCCCTACTTGAAGTACTGGATCCAGAGCAGAATAACGCCTTCAACGATAACTATTTAGAGGTTGATTATGACCTGTCTGATGTTATGTTTATAACTACGGCCAATATTCTTCAAACAATACCTGCAGCCCTGCAGGATAGAATGGAAGTGATTCGTCTTGCCGGATATACAGAGCCGGAAAAGCTGAGCATAGCAAAAAAATTCCTTGTTGCGAAAGAGACGGAAGCCAATGGTCTTTCAAAGGAAAATATATTTTTTACCGACGGAGCGCTATTGGCTATAATCAGACAATATACAAGGGAGGCCGGGGTAAGAAACCTTGAAAGAGAAATAGCGTCAATATGTCGAAAAGTTGCCAAAAAGATAGCAACTGATGGTACAAATAATCAGGTCAGGATAAATTCAAAGGCTGTAACTAAATATCTAGGTGCACCTAAATTCAGGCATGGAGAGACCGAAGGTAAAGACGAAATAGGTTTGTGTATCGGACTGGCTTGGACAGAAGTCGGAGGAGAACTTCTTACGATTGAATCTTCTCTTATGAAAGGTACTGGCAAAATGGTCATGACCGGTAAACTAGGTGATGTGATGCAGGAATCCGTCCAAGCAGCACTCACGTATGTCCGTGCAAGAGCTGATAAGTTCGGTTTGGATGAAAATTTTTACAAAGAAACTGACGTTCATGTTCATGTACCGGAGGGTGCCATACCAAAGGATGGACCCTCCGCGGGAATAGCCGTTGCTACCTCCATTGCTTCCGCTTTCATGAAAAGGCCGGTCCGCGGCGATCTTGCTATGACTGGTGAAATTACACTGAGAGGAAGGGTATTACCAATTGGTGGATTGAAAGAAAAGCTGCTTGCCGCGCACCGTGGCAATATTAAGACAGTAATTATCCCCAAGGATAACGAAAAAGATCTCGCGGATGTTCCGGCTAATATCCTAAAGGCCCTTGAGATTGTCCATGTAGAACACATGGATGAAGTCTTGAAGGTTGCTCTTTGTCTGTTTGATGATCTGAAAAATCATGAAGAATTTGAGGTAGCGACATCCCTTCGTGTTCCGACTATTCCAGTGACTGGAGCGATCCGCCCTCTGGAAAATAGCTCCGTTAAAGGGCAAAAGTCTTATTTATTGCTTGACAACAATAAATACAGTTGTTAAAAAAAAATAAAGGCGGGTAGCTCAGCTGGAAGAGCGCCACGCTTACACCGTGGAAGTCACAGGTTCGAGTCCTGTTCCGCCTATTAATGCTAAAAATGGGTGAAACTCTTAATAAATTCACATATTCCCCATCAGGAATAGAGAATAGAAATTTAACTGTTAGATTGTCGTTATTTTCAATATTTCGGGGTCGTAGTTAAGATGGTTATAA
>Ga0326726_10003555_pt1 | contig 14302 bp, 12 predicted proteins | sample MHFenrmetagenome_2_FD_207603 | JGI IMG/M metagenome (GOLD analysis project Ga0326726, IMG submission 207603) | Lab enriched peat soil microbial communities from Michigan Hollow, Ithaca, NY, United States - MHF15MN | ecosystem: Environmental > Terrestrial > Soil > Wetlands > Peat | place: USA... | reverse complement strand
TATGGAGCTATGAAATCGGCGCGAAGACGCAGTTCGCCGAACAGAAGGCCCTCCTGAATGCGAGCGCGTATGTCATCCGCTGGAGCGACATTCAGCAGAACGTCCCGTTGACGGAATGCGGCTTTCAGTTCACCGCCAACCTGGGCGAGGCCAGGAGCCGGGGCTTTGACCTACAGATGCAGGTGCGGGCTACGGACGCGCTGACGTTCGGCGGGACGCTGAGCTACACCGATGCCCAGTTCACCGAGACCGTGCAGTTACAGCCGACCGTGAAATCGATCGTGCAGGACGGCGATCATCTCGCCGGCTCGCCCTGGAAGCTCGCGCTCTTTGGCCAGGTCAATTTCCCCGTCAGGGAGCGCAACGCCTACGTGCGCGCCGACTATCAATACAACGCAAGTCAGTCCGACCTCGTGCCGAACGCGAATCCACTCAATGGCAGTTATGCGCTCTGGGCCGGCACCGTTCCCGCGCAGTCATTTTTTTCCCTCCGGGCCGGGTTGCGAGCCGGCCGCATGGATCTTTCGCTCTTCGCACAGAATCTCTCCGACACGAAGCCGAGGCTGACAGTCAACCAGGATGTCGGTTCGCCCACCGGCGGCACGCCGCTCCTCTACGTCATTACCTGGCCCCCGCGAAGCATCGGGCTGACTGCCACCTACCGTTACTGAGGCGCGCCGGCCGCGTTGGCGGCGGCGCCACCCTCATGCGTATTACGTACATCGGGGCGTCACTCCGCCTCCAGAATTCTGAGGAAGGGCTGCGGGATGACCACTATCAACGGCGGCACGCTCAAGCGTGCCATTGCGTCGCTCCTGTGCATCGGCGCGGCCCAGGCTGCGCTCTCCGCGGACCAGGCGGCGGCCGGCGGATCGGTGCTCGAAGAGGTCATCGTCACGGCGCAGAAGCACGAGCAGAGCGCGAATGATGTCGGCATCACGATGAGCGTCATCAGCGCGGAACGCCTGCGCGATCTTGGCATCGAGAGCGCCGATCAGCTTGCCCAGTCGACACCCGGACTCACGGTCAACTACGTCGCACCCACCGGCGTTCCTGTCTATTCGCTGCGGGGAGTCGGCTTTCAGGACTTCAGCACCGGCGGGTCGTCGACCGTCGGGCTCTATGTCGACGAGGTCAATATCCCCTACGCCGTGATGAGCCGCGGCGTGATGTTCGACATCGAACGCGTCGAAGTGCTGAAGGGACCGCAGGGCGATCTCTATGGCCGCAACACCACGGCCGGCCAGATCAATTTCATCAGTCGCAAGCCTACGAAGGATTTTCAGGCGGGAGTCGACCTGTCCTATGGGTCCTACGAGACCGTCGATCTCGAGGCCTTTGTCAGCGGGCCGTTGTCCGATCGCGTGCAGGGGCGAATCGCCGCGAGAACCATCCAGTCCGGCAAGGGCTGGCAGGAGAGCCTCACGACCAGCGATACGCTGGGCGAGCAGGACATCAGTGCCGTGCGCGGACTTCTCGACTTTCAGCTGAGCGACAGCGCAACGCTCGAGTTGAATGTCCACTACATCAAGGACCGCTCGGACAACCAGGCGCCCGCCGCATTCAATGGCGAGGAAATCGGGCAACCGACGGTCGCTTTCGCGCCGCATAACCCGCTGCAGGACTACACGAGCGACCTGGTGACGCTCACTTCTACGCCGCCCTGGTTCGCAGGACACGACGCGAGCGAGGCGGATTGGTCCAACAGTTACACGAGCGCGATCACCGGTACGACGTGGAATATCCGCCCGCAGCGCGACAATGAGACGAAGGGCGCGTCCGTGCGCCTCTCCTGGGATTTCGGCGGCGTGAACCTGGTGTCGTTGACCGGCTACGACACGTTCGACCGCGTTGAGGCCTTCGAAGGCGATGGCGGTAGCTTCGTCGACACCTCGAACATCAACACGACAAGCGTGGATGTGTTCTCCGAGGAGTTGCGCCTCTCGGGCAAGACAGACCGGCTCCTCTGGATCGCCGGCCTCTACTATTCGAATGACAATCTCGAAGAGAAGTATCACTTCCTCATGCCGGATTCCGTCTATGGCAACGCCTCGATTCCCTGGGGCGTCGCGCCGTTCAATCTCGCGCCGATTCTCGAGCTCGATACGAATTACAAGCAGAACTCGGATTCGAAGGCCGTGTTCGGCCACGTCGAATGGTCGATGACGGATCGGTGGAAGCTCACCGCCGGGCTGCGCTACACAGATGAATCGCGCGACTGGACGGGTTGCACTTTCTCGGCCTCGGACAACAGCCTCGGCAACTTCGAGAACACGCTCTTCGGCTCGACCTTGCAGGCGGGCGATTGCGGCACGATCGACGACGACCCCAATTCCCCGACGTACATCTTCAACGTGATCGGCACACCGGACGTCAACGACGCGTTCCACGTGTTCACCGATTCGATCAATACGAAGAAGTGGATGGGCAAGATCGGCGTCGACTACCGGCCGGGCGAGGACTCCCTGCTCTACGCAACGATTTCGCACGGCTTCAAGTCGGGCGGCTTCAACGGCGCCGCGTCGAACACGACGCAGCAGCTCGAGCCCTATGGACCGGAGCAGCTGACGGCCTACGAGATCGGCGCAAAGCTCACGCTGCTCGAACACAAGATGCAGCTCAACACGGCTGTCTTCTACTACGACTACCGCGACAAGCAGGAAGCGGACGCGGCTGTCACCTTCGTCGGCAATATTTCGGGCCTTACGAACGTGCCGAAGTCGCGTATCCAGGGCGCGGAGTTTGACTGGGAGTGGGCACCGGTCGCCGGCCTCAATGTCGGCGCCGCCGCGACCTATCTCGACACCGAGGTGCTCGAATGGCAGGCAACCGATCCGATAGCGAGCGTGTGGCCGGACGTGGTCACCTACGATGCGTCGGGAACGGAGCTGCCGCAGGCGCCCAAGTGGTCATACAACGGCTACGCGAGCTATCAGTGGCCGGTGAGCAGCGGCCTGTACCTGCAGCTGGGTGCGGACTTCAACCATACGGGCACGACGAGCGGCGGGGCGAACGCTTTCGCATTTGCGACCGCGGCCTACACGCTCGTGAACGCGCGCATCGAGCTCGGTGACGCGAATGGCAAGTGGAGCGCACAGCTCTGGGGCCGCAATCTCACGGACGAGTACTACTACCCGTCGGCGTTCGTCGCGAATGGGCCATTCGTGCGCATGGTGGGCCTGCCGCGCACCGTCGGCGTTTCCGTCGCGTACAAGTGGTGAGCGCACCCGTGAGTGTCGCTCACCGGAGGAAGCAGGTGTTCCGTGCGGCGTTCGCCGCCATTGCGGTCATCGCGTCGTCGACGCTGCAGTCGAGCGCCGCAGATGAGCCGACGCAGGCTCGTGACGCAGACCTGATCCTGACGCACGCACACATCCGGACCCCTGGCGGCTGGGCCGAAGCGCTCGCCGTCAGCCATGGAGTCATCGTCGCCCTTGGTGACGCGAATTCTATGGAGTCATGGCGGACAAGCCGTACACGCGTGCTCGATCTTGGTGGCGCCACGGTGCTTCCCGGTCTTCACGATGTGCATGTCCATCCGATCTACGCGGGCCTGAGCGAACGGCGATGCCGGATTGCACAAGGGTCGACGCTGAAAGAAACCCAGGCCAAGGTGCGCGCCTGCGTCGCGGGTGCCGCGCCCGATGCCTGGATCACCGGCGGACAATGGGATGCGTCCGCATTGAAGCGCATCCCAAACCGCGCCGCTCTCGATGCCGTGGCACCGGATAACCCGGTCTATCTCGAGGACACGAGTGGACACAGCGTATGGGTGAACTCCAAGGCGCTTGCGGTCGCGGGAATCACGCGTCAAACGCCGAATCCGCCAGGCGGCATCATCGAGCGGGACAAATCCGGCGAGCCAACCGGTGTGCTGCGGGAATCGGCCGTCGATATGGCCTTCAAGCACGTGCCTGCGCCGACACAGCAGGAAGTCAATAACGCGCTCGCGTGGTCGGCGAAAACGATGCTCTCCTTCGGCATCACGTCATTCACCGAAGCGGCGGTCGGATTTTCCGCCGGCCAGGAGAAGGAGCTTCGCGCCTATGACGCAGTGGCCGACGCCGGACTCCTGGAGCAACGCGCGCGACTCTGCCTCACCTGGTCGCCCGATGAGCACTTTGAGTCCGTGCTTGCGTCGCGCAACACGTTTGCGCGCGATCGCGTTTCACCGGATTGCGTGAAGATTTTTCTGGACGGCGTGCCGACAGACAGTCACACCGCCGCGATGCTCGAGCCGTACCAGGGCACGATTCCGGGGCGCACGGATGAGGCCGCGCGAATGGGCATGCTCATGGTCGAGCAGGCGAAGCTCAACGAGGCGGTGACGCGCTTCGACCGGATGGGACTCACGGTCAAGTTCCATGCAGCCGGCGACGCCGCAGTCAGGGCGGGGCTCACGGCCATCGGGGCCGCGCGCAAGGCGAACGGCTTCAGCGCCCAGATGCACAACGTCGGACATTGCACGTTCGTCTCCCGGGAAGACATCGGGCGGGCGCGGGCGATCGGCGCAACCTTCGAAGTCTCCCCGTACCTTTGGGGCCCGACACCGATCAACGACGACATTACGGCGGCGGTCGGGCCTGAAGTCATCAAGCGAGTGTGGCCAGTGCGCGAAATGATCGAGTCGGGTGCGCTCGTCGTGCCGGGTTCTGACTGGTCGGTGGTCCCTTCGGTGAGCCCCTGGATCGGCCTCGAGACGCTGGTCACCCGCGAGAAGCCGGGCGGCAGCGATCAATCCTTCGGGAAGAGTGAAGCGATCTCGTTCGACCAGGCCTTCGACCTCTTTACGGTCAACTCGGCGCGCCAGGAAGGTTCGGCGGATCGCATCGGCCACATTGAAACTGGAATGCTCGCCGATCTCATCGTCGTGGACCGCAACCCCTTCGACGTGCCCATCCGCGAGGTGCACGCGACAACCGTCCGCATGACCTTCATCAATGGTGAGCTTGTGTACGACGCATCCTCTGCCGCGGGTACCGCCGCTCGCCCGCCGAGCCGGAATGGTCAATGGCTCATGGTCGTGAAGACCGTCAACACCGATCCGAAGCGGGAGGCTGACTTCAACGAGTGGTACGACAAGATCGACGTACCCGACGTCCTCGAGGTGCCCGGCTACATGCGAGCACGCCGCGGCGTGAAGACCGCGGTGGACGGCGACGCCGACGACGGCAAGTACGTCGCGCTCTACAACATGGAAGGCGAGTCGATCGACAAGATCATGATCGACATGCTGATGGCGACCCTCAAGATGAGTCAGCGTGGCCGCTCGACGGATCTGCTGAAGGTCGTCGAGCGGGTCTACTATCGCGAATATTCGGCGCCTGTCGAGGTTTCCGCCGCCGCACGCGCCGGTTCGCAGGCCTTTCTCTACGTCGTGCGCGCGAGTCCGCCTGCCGGCGCAGCGTCCGAGGCGACATTCAACGAGTGGTACGACCACACTTACCTTCCCGCGATCGTCGCGACGGAGGGTGTCACGCGCGCCACGCGCTATGAGCTCTATCGCGTGCTGATGTTCGAGCCAAAGCAGGTACCGCGCTATCTGACAGTGATTGAAATTCGGGCGGAGTCCGCCAATGAAGCGCGTCGTCGGCTCGATAGCGCTGTCGCCCGGTTGCGCAGCCAGCCGGGCACGCCGGCCGGGTTGCTCTCGGGCGACGAGCATCTTTACCTCAAGATTGGCGACGTACCGCGGCCAGCCCAGAGCGGATCATGACCCGGACCGTTGTTGTGCTCGCCGCCCTCGCCGGCAGTCTTGTGCATTCGGCGGCAGCGGCGGATCTCAAGGTTGAAGTGTTCGCCGGCGGCTTTGCCACCGTAAATTCATTCATCTTCTCGAACGGCAAATCGCTGACCGTTCTCGATACCCAGCGCAAGACCTACGAAGCGAAGAAACTGGCGGACGCCATTCGCGCAAAGCATCTGCCGCTGACTCAGATCCTGATCAGTCACGGACATACCGATCACTTCACGGGCATGGCCTGGCTGCACCAGCAGTTCCCGGGCGCGCGAATCGTTGTCGCCAACGAGGCGATCCGGCAGGACATCAAGAACTACGCGATCTACATGGACACGGGCGGGCAGACGGGCGCCGAACCGGCGCTCGAACCTGCACTCAAGCCCAAGTCAGCGGAAAACCCGGGCGGCTTTGACTACGAGAATACGATCCACCTGCTCCGTGACAATACGCTGACCCTGGACGGGGGCGGCACGCTCGAACTCACGACGGACTACTTGCCGGCCGAGGCTCCGCACATGACCACGGTTTACAGCCGCGATCTCAATGCGCTGTTTCTGGCGGACTTCGGCTACAACAAAGTCCATCTGTGGCTTGGCGATGACATCAGCAAGGAACGCATCGCGACCTGGCGCGCGGAGCTCCTGCGCATCAAGTCACGCTACGCCGCGCTCAATCCCAGGGTCTATCCGGGACATGGTGAACCGACGGACATGTCGATCTTCGACGCCATGGTTCGATACATTGACGACTTCATTCGCATCACTGGTACGGCGAGATCCCGGGACGAAGCGCAGGCGGCCATGATCGCGCTCTACCCCGACTACGGGGAAGCCGACTTCTTCCTGAAGTACAGCGTCGAAAATCACGTCAAATAGGGGGCGCGTCAGAGCGACTGCAGGTCGTCCGTTTCCCCGCGCAACGACTTGAGAAATTGCTCGAGTTCCTGCTTGCGCGCCTCGACGCGCGCACGGCCGGCCGGCGACAGTACGCGCGACGGCACGTTGGCAAGATTGTCCTCGAGCATCTTCACGGCCTGTGGCCCGTCGGGGCTCCCGCCATTCGGATCGATGAGCGCGAGGATGCGCGCCGCGCCGACCGCGCCGAGCCAGTCGAGCGCATCGGCATCGTGCAGGTAAAGTGCTTCGGCGCCTTGCGGGTCGCGCTGATACATGTGCGTGCGGATGGCGCCGCGCACCGCATCGATCTTCGCCATCGGAAAGCCTGTGTCTTTCAGCGCCGAGTCCACGATTGAAGTCGCTTCATCGGCGTGATCGGTCTTCTCTTTGGCCCAAGGGGCGAAAGCCGCCATGTCATGCAGATACGCTGCGGCGAAGAGCACGTCGTCATCAAGACTGACATGATCGGCGGCCGCCAGCTCCTTGGCGAGCGAATAGTCACGTGCCGCGTGCGAGTAGCCCCACGCGGGGTGCTTGAAGTGCTCTGCCGCGAACTCGCGCACGGTATCGCGCCAGGCCGGCGCGGCCGGACCGGCAACGCCGGCGAGCAGCGCAGCCAGCAGCACGAGGCAAGGCACTTTCAGGGAACGCAAGGCATTGAGTGCTGGGGGAGCTTGATCCATCTGTATTCCTCCGCTGCAGCTTCGATGGCGGACTCCTAAGACTACTACGCGCGAGCACGAAGTGGCCGCCACGGTGGCGCCCAGGGTTGACTGGAAGCCGCGTATTTTGCGTCTGTGCGAGTACCCGCCTTATGATGCCGGGCGTAGCCCGGCGATCAACACAAGACCAATTAGAGGGGGGTCGACCCATGCGTCGTTCATCGTGGTTCGCGGTCATTCTGGGAATTGTCTACGGTTGCTTCGGCCTCGTGTTGCCGAGCGCCTTCGCGGACGAAACCTGTAACTCACCCTATATGAGCAACCTCATCAAGGGCCAGGAGGATTTCATCCACGTGTGGACGCTCGGCGTCGAGGGTCTCGGCGACGGCTCCGACAAGCTCGTCACAATCGACGCGAATCCGAAATCCAAGACCTACGGCAAGGTAATCCACAGCCTGTCCGTCGGCGGGCGCGGCGAAGCACATCACATGGGCTTCACCGACGACCGGAAATTCCTCTGGGCGGGTGGACTCGACGACAGCAAGATCTATGTGTTTGACGTCGGCACCAATCCGGCGAAACCGAAACTCGTTCGCACGATCGCGGACCTGACCGCGACGACGCAGTACGTCGGTCCGCACACCTTCTACGCCCTGCCCGGTCGCATGTTGATCGGCAACCTGTCGAACACGAAAGACGCCGGTGGCGTCACCGGCATGGCGCTCTATAACAACAAGGGAAAGCTGATCACCAAGTACGACCTGCCCACGACAAAGATCGGTGGCGTACAAGGCGACGGCTACGGTTATGACGTCGCGGTCAATCCCGCCAAGAATGTCATCCTCACGTCGAGCTTCACCGGGCAGAAGAACTACATGCGCGAGCTCGGCGAGCTCATCAACGATGCCGAGGCGATGAAGCACTTCGGCAACACGATGGTCGTGTGGAATCTCAAGTCGATGGAGCCGTCGCAGGTGCTGAGCGTTCCGGGTGCGCCGCTCGAGATTCGCTGGTCGCTTGCGCCGGGCGACAACTGGGCGGTCACCGCGGCCGCCTTGACGTCGAAGCTGTGGCTCATCAGGCAGGGCGCGGGCGGTGCCTGGGTCGCCAAGGAAGTGGGCACGATCGGCGATCCATCCAAGATTCCGCTGCCCGTCGACATCTCGATCACCGCCGACGGCAAGGGCCTCTGGGTCAACACCTTCATGGACGGCACCACACACTACTTCGACCTCACCGATCCGGAGCACCCGAAGGATGTCTACCAGAAACACACCGGTGCCCAGGTCAACATGGTTTCACAGAGCTGGGACGGCAAGCGCGTCTACATCACTTCGAGCCTGCTCGCGCACTGGGACAAGAAGGGCGCCGACAACGAGCAGTTCCTGCGCGCCTGGAATTGGGACGGTCACGAGCTGGCGCCTGCCTTCGAAGTGGACTTCGCGAAGGAAAAGCTTGGCCGGCCGCATCACATGAAGTTCACCGCGAAGCCGGGCCAGACCAAGACGCTCGCGGCCCTCGCCGGGGGGTGAGCGGAATGATTCGCCGCTTTCTGCTCCTGGCGGCGTGTCTTTCGATCCCAGCGATCGTACAGGGCGCTGCGGACCAGCGCCCTGCCGGTCCGCCGCGCATGGACTTCACGCCATTGCCGGCGGGGACGTATCGCCTGCAATCGATTCAGTCCGTTGCGGATGCGACCTTGCTCGATGAGCGCGACCGGCCCACAAGGCTGAGTACACTCACCCAGGGCAAGATCACGCTGCTCACGTTCTTCTACACGTACTGCGTCGATCCCCTCGGCTGCCCGTTCGCGCATGAGACATTGACAAGGCTCCGCGATCGCGTCCTCGAGGATCAAGGACTCGCGCAGAATGTCCGCTTCGTCGGCATCAGCTGCGATCCGACGAACGACACGCCGGCGGTCCTTGCGCGCTATGCCGAGAATTTCACCCGCGGCTCGTCATTCGAGTGGCGCTTTCTCACTGCGCAAGCGGTGCCAGGGCTGCTACTGGTGCTCGAGGACTTCGGTCAGGACGTGAGTGTGGAAGTGGACGAGAAGGGACGGCCGACGCGTACGCTGCACCACATGCTCAAGGTCTTTCTCATCGACGCACGCGGCACGGTGCGGGAAATCTATACGCTCGCTTTCATCCAACCAGACGTAATGTTCAACGACATCCGGACGCTTTATCTGGAGTCGCACGCCGGCAGCAAGGATCTGCATTGACCCGCACCGATCGAGCTGGTCACCAGGGTCAGGTCAATCTCACTTCACCGAACTGAGTGATGATCGGATGCAAAGCCTGCATAGGGTCCGCGCCGCGTCGCACGATAGCTGTTGCGAGCCTGGCCGCACGCGCGGCATCGAGTTCTTCAAGCGTATCGCTGAGAAACAATACGCCAGCGGGGTCGCGGCCCATGTGATCTGCGATGCGCCGGTAGCTCTCCGGCGAGCGCTTGGGTCCCGTGCTGGTGTCGTAGTAGCCCCGAAGATAACCATCCAGTGGTCCCACATCAGTGTGCGCGAACAGCAGACGCTGGGCTTCGACGCTGCCGGATGAGTAGATCCGGATGTCGGCGCCCTGCGCGGCCCACGCCGCAAGCGCGACCGGTACATCGGGATAGACATGGCCACGCAGTTCGCCGCAGGCATAGCCTGCGCGCCAGATCAGTCCCTGGAGCTGCTTGAGGCCTGTCGACTTGTCGTCAACATCCATGCGGCGCAAGACTTCTGGTTCCAGCGCCCGCAGATCGCCGGAAGAACCGGCCTCGCGCAGAAATTCCGTGAGCGAGCCCGCACCGGCCTCACGGGCGATGATCTCGCTGGCAGCCAGGACTTCGGGGTCGGCGGTGCGATCCGCGAGGAATGCCCGGAGGCTGCGCCTGACATACGGGAACAGCGTGTCGTAGACGAACGCGATCGACGTCGTGGTGCCCTCGATGTCGAGGAGCACACCGCGGCCAGCATGTTCAATCACGCGCTTGGGGCGGACGTCCGAACTGGTCTCCCGTCACGGTCCCGCACTCCCGCCAAGCGGCGCGATGTAACGCGGCCCCCAGCAGAGCGGAGTGTAGGCTGCATGTACGCCATCATCGAAGTACTGAGGTGTCCATCCGCTCGGATCCACGAATAGCCGTATGGCGCGGATGCGGCGGTCGGCGCACAGATCGAACCAGTGGCGGGTGCCGGCCGGCACACGCAATAGGTCTCCCGCCTCAACCTGAATAGCAAACACTGGCGCCTGCGATGGCCGAATGTGAAAGATCCCTGCTCCGTCCAGGATGAACCGGACTTCGTCTTCAGAGTGCGAGTGCTCCTTGTTGAAGCGCGCGAGCATGGCGTCGAGTCCTGGCGTGTTCGGCCCGATGTCGATGACGTCGGCCGTCACATAGCCGCCGGTGCGCTTCAGTCGCTCGACTTCAGGCGCGTACGCTTGCAGCACCGCGGCAGAGTCCGCCCCCTGCGCGATCCGACCCGCCACGGCCCATCGCTCGTAGCTCAGTCCGGACTGAGCGAGAAATGCGGCGACCGCATTCGGATCATCGACTCGGCGCCGTTCCGCCGGGATTGATATCAAGGCCATCGTTCCAGCACCTCAGTTGTCTGGCGACTGCGTGCGTGCGCCAGTGCTCCGTACTTCATTTTGCACGCCGCGCACCATGAGCGACGCAGTGTAGCGCGCGCGCCTGATGAGGACCTCGAACAGGAACTCGAGGATCTCGACGTGCCGACGTGCCTCGTCGAGATCGCGACCCCAGGTATAGAGGCCGTGACCACGAACGAGAAAGGCATGCCCCAGGCCGCTCTCGTCGAATCGTTTCGCTACCGTCTCGGCCAGCGCGGGCATGTCCTGACTGTTGTCGAGGATCGGAATGGCGACCCGCCTGTCGTGAGTCGTCACTCCGGACAGCCCCTTGAGCATCTCGTAGCCGGAGATTTCGATGGCGCCGCTAGCGAAGTGGACGTCGGAGAGCACCGTGGCCGAGACGGAATGGGTGTGCAGGATGGCGCCAATGTCCGGCTTGAGCGCCAGCGCCGCATGCAGCGGCGTTTCTGCGGACGGGCGTGGCGAAGCCTCATCGATCCGTTGGCTGCTCGCATCGACGATTGTGAAGTCGGCCGCGACTAATCGCCCTTTGTCACGGCCACTTGCCGTGATGAGGAGATGCAACGGCGCACGACCCAGCACGACACTGAAATTGCTGCTTGTGCCGACCGACCAGCCGCGATTGTAGAAAAGGCGGCCGATGTCGCAGAGCGCCTCGATCTGTGCACCGCACTGCTCGATCCCGACAACTGCAGTCTTAATCATGGGTAAAGTATGGAACAGTTTGGATGACTAGTCAGGTAGTCCCACTTTCGGCGCTCAAGGTCGCCGAGGTGCCGCAGGACCGGCCGCCGCGCGTCTACGGCGACTTTAGGCGGCTCGAGCCCAAGTCTTGGACCACGGGTCGCGCCACGGATGACAGGGAGGCGTTCGCGAAGGCGGAGGCGAAAAGCAGGATTCGGGCGATCACCGGAACGACCTACATGGGCGCAGTGAAGTACAAGGACCCGCGCGGGGAGCCGTAGACAATCGACCTCGATGGGGACGGTGTCCCACGGCTGCTGCACAGCGGGCCGTATGATCGAGGATGGGATCTGGCCGCCGCGCGAACGGACGGCTGGCCCACTTACCTTGCAAAGATCTTCGAGTATCGGCAGCAAGTTGAGCCGCAACGCTGCATCAGACGCAGCGAAGTCAGCCAGCGCCTGCACCGCGAATGTCCTGACGATCCGGCCCTCGTCCGTCAGATCCTCGAACATCATGGCGAGCGCAGCACGCCTCGCCTTCGGCGTGAGCGCCAGCCGCGGGAGCATCTGCGCCATGTGCCAGCGCAACTCCTTCTCGGTCACGCGCGCGGCCAGGGCCAGAATTGAGCGTTTGTGTGGTTGCAACCATCCCAGTCGAATCTTGGAGACTTTCTCGGCAGCGTCCGCGCAGCGCATGCGAATCAGAGGACCAGCGTGGGACAGCCCGCCAACAGTGTCCGCGAAGCGCTCAGGGCTGGCGAACACGCGCAGAACCACCTGGTTGGCTTTGCTAATCGACCGGCGGTCGCCACCGGCAAGCTGCCGCGCGAGGTCGCTCATGGCCGATCCGTTTAGGTTCCTCGTCGGCGCGTTTGCGCCGCGACGAAACAGTATCGCCTCATGACATAACACCGCCACCGCGCGCTGCAGCGTTGACAGTGCAGTCGCTTCGCGCCACGCTCCCCCCGGTTGAAAAAGGCACACCTCTTGAAAGAGAGGGTCGCAAAGCCACCGGTCTAACGGGTTTCCTATGACAGCGGGGTTGCCAGCATGGATCACATCAAGGCCGAGAATCGTCCGCCTTCCCTAGGCGTACACGGCCACTGACCGGCACTTCACTCTGGTTCGCATCCGTCGCGTGAGCGTGACGGCGGCGCGTCCGTTCGTCGTCGCACCTCACTCGGCAATCGAGGGCCTTCACATGTCGACCGCAGCTCTTCTTGCAATTACACCGTGGCCCGCCGTCTCGGCGTTGCTGTGGTTCCTGGTTCTGGCCACGGTCATGTACCTGGCACGACGCACGGCACACCGGGCAATCCACATTGCCACCGGCGCCGTTGCGCACGGCTTGCGCCTCGCAGCGCATTCCATTGCGCACGCGGAACTGCGCGTCGCCGCACGCAACCGCGAGGTGCTGCTCGCGGCCGGACGCGAGGCCAAGGAGCGTATCGTCGAGCGCGAGTTCGAGCGGGTGAGCGAAACGACGCGCAAGGACCTGACGAACTATCCGACCCTGCACCGCGCGCTCAGCGAGTCGATCCTGCGCATCGAGGAGGACCATCAGAAGGCCGTCGAGGTGCCGCCAGAGGCTCCCGGCTGGGTGCGCGCGGTGGAAGCGGTCGCAAAGATCGATGCGCGCAATGGCGCGGCCGACGTGCTCGCCGATATCCACAAGTCGATGGTCAAGGCCCACAACGAAGCGATGCAGGCGTACCGCAAGGCGAGCGCCGAGCGCCACGGGTTGCTGCGGCAGATGATGCCCGAATGGCGCAGCATCCAGGACACGCTCGGCCGCGTGAACAAGTGCGTCGAGAGTCTGCTGGCCCGCTCGGTGACCATCGATCGGCACATGCAGGAATACGAGGACATCGTGCGCGGTCAGGATCGCGCCGTCTCGATCCTGCAGTCTTCGTCCGTGGTGCAGTTCTTCGTCTCCGCGCTCGTGCTCTGTGTGGCGATCGGTGGAGCCGCGATCAACTTCTCGCTGATCGCGCGCCCGATGGCCGAGATGGTTGGCGGGACGAACTTCATCGGCGGCTTCCGCATTGCGGACATCGCGGCGCTTGTGATCATCATGGTCGAGATCTCGATGGGATTGTTTCTGATGGAATCGCTCAGGATCACGCGGCTGTTTCCGGTGATCGGCGCACTGCCCGACAAGATGCGCGTGCGGATGGTCTGGATCACCTTCTCGATCCTGCTGCTGCTTGCGAGTATCGAGGCGGGCCTCGCCTATATGCGCGAGGTGCTGCTGCAGGATGAGCTCGCCACCGGCGCGTTGCTGCGAGACGAGACCGGCGGACAGCTGCAAAATGAGTATCTGTGGATCACCACTGCGGCGCAGATGGGCATGGGATTCATCCTGCCATTCGCGCTCGTGTTCGTCGCAATTCCGCTCGAGACCTTCGTCCATTCGCTGCGTACCGTTCTCGGACTCGCCGGCATCGCGATCCTGCGCACGGTGGCGCTGCTCCTGCGCGTGCTCAGCAATGGGTTCCGGCACCTGGGCACGCTGGCGGAGCGTTTGTATGATCTGCCAATCTTCTTGCCGCTGTGGCTCGAATCCAGGCTCTCTGCCAATGGAGGTCAGCCGGTCGCCAGTGCTGACCTGCGGGAGTCGCCCCTATGAATCACCGCATCCTCCTGGCGGCTGCACTCGTGCTGGCTGGCTGCGGCCCTGCGACGCCCACCAACACGGGCGTGTATCTGC
>Ga0326726_10003554_pt1 | contig 14302 bp, 10 predicted proteins | sample MHFenrmetagenome_2_FD_207603 | JGI IMG/M metagenome (GOLD analysis project Ga0326726, IMG submission 207603) | Lab enriched peat soil microbial communities from Michigan Hollow, Ithaca, NY, United States - MHF15MN | ecosystem: Environmental > Terrestrial > Soil > Wetlands > Peat | place: USA... | reverse complement strand
ACGCCCGCGGCACGCGCCGCGCTCGCCAAGTTCGATCGGACGCGCGACAACCCGATCGCGAACTGCGTCCCGAAGGGCATGCCGACGATCATGGAGGCGCCGTATCCGATCGAGTTCGCGCACGCGGCGAGCGGCAATGTGCTGCTGAAGATCGAGGAGTACGACCTCGAGCGGACGATCGACATGCACGCGACGGCGCCGCCGGCAAACGCGGCCGCGACGCCGCTCGGTTACTCGGTCGGCCGATGGGACGGAAAGACACTCGTCGTGACGACGAGCCGGATCAGCTGGCCGTGGTTCAGCCAGCTAGGCATCCCGCAGAGCTCGGGTGTCGTGATCGGGGAGCGCTTCACGCCGACGGGCGACGGCAGTCGCCTCGACTACGAGATGACGGTCACGGACCCGGTGAACTTCACGCGCCCGGTCGTGCTCGCGACGCACTGGTTCTGGCTCCCGAACGTGCACCTGATCCCATACAACTGCGCGACGCACTGAGCGCCGCCGCGCTCGGGTCGGCAACGCCGCGAACGCGAGACGTCGGCGCTCAGTTACTCGTCGGTCAGTGCGTCGTAGCGGGCTTGTCGGGCGGCGCGGCGGGTTTGTCGGGCGGACCAGGGACGCTGCCGACGAGCTCGATGTTCAGGCCGTTCGGATCCTTCACGAACACGTTGCGGATCGTCGGGCTCCACTCGACGAGCTTGCCGTCCTTCGAGATCACGCGCACGCCGGCCTTCTTGAGCCTCGGCAGCAGCTTGTCGATCGCCGCGATGCGAATCGCCATGCCCGACGCGCCGGGGTCGGGCACTCGCCGATCGAACGGCCTGCCCGACGCGCCGTGGAACTCGATCAGCTGAATCCGCGCTTGGCTTCCGGGCACCATGCCTTCGGCCGTGCGGTAGCTCACGTCGGGCTTGAGCCCGAGCAGATCGACCGTCGGCCCGTCGCTCGCGAACGCGGGGTCGCCGTCGAGCTCGAACCCGAGCAGGTCGTGCCAAAACTCGAGCGACTGGTCGAGGTCCGCGACCGTCAAGCCCATCATCGAGCCGAGTACATTGCCCGGCGCCGCATCGGGCGGCGGCGGCGTCTCGATCGCCTCGACGAGATAGCCGTCCGGGTCGCGGAACAGGATCGCTTCGACGGCGCCGAGCGAGCGCATCGAGACGCGCACGGGTGCGCCGGAACGCGTGACGACCGGTGCGCCGAGCTTCGCGATCGCGGCGACGACCGGATCGAGGTCGCGCACGAAGATCTTCATGTGCGGCGCGCCGGGATCCACGACCTCGGGTTGCGCCGCGTGGCGTTCGACGTCCGAGAATTGCGTGAGCTCGAAGTTGAATCCGCGTCCCGGAATTTGCAGCATCGCCACGCGCAGCGTCACACCAGGCGAGTTCGTGAGCAGCGGAACCCCGGGGTTCTCGAACGGCCGTACCTCGCCTGCGATGCCGAACACCTCGGTGTAGAACGCGAGCGTCGTCGCGACGTCGCGCGTCGCATGGATTGCATGCATGAAGCCGACCGTCGCCGAGCTCTGCGGAGCGGGCGCCGGCGCCTGCGCGACGCTCGTCGAAGCGATGGCCAAACTCAACAGCGTGATCGACGGGAACAGGCGGATGTTCATCGCACTCGTACCGTGAAGAATGAGCGCGCCGAAGAATACGCCGCGTCACCGCTATAATCGAGCGGCCGCGCGCGTCGCGCGCCTTACGACGAGCGTCCCAGACATGATCTGGCAAGCCCCGCAGGAAGCGGTCGCCGCGCTCGTGCTCGCGCACGGCGCGGGCGCGGGGATGCGCCACCGGCAGATGCAGGCTCTCGCGGACGGTTTCGCGCGGCACGGCATCGCGACGCTGCGCTTCGATTTTCCGTTCATCGTCGCCGGCAAGAGCCGCGTCGACTCGCCCGAGGTCGCGACGGCCACGATCGCCGAGGTCTTCGCGGCGGCGGCCGCGCGCACCGGTTTGCCGCTCTGGCTAGGTGGGCACTCGTTCGGCGGCCGGATGGCGTCGCACGCGGTGGCCGCGAGCCTCGTGGCGCCCGCAGGGCTGATCTTCTGCTCGTTCCCGTTGCACATGCCGGGCAAGCCCGCGACGACGCGCGCGGCGCATCTCGCCTCGATCGACCGGCCGATGCTGTTCCTCTCGGGCACGCGCGACCCGCTCGCCGAGCGCGCGCTGCTCGAGGGCGTCGTCGCGGCGCTGCCGAGCGCGAAGTTGCATTGGCTCGACACGGCTGATCACGGCTACAAAGTCTTGAAACGCTCGCGCGCGAGCGCCGAGGACGTGTTCGACGAGATCGGGCGCGTCGCGCGCGAGTTCATCGACGCGCACGCGGGCGGGCCTGCTCGCTGAGCACGGCGCGCGCGGGTGCGCGCGACGCTCGGCCTGGCAACGAGTCGTCAGAGCATCTCGAGCGACGTGCCGCGTCGCGGCGCCGGGAACGCGGCGTCGAGCTCGCGCAGATCCGCTGCGTCGAGCTCGACCGCGAGCGCGCCCGCGTTCTCGCGCACGTGCTCGATGCGCGCGGCCTTCGGAATCACCGCCACACCCGGATTTCGCAACGTCCACGCGAGAGCGACCTGGGCGGGCGTCGCCGCGCGACGCGTGGCGACCGCCTTCAACGCGCGCTCGCCGAGCAAGCGGCGCACCGCGCTCGAGCTGCTGCCGAGCGGCGAGTACGCCATGACGGTGATCGCACGCTTGCGGCACCACGGTGCGACCTCCCACTCGATCCCGCGGTGCTCGAGCCCATAGAGCACCTGATTCGCCGCGACCATGTCGCCGCCCGGCAGCGCGACGCACTCCTCGAGATCGTCGCGGTCGAAGTTGCTCACGCCCCAGGCGCGGATCGAGCCCTTTTTCGCGAGCGATTCGAAAGCGTCGACGGTCTCCGCTAACCGCTCGGACTGGCGCCAGTGCAGCAGATAGAGATCGAGGTAGTCGGTGCCGAGACGCTTCAAGCTGCGCTCGCAGGCCGTAATCGTGCCGCCGCGCGTCGCGTTCATCGGCAGAACCTTGCTCACGAGGTACGCCTCGTCGCGGCGGCCGGCGATCGCCTCGCCGATCAGCGCCTCGGAGCCGCCGTCGCCGTACATCTCCGCCGTATCGATCAACGCGAGCCCGAGGTCTAACCCTAAGCGCAGCGCCGCGATCTCGTCGTCGCGGCGCGCGCGCTGCTCGCCGATTCGCCACGTCCCTTGGCCGAGCCGCGCGACCGCGCGGCCGTTCGGCAGCTTGAAGGCGTCCATCGCGCGTTCCCGTCCTCGCGCGCGAGCCCGCGCGCAGTTCTCGCCCCGGCTGCGCCATGCCACAATCCGCGGACGCCACTCAGGGCGGCGAAGCGGCCGCGACGGCGCGGGGGGCACGAATGACCAAACCCAAGCTCGCAGTTTACGCGCTCGCGGCGCTCACGCTCGCCGCCTGCGGCGGCTCGCCGAATGCGCCGACCGCCAAGGACGCCGCGGCTCTCGCCGCGCTCCAAAGCCGCATCGCCGCGCTCGAGCACCGCAAGACGCTCGTCGCCGACTCGATCGAGGTCGAACGGCTCCAGGCCGCGTTCGGCTACTACTTCGACAAAGCGCTTTGGGATGACATCGCGAACCTGTTCGTCGACGACGGCACGATCGAGCTCGCGCTCGACGGCGTCTATGTCGGCAAGGCGCGCGTGCGCGAGTACCTCAAGGCGCTCGGCGGCGGACGCGAAGGTCCGCGCGAGGGACACCTCGACGAGCATCTGCAAGTGATGCCGGTCGTCACGCTCGCGGCCGACGGCCTGACCGCGAAGGCGCGCTGGCGCGGAATCGTGCTCCAAGGCGACTACGGCGGCGACGCCCATTGGGGCGAAGGCCCTTACGAGAACGAGTACGTAAAGCAAAACGGCGTCTGGAAGATCAAGACGCTGCATTGGTATCAATCGCTGTTCGTGCCGTACGCGGGCGGCTGGCAGACGAATCCCGATCCGACGATGGGCAAGCTCGCATCGGGCATCACGCCCGATCGGCCGCCGAGCGTCGATTACAAGACCTGGCCCGAGACGTACCTCCCGCCGTTCAGCTTCCCGAATCCGGTCGCGAAGTACGTGCCACCGGCGGGCGAGTCGGGAGGTGCGCAATGAGCAGCGCCTCCGCGATTCTGTCGCGCGGTGCGCTGGCAATCAGCGCGTTCGTCGCAATCGCACTTCTCGGCGGCTCGAGCCCGAGAGCCGAGTCGCAGGAGACCACGAGGATAGAAGATCTCGGCAAGCGCGCCGCGGAGCTCGAATTCGACATCGCGCTTCTCGAGGCCGAGAAGGCCATCGAGAAGCTCCAGCGCGTCTATGGGTTCTACACGGACAAGCAGCTCTGGACACAAGCCGCCGATCTGTTCGCCGAGAACGGCACGATCGAGATCGGTGGCCGCGGCGTCTATGTCGGCAAGGAGCACGTGCTCGCGTTCTTGAAGCTCAACGGGCCGGAGTTTCCTCAGGCAGGCCGGCTGTTCGATCAAATGCAGCTGCAGCCGATCGTGCACGTCTCCCCCGACGGACGCACCGCGAAAGCTCGCTGGCACATGTTCGCGCAGGAGGCCGTGCACGACGAGTACGCGCGCTGGGGTCTCGGCGTGTTCGAGAACGAGTATGTGAAGGAGCGCGGCGGCTGGAAGATTCAGTCGCTCCATCTATACACGACGATGTACACGCCGTACGAGGACGGTTGGGCGAAGACCGCGCTGCCGAACGAGGGCCCGTCGAGCGTATTGCCGCCCGATCGGCCGCCGAGCGTCGACTACAAGGCGTTCCCCGCCGCAGATGTCGTGCCGTTCCACTATGAGAATCCGGTGACGGGCAAGCCTGTCTACCCCAAGCGGGCTCCGATTGAGCCGGATCACTCGGGTGCTCGTCCGCCCGGCGTCGTCGCCGGGTTCGCGAAGGTGATCAACGACCAGCTCGACATCGCGGAGAAACGCCTAAGCCTGCTCGAGGACCTCACGCAGCTCGAGCGCATGAACTCGATCTACGGCTACTACCTCGCGCACCTGCAATGGGACGATCTCGCGGGCATCTTCTCGCCGACCGGCACGATCGAGATCGCGATGCGCGGCGTCTACGCGGGCTCGGCGAGCGTGCGCCGTAACCTCGATCTCTACGGCAAGGCGACCGACAGCCAGTTCGGCCTACAGCACAACCACATGCAGTTCCAGCCCGTGATCGACGTCGCACCGGACGGGCAGAGCGCGAAGATGCGCTCGCGTGCGCTCAGCATCATGGGTCAGTGGCAGCGCTACAGCCAATGGATGGGCGGCGTCTACGAGAACGACTACGTCAAAGAAAACGGCGTGTGGAAGATCAAGCACGACCAAGTGTTCAACACGTATTTCGTGCCGTACACGGTCGGCTGGAAAACGGTGCAGCCGCGCCCGCCGCCAGGGATCACGGAGTCGAATCCGCCGGACGCGCCGCCGTCGCATCCGTTCGAGATGTACCCGAAGCCGTTCCTGCCGCCGTTCCACTACGCGAACCCCGTTACGGGCGCGACGGTCGCCTGGGCGCCGCCACCGTAAGGGCCGCGGGAGTATAGTGCGCGATGTTTAGCGAGCGCTCGGGCCGCGCCCACCGCTCGATTTGACCGTCACACTTTCGAGTTCACCTACGGTTGGAGACCTGCCATGACCGACAACAAACTTGATATCGATCGTCGCTCGTTCGTCGCCGGAGCGATCGGCGCGGCGGCCGGCGTAGGCGCGCTGCTCGCGAGCGGCGCGCAGGCTCAACCGCCGCAGGGCCGCGAGCTCGGCACGACCGCCGGCGCGAACATTCCGCCCGAGATGCGCCGGCCTCAATCGCTCTACAAGCTCGAGGCCGACGTCCGCGACTGCCAGGTCACGGGCAAGATCCCGTCGGATCTAAACGGCGCGTTCTATCGCGTCGGCCCGGACCCGCAGTACCCGCTGCATCCGAAGACGATCCCGTTCGACGGCGAAGGCCACGTGAGCATGTTCCGGATCAAGAACGGCCGCGTGGACTACAAGAGCCGGATGGTGAAGAACGAGCGCTGGCTCGCGAACGACAAGGCGGGGCGGCAGCTATTCCCCGTCTACCGGAACCCGTCGCAGGACGACCCGAGCGTGAAGGGTTTGAGCCGCAGCACGGCGAACACGCACATCATGAACCATAAGGAATACCTGCTGTCCCTCAAGGAGGACAGCCCGCCGAGCGCGATGGACTTGCTGACGCTCGAGACGATCGTCCCGAGCTACACGTTCGACGGCCAGCTGCCGAGCAAGACGTTCACAGCGCACCCGAAGCTCGATTCGATGACCGGCAACCTGGTCGCGTTCGGCTACGAGGCCGAGGGCTTCGGCAGCAAGACCGTGTCGATGTTCGAGATCACACCGCAAGGCAAGATCATCTGGAACGCGAAGATCCAGGTGCCGTATGTCGGCATGCTCCACGACTTCGCGGTCACCGAGAAGCACATCGTCTTCTACGTGATCCCGCTCGCGATCGACGAGAAGCAGATGCAGGAGGGCGGCATCCACTGGTCGTGGTATCCGGGCCAGCCCACGTATTTCGGCTTCGTGCGCCGCGGCGGCGACGGCAAGGACGTGCAGTGGCTCCAGGGCCCGACGCGCAGCGCGACGCACGTGATGGGCACGTTCGACGACGGCAAGAAGCTCTACGTCGACGTCGAGATGTCGATGGGACTGCCGTTCCCGTTCATGCCGATTCGCGACGGCTCCCGTTGGGACCCGGTCACGGGCTCGAGCCACATCACGCGCTTGTCGGTGGATCTCTCGAAGAAGAAGCCGTCGGCGTACGGCATCGAGCAGCTGTATCCGCACGTCGGCGCGCTGCCGCGTCAGGACGACCGGTACAACACGGTGCCGTACCGCTACGGCTTCCTGCCGTGCCCGGACCCGAACGCGAAGCCCGGCACGGGCGGCGCGTGCTACGCGCGCTTCGACCATCAGAACCGCACGTCGACGTTGTTCAACGCGGGCGTCGATTCGTCGCTCGCCGAGTGCTGCTTCGCGCCGAAGAACGCGAACGCGCCGGAAGGCACGGGTTATCTGATGGGCGTCGCGACGCGCAACGCCGAGGGTGGCCGCGCGGATCTCGTGATTCTCGACGCGGAGCATCTCGCCGACGGCCCGGTCGCGACCGTGCACCTGCCGATGCGCGCGGTCGGCCAGATCCACGGCTGGTGGGTTCCGGAGGCGCAGCTGCCGAAGCGCGCGTAACGCGACGAGCACGCGAGACCTGTTCGCGCCCGCGCACGGCTCGGACGAAGACCGTCTCGAGCTCTGCGAGGGCGCGGCCGTGCTGCGCGGCTTCGCGTTGCCGTTCGAGCACTCGCTCGCGGCCGGCGTGCGCGATGTCGCCGCCGCGGCGCCGTTCCGGCACATGACAACGCCGGGCGGCTATTCGATGTCCGTAGCGATGACGAACTGCGGCGCGCTCGGCTGGGTGTCGAATCCGAGCGGTTACAGTTACTCGCCGACGGATCCCGAAACCGGCGCGCCGTGGCCCGCGATGCCCGCTGCGTTCGCCGAGCTCGCGCGTGCCGCGGCCGCGGCGCTCGGGTTCGCGAAGTTCGTGCCCGATGCGTGCCTCGTGAACCGCTACGAGCCGGACGCGAGGCTCACGCTGCATCAAGACAAAGACGAGCGCGACTTTCGTGAGCCGATCGTGTCCGTGTCGCTCGGCGTGCCGGCCGTCTTCCTGTTCGGCGGCTTGAAGCGCAAGGACCGGGCGCAGCGCGTGCCGCTCGCGCACGGCGACGTGGTCGTGTGGGGCGGGGTCGCACGGCTCCGCTATCACGGCGTCGCGAAGCTCGGGGAGTCGTCGCACCCGTTCGCCGGCCGCGCGCGGATCAATCTCACGTTGAGGCGCGCGCGATGAATGGCGGCGGGCTCGATCGCGCGCTCGGATGGGTGCGATGAGCGACGCGCGCGCGAATCTGCGCGAGCTCGCGGCGGCGGCGCGCGCGCTGCATCACCGGCTGCTCGTCGCGACGCAGAAGAGCTTCGAGAAGCTGCACGGGCGCGTCGAGAGCGCCGGTCAGCTGCTCCAGCTCGCTGTGCACGACCCGCTGTTCGCGTGGCTACGGCCGTTCTCTCAGCAGCTCGCGCTGCTCGACGAGCTTGCCGACACGGAGGAGCTCGGCACGTCGGACGTCGCGCGCGCCGCGCGGGAACTCCTGGAGCTGCTAACGGCCGAACCGTTCCGAGGCACGTTGCTCGTTTATCTTCAAACGGAGCCCGACGTCGTGATTGCGAACTCTGCGCTCAGGCCGCTGCTCATGCGCGCGGGCGGCGGCCAAGCCGGCGAAGAGCGCCGTTAGCACGTGATCGCGCGAGCGAGTCGCGCCGCGTTGGTGGCGCTCGTCTCGCTCGTTGCGACGACGGCCATGAATGCGCAACCGGCTTCCGGCGGGCCGGCCCGGATCTACGTGCGACGCATCGAATTCGTCGGCGCCGTACGCACGGACGACGAGACGCTGCGCCGCGAGCTCACGCAACTCGAAGGCACCTTCGTCAACACCGTCGAGCTCGAGCGCTCGCGGCAACGCCTCGAGCGCCTGCCGTTCGTCGCGAGCGCGCGCATCGTGCTGCGTCCCGTCGACGCTACGCCCGATGTCGTCGATGTCGTGATCTCGATCGAGGAAGCGCCGGCGCACCGTTACGGCGGAGGCGGCGGCTACTCGGAGTCGCTGCGGACGAGCCTCTTTGGCTACTACACGGACAACAACTGGCTCGGCAAGGGTCAAAGGGTTGCCGTACAGCTCGAGGGCACCGAGCTGCAGTCGCGGCTCGACGTCCTCCACACGGCCCCGTACGTGACGCCCGACGGGACGAGCCGGACGGTCGCGCTGTCGGCCCACGACATCGATCAGCTCACCGTCGATTCCTCTCCGCTGCGCGTCGAGCTCGCGAGCGTACGGCTCGAGTACGGCTTGCGTCTCGCTGGACGCGGCATCGAAGGAGCTGGCGAGACGGTGCCGGCCTGCTTTGGACCGAACCCGCGTCTCTCGCCCGTGGTTGCGGATCGCTGCGTGGGCAGACTGCGGGTCGGCGTGGACGCGCGCGTGATCGATCTCGCGACGACCCATGGTTCGAGCTCTCAATGGATCGACTGGATTGCGGAGCAAGGAGGCGCACCGACTTCGCAGGGCCTACTCGTGACAAAGATCCGAGAGGCGGATTGGCTGCTCGGCTGGAACGCGGATCTGCGCGACGCCGACGTATTCGCTTCGCGCGGCGCGCAGCAGACGCTGAGCGTGCGAGCTGCGCTTCCCGGCAGTGATGCCGAATACGTCTTGGCGACCTACGAGGCGGCACGCTATTGGCCGTTGGGCTCCGCCTGGACGCTCGAGCTGCGCGGCAACGTCGGCATCGGAGTCGCCTACGGCGGGACCACGTCGCTTCCGCCGTACGAAAACTTCTTCGCTGGTGGACCGAACACGGTGCGCGGGTTTCGCGATGGCGGCCTCGGGCCGCGTGATTCGCTCGGCCGTCCCTTTGGCGGCAACCTGCTCACCGCCCTGCAGGTCGAGGTCATGACCGCGTGGCCAGGGCGCTGGCGCGACCGAGTGCGCGTCGGCTTCTTCTACGACGTCGGCAATGTGTTCTCCACGGAGGGCGTGAGCTTTGCCGACGAGCAAGGTCACCCGCTCGACTACGGATTCAAACCGAGCGACCTTCGCCGCTCGCTTGGGCTCGCGCTTCACGTTCGCGTCCCGCTCGGGCTCTTACGCATCAGCTACGGAGAGCCGCTGAACGCGCGCGAGAGCGAGAGCGTATTTCACCGCGACGAGGTCGAGCACTGGCAGCTCAGCCTCGGCGTCCAATTCTGATCGGACGCGGCTGGCCGCAGGAATCCCGCAAGAATCTACGAACTCGGGGCATTGCCGCGCATTCTGGAACAGCGGCATCCAAACCGCCGTTGCGTCCGCATCCGTGCCTGGCACAATATTCGACGCATCCGCTGCACGGTGTCCCCGCAAGACCAGCAACAACCAAGGGAGACAGCGCTCATGATTCACCACTACGCTCACGCGCCGTGGCTGCTCCATTTCGGCAGCGCGAGAACGGCTGCCGGATCTTCGATGTTGGACCGGCGCGCGTTCGTGCGCTCCGGGTTCGCCGCGGCCGCGCTGGCTGCGGCACCCGTCGGACGCTTGTGGGCGGATACGGCCACACCCGCCGCCATTCCCGCCGAGGTGGCTGCGTTCAGCCTGGACGGCAAACCCCTCGTGCTGAAGGCCGCAGACATCCGCGCGCTGCGCGCCGCGTTCAAAGGTCCGCTGCTGCTGGCGCAGGACGAGAACTACGATGCCGTGCGCCGCATCTGGGACCCCGCTTTCAACCGCCGTCCGGCACTGATCGCGCGCTGCGCGAATGCGCAGGATGTAGCCCACGCGGTCGACTTCGCCCGCTCCCTCGGAATACGTACCGGCGTGCGCTCGGGCGGCCACAGCCACTCCGGGCAGTCGCAGCCCGAGGGCGGGCTGATGATCGACATGACGCTGATCAACGATGTGAGGGTCGATGTACAGAAGCGTGAAGTGCACGCTGGCGGCGGCACGCTGCTCGGCGCGGTGGACCGCGCGACGCAGGCGGTCGGGCTGGCCACCACGCTCGGCACCGCCACGGACACCGGCATCGCCGGTCTCACGCTCGGTGGCGGCGTCGGGCGGCTGATGCGCCGCTTCGGCATGGCCATCGACAACCTATTGTCCGTGGATATCGTCACCGCCGATGGCAAGCTGCGGCATGCCAGCGAGCAGGAAAATCCGGACTTGTTCTGGGCCGTTCGCGGCGGCGGCGGAAACTTCGGCATCGCCACCGCATTCCGCTACCGTCTGCATCCCTTCACGAGCAAAGTCGTGGACGGGAACAGGATCTATCCCTACGCCCAGGCGCGGGCGATCTTCGACACCGTGCTCGACCTTGCCGAGCATGCGCCGGACGAGCTCATGGTCGGCGCGACCGTCTCGAACACTGCACCGGGAGGCCCCAATCCTGCCGGCCGTGCCGTGGTGGTCAGCGTGACCTACGTCGGCGACGATCCGGGCGCGGCAGAAAAGCTGCTCGCACCGCTAGCGAAGTTCGGCAAGCCGCTGGTCGACACGGCCACCGTGAAGTCATACCTGCAGGCGCAGGGCGCCGAGGGCGCCGCCAACGTGCTCGTGCCGAGCGAGGTCAAGAATTGGATCGAGAGCGGCTACGCGCGCGAGGTGCCAGACAAGCTGTTGGACGAGTTGCTGCGGCGTTTTAACGCCACTCCCGTCTCTCTCGGTTTCACTGCGGGCTTCGCACAGTTTGCGGGCGGCGCGGTGTCGCGCGTCAGCCCCGAGGCGACTGCCTTCTGGCACCGCTCGGCTCGGTACGATCTCGTCCTGGCTGCGACCTGGACGGACCGGGCGCAGGACGCCCTCAGCCGCGACACCACGCGCGAATTCTGGGCTGCCCTCGAGCCGTACTCGGCAGGCTACTACGTCAACCTGCTCGAACAGGAGCAGGTCGGCGAGAAGCGCTCCTGGGACAACTATGGCGGCAATTTCCCGCGGCTCGTGGCGCTCAAGCGCAAGTACGATCCCGGCAACTTGTTCCGGCTCAACACGAACATCCGGCCGGACGCGGTTTGATCGGCGCTCACAGTTCGGCTCGCGGCCCGCTCAATTCATTGCCCGCTTAGCTGCGCGGGTGCCAGCGCTGCGGTCAACGCGCCGTACAAAGTGCCGGGGCCAAGCTGAATCGTGTCGGCGCTCCCGTCGCGGAGCGCACGTGCGTTCACCGTGATCCGGCGTACTCCGCTTTAGCCTGTGCGAGCACTGCGAGGTTGGAATCGGCGTCTTTCCAGAGGGTGAAGAAGTCATCGTAGGCCAGCTTCGATTTGGTCGCGTCTCCTGACAGCGCGAAGGCCCTGCCGAGTTGCAGGTGCGCCAGCGCGCCGATGGCATCCATGCCGACGAGGCCGCGGTGATCGAGAATCTTCCGAAACTCGGCGGCTGCCTCCGTGGGGCTGTGAGTGGCCAACAGAGCCACGCCACGGAAGTAGGCCGAGTAAAGACCGCCGAGGAAGGAATTGAAGTTGAGGCCGTTGACTGCAAACTCGTGGGGCAGAGCGACTTGCAGCCCCTCGATGGCTTCTTCGGGCTTTCCGCGCCCGAGCGCCGACAAGGCGCGCAGAACCGGAACATAGGTAGACCTCGAGAACGTGTCCTCGGGGAAGCGCTTTTCCAAATCGTCCGCAAGGGGTTGCGATCGAGCAAAGTCTCCTGAGAGTGCGAGCGCAAGGCCGGCAGCGTATTGGACATCCCGGCCGTTCGAAACCGCCAGCGCCGCTTCAGCTCCCTTCTTCGCTTCGACCGTATTTCCGCAAACAGCTTCCCACACGGCTCGCGCGGCCTCGTAGCTCGCTGCCGCCTCGCGCGCCCCCTCTTGCTGAGCCAGATCGATCGCGCGGCTCGCGGACTGCCGTGCGAGCGACAGCCGGCCCGAACGAGCGAGAGTGAGCGCCTCCACGTGCAATATCGCGTGCTCAGAGCCGCGTTTACCTCTGGCCAGAGTCGCTATTCGACTCATCTGGTCCCGGTCATCCTCGAAGACCGCGATCTGGTAACCAAGGGCGAGGAGAGTAGGCGACTCCAACTTGCGTTCGGCAGCCAGTCGAATCGCTTGTTCTGCATCGTCGAAACGGTCCGAGAAGAAGGACGCGGACGCGAGACCACCGTACGCGAATACGTTCGGATCGTTCACGATTTGTTTTTGGGCTGCCTCTATCGCTCTTTCGAATCGACCTGTTCCCTGCGTGGAGAGGCCGCTCAGGAGACCCTGGGGATTTGGTGGTACGCCGCGAGGATAGACGCGCAGCCACGATTCGAGCGTCTGGTACGCCCTCTCGAGATTTCCGGTCACCTGCCGATCGTAAGTAAAGTCGATGAAGAACCTTTCTCTATCACTCACACGATCCCGCAGTTGCCAGGCTCTCGTCGCGCTCTGAGCCGATTCGACCGACTCTCCGGCGGCGCTCAGCGAGAGCCCCAAATTGGCATACGCCATGGCGAACTGCGGATCGATCTCGACCGCTCGCTGGAAGAAAGGTATGGCCGCGGGATTTCCGGAGGCCACGACCACCTTCATTCCGGTGCTATACGCTTTCAGGGCGTCGAGCGAAGGTGTCGTCGCCTCCTCGAGCGGCTTCGAGTGCTCAGCCACGGTCATGCGCGATTCACCCAGCTCAGCTCGGAGCTTACGGACGATCTCACTGAGGGCGTTTAGGACATCCTCTCTCCTCGCCACCTGGATCTGCTCCTGACCGAGAATCCTTCCGGTGGTGCAGCTCTTGGCGCGCACTCCCAAAACAAATTCACTGCCCAGGCTTGCGATCGAGCCTTCCAGAACCGCGGTGCTCGCGATCCGCTCACAGAGTTGCTGTGCGATCTCGGCGGGCAAATGCGCGTCCTTCGCCCGGCCCATCAGAGCGAGCGTTTGCTGCACCTGCTGGTCGGAGATCACGCTGAAGAACGGAGATTGTTGCAAGTCTACGGACAAGCCCTGACGCAGCGTGTCGTCGAATACCGGGTCGCCGGTCGTGTTGTCGAAATCCGCGAGGACGATCGTGTCCTTGTCGGTGAGCGGGACGGGTCGGTGCAGATAGAGGTAGGCCGACGCCGAAGCGATGGTCGCGACCGCGATGACCGCCGCGATCATCGAGCGGCGTGCGACGATCCGCTTCGGAGTCTCGGAGCTGCGACCCGAGTCCGTGTCCCGCTTGATCCTCTTAAGATCGTCTCGAATATCTGCAGCCTGTTGATATCGCGCCTCGCGGTCGGTCTCGAGGCACTTGGAGACAATGCGCTCCAGCTCCGGTGACTCGTCGAGTCGTAGCTGGACACCGGCGGCGGGGCGCGACCCTGTCGCCATTTCATAGAGCACCAGGCCGAACGCCCATAGGTCGGTGCGGTGATCGATCGCCTCGCCCCGGGCTTGCTCGGGCGCCATGTAGGCCCACGTCCCCAGGATCGCACCGCCTTGCGTCGCGGCGGCTGTCAGCAACGGCGTGTCGTCACGTGCTCGAGGCATCTTTGCCAAACCGAAGTCGAGGATCTTCGCGTGGCCGCGAGTGCTGACGAAAATGTTCGCGGGCTTGATGTCGCGGTGAACGATCGCTGCGTGGTGCGCCGCATCGAGGGCATCTGCGACTTCGATGCCTAGAGCTAGCACCGCGTCCGTGGGCAGACCGACGCGATCGACGATGCGATCCTTCAGTGAGGCGCCCTCGAGATACTCCATGACGATGAAGGCGCGGCCATCCTGTTCGC
>Ga0326726_10003553_pt1 | contig 14303 bp, 9 predicted proteins | sample MHFenrmetagenome_2_FD_207603 | JGI IMG/M metagenome (GOLD analysis project Ga0326726, IMG submission 207603) | Lab enriched peat soil microbial communities from Michigan Hollow, Ithaca, NY, United States - MHF15MN | ecosystem: Environmental > Terrestrial > Soil > Wetlands > Peat | place: USA... | reverse complement strand
ATTATATTCCTTTCATTCATAATCTCAACAAAATCTTCATATGTCTCTAAATCTGTATTTTCACCGTTCGACCAGACCTCTTTAACATCAAAATTTGACAGAATATGGAGCAAACCATTGAGATGATCTGGATGTGGATGCGTCAGTACGACAATGTCGATACTTTTTATCCTCTCATGCCATAAATAAGGGGCAACGACATATTTTCCGATATCAAAAATATTTTCATAAGACCCGCCGCCGTCTACAAGGATCTTTTTGCCTCCCGGTAATCTGATCAATGTTGAACTTCCCTGGCCGACATCAATTACTGTAACTTTTAAATTTTCATTACCATCTCTTGCATATAAATATATTGTATCAATAACAAAAAAAATCGCCAGAGCCACAAGCATAATGCGATACCCTAACGGACTGATTGTACTTGTTATCTTGGGCAAGCTTCCTTCCTCACTTTCTCTGAAATCAAGAAGCTTCACAGCACTTATAAGAAAAAGATAGTAGGCAGTAATCTCCAGTAATGTGGGGGTGGTTGCAAAAACAGACGAGCCTGGGATTGCAGCGAAGAAATCGACCATTGAGACGGAGATCCGTACAAGAAAGGACGAAATATCCAAAAAAAGCAAAGCGAGCGCATATGATAATGGCGCGGCCAGTATTATGGCTGTGCATACAGGAATTGCAATAATGCCCAGTATGGGAACAACAATCAGATTGGAAAGAAGCACTACGGTTGACATCCTATTGAAGTAGAAGACAATTAAAGGCAGGGTACCCAGTGTAGCACTCAGGGATACAACTAGAAAAATATAGATATTTTTTATAGCCTTCTTTGCCGCGGCCTTATATCCGGATAACTCTTCAGGTTTGCCCTCTGGAATCATCGGGGTCAGTCTGGGCACGATGAAAAGAATCGCCCATACCGCCACAAATGAAAGCTGAAAGGAAATGTCAAATAGAGAAGGGGGATATATAACCAGTATAATCAATGCAGCGAGGGCCAAGCTATTATAAAGGTCTCTCTCTTTGCCGAGAATGATTGCTATCATAAAGATAACAGCCATGATAGCGGCACGAACCACGGATACACCCATACCTGCTATGAAGGTATAAATGATGACTGGTACTATTGCGAAAATGGTAGAGACTTTAAAAATATTGAACCTCAGGAGAAGATATGTTGATGATTTCATGGCTAGTCTAATGACGATGAATGAAAGAAATGCGATAATCCCTATGTTAAATCCGGATATTGCAATAATATGTGTCGTCCCAGTTTTGTTAAACTTGTCCATTACATCTTTCGGGATTTCCTTCTGATCGCCAAGGATCATTGCCTGGACGATTTCTCCTTCAGGTGATGAAGAATTGTCCCTGATCAGTCTTTTTATATTTCTTCTCATTCGTTCGAGGTATATCTTTAACAAATCGCCTTGATTTTCTCTTAAAACAATAATCTCGGAGGAATTTTTGATAAATCCGCGGGCCATTACACCTTTGTATCTAAGGTGCTTTGTATAATCAAAGCCGCCGGGATTGTGGAAACTGTGCGGCGCTTTAAGCCTTGTCTTGAATCGTATGTAATCCCCATATTTAAATTCCTGGTTGACGTTAACACTTAACATTACGAGACCTTCAACAGGGATAACGGTATCATCATGAATAAGCCTGACTGCCGACACGGTAAGTCCCATACGATCAGCTGACACCTCGGGATTTTCTGAGATTATCCCTTCAATTATTAGCTTCTCTTTGCCGATATAATTTACAATGTGCTCAGTACCGGGGTTCTTATAGAGATAAAGATTAATGTCCAGAATACCAACGATGACCGAGGAAAGAATTAGGAGAACGGCCATGATCTTGGTCGACTTTTTAATGGATGTGAAGAGCATTAGCATCAATGCCATGAGGAGGACTGTCAGTAGAGGCAGGTCTGGAAACTGATAACAATTGCCAATTGTAATTCCTGCAACAAAGGAAGCAAGGAGCGGGATTAATGGTCGTTCCATAGTTTGTGCTAATTTAAATTAACGAAGTATAAGTGCAGTTTAGGGTATGGGCTTTTTACAATGTCGTCAAATTTGTTAGATTTAATTCTAAATTTATAATACCATGCCGTCAAAGGTATATACAGTAAACTTTGCTTTGATAATCTTTATTTTGTATATTAAACAATAGGTTTAGTGCTGCAAAAGAGTGATTAAATGTTACATGAAGAAAGTATAGTTTCGAGACTTCGATGGTTGATAATATCGAGAGTTGCAATCGTCACCTTTCTTTTAGGTATTACAACTTTTTTCAAAATACAGAAAATAGAACTACTAACCGAGACATCGATCGTATCACTTTATATCATTTTTGCATTAACCTACTTCCTTTCAGTAATTTATTTATTTCTTCTAAAATTTGTTAAAAACCCCAAAGTGAATGTATACATCCAGACCTTCACTGATGTGGCATTGATAACCGGACTTGTGTACGTAACAGGCGGAATTAGAAGTATATACTCAGTATTTTATCCTTTGGCTATCATTTACTCGGTTTTGTTTCTGGGAAAGAGGGGTGGATTGATTATCGCGTCCATTTCCAGCATTCTATATGGCTTGTTACTTGATTTGGAATATTACGGCGTTATTCCACCAATAGATTCTGAGGTAGTCCATAATTATGATTTAAGTGCAGGATATGTCTTTTCAAGAATTTTTATTCACATTTTATCTTTTTATATAATTGCGTTGGTTGCCAGCTATGCAGTTGAACAAGAAAAGAAGACGAGGGTGCTTCTTGCCGAGAAGAGAACTGCCTTTGATAAACTTGACCTATTACACAGGATTATTATTCAGTCAGTCGATACTGGAATAATGACAATTGATCTTCAGGGCAAGATAAAATCTTTTAACAGAGCTGCAGAGGCGATTTCCGGCTTTACCTTTGCTGAGTTAGAAAATAGAAATGTTGCTGAAATATTTCCAGGCTTCACACACATGAAGGAAATAATTAATGAAGATGATAAAAGAAGTTCGGTAAGAAACAGATATAATATGGAGTTTGTCAACAAGGAAAATCAAGCATTAATATTAGGTTATTCAGTATCTACTCTCAAGGATAATAAAGGTAAGAGGATTGGTGACATCGTAATATTCCAGGATCTTACATCCATAACTAAAATGGAAGAAGCCCTCGAAAAAAGCAGAAAGCTCGCTATCATTGGTGAAATGGCTGCAGGCCTTGCTCATGAGATGAGAAATCCTCTTGCGTCCATTAGCGGATCAATTCAAATTCTCAATAAAGATCTTAAATTGGGTGACACGGACGAGAGGCTGATGCGAATAATTCTCAGGGGGAAGGATCAGCTTGAAAGTATAATTAAGGATTTCCTGCTGCTTGCGAGACCGGCCCCAGGAAATAAAGAAACCATTTTTATAAAAGAAATCATAGAAGATGTAATGGAATCCATCCATTTTGTGCCAGACTGGAATAATGGCATCAAGGTTATCCTTCAACTATCGGATAATTTGAGTATTCATGCAAACAAGACAGAAATGAGGGAAATCATCTGGAATCTTATCCTGAATGCTGTTCAAGCGATGCCTGATGGCGGACATTTGTCACTGGAAACGAAAAATAAGTTATCCGTCGATAATACAATTGAATATCTTGAGATACTGGTGAGCGATACCGGTTGCGGAATAGAGGAGGCATATTTGAACAAGATTTTTGAACCATTTTTCACGACAAAAGAGAGGGGAACGGGACTCGGTCTCGCCATAGTGAACAGAATAGTTGAAGGATACACCGGAACCATAGTGATTGAAAGCAAAATTGAAAGAGGGACAACCTGTATTGTCTCTTTACCCTTTAATAAATGACGCTGTTGATGTATTATACACATAAGTGTCTTCTGTGAGGAGAGTATATTGAATGGCAAAGATTCTAGTAGTTGATGACGATCAAGGAATGAGAGAATTTCTTGAAATCATGCTAACTAAAGAAGGGCATGACGTGACCAGTGCAATTGATGCAACAAAAGCCCTGAATCGTTGTAAAAAGGATCATTTTGATCTCATACTTACGGATTTAAGGATGCCAAAAGTTGATGGAATTGAATTTCTCAAATCAGTCAAAGATGTTTCTCCAGAAACAATGGTAATATTGATTACGGCCTATGCATCTCCTGAAACGGCAGTGTCAGCGATGAAAGAAGGAGCATACGATTATATAGAGAAAGGCATTGATGTAGAAGAACTAAAGTCAATTATTACGGGTGCCCTTGACAAAAAGGGTGTCAGGGAAACTGATGCACTATTTATCAAGGTTGTTGAAGATGCTGTTTCATTCAGCAATATGATCGGTAAAAGCAGAGGTATGCTCAATGTATATAAAGACATTAAAAAAGTGGCAGAAACTCCGACAAACGTTTTAATCCTCGGTGAAAGTGGAACGGGCAAGGAGCTCGTCGCCAAAGCTATCCATGAAAATAGCCCCAGGAAAAAGATGCCTTTTACTGTAATCAACTGCGGCGGTGTTCCCGAAAGTCTACTTGAGAGTGAATTCTTTGGTCACATGAAGGGTTCTTTTACCGGAGCACATGTCGATAAACCCGGGCTTTTTGAGATCGCAAAGGGTGGGACTATATTTCTCGACGAAATCGGTGAGTTACCTCCATATCTTCAAGTAAAGCTTCTAAGAGTTGTTCAGGAAAAAACGTTCAGAAGGGTAGGCGGAGCGGAGGATATCAAAGTAGATGTTAGGATAATCTCAGCTACAAATAGGAATCTGGAAAAAAAAGTTAAAGAGGGCTCTTTCAGAGAGGACTTGTTTTATCGCCTCAATGTCATACCGATACATGTGCCACCCCTTAGAGAACGTAAAGAGGACATTCCAGTCTTAACCAAATATTTCATTGAGAAGTATTCCACGGCATTTGGCAAAGAAATCAAAACAATTTCATCCTATGCCATGGAACTTCTAATGAATTATCCATTCCCCGGCAATGTCAGAGAACTTGAGAATATCATTGAACGCAGTGTTGCCCTGGAAACATCCAATATCATATTGCCCGAAAATCTCCTAATCTCGGGAAACCTGCAGGAAATAAGTAATTTTACTGATGCTAACATACCGGATGATGGTATAGACTTGAATGATGAAGTGGCAAAGTATGAAAAACACTTGATAGAGGAGGCTCTGAAGAAAGTTAGGGGATCTAAGACTAAGGCTGCTGAAATACTCCGGGTAAGCTTTGATTCGTTACGTTACAGGATCGAAAAACTCGGCATAGGCTGAAATCAATAAGAATTTCTGCTTGACATAGATGCGGTTTGGTTTTATAAGCACGCCACGTGAAGCGTTGAAGAATTATGAAAATGATGGACATGCTACGCATAAGGGTACAAAGATTCTTTACTTTTTTTGCATTTTTTAGTGGGGTCTGCCTGCTGCGCTCATGACCAGTAACTGTTAATAGAGCCGTGGGCAGACCGTTTAGCTGTCCACGGCTTTTTTATGTAAGAGGCTGTGGATTTTCCAGAGCCTTTTTTATTTTACGGGAGGATAAAGATGAAGAGAATATTTCATGGGATTGTTTTCGCAGTAATAACGGGATTCATTTTTTTGTGCTTTATTTCGGGCGCAGATGCCAAAACAATAAAAGTAGGTGCAGCAATAAACATGACTGGTCCTGCTTCCACCTGGGGGCAGTTTCATGCCAAAGGTCAGCAGGATTATTTCCGTTATGTAAATGAGGTTAAAGGCGGCGTTGGGGGGAACAAGATAGAACTGATTCTCGTTGATACGGGATACAAAGTCCCGGAGGCCGTATCGGCTGTGAAAAAATTTGCTATTCAGGATGAAGTCGATATGATTGCAACCTGGAGTGCCGGTGAGGGATTGGCGGCAAAACCAATCATTCAACAATATAAAATACCAACCATCAATTATTCTACAAGCTGGGAGATTCTTGAGGCACCGATAAGTTACATGTATTTACCCTTTGGCAGTTATCGGTTGGACAGTTATGCGATCCTCGAATACATTCGAACAATACACAAGGGAAAAGACGCGCCTAAGGTAGGGCTTTTGACATATAACAATGCATACGGGCGTTCTATACATCAACCTTGCAAAGAATACGCAAAAAAAATAAATATCAACATTGTTGCCATTGAAGAGTTTCCGCCAAAGACTGTGGATTTAACAACTGAATTGCTGCGTTTGCAGAAAAGCGGTGCTGAATATGTATTCATGCAAATGCTTCCAGCCGCCATTATAACAGCATTCAAGAGTGCCGACCGTATAAATTATAACCCGGCATTTTTCGGAACATGGACGTCAACAGATCCTGATTTCTTCAAACTTGGCAAGGGCTTAATAAAGGACCGCTTGCGCATTCAGTTTCCGGGTGGTCTGCCTGGGGATAAAAGTCAGGGCATCAAAGTCATGACAGAACTGTGGAAACGCTACAAAACGGTTGGCAAGTTTGATGCCTCGTACTGGGAAGGAGTAGTTGTGGGTATGATAATGGAGAGGGCATTTATCAGGGCCAATCAAAAATATAAGGAGATTAATAGAGCAACAATCAACAAGGCTATGGAGTCGTTTAACAACGAAGATTTTGGCGGACTTGTCCCGAATGTTACTTACTCAGTTGAAGATCACGGGGCGTCATTCAAGGCCAGGATCGTGAAGGTCGGAGAAGATGGTTCATATACACCTATTACGAATTTCTTTAATCCCCTTAAAGAAAAGATAAAGTCATTAAAGTAACTGTATCTGATTTATGAAAGCATATCGTGGAAAACCAAGTATATTCACTAACCGGAGACCGGAGGATAGTAATGCGGAGCTTGAGGTCAGAAAACTTTCCTTGAGTTTTGGCGGTGTCAAGGCAATAAGCGATATCGATCTCTCCGTGAGTACCGGTGAACTGGTGGCAATCATCGGGCCGAACGGTGCCGGAAAGACAAGCCTTTTGAATTGTATAACGGGCTTCTATAGACCGCAAAAAGGAAGTATTATTTTTAACGGAAAGGATATAACGCATTTATCTCCTCACCATCTTGTCCGGATAGGCATAGGAAGGACTTTTCAAAACATTGAGCTGTTTCCCGGCATGACAGTTTTATCAAATATGCTTCTTGCACGCCATAACCACTGTAAATATGGGATTGCTCCGGCTTGTCTTTTCTCATCATCAATAAGAAAAGAGGAGATTCATCATCGCCGCGTCCTCGAAGAGCTCATTGATTTCCTGGAAATCCAGGCTATCAGAAAGAAGACTGTGGGATCATTGCCGTACGGTTTGATGAAGAGGGTTGAACTCGGCCGTGCACTTGCTCTGGAACCGGCGCTTTTGATCCTTGATGAACCATTTGCGGGAATGAACCTCGAAGAGAAGGAAGATATGGTTCGCTTCCTGACAGAGATGAACCAGGCTTGGGGACAGACAATGATCCTTGTAGAACATGATATGTCTATAGTGATGAGTATTTCTCAGCGAATTGTAGTGCTGAACTTTGGTGAAAAACTGGCAGAGGGTGACCCGGATGAAATCAGAAACCATCCGGAGGTCATCAAGGCATATCTCGGTGATACAGTCAGTGTTTGATGAATAAGGTGCTTCCTGTGACAAATCCTAAAATTGCAGAAGATGAAATGCTCGCATCTTTATCTCAATATACGCTGCCGCAGATTTTGTTGAAGCAGGCGGAGAGGTTCGGATCGGAAGAGACAGCTATTCGGGAAAAGGCGTATGGCATCTGGCAGACATATAACTGGCAGGACTATTACCGATACGTTAAATGGACCGGCCTGGGCTTAAGCGCCATCGGACTTAAGAGGGGGGAAAACGTCGGCATTATTACAAACAACGTCCCGGAATGGCTCTTTAGCGAAATAGGTTGCCAGTCAGTCGGCGGGATATCCCTCAATTTGTTTACATCTTCTGTTGCTGAAGAATTGTGCCATGCTCTCATTCGCATTAAAGCGGCCTACATCATCGCTCAAGACCAGGAGCAGGTAGACAAGATAGTTGATAATCGTGAGAAACTGACCTATGTCCGTCGGGTCATCTATATAGATCCAACGGGGATGAGGACATATAAGGATAACCCATGGCTCCTCAGCTTTTTTGATCTATTAGAGCTGGGTGATAATCTTGACCGTGAAAGACCTGATTTTTTCCCTGGGGAATTGCAAAAGGGCAGGAGGGATAATGTAGCTATAATGATTCAGACATCGGGAACGATGGGAATTTCAAAACTTGCCATGCTGTCTCATCGTAACATTACCGAGATGGCCAGGAAGTGGGTGGAGGTTCTACAAATAAAATCGGGAGGAAACTGGGTTTCAATATCTCCGCCGGCCTGGATCGTAGATCAGATGTGGGGTATAGGTGTGGCGATCATGGGCGGGATGACCATGAATTTTCCTGAAATGCCTGATACAATAACCGAAGATTTTCGAGAAATCGGATCATCAATCATCATCACGTCATCGAGATTCTGGGAAGATTTGGCCTCTCGTATTATGGTGAAAATGGACGATGCCGGCTTTATCAGGCGCAACCTTTTCGCTTTATCAATTAAAATAGGTAAAAAGGTTGTAGGGCTTCAATCACAAAATGCGGCTGTTCCTGGTTACATGAATTTACTTCACCGTATCTCCTCAATAGTAATTTACAGGCCCTTGCTTGATAGAGTAGGATGCGCCGGTTTTCAAAGTGCCTTTACAGGTGGTCATCCCATCAGTCCCGATGTGATTCATTTTTTTCGCGCCATTGGATTAAATCTAAAGCAGTGTTATGGACTAACCGAAGCAGGAGGAATATTTCAGATTCAGCCCGATGATGAAGTAAAGCTGGAGACTGTTGGGAAACCCCTGCCCAGGACCATCGTGAAGATAGCAGAAGATCAGGAGGTCCTGGTCCGGAGTGATTCAAACTTTGTCGGTTACTATAACGATTTCAGGGCGACGGAAGAAGCCTTTAATGGCGGATTGCTCAGAACCGGCGACGCAGGTTATATAGACGGCGACGGGCATCTTGTGATTATCGGGCGTAAGGGTGATATTATCAAAAACAAAGATGGAGAAGCATTTTCACCGGATTTCATAGAGACACGTCTCAAGTTCAGTCCTTACATAAAGGAAGCCGTGATGTTCGGCGAGGGGCGTCCATTTATCACCGCACTCATTAACATTGACATGGGCAATGTAGGTAACTGGGCTGAAGAGCGCATGATACCGTATACAACCTACATAGACCTGTCACAGCAGCCAGCTGTTGAGGACCTGATACTTGAGGAGATCAAAAAGGTAAATATCAATCTGCCGGATGTCATGAAGATCCGCAAATTCATCTTGCTCTATAAACTCCTTGATGCCGATGATGAAGAGCTGACGAGAACCGGAAAGGTACGCAGGAGATTTATTTATGGACTCTATCTTAAGCTAATCGAAGCGATGTATACGGGCAAGGATGAGGTTGATATCAAAACAAAGGTTCAGTATCGAGACGGGCAGATCGGTGAAATCGAAACTACGGTGAAAATAATTAATGTCATTTAAGGTATAAAATATGAGCTTTTTTCTACAACTTCTCGTAAATGGTATAAGTGTCGGATTTTTATACGGGCTGTCAGCAATGGGCTTTGTAATGATTTTTAAATCTTCCAGCGTGCTTAATTTTGCACATGGCGAGTTGCTTGCCTTAGGCGCCTTCTTCTTCCTGGCCATGGTAACGTGGGCAAAATTGCCTATTTTCGTAGCCTTCCTTATGACCCTTGCAGGCTGTTTTGTTTTGGGATTCTTGATTGAAAGATTATTTTTACGTCCTCTTATTGGTGAGCCTCTCATCTACGTGATCATGCTGACGGTGGGACTGGCTTCAATGTTCAGGGGCATAATGCTCTTCATATGGGGAGGAAATTTGCAGACCTATCCTGACTTTCTGCCGGAATTTCTCGGTATTCAGTGGGACGTGATTAATATACCACCGGTCTATACGGCAGCCCTTATTATCGGCGTGATCTTTCTTATACTTTTTGGACTTTTCTTCAAGTATTCTTCACAGGGTATTTTTATGAGGTCCGTAGCCGACAATCAAAAGGCGGCACTCTCACTGGGGGTTCATGTTCAAAAGGTCTTTGCCCTGTCGTGGGCTATTGCTGCACTTGTGGCCGGTATGAGCGGCATTGTAATGGGTGTTATAAACGGAATTAACGTGTATGATCTCAGCGCCATAGGACTTAAGGTTTTCCCTGTGGTTATTCTTGGGGGCCTTGACAGCATCGGTGGCGCGGTTCTTGGCGGTCTCATTATAGGCCTTCTAGAAACATTTACCGGAGGCTATATTTCAACATCACTGCGGGATGTTGTACCGTATATTATCCTCGTATTCATCCTCATGATAAAACCCTATGGGCTTTTTGGCTTGGTGGAAATTGAAAGGGTATAAGGAATAGTGAGAAAATTACATTTTCATCCCTGCGGTAATTACAGGGAAAAATACGAACAGGAAATTACTATCTTTGAGACCGACTTTGGCCGACTTTGGATGTGGATCGGCATTTTTCTCCTTTTTGTTGTAGTACCATTCATAAGCAGTCCTTATTTCCTCCACGTACTGAACACCATAGGGATAGCGTCAATTGCGGCAATCGGGTTAAATATCCTCATCGGATACACGGGACAGATATCTCTTGGTCACGGTGCTTTTATCGGCGTCGGGGCTTACGCCGCTGCGATACTCGCAACATCAGCAAACATTCCTTTCCTTCTCAATCTTCCGATTGCGGGGCTGGTCTCTGCTATGGTAGGTATGATTTTCGGTATACCATCCGGACGCCTCAAAGGCTTATACCTAACAATAGCAACCCTTGCAGGCCAGATTATCATTGAATATGTTTTGATCCACTGGGAAAGTCTGACGAAAGGTACTATGGGAATTACACTTCCCAGTCCCTCTATTTTTGGATTTGAATTAGCCAGCGATAAAGACTTCTTTTTTATGATATTTATAAGTCTCATTGTGATGATCTGGATAGCGGTAAATATTATGAGAACAAAATATGGCAGGGCCTTTATTGCAATCCGGGATAACGACCGGGCTGCGGAAGGAATGGGTATTCCAATTTTCAGGTATAAGCTCCTTTCTTTTGGAATAAGCTCGTTCTATGCCGGCTTTGCCGGTGCTATATGGGCTTATTACATGGTCAGCATCACATCGGAACCATTCAATCTGGGTCTTTCTGTCGAATACATCGCCATGGTGATCATAGGTGGCCTTGGAAGTATTACCGGTTCCATTTACGGCGCCATCTTTATAACCTTTCTAAACGAAACTCTGAGATGGCTGACAGATATCACGATGAACATGGGATTCTTCACGGAATCGGGTTTTAATGTGGCACCATTGAGAGAACTTTTCTTTGGATTGGCGATAATTCTATTTATTCTATTTGAACCACGCGGACTTGCAGAGATATGGCGTATTATACGCTCCAACTTCAGGCTATGGCCATTTTCTTATTAAGGGTTATCTGAATGGCTGAAGGTACTATCCTCGAGATCAATAATATTTCCGTAGTTTATTCTGATGTTATTCAGGTGCTTAAGGGGGTATCCCTTATCATTGAACGTAACTCTATCGTGTCCCTTCTGGGCAGCAATGGCGCCGGGAAATCTACAACGCTGAAAGCCATATCGGGTCTGCTTAAACCGGAAAATGGCAAGGTAACGGAAGGAACTATCATGTTTAATGCAAGACCTATTCAGAATCAGGCTCCCGAAGTCATTACGCGCAAGGGAATAATCCAGGTTCTGGAAGGCCGTCAGCCTTTCAAATATTTGACTGTTGAAGAAAACCTCATTGTCGGAACGGCGATAAGGTGGGGGAAACCCTATAAAAAAGATCTGGAAATGGTTTATCATTATTTCCCTGCCATATTGAAAAGAAGGAAGATGCTTGCCGGATACTGCAGCGGTGGGGAACTTCAAATGATTGTCATGGGCAGGGCATTGATGGCCCACCCTGATCTGTTGCTTTTAGATGAGCCCTCTCTCGGGCTCGCTCCCATGGTTGTGAAGGAGATATTTCAGATCATAAAAAAGATAAACGAGGAACAGGGAACAACTATTATGCTTGTCGAGCAGAATGCCAATATGGCCCTGCAGATATCCAATTACGGTTACGTAATGGAAAATGGCAAGATTGTTATGGAGGGGGCTGCAAAAACCCTTGTTGAGAATCCTGATGTAAAGGAATTTTACCTTGGAATGGGGGCAACAGGCGCTATAAAATCGTATAAAGATGTCAAGTCGTATCGCCGTCGAAAGAGATGGCTTTAATTTGTGGTAACTGAAATAATTTTTGATTCGCTATTAACAAATTCAATTTTGTATCTGCAAAACCTTATTCAGGAGATCACTTATGGCAGATTGTTATGATTATAAAGAATGTCTGCCTGCTGAAGAAAGAGAACGCAGGCAGATATTGCAGATAGTGGAAATGATCAATGCAGGCTATCGAAAATCGAGTCGTATAAGGAAGATATTTTCTGAGCTCCCGCTGGATCATTCTGAAATTAAAACCCTGAATGATTTCGAAAAACTTCCCGTTATCTCGAGGGCAAAATTAATCGAGCTTCAAACGTCGGAGCCTCCATACGGAGGTCTGAACGACATAGACGCAGAGGTTGATCGAATCTTTATTTCTCCAGGTCCCGTATATGAGCCTCACCTTTCGGAGAGCGATCATCTGTGGGCAAGGGCATATCATGCCGCCGGCATCGGAAAGGGAGATGTGGTTCTCAATGCTTTTTCCTATCACATGGTTGCTGCCGGATTGACCTTCCATGGGGGATTGAGAAATGTCGGTGCCACTATCATACCTTCTGGAACTTCAAGTTCACAACTTCAGGTACAATTGATTCGCGACCTCGCTGTAACAGCTTATACAGGCACTCCCAGTTTTTTAATGAGCATTATAACTAAAGCCGAAGAAATGGGTTATAATTTTAAGAATGATTTCAAGATGAGACATGCCTGCTTTGCCGCTGAACCTCTTGCACCATCACTGAGAGAAAAATTCGAGAGTGAATATGCTATTGACACATACCAGATGTATGGCGCAACAGAAGTGGGGGACGTATCTTTTGAATGCAGTGAAAAAAAAGGATGGCACATCTGTGAAGAAGTCCTACTGGAAATTGTTGATCCGGCCACAGGGAGAAAAGTGCTGCCGGGGATGCTTGGTGAAGTTGTCGTGACCCGTTTCAATAACACTTTCTTCCTTTTCCGATTCGGGACCGGTGATCTTTCAAGATTAATAGCTTCACCATGCCCCTGTGGAAGGACATCATTTCGTTTGGATGGCATTGCCGGACGGGTGGGTGATGCTGTGAAAGTCAGGGGACTTTTCATCGCGCCGAGTCAGCTTAATAAAATCAAGGAAAAATTCGACAGCGCCAAATTCCAGTTCATAGTCAGCAGAACTTCCCATGAGGATATTTTAACCGTGAGACTGGAGCCGAAAGAGGCGGCAACAGATACCGCATCCTTAGAAGAGAAATTCAGAAAATATTTTAAAGATGTATGTACGGTAAGAATTGATCGTCTGGAGATTTTGAGGCCTAGTGCGCTAAGAGATGATGATAAAATGATCGTAGATCAGCGTGAATGGAAATAGATACAAATAGTTTACAACAGATGTTTTAAAGATTGGCGGGTACCGACATGTCTTTCATCTTGAGCTGGATGTCGTAAGCCCCGTTCCAGTTATTTATATGGGGAGTAAAGGCAATATCAAGGGCGGATCCGGACAGGTAATCGATAAGATGACCTTTATTGAACCAGATGGAATTATAGGATATGCCGTCTCCCGTCAAGCGCATCCACAAGTGGTTATTACCTACCACAGACTGGGATGTGACATTAATATTTCTCACACAAAGAACAGGTTCAGGATTACCGCTGCCAAAGGGGGCAAGCCTGCCGATCTGTGATATAAGCTCATGGTTTATATCATTGAGATTACACATGGCATCAATGTTGGTCTGAGAAACAAAATCAGAAATATTAATTTCCTTGCTGATAATATTCTCAAGCATGATTGCAAATTCCTTGATGTCTTCTTCCTTGATTGATATCCCGGCTGCATACCGGTGTCCTCCATATGACAGCAGCAGAGCGTCGCATTCTTTCAAACCCAGATATATGTTAAAATCTGAGATACTTCTTCCGGAACCCTTGCCGATGCCGTCCTTCAGACTTATCAAAATAGTAGGTCTGTTATACCGATCTAC
>Ga0326726_10003552_pt1 | contig 14305 bp, 10 predicted proteins | sample MHFenrmetagenome_2_FD_207603 | JGI IMG/M metagenome (GOLD analysis project Ga0326726, IMG submission 207603) | Lab enriched peat soil microbial communities from Michigan Hollow, Ithaca, NY, United States - MHF15MN | ecosystem: Environmental > Terrestrial > Soil > Wetlands > Peat | place: USA... | reverse complement strand
GCCGGTGCGCGTGGACGTACGCATCGTGTCGGCGACGAACAAGGACCTCGCGCGCGGCGTGACCGAGGGCGCCTTTCGCGAGGATCTGCTGTTTCGCCTGAACGTGATTCCCATCCCGCTCCCGCCGCTGCGCGACCGGCCGGGGGACATTCCGGCGCTCGTGCGGCACTTCGCGGCGCTACACCGGCTGCGCACGGGGCAGGCGGTCGCCGAATGGAGCGACGAGGCGGTCGCGGCGCTCTCTCGTCACCGTTGGCCCGGCAACGTGCGCGAGCTGGCCAACATCGTCGAGCGTCTCGCCATCCTGCACGCCGGCCGTCGCGTGACCGAATCCGACGTCGCGACGGTTCTGCCGCTCGAGCGCGCGCCCCGCGCCGCGACACCGCCCGCGGCGCTTCCCCTTCCCGACCCCAGCGAGCTCGACTCGTCGCTCAGCGACACGTTGGACGACTATGAGCGAACGCTGATCTCGCGCGCGCTCTCGATCGCCGGCGGGAACGTCGCCGAGGCAGCGCGTCGCCTGCACACGGACAGGCCCAATTTGTATCGGAGGATGCGACGGCTGGGCATCGCCGTCGGCGGCGAGTAGCGGGTGACATCCCCGCGGTCCTTGACTGGAGTGCTCATGCGTAGGCGAACCTTGGGGGCACTGATCGGCGCGGCGTGCGTCGCCGCGATGGCGCGCGCCGCGTCCGCCGACGCACAGGAGGCGGCATCGACGACGCGGTCGTCCCTGCCGCGCGACGTGCGCCGTGAAGCGATCGACCGCTGGAACGGACAGAACGCGCTGAAAGCCACCGAGCAGGTGGAGATCGCCGCGGGGCAGCAGGTGAGCGGCAACGTCGCGGTGCAACACGGACCGCTCCTCATCGCGGGGCACGTCACGGGCAACGTGCTCGCGTTGAACGCGAGCGTGGTGCTCCGCTCGACCGCGCACGTCGACGGCGCCCTGCTGGTGATCGGCGGAAAGGCGGAGGGCGCCGACTCGGCGCGTGTCGACGGCGGCGTGCGCACGTTCGCCGATTCGCTCGTCTATCGGCAGGACGGCGAGCGCATCGTCGCGATCACGACGGGCGAGCCGGACGAGGAATCGTGGTGGCGCCGGCTCGAGCGGCAGCACGACGAGAACTGGGCCAAGGCCGTGCGCATCGTGCAGGCGGGCGCGTACAACCGCGTCGAAGGCTGGCCGCTGAACATCGGGCCGGTGGTGCACCGGCTCACGCCGTGGGGGAGCGTGGACGTGGGCGCCTCGGCGATCGTGCGGACGGGAAGCTTCGAGTCCGAAAACGGCGACGTGGGCCACGACTTGCGCGGCGAAGTGCGCTTCGGCCGCGAGCTCGGGGTGGGGATCGGCGCGCGCGTCTTCAGCGTCGTCGATCCGGTCGAGGATTGGCAGTTGAGCAGCGTCGAGACGGCGCTCGCGGCGTTTCTCGTGCGGCGCGACTACCGCGACTATTTCCAGCGACACGGCGCGACGGCGATCGCCACGCTCTACGGCACGGGCAACGTGCGACTCACGGGCACGTACGGGCAAGAGCATTGGGATTCGCGTTTGCTCAAGAATCCGTTCACGCTGTTCAACGACGCGCAGGACTGGCGCCCGAACCCGGAGGTCGACGCGGGCGTGTTTCACGTGGGGACGCTCTCGCTGACCTTCGACACGCGCACTGACCAGGACGATCCGTGGTCCGGCTGGCTGGCGATGGCGAATCTCGAACACGGCGCCGGAACGCCGACCGCCGTCGGTCCGACGTCGCTCGTGCGCGAAACGAAGGCCGGCGATCACGTCGAGTACACGCGCGGGTTCCTCGATCTGCGTCGCTACAACCGGCTCGGACCGAACGACCAGCTGAACATGCGCGTCATCCTCGGCGGTTGGCTCGGCGGCAACGAGCTGCCGCTCGAGCGACGCTTCTCGGTGGACGGACCCGGCGCGATTCCCGGGTACGACTTCCGCTCGCTGATCAACCCCAACATCGGCAACTGCAACTACGGCGGGGGGGCGGTGCCGGGACAGCCGGCGGAGTGCGAGCGAATCGCGTTGGCGCAGGTCGAGTATCGCGGCGATCTCCGCTTCGACTTCACGGGACGCTGGCCGGATTGGCCGCGGAACTACCACAGCGAGCACGGCGACGTCGTCTACGTCGTCTTCGCCGATGCGGGGCGAGGTTGGCTCGTCGGATCGGCGCCGGGCTCGGTGGCGCTCGGCTCGACGCAGTTTCCGGCACTGTCCACGTTCCGCACGGACATCGGGTGCGGCCTGGACGCGGGCGGGATCGGCGTGTATGCGGCGAAATCGCTGTCTACGCCGGCACAGACGCTCAACTTCTTTTTCCGGCTGAGGCATCGGTTTTGAGCCGTCGGCGGCGACGGTCCTCGGCGATGCTCCTAGCGGCGAGCCTCGCGCTCGTCACGGGGGCGCTCACCGCGCCGCTCCCTGCACAGGAGAACGGCGTCCGGCTCGCCGTCACGGTCGCACCGGCGACGGCAACCAAGGAAGGCCCGTGGATCACCAGCGCCAACCTGCTCGCCGATTCGAAGACGCGAGAGCTGCTGCGCAACGGATTCCCGGCGCGCATTCACTACCGGCTCGAGCTATGGGAGAAGGGCGGGTTCGGCGGCGATGACCGCGCCGGGCTTACGGAGTGGGACGTGCTCGTGGCGTACGATCCAACGAGCCAGCTGTTCAACGTGTATCGCCGCACCGTGGCGAACCAGGTGAACGAGAACTTCGGCGGTTTCACCACGTTGTCGGCGGCCGAGGCCCAGTTCGGCCGCCCGTACCGAGCGGCGATCCATCCCGAGCGATCGGGACGTTTTTACTACAACCTCTCGGTGGACGTGCAGACGCTGACGGTGAGCGATCTCGACGCGCTCGAGCAGTGGCTTCGCGGGTCGTCGGCGCCGCGACGCAGCAACGTCTTCCGTGGGATATGGAGCGGCCTGGGGACGCTCGTGTCGCGTATCCTCGGCGGCGACAAGCGAAAGTACGAGCAGCGGTCGGACGTCTTCGATGCTCAGTGATTCAGCGAGCCACTGAGCAATAAAAAGCAACAGCTTCACCGCGGAGACGCAGAGGACGCGGAGAACGGCCGCAGAGGCCAGCTTCTTCTCGCGACGAGCCGGGATTCTTCGGTGAAAGGCCGCTCGGGGAGCTTCTGATACCCTAGAGGCTCACGGCGGCGCATCGGGGCCTCCCGAGCGGCTTCCAACAAAAGATCCCGACTCGTTGCGAGAGGAGGCTGGCCTCCGCGGCCGTTCTCTGCGTCTCTGCGTCTCTGCGGTGAAGCTGTTGCCGTTTCTCAACGCGCTAGTGCGCCGCCCGGAGCCCGCGGTGCTCGAGCTGCTCGAGGTGGTGCAGGACCTCGCTACCGTAGAACGTCTTGATGTAGCGCGCCTGCGTCGGCGTGAGACGCCGCACGGCCCAGCTCAAGTGCACGAAGTGCGGCTCGGCCGGGTGCGAGAGCGGGTGCATCCCGATCTCTTCGGGGAGCCGGTTGCCTTTGCGCGTGTTGCACGCGCTGCACGCGGCGACGACGTTCGTCCAGTCGTTGGTGCCGCCGCGCGACAGCGGGATCAAGTGGTCGCGCGTGAGCGCCTCGCGCGGCTTGAACTCCGTCATGTGGCGGCCGCAGAACTGGCACGTGTAGCGGTCGCGCGCGAAGAGGAAGGTGTTCGTCACCTGCCGGCGGAAACGCCGCGGCACGTGGATGAACTTCGTGAGCCGGATGACGGCTGGCCTCGGCATCGTGAGACGCTCGGACCGCACGACGCGATCGGAGTCCGCCTCGACGATTTCGGCCTTGCCGTCAATCACGAGTCGGAGCGCGCGCCGCATCGGGACCATCGTCAGCGGCTCGTACGATGCGTTCAAGGCGAGACAGCCAAGCACCACGAAGCTTCCCCTCCCTCTATTCGAGGATCGGCACACGAACTCCCACAGTACAGCCGACGGGTGGACTGCGATGGGCGATCGACGGCAGGCGCCCAAGCACAGTCAACGGGCGCAACTGCATGTGCCGGAAGGCTCTACAGCAAGCTACGCTGACGCCAGCGACGCGACAAGATCGAATCCCAATCGCTCCACCTTCGCTACCGTCTCGTTTCCCCCCCGGCGTCCAGCCAGTCGGCGAGCGCATCACCCAACTCCTGCATTCTCGCGGCAAGTTCCGGGCGCCGCTTCGTGAGCCGGCTTTCCGCCACGAGCGGCCGCCCCGCGACGGCCACGAAAACCGCCTTCGCTCCGCCGAGCGAGAGGACGGCCGCGGTCGTCGGGTCCGTCGTCGGCCCGATGCCGTCGAGGGGGAACGCCGCGAAGTCGGCCTGCTTCCCCTCCTCGAGCGATCCCACGACGTCCGACAAGCCCAGCGCGGCCGCGCCGCCAAGTGTCGCCAACTCGAGCACGTCCGCCGATGACGGGGTCTCGAACGACTCGAGCCGCGAACGCTGCGACAAGAGCGCGGCTCGCGCTTCGTCGAGCAGATCCATCCGGTTGTTGCTGGCGACCGAGTCCGAGCCCAGCGCCACCGTGACGCCCGCGCCAAGCAGCTCGACCAGCGGCGCGACGCCGTGGCCCAGCTTGGCGTTGGAGATCGGACAGTGCGCCACGGAGCTGCGGCTGCGCGCGATCGCATCGATGTCGCTTTCGTCGGCGCGCACGCAGTGAATGAGCAGGGGCCGCGCTTGGAGCACGCCGAGCCGGTCGAGCATGTCGATCGGCGACCGGCCGCGCACGCCGACGTGAATGCCGCGGTTGCGCAATCCGTCGGCGAATGGACCCTCGCCGTCAGCGATGAGCCGCTGTTCTTCGCCGCTCTCGGCCACGTGGATCGCCATCGAGAGTCCGTGTTGGCGCGCGAAGTCGGTCGTCGCGCGAAAGAGATTGTCGGAGACCGTGTAGGGCGCGTGCGGGGACACGCCGACGCGGACGAGCGGCGTCTCCAAGTAGCGGAGGCCCGAGACCTTCTCGCGCAGTGCAGTGATCGACGCGTCGCATTGCGCGGGGTCGGGGCCGAAGATCTCCTGGTAGACGATGCCGCGCACGCCGGCTTCGCGCATCGCGCGCACGACGACACCCGACTCGCTCGTATCGGCGTATGTCGTGATGCCGGCGCGGAGCCCTTCTTCGATTCCGTAGCGCGCCGAATCGAGGAGCGCTTCAGTATCCAGCACGTCTCGGCGCGCGCTCGTGAGGCGAAGAATCCAGCGGCGAAAGTCGAGGTCCTCGAGAAAACCCCGCATCGCGGTGAGCTCGAGGTGCGTGTGCGCGTTGACGAGCCCCGGCAGCAAGAGCACGTCGCCCAGGTCGTGGTCGTCGCCGGGCGGCGCTTCTTCCGGCGGACCGACGAACGCGATGCGATCGCCGTCTACGGCGACGACACCGTCGCGCACCGGCTCGGAGGTGATGGGCACGACCCAGCGCGCGCGGTATCTGATCACGCGGGAAAGATATGAGTTTCCGGCCGGCAGGGCCCCGGCCTAAGTTTGTCGCATGCAAGAGATGGGATTGCTCGATGAGCTGAAGTGGCGCGGGTTGTTGTACCAGCACACGGAGGCGGTCGGCGACGCGCTGGCCGCGGGACCGGTCGCCGGATACATCGGCTTTGATCCCACCGCGCCGAGCCTGCACATCGGCACCCTGCTCGTGATCATGTTGCTCGTGCGTCTTCAAACGTTCGGGCACAAGCCGGTCGCGCTCGCCGGCGGCGGCACCGGCTTGATCGGCGATCCGTCCGGCAAAGGATCCGAGCGCCCGCTCGCCGACGCCGACACGATCGCGACGAACACCGCGGCGATCGGAAAACAGCTCGAGCGCTTTCTCGACTTCACCGGCTCGAACGCCGCCAAGCTGCTCGACAACGCGGAGTGGCTGGCGTCGCTCAAGGCGGTGGATTTCATGCGCGACGTTGGCAAGCACTTCACCGTGAACTACATGATGCAGAAGGACTCGGTACAGGGGCGCATGGAGGCGGGGATCTCGTACACCGAGTTCTCGTACATGCTGCTCCAGGCGTACGATTTTCTGGAGCTGCGTCGTCGCCACGACGTTCGATTGCAGATGGGGGGCAGCGACCAGTGGGGGAACATCACGGCGGGGATCGAGCTGATTCGCCGGGCGGCTGGACTCGACGCACACGCGATCACCTCGCCGCTCGTCACGACCTCGGCCGGGACGAAGTTCGGCAAGACGGAAGCGGGCGCGGTCTGGCTCGACCCGGCGCTCACGTCGCCATACAAGTTCTATCAATTCCTCGTCAACGTCGACGACCGCGACGCCGGGAAATACCTCCGCTATTTCACGCTGCTGTCACGGGAAGCGATCGAGGCGCACGAGCGCTCGGTCGATGCGGCGCCGGAGAAGCGCGAGGCTCAGCATACGTTGGCGGCCGAGGTCACGACGCGGGTGCACGGCGAACGTGCGGCGGCGACGGCACGCGAAGTGTCGGACCTGCTGTTCGGCGGCGGCGACCCGCGCGCTCTGTCGCGCGACGCGCTGGCGGCGCTCGCGCTCGAGATTCCGGTGTTCACGGTCGCTTTCACCGACCAGCTCACGACGACCGACGTGCTCGACTCGCTATGCGTGGGGCCGGATGCGCTGTTCAAGAGCAAGGGCGACATGCGACGGATGGTGCAGCAGGGCGGCGTGTACCTGAACGGCCGCCGACTCGGGCCCGAGCGTGCGCCGATCGGATTTGGCGAGCTCCTCGGCGGCGAGTATCTGTTGATTCGAAAAGGCGCAAAGACGTATGCGCTGGTTCGGGTGACGCGGGGGTGACGGGGTGACGGGTGGACGGGTGTACGGGTGGACGGGTAGAGCGGTGGACCGGTAGACCGGTAGACCGGTAGACCGGTCGGTGACTGCGGAGGCCCGATGATGCGACAGGCGTTCGTTGTGGCACTCGTGTCGGTGACACCCGCGCTCGCGGTCGCCCAGGGGATTCGTGGGACCGTCGTCGATTCCGCGTCGGGGAAGGCCGTGGCCGGTGCGCGCCTGCGCGTGCAGGGCACGACGCTCGAAGCGGTCGCCGACTCGTTGGGGCGATTCACGTTGTCGGGGCTGCGCCTGGGCGACGTCGTGCTCGCGATTCATACCGCGTCACTCGACTCGATGAGCGCGTCGTATTCTGTGGGCGTCGCAGTCTCGAGCGGGACGACGACGATCGCAGTGCGCGTGCCGAACGCGTTGCAGATCGCGGCCACGGCGTGTGGCGACCGTGGCTACGGAAGCGGCGGGATCCTCCTCGGCAGGCTCCGCATCGCCGGCGATTCCACGTCCCCGCTCGCGGGAACTGTGAGCGCCGCATGGGCGACGGCGGTCGCCGACTCGGCACGGTCGTCAAAATGGGTATCCGCCGAGGCCGACGCGCGCGGGCGGTTCGCGCTGTGCGGCGTGCCGCTCGACACCGCGTTGACGCTGCGGGCGCTTGGGGACGGTGCGAGCGGGCAGTCGGTCGGGCTTCGCGTGTCGTCAGCTGCGCGTTTCGCTCGAACGGAGGTCATCCTGCAACGGGAGGCCGCAACATCGTCCATCTTCGTCGGCGTCGTGACGGACTCCACGAACCAGCCGATCGGCGGCGTCGAGGTGAGCTTGCCCGACCTATCCAAGAGCACGTTGACGAACGAACAAGGCGCGTTCGCGTTGCGTGACGTTCCGCCGGGCGCGCAGCGCGTGTTGGTACGACGCGTCGGATACGGTCCGGTCGAGGCACAGATCGCGATCGAGGCGGGTCGCACCGTCGAGCGGCACATCCGGATGGTTCGCGCGACGAGCCTCGACTCGGTGGTGGTGACCGAGAAGGCCGTCGATCACCAGCTCGATGACTTTGAGGAAAACAAGAAGCTCGGGCTCGGCCACTTCCTCACGCGGGCCCAGTTGGCACCACAGGAAGGGCGATCAACGGGGGCGGTGCTGACCTCACTGCCCGGCATCAAGGTGTTTGCCATCGGGCCGTACGCATGGGTTGGTTCCGGGCGTCACAACGTGACTTCCCTTACGGGCGGCGCGCGATTGGACGAGATGGATGTCACGAAGCGAGCGCCGCGTTGGGATTGCTATGCCCTGGTGTACCTGGACGATCATTTGGTCTTTCGCGGACAGAAGTTCATGGTCACCGGCCCCCGGGGTTCGGGGCTTCAGTGGGAACCGCTGTTCGACATCAACAGCATCGCGGTCGCGGAGATCGAAGCCATCGAATACTACGCCACGGCGGCGCAGACGCCGATGAAGTACGCTACGCTCAATTCCGAGTGTGGCGTGTTGGTGATTCACACACTTCGATTCCACCCAACAGATACGACATCGGCCACGAAGAAACCGCCCGAGCGCTGACGACGGGCGCTAGGGCGCGACGAGCGCGAGCGCGCGATCGATCTCCTCGTCGGTGTTGTAGAAGTGCGGCGAGAACCGGATCGCGCCTTCGCGAAACGAGTGCACGACGCCCGCCGCTGCCAGCCGCCGACTCGCGGCGAGCGCGTCGATCGGCCGAACCGCGATCACGGCGGCGCGATAGCGCGGATCGGCGGGCGTCACCAACTCGACGTCGTCGCGGGCCACGGCCCAGTTCACGATTCGCTCGCCAAGGCGCTGGGCACAGCGCGCGACGTTCGCGAATCCGATCTCCTCGAAGAGGCCGAGGCTCGCGTTCATGCCCGCGTAGTCCTGATACGGCAACGTGATGAACTCGAAGCGCCGCGCATCCTGCCGCCACTTGAGGTCGTAGTCGGTGAGACGCGTGAAGTCGTCGGAGCCTTCGACCGCCATCCAGCTCACGTCGTGCGGCTCCAGTTTTTCGACGAGCGACTGGCGCACGTAGACGAACGCGGCGCCCCACGGCGACAGCAGCCACTTCTGCGCGCCGCACGCCAGGATGTCGACGTGCGTCCTGGACAGATCGAGCGTGAGCGGTCCAAGCCCCTGAATCGCGTCGACGACGAAGTAGACGCCGCGTTCGTGGCAGAGCGCGCCCAACGCCGCCAGATCCACGCGCGCGCCGGACGCGAACTGGACCCACGACACGGTCACGAGCCGCACGCGCTCGTCTTCCAACTCGCGCTCCAGCCGGTCACGGTGCAACACGCCGTCGTCGCACTCGAGCCGCCGATACTCGATCCCACGACGCTCGGCGAGCTGCATCCACGGATAGACGTTCGCCGGGAACTCGAGGTCGGGCGACAGCACCACGTCGCCGCGCTTCAACGGAAGCGAGAACGCGGCGAGGTTGATGCCGAACGTGGTGTTCGTGGCGAGCGCGATCTCCGACGGCTTGGCGCCGATCATCGACGCGACGATCCCGCGCGACTTCGTGAGCGTGCCGAACTGGAGGTCCTGCGACACCAGGGTCGGGTTCGCCCGCAAACGGTTCCATTCGTCGAGCGCAACGATCGTACGCTGAGGATACGGTCCGGTGGAGGCGTGATTCAGAAAGACGGTGCGGCCGCCGGTGACCGCGGGGAACTCCTCGCGCCGAAGCGCCTCGAGGTCGAACGCGGCGCTCGTCTCGATCAGTGAGCTCACGGTTCTCTCACGGCGTCGCGGGGTTGGTGAGGGCGGCAGGCATTCTCGTACGGAGGGTGCGCGGGTCGAGCGCGTCACGCAATGCATCGCCGAGCAGGTTGAACCCGAGCACGGCGGCGCCGATCGCCAATCCAGGAAAGACCGACGTCCATGGCGCATGCCTCAGCTGGTACAAATCGCGGCCGTCGGCGATCATCGCTCCCCAACTCGGCGTCGGCGGCTGCACGCCGAGTCCGAGAAAGGAGAGCGATGACTCGGCGATGATCGCGCCGGCGACGCCGAGCGTGCCGGCGATGACGACGGGCGCGATGACACTCGGCAACACGTGGAGCAGGATGACGCGAGTGTCGCGCGCACCGAGGGCGCGCTCGGCCTGCACGAACTCCAGCTCGCGCACCACGAGTACCTGGCCGCGGACGATGCGCGCCATTCCCGCCCAACCGACGACGCCGATCGTCACGAAGACGACGGTGAGACTCGGCTGGAGCGCGGCGACGAGCGCGATCAGGAGAAGCAGCGTCGGAAACGCGAGCGTCACGTCGGCGAGACGCATCACTAGCTCGTCCACCCAGCGTCCGTAGTACCCCGCGATGAGGCCCAACAGCACGCCCAGCGAGAGCGCGATGCCCTGCGACACGATGCCGACCGTGAGCGAGATGCGCGCGCCGTAAACGAGGCGCGCCCAGACGTCGCGCCCCTGCACGTCGGTGCCGAACCAGTGCGAGCGCGACGGCGGCAAGAGCGAGTCGACGAGGTCGATGCCGGACGGATCGTGGCGCGCGACGAGCGGCGCCGCGATGGCAAGCAGCACGAGCAACACGATCACCCCCGCGCCGAACCAGGCGCGACGATCGGTGCGGAGGCGATCCGTCGCGCGGCTCACAGCGGATCGCCCAGCCCGGGGGGCGTCCCCGGCCGCTGGTGCTTCCAGCGCCGATGATGCCAGAAGTACTGCTCGGGCGCGCGACGCACGTGGCGCTCGAGCGCCAGCGTGTAGTCGGCGACGATGCGGTCGACGTCGGCCTCGCGACCTCCCGTCTCGACGGGATCGATCGCTTCGAACGTCAGCACGTAGCGTCCGGAAGGGCGGCGCACCGCGACGCCGAAGACGATCGGCGCGCCGAGTCGCAGCGCGAAGACCGCGGGTCCGCGCGGCGTCTTGGCGAGTCGTCCGAAGAACGGGACCCACGTCGACGCGAGGCCGACCGCGCCCTGGTCGACGAGAAACGCAACGGCTCGTCCGGCGCGCAGCGATCGCGGCACGCGCTTCACCGCCTCTTCATCGTGGATGATCGACATCCCGAGTCGCTCGCGCGTCCGCGTCAGGTAGCCGTCGAAGAGCGGATTCGCCATGTGCCGCGCAACGGCGTCGATCGGCACGCCGCGCGCCGCGATGTACGCGCCGCCGAGCTCCCAGTTCCCGAGGTGGCCCGTGACGACGATGAGTCCCTTGCCCCGCGCGAGCCGCTCCTCGACGATGCTCCAGCCGTGCACGTCCTCGAACAGCTCGATGATCTGCCGGCGCGAGCGCGACGGAAGAATCGCGGTCTCGACGCTCGTGCGGCCGAGACTCCCATAGGCCGCGCGCGCGATGCGCTCGATCTCCGCCACATCGGCGATGCCGAGCGCCGCTTCGACTTGTCGCTCGACGACGCGACGCCGAATGCCGAATGGAGAGAAGCCGAGCCGCCCGATGGCTTCGCCGATCGAGCCGGCGCGCGAGAAGCTGAGCCTCCCGGCAGCGGCGACGGCGCTGCGCAGCGCCGCGTACTCCGCGCGGTGGGCGAGCGACGGGTGCATCGCGTCCGCGGCGCTCAACTCGCCTGTCGGACGCGGTTGCCGGCCGCGTTGACCGCGCGCTCGAATCCGTCGATCATCGCGCTCTCGGAGAACTCGCGTTGCACGCGCGCGCGTCCCGCGTTCCCCATCGCGGCGCAGCGCGCGCGGTCGGCGATGAACTCGGCGACTTCGGACGCGGTATCCGGGGGATCGCCTTGCGCGAGCAGGAGGCCGGTGATCCCGTCGGCCACATACTGTTGCGTGAGCAAGCTTCGCTCGGCGATGACGGGCAGACGGCACGCCATCGCGTCGAGACAGGCAAACGCGCCCGCGTCACCCTCGGCCGCGACCCACCCGATGTTCGCGGCGCGCATCACCGCGGGCGCGTCCTCGACTTCGCCGAGGAAGGTGACGGATGCGTTGACGGCGAGCGCCGACGCGTGCATGCGGAGCGCTTCATCCAGCGAGCCGGGTCCGAATACCATCGCGTGCAGCTCGGGATGGCGCGGCGTGAGAAGCGCGAGGGCACGCAGCACGGTTGCGATGCGGGCGCGGCCCGACGGCTCGTACGAGCAGGCGATGAGCAGCGCGTCGTTGGCCAGTCCGACTTCGCCGCGGGACATCGGCTCTGTGGCGTCGAACGGCGCGGGATCGACGCCGAGCGGCGCGACGCACGGCGGGACCGCCCAGCCTTTCAGCGTGGACTCGGTCGCGTCCTTCTCGCTGGAAAAGATCAGGCCCGACGCGGCAAGCTTGAGCGCGATCTTTCCGCCGCGGCCGAGCTGAATTCTCTCGAGCGGCCGGACGTGGCGCAGAATGGCGCCTCGATTCCCCAGCAGGCGCGCAGAAGCGACGACGAGGTGGTCGCGCTCGTTCGTCACGATGGCGACCTCGATCGATCGGTGTTCCATCGCTCGGCGCAGGTCCCACGCGTCTCCGGCGGCCGACGCCGACTTCCCCATCGTGACCGCGTCGATCCGCGCATCCGACGTGCGCGCCGCGAGCTGGCTACCCTCGGCGCACGCGACGGCCACTTCGTGTCCACGTGCGGCGAGGCCCTTGGCGGCGGTGATCGCGACCCGCGCCGCGGCGGACCAGGTCGCGCTGCTGACGTAGATCAGGACGCGCATCGTCAGACGCCCGCGGCGACGCGCTCGTCGCGAAACTGGAGCGCGTGCAGCCGGTAATACGCGCCGCGTTCGGCGAGGAGTTCGGCGTGCGTGCCGCGCTCGACGATGCGGCCGCGGTCGAGCACGAGAATCAGGTTGGCGTGCGTGATCGTCGAGAGCCGGTGCGCGATGACGAACACCGTGCGGCCCGCGAGCAGGCGATCGACGGCTTCCTGGACGAGCCGTTCGGACTCGGTGTCGAGCGCCGACGTCGCCTCGTCGAGGATGAGGATCGGCGGATCGACGAGCAGCGCGCGGGCGATGGCGAGCCGCTGACGCTGGCCGCCGGAGAGCCGCGTGCCGCGCTCGCCGAGCACGGTGTCGTACTGCTGCGGGAGCGCCATGATGAAGTCGTGCGCGTTGGCGGCCCGCGCCGCGCGCTCGATCTGCTCCTGCGAGAACTGCTCGGCCGAGGCGTAGGCGATGTTGTGGCGCACGGTGTCGTTGAACAGCACCGTGTCCTGGCTGACGATGCCGGTGAGCGACCGCAGCGACGTGAGGGCGATGTCGCGCGTGTCGATGCCGTCTATACGAATGTGCCCCCGTGTGGGTTCGTAGAAGCGGGGGATCAGGTCGACGAGGGTGCTCTTCCCCGCCCCGCTCGCTCCGACGAGCGCGATGACCGACCCTTTCGGCGCGTCGAGATTGATGTCGGTCAGCACGGGCTCGGTGTCGTAGGCGAACGACACGTCGTCGAATTCGACCGAGCGCTCGAAGGTCTTGATTGTCCGGGTGCCGCGATCGAGCTCGATCTCGGTCGGCTCGTCCAGCACCTCGAACAGGCGCTCGGCGGCGGCCAGCGACTGCTGCGCGGTTGTCGGCGCCTGCGACAGCTGCTTGAGTGGCGGGAGGAGCGTCATGACGAGCGTCATGAACACGATCAGCGACGCCGCATCCATCCCCCGATTCGTCAGCACGTCGATTGCGCCGATCCAGAGAATCAGCACGGCGATCGCCATCCCGATCACCTCGGTGAGCGGCTGCGACAGCGCCGACACGCGGTTGATGCGGACCATCCCGTCCGAGTATCGGTGACTCGCTTCGCCGAATCGCCGGTCCTCGTACCCCTCGCCGCGGAAGGATTTCACCAACCGCACGCCGCTCACGACTTCCTGAAGCACGCTCGTCGCTTCGCCGAAGTCGGCGCGGCTCCGGCGGTACCCGCGACGCAGGCGCTTGAGCACGGGCTGCAGCGTGAGCGTGAGCAGTGGCGCGATGACGAGCGACAACAGCGTCAGCTTGACGTTCATTGCCAGGAGGACGGCGATCGTCGCGACGATGTTCGCCGTGTTCTGCACTGTGCGCGTCACCAGCTCGGTGACCAGCGCCTTGGTCTGATCGGTGTCGGAGAGGATCTTCGAGATGACCTGCCCGGCCTTGGTGCGCTGGAAGTAGCGAAGCGGCAGGCGTTCCATGTGCGCGAAGACGGCGTCGCGCATGTCGCGCGTGACGTACTCCTGCAGCGACGCGCCGAACTGACCGGCGAGCCAGACGAATACGTTCTTGATCGCGACGACGATCATGATCACGATGATCACCGCCGCCAACGACCGCCGCGGGTTTCCCTGATCGACGAACGCGCCGATCGTCCACCGCTGCGCCGCTTCGACCCAGCCCGCCGCTTTGGAGAGCGGGTTTGGCTGGTGGAAGAGTGTGTTGAGGAACGGCACGAGCAGCGTGTACGAGAACGCGCCCAGCGCCGCGCCGATCACGTTGGCCACCACGTTGCCCGCCATGCGCCACCAGTGCGGCCGCAGGAACACGAGCAGCCGTCGGTACTCGGCGAATCGCGCTCGCGTCGGCGCGTCCGGGCGTGCCGTGACGCTCACCGTCGAGGAGTGAG
>Ga0326726_10003551_pt1 | contig 14305 bp, 12 predicted proteins | sample MHFenrmetagenome_2_FD_207603 | JGI IMG/M metagenome (GOLD analysis project Ga0326726, IMG submission 207603) | Lab enriched peat soil microbial communities from Michigan Hollow, Ithaca, NY, United States - MHF15MN | ecosystem: Environmental > Terrestrial > Soil > Wetlands > Peat | place: USA... | reverse complement strand
AACAGGTCAAACCCGGAATAACAGAGGATCGCAACTGTCGACGGAAGAGCAGATGCGGGAGCATACCATGCGGTATCTGCCGGTGTTTTCTCTTTTAAGTTGATGAGCCAGTCAACATACATGCGCGGGTTGGCTGATGCCGTATGCCATCCGGCCACCATGACGCAGTCGCTGCTGCGGGCCCTGTTATCGAGCTGCGGATGGATAGCTACCGGCTGGACACCCTCGTCCGGGGGGAACTGTCTGACGATTGCTGCCGGGGCAGAGAGCGGGAGGTTGGTGCCGGCAAGGCTCTCCAGTACGGGAAATAATTCCGTGCATTCCGCAACGGCAGGGACCTTTACCAGAGGTATACCCTCAATTTCGAGACTCCCGGTACGGGCAAGGCCATCGCGTTTCCGGAAACTAACTCGGGTCATTGGTCACCCCGATATCCCCCAGTATCTCGCGGACAACCGGTTCCCAGCGCGGGCTGCAGGAAACCGTAATCGTGCTTTCCGGATGATTGTAACCGATGATCCGGATGCCCCTGCATCCCTGACGGACCATGGCCTCGTCCCATTCCGGGATCTCAGAAGGTCCGATGGGGAATGTCTCTTTCAGTTCCCTGGGGTATGGGCCGAACGGGGGCCTGAAGAGCAGGGTCGTGTCGAAGGCGTCCCGCTCGCCGCCATCAAATGCAACAAGAATATTCTTTCCTACGGGGATCCGCCCGAGCTGCTGCTGGTAGCGGAGCACCTCGGTCCGTTTACAGCTCTCGTCACCCCGGTAAAAGAACCTCCGCTTCGAGACGCGATCATGCGCTTCCAGTTCGGAAGCATGCTCAAGCAGTGCCCGGTATCCGGCAAGAAGCTGCGGGTGCCCCCGGCACCGTTCGTCCACGAGCTCCCAGAGCGTGCCGTCAGAAATTGCCTGGCGTATCCGGGCGATCTCGGCAAGGGTTACATGGAGATTGTGCAGTGCAAGGAGGCGCTCGCGGTCAGGAGCGGAGCGGAGCTCTTCAGCGGTATGTGACCGGCAGATAGCGCATGCACAGGGGAGGTCAGTAAGTTCACTGATCCGGTAACTGCCATGCACCGTGAGATACCGGCCATCCTTTGCGTAGAGGGCATATGCTGCGGAGTCGAAGAGGTCGCAGCCCATGGCGGTTGCAAGGGCAAACATCGACGGATGGCCGGCGCCAAAGAGGTGGACACAGGCAGAAGGGGAGAGTGTCCGCTTTGCGGCCATGACCACGCTCACGAGGTCACGGTACCGGTAGGATTCCATGAGCGGGACAACCGCACCGATAGGGCAGAAGGTGAAACCGAGATCCGTTACCTCGCGCCCGGCCCGTTCGCGGAGGTCCTCGAAGATCCCACCCTGTACCGGACCAGCAATCGGTGCGTCGTTGCCAAAAACTTCCCTTGCCTCTTTGAGGCGCTGCAGGGTGACAGCGAGCTCGTGTTCCGTGGTCTTCCGGTCGGAAGCAGGAGAGGAGGGGATATCAAGCGGTACCCAGATGTCGCTTTTTATATCCCGCTGGAACGACAGGGTCTCGGTATTGGTGATCGAGACCTGCCCGTAGACCGAGAGCTGGAACGAGCCTGAGTCGGTCATGACAACGCCATCGAAATCGAGGAGCCGGTGGAGCCCCTCGTTCAGGGCACGTTCCCGGAACTGTATACTCTGGGAGAAGATGTAGGCATTCGTGATCAGGGCCTCGACGCCCATTGCCTGTAGTTCTTTCGGGGTAACGAGCGGGAGGTGCGGGTTGATGACGGGAAGCAGCGCAGGTGTCTTTACGGTCTTCCTGCCAACCGTAAGCCTGCCGCTCCTGCCCGCGATATCGCTGGAGAGACTCTCGAATGCAATTCCCATACCGCACTCCCTGTGTCCCGTTATATACGCTGCAATCAGGTTAAACGGTTGTCCTCATACGGGCTGCCCGTGTTCGGAAAAGATCTGGCCTTCGAAGGTGAGGATCTCGACATTTTTACTTGTCCAGCATCCCTTGGAGAGCCCGGCTTTCATGCAGGTGTGATCGAGGAATGTCCTGGCATTCCAGCCGTATTCGGTCGCCACCTGAGGGAGCAGGAGGCCGCTTGTGCCCATACCCCTCACGATAAGTCCGTGCTTTCCCACAATCACCTGTTCCGGCCGTTTTGCTGGTTCTCCTCCGAGCGGTTCCGGAACGGTGAGGATTGTTACTTCGAGCGAGATAACTGTCAGTTCCTCTTTTGTTACCGGGGGGAATCGCGGGTCTTCCAGCGCTGCGGCGCCTGCTGCATGGACAATCGCGTCGCCGAGCGGCATCACCGGATAGGGGAAACCGATACACCCACGGAGGCTGCCGCTTTTTGTGAGCGTGACAAATACCCCGCGTTTATCGCCGAAAACCGGAGTCAGGCTGATGGAGGCTTTCGGATGTTTTGCAACTGCATGTTCGATGGCGGCGCGTGCAGAGCGGACCGCCATGGCACCCTCTTCGTCCGTGAGCAACTGCATGGCATATTTCCCCTTGCTTGTGACTGTCTTAGCGTGCCCATCTTTAACAATCTATCGAACCTTCATGTTCTGTTGCAGAAACAGGTAGCCGTGGCGCTGCTCTTATCTTCTCCTATGTCCTTGTACTATACGAGAGGGAGAGAGCGGCCGACGGTGACGTAACAGTCGCTGAGGAAAGTCCCCCCACCCACCGGGCACGCAGCCGTACGCAAGTACGGGTGGCGAGAGTCACGGCAATGGAACAGAAACGACACGGCCTGTTTTCAGTCATGATGCGGTCGAGCCGGAAGGCGAGAAGCATGGTCTCCATGCGAGTAACCCGCTGAGCGTTAACAGACAGGATACGGTGAAACGGCGAATCCCTGCGGGTGCAAGCCAGAACAGGACAACAGGACGCCCGGTTTCCGTCCGGGTTTGGCGCAGAGCTGAATGCCGCACAAACAGAAGGAGGCTTACTCCTCCCACTCATTCTTTTGCTCCGCACTCATAAGAAATGGCCCCGTTTCAATGGTACTACAAACAAGTTTTTCTCGCGATACCCGGCATATACGTACGGGAAGTGTTCAATGATTGAAAACCCGTTCCGCTGGATCATTATCTGCATATTTCTGGCTCTCATCAGTATCTCACTTATATCCATCCCTGTGGGTGCGCTCGACCTCTCTTCGGCATCTGCTTCGTCCGGTCCACCGACAATTGCCAACGGCGATTCCGTTTTTATCCATGGCATCGCTACCGGTCATCCGCAGAACGGGCTTCAGCTCTGGATCATCAGCCATAACTACCTCAAGGTCACTTCCATCGCAGTAAATGATGACAACACCTATCTTTATGAGCTCAAGCCTGCCGATACGCAGAACCTTGCCTCCGGTGAATATTTCTTCGTCGTCCAGCATCCAATGATGAACGGCCAGTTTGACGTCGTGTACGATCCCTCTACCGGAAAGATCATCAACAAACAGCTTGACGGTGGAAATGGTATGGAGATTTTCACTATCTCCGGCGCGGGAAGCCTTCAGGGACCGGACAGCGCTCAGGCACTGGTAAATGCTATCAGCAGCCAGAATATCGATGACACTTTTGCCCCGTACTCATTTTACATTTCCCCGCCTACCGCACTCATCAATCCCATTGGGGATCACTATGTGGGGGACAAGTTCACCATCTCCGGTTCCACCAACTTAGCAGCCGGTGACGAACTCATGGTAGAGGTTGCCTCATCCTCATTCACGCCCACAGAGAAAGCACGGAGCGGGGAGTTCTCAGGTGCCTCCGGGGTCGTTAAAGTGGTACCGGGCAACGGCGGCGGGTTCAACCGCTGGTCGTTCGATGTTGATGCAACGGCATTCAAGCCGGACGAATATATCGTCAAGGTCTCCGGTATCACGCAGGACATTACCGGTTCAACTTTTTTCAATATTGTAAACGGAGCCCCGGCAGGTTTCCCTGCAACTACCCTCATAACGCTGTATACAACCGTTGTTCCGACAACAACCCTCATGCCTCTGACCCCTCTGACCATCACGACCACTGCAAAATCGCCGCTTCCCTGGTGGATTGCCATCGGTGTACTTGTCGTAATGGTATGGAAGAGAAAGAGGAATTAACCGGTTTTTACCAGCCGAGAAACAGGGTCTTAGTCCGGGAGTACTGGTCAACGGCATGGTAGCCGTTCTCCCGGCCGATGCCGCTCTCAAGGTTCCCGCCAAAAGGAACTTCCGGAGGTACGGTAAGGTGCCGGTTCACCCAGATGATACCGGCCTGCATTTCATCAAACACCCGCTTTACTGTATGGATGTTTTTAGTCCAGACCGATGCCCCGAGTCCGTACCGGGAGGTGTTCGCCGCAACAATTGCCGCATCCAGATCCGGAACGGTCATCACCGGCAGGACGGGACCGAATAATTCCTCCGTGACAAGGCAACTGTCAGGAGCAACGTCCGTTACCAGCGTCGGGTGGTAAAAGTGCCCGGACTCGTATGCCTTTCCCCGCAGGACGCCCCCGCCGGTCAAAATGGTGCCCTCCCCGCGTTCCCGGGTCCTGTCCACCATCCGTATGATCCGTTCCCGCTGCTCTGCACTGTTGAGTGGGCCCATATCTGTTTTCGGGCCGAGTCCGTTTCCTACATTCAGGGCACTGGTACGGGCTTTGAGTTTCTGCAGAAATTCTTCCGCAATCTTCTCGTGGATATAGAGGCGCTTGACGGCAGTGCAGGTCTGTCCGGCATTATAGAACCTGCCCCGCAGCGCACCGTCGACTGTTTTTTCAATGTCGGCATCATCCATCACAATCATCGGATCAGAACCCCCGAGTTCCAGCGTTATGTCCTTGAGATGTTCTGAAGCGAGTTCACGGATTCTTTGCCCCGTAGTGCAGTTGCCGGTAAATGAGATCTTTTTTATCCCGGGATGTTTCACCATCGCCTCGCCGACCACCCCTCCACTGCCGGTAACAACGTTCAGGACACCGGACGGGAGGCCGGCCTCGTCAAGGATCCTGGCAAGGCGGAGATTTGTCAGCGGGGTCGTGGATGCAGGTTTCAGGACCACCGTATTTCCCGCGAGCAGAGCCGGCCCGGTTTTCCAGCCCATGATAATGACGGGCATGTTCCACGGGATAATCGCTCCGCAGATACCGAGCGGTTCGCGCACAACAAGGGCATCCCCCGCCGCACCGAGCCGGACGGCCTCCCCCGCCGGCTGTGCTGAGATCCCGGCATAATATTCAAGAATATTGGCATACCCGCGCACTTCGTCAATCGCTTCCCGGAGCGGTTTTCCCTGCTCCATAGTAAGGAGACGGGCAAGGTCCTTGTGCTGTTCCCGTACCTTTTCAGCAGCATGGAACAGGATCGTCCCCCGTTCGCGCATACCCTTCTTTTTCCACCCCCCCAGAGATGCAGCAGCTGCTTCCACGGCTTCCGCTACATCGTAAGCAGACCCTGCAGGCACCCGGTCGATCAGTTCGCCGGTTGCCGGGTTCTTCACCTCAATCCACGTATTATCGGGCGATGATACTTCTTTTCCGCCAATTCTCATCTCCATTGTCCAGCCCCCTTTTTTTGGTCTTCTTTACTGTCAGGTATATGGTATTCCGATAAATAGCCGATAGTAAAAGCGGCAGCAGTATTGCGGCTGCACGGTGAGCGTGGCCGAATTCTCCGGGTATTGGATCATATGTCCTGCAGACACTCTGCCGGTGGCCCGGAATACGTTGGGGATGAGAGTTCCTTTTGTGCCTTCCACTCTCTGCAGATATTGTTTCCGTCCCACCTGAACGCATACGAGACCTCCTTCCATGCCTTGTCAAGGAGTCCGCGGTAGTAAGAAAGATCGAACCGTTCCGCCGCCCATTCAGGATCCACCCGGTACGTGCGCGCATCGCGCACAACGTAGCTGATTTTCATACCCGGCGCGATCTCCACTCCCGCATCCCGGTATGCCTGAACCGCAGCCCCTTCAATACAGCGGTGGGCATAGGTTGTGCGGCTGATCCTGCGGCTGATTGCCAGCTCCGGTGGAGCGGCTGCCGGGAGATTCTGGACTGCTGTGCAATAGACCCGGTAGACCGGGTCACGGACAAGCCCAAGTCCAGCAGGTGTGCGGGCGGTTGCCATGATCGCCAGCATCTCCTGCTGCATGGTGCGGATATACTCGGGTGTATCGTGCCGCCGTGCAGCAATCCCGCGTACTTTCACGCTGCCATCGGACAGTCTCCCATAATAACGGTTGTAGGCCCCGAACCCGTCATTGAGGGGCAGGAAGATGATCCAGTCAAAATGTTCGTTCTCGGCAAAGAGTCCGGTCTTCCGGTTCACCTCGGCGCACAGGATATCCACGGCCGTACCCTGCACCCACAGGCAGTCAACAATCCCGTGCAGCACACAAAAGCCCATTGATTCGGCAATACCTTTTGTCTGCATCAGGATATCACGCGACCTGCGGGTAATTGCCTCATGGACCTCAATCCTGCCGAACTTTGCATTCTTGTACCCAGTGTACCCAAAGCAGGTGACGAGCATCCACTTCAGCATCGAATCGATACCGGCATACCGGGGATTTGTCTTTTTTTTCTTTTTGGTCTCCCTGCGCAGCTCGACCACCGGTTCAAGTACGGCGGGCAAAAATCCCCTGCGGTCAGTCTTGCCATGAATCTCAGGAGAGAGATTGGACTGTACAATGATGGAGGGGTACATTGAGGTGAAATCGATCTCGTCAACATTCCCGTACACCCCGGCCACGGGCTGGAACATCATCCCGCCGCGATCTGATGCCTGGAGATCGGCAAATTTCCGGACAACTTCCACATCCGCTTTCCGGAACGGCACCACGATACCGCGCCTGACCGCTTCATACACTTCGTAACTGCTGATAAGCGTCCCCGGTGTGAACCGTGAGGCAAGGTTAGGCGAAAGCCCGGACAGCCGGGCAGCCATGAACACGCCGTCAAGTCCCCCTTCCCGGTACACGAATGACTGGTCGGTGTCGATGAGCACCCGCCCGTCCGGAATGAGTGCCGCGTCCTTGTGCTCCACCCTGCCGTAACTCCAGTACGAGCGTGAATCCATTTGCCGGTAGTTCCCGTTCCGGGAAAACGGCATGAGAATTCCCTCGCGCTGGGCATAGTGCCGGAACTTCGGCATCCACAGGTCGGCCTGTGACATCAGGATCACGTCGGGATCAATGGCTTCCAGGAGTGAGAAGAGATCAGTTACGACAGTACTGCCTGTTCCCTGCAGCAGTTCAGTGCGTTCATGGACAAGTTCGACATCGGTGCATATGGATGAGCGCGCCGGGTGATCATGGATCCGGATCTCCACCGTGCGGAGATCATACTGAAAGTCCGGGCTGTACCGGGATTTGCCCGCTTCGCTACAGGGAAAAATGTCCTGCTCGGCCATGAACCGCTGGTCCCGCCGTACATCCACGTTAAAGAGCTGTGCATCACCCCGGGTCTGCTGCTCGATCGCTTCTGCAACGGCCCGGCCGGCATGTATGCTGAACCCTTCGAGTTCCCCAAACAGGGTCCTGAACGTACAGGCTTCAGCACGGTAGCGTTCCGCGAGTGCATCGATCATCGCGTGATGTTCAGGGGGATCGGGCAGGTACAGGTAAAATGCCGGATCGTAATCATGGTGCCGGCATTTCACTCTGCCGTCGTGGTACCAGAGGTCAACGCCATTTCGCCAGGCAGAGTCAAGGATCCACACCGGTACCTTCCCCTTCCTGCATTTTTCGTAGTTCCAGGAGTGTCGAGAATATTACCGATTCCAGCGGGTCATCACACCCGAAGAATGCCTCGCTTGAATGGTTCTTCCCCATGTCTGCGATCTGTGTACCGGACTTCTTTATCAGGGGGACCGATCGTGACGAACGGACCCAGCGATCGGTGATGTCTTTTGCATGCTGGCGGACGCTGGCAAAACTCCTTCCCATCAGAACACCCCCAGGGTTTTCTGCGCCGGGACAGGTGAGCTGCCCTGCCCGCGTGACCTGCTGTTCTGGTATTGCCCGCCGCAGGCCGGTTCATCTGCAGGCATAATCTCTATCAGCCGATCTGCCTGACGGGCCAGTGCGGCGAAGGACCGGTCCATGGCCGGCGAGTACAGGATTACCAGTGCTTCGTGCCCTGCATCCCGGAGTGCAGCAGCAACCGGGGCGAGCAGGCGATCTGCACCCTCAAAAAGCGTAGGATCATGCTCGATGAAGATGACCGTATGACTGGCCTCTTTTAAGGCAGTAAGCAGCTGGTCAGCAGTGAATGGCCTGCGGATCTCGAAGTTTGACGATGTCCGGTTGATCCGGGAAATGATACGGGAGTAGTTGCCGCAGAGAAAAAGGAACAGGAACCGCCCGAGATCGGGGTTGTCATTGAGTGCGGAAAGGATAACCGGCTCCGGAGCAATAACTGCCGTGAAGGTGCCCTGCCGGAGGGTGAGGCCTTTGCGCAGCATAATCAGCATAGTACCAAATCCCTGCTGTACCGTGTGGGAAAAAGGCCCGGATTGCATGGGGTGAAAGTGAGATCTCCGTCATTCAGACACTATGACATGAGACGGATGATGGGCACCAATACCGGAAAAACGGGTCTCAGCCGGATGATGGTCTTGAAACCGGATTAAAATGGCATTGCCACTGCCCTTGCAATTACAATAAACTATATCACCCGCATTCCCTAATCACTGTTCAGGGGTCATGATGGCAGACAAGGACAGTAATCCGGCACAACAGCCTGCACCAACGGGACCGGAGCCGGCAATGCAGGAATTCCTTGTAGAATTAACAGACCTGAACTGGGAGCGGACCGTGGAAAAAAGCGACAGGCCGGTTGCCGTCATGTTCTATTCTCCAACCTGTGCATTCTGTCACCAGATGGAGCCGTATTTCCGGAATTATGCCCGGGATTATAAGGATACCGTCCAGTTTGCACGGCTCGATATCATGACCAGCCCGTGGACGGCCGAGCGGTACGGTGTCCGGAGCACGCCCACGTTCAAGTTTTTCTGTAACGGCAGACCGGTGCAGGAGATGGTAGGGGCGGTTTACCCGGCGCTCTTAAAAAAGATGGTGGACGAAGTGCTGATCCATGGCAAGGAATGTGCAAAGAATTCCACGGAAATTGACTACGAGATTACCGGGTACGGGTGAACCTGTCCGCGACCTGATTTGGTGGATCGACGATAAAACTGCAGGATGGTTCCACGTACTGATACCAGGTAGTGGATCTGTTAAACGTGCCGGCTGCACCCGCACTTCTCGGCTGCATCAGCAACGGCGTGCGCAACGGCTTTTGTAACTTCCTTGTCAAGGATATTGGGAAGGATACGATCGCGCTGCGGCCGGGGCAGATAATCTGCTATTGCGTGCGCTGCGGCAATTTTCATCTCATCGGTAATCCTCGTTGCATGGGCATCGAGCGCCCCGCGGAATATCCCCGGAAATGCAAGCACGTTGTTGATCTGGTTGGGGAAATCACTACGGCCGGTTCCGACAACACCGGCTCCTGCCCGTTTTGCCGCATCCGGCCAGATCTCCGGAACCGGGTTCGCCATGGCAAAGACGATTGGGTCTGTGTTCATGGACCGGATCATCTCCTCGTTCACCACCCCCGGGGCGGAAACGCCGATGAACACATCCGCACCGGTCATTGCATCGGAAAGGGATCCTGCAAGAGCCGGGCGGTTGGTCTCTTCAGCAAGGATAAATTTGTACTTATTCTGGTAGAGCCCTTCTCTCCCCCGGAAGATTGTGCCTTTGGTATCGCAGACAATGATCTCGTTAACGGTGGTGCAGACATCCGGGTTATACCCGATGCATTTCAGCAGGCGCGTGATCGCATAGCCGGCTGCACCGGCCCCGCAGATGACGATGTTCAGATCCTCGAATTTTTTCCCGGTGACCCTGCAGGCATTGATAAGTGCAGCAAGAACAACTACAGCGGTGCCGTGCTGGTCGTCATGCATAACAGGGATACCGATGTCCTGGAGCGAATCTTCAACTTCAAAACACTTGGGTGCGGCTATATCTTCGAGGTTAATCCCGCCAAATACCGGTGCAATATTCCGGATCTGATCCGTGAAATCAGTCTGGTAGTTTTCAAAGCAGATCGGGAATGCATCGATACCGGCGAACTCCTTGAACAGGATGGCTTTCCCCTCCATCACCGGAATTGCCGCAGGTCCCCCTATATTGCCCAGCCCGAGTACTGCCGACCCGTCGGTCACGATCGCGATCGTATTGGCTTTCAGAGTATATCGGTATGCAAGATTCTTATCCTGTGCAATTTTCCTGCAGACTTCTGCAACACCGGGAGTGTAAGCAAGCGAAAGATCATGCTTAGTTTTTAGGGGAACTTTTGATCTGATCTCCAGTTTCCCTTTTTTCTCTTTATGCAGCGCAAGTGCTTCTTTATAGATCTCGTCGCTTCCCGGTGAGAATAGCATTCAGGAGTTCTCCTGCTACGAAAGAGTGCTGGTTCAGGCAATGAATTTTATCATTTTTACGGTTGAACAAGCGAAAATTAAATTCTCGTATGAGATCAAAATCAAGTTACTTTTTATACATGAGTGAACAAAATTATACATCAGAGTATAAGTTAGTTCGTGGGCCAAAAACCGGGTCCACGAAACCTGCTGTGTACTGCTTTCCAGATGATGTGATGTTATCATGAAGTCAAAAGATATTGCCGTAGTCGGAATCCTGCTTGCAATCGGTGCGATCCTCCGTTATTTTCTCGCAATGCTCCATACCCCCCTGACACCGAATATGATTATCGCGTTCTACTGCCTTGCGATCATCCTGATCCGGCCCAAGATCCTTGAAGCGCTCGGGATAGGTCTTGTTGCCGGGGCACTCTCGATGGTAATATCCAGTTCGATGTTCCCCCCGGGGAACCTGATCAGCGAACCGGTCGGTGCCATAGTCTGCTTCGTGCTCTATGCAGCCATGCGCGAGCGGACAAAATTCGCCCCGACCGTAACTACGTTTATTGCAACCCTCGCAAGCGGGTTCACGTTTGCCGCGGTCGCGATCATCGCTGTCGGCGCGACTTACCTTGCCAAGTACAACGGTGACATGATGGCCTTTGTCGCGGTCTTTGTCCCCATCGTAGTCATAACGGCAGTTTTTAATGCAATCATTGTTCAGCTCCTCTACATCCCTTCCAGCAGGGTGCTTCTTAGAGGACAGGAATGATTGAGCTCAAAAACGTCAGTTATACATACCCCCATACGGTGCAGCCGGCCCTGCACCGGATCACCCTCTCTCTTGAAAAAGGCCGTTGTATCATGGTCACCGGCCCATCGGGTGCTGGAAAGACCACGCTGTGCCTTGCCGCTTCCGGGATCCTGCATCACGAGTACGGCGGGAAGAAGGAAGGATCTGTTGTTGTAGATGGCAGGAACGTCACCGACTACAACAGCCTGTCCGATCTTGCGCAGAACGTCGGTGTCGTCTTTGACGACCCCGAAGCCCAGATGATCTTCACAACGGTCGAGGAGGAGATCCTCTCCGCACTCGAACACCGCGGACTTTCTGCTGCAGTTATCGAAGAACGGCTCACCGGGATTATGAAAACGACCTATATTGAGGAACTCAAGAACCGGTCACCGCACAACCTCTCCGGGGGGCAGAAGCAGCGTGTTGCCCTTGCCGCAACCCTTGCTCTCGGGAATGATATCCTGATCCTTGACGAGCCCACCTCAGAGCTTGACGAACATGCAACAAAACGGATTGCCGGTATCCTGAAGGACCTCAAAGATCAGGGAAAAACCATCCTCCTCATTGAGCACAAGTTCGATCACTTCCGGGAGATGGTTGACAGCCTCATTGTCATTGAGGATGGTCGGATAACGTCCTGTGGCATCCCCGATGCAGTCTTAACCGACAACCGTATCCGGGGGATGGTCCTGCCGGATTTTTCGATGGTCAAAAAGAATTTTCAGGCTGTTGTTACCGGCGAAACGGTTGTCTCCGTCCAGAACCTGACATATAATTACGGGGATTTCCAAGCACTGTCTGGCATCAGCCTTACCATTAAAAAAGGAGAATTCATTGCGATTGTGGGTGAGAACGGTTCGGGAAAGACGACTCTTGTCAAACATTTCAACCGACTCCTCTCGCCGACAAGCGGGGATGTCATAGTAAACATGAAGAACACAAAGGATTGCAGCATTGCCACACTTGCCTGTGACGTTGGACTTGTCTTCCAGAACCCGGACCATATGTTCTTTGCCGATACGGTCCGGGAAGAGATCGCATACGGAGTGAAGAACCTCGGCATTGAACAGAGCGACGCGGTTATCGATGCAGCGCTCCGCGATGCCGGGCTCACCGAATCGGCAGATCTGTACCCGCGATGGCTCTCGCGGGGAGAACGGCAGCGGCTTGGAATCGCCTGCATTGTTGCCATGCAGCCCAGTGTGATCGTGCTGGACGAACCGACAACAGGACTGGACGGGTATGAGGCGCTCCTTGTTATCAGCATCCTCAAGAAACTCCAGGAACAAGGGCATACCATCGTCATCATCACCCACAACCGGGATATCGCCACGTATTGTGCTGACCGCATCATCACGATGGAGAACGGGAAGATAATTTCCGATACCGGGGGCGTGTAAGAATGGCGGAGATCCTCCAGTACGTGCATAAGGATGCATTCCTGCACCGGCTCCATCCGTATACTAAGATAGCGTTCATCATTGTTGTAAGTGTCATGTGTATCATCGCGACGGACATTGGTTTTCTCACGCTCATGGTCCTTGCCATGCTGGCGATTGCAGCATACAGCAGACTTCTTACTGAGGCGCTCCAGCAGCTCAAACTGATTATTGCCATGAGTGTTGTCTTCATCCTCATCACGATCATCACAATGCCGAATGGTAATATTCTCGGATACATTGTCCCTCAGGGAGTACCGGTCATCGGTGGGCTCATTCCCATTACTACCGGTGGACTTACCATAGGATTCGTCCTTACGCTCCGGTTCATGATACTCATCTTTGCATTCCAGCTTTTCCTGATCTCGACGCAGCCCCGGGACCTCGTCCATACTATGGAGAGGGCAGGGCTGCCAATCGATTACATCCTGATGTTCATCATCGCGCTCCGTTTTATCCCCACGCTCCAGATTGAGGGGCAGCGTATCCACGAAGCCCAACTGGCACGTGGCTTTAATCCGGGCACAGGGTTTGTCGGCAAGATCCGGAGTGTAGCTCCCATTGCTATCCCGCTTGTATCGAATGCACTGCTCCGCGCCAATGTGCTTGGACTGACCATTGATATGCGGGGATACCGGACCGGAAAGAGGACCCACGTCCGTGAGCGGATCCTTGCAACGAAGGACTATACCGTCATAGGGATGCTTGCAATCACTGTGTGCGGCTTTATCGTTCTCGTCTTAGCACGGTTGGTATAAGATCCGGTAATATCCGATTTCTGAGATTTTTATTCAAACGCTTTTTCGTCTCGTTTCCTCGGCCCCAATAAGTCAATGACTTAACCCTGTGTAATGAGAACAGGGTAATTTTCAACGATGATGAGTAAAGAATTCAACGGGAAAAGAAGTACGCCCCGGCCGGGACTTGAACCCGGGTCAAAAGCTCCGCAGGCTTCTAGGATGTCCACTACCCCACCGGGACGTGTTTACTGCCTGCCTTACTTAAATCACTGTTATTACATAAATAATTCACGTTCTTCAGGAAGATGCAGCAAAAAAGGAAAATTAGGAAGATTATAATAAATAAAAAAATTATTGTCTTACCTGGTTTTCCGGTGCCCAAGTATATATTGCACCTACAATTGTTGTTGGTTTGGCGGTAACCAGAGTATCACGGGAGACGTCCCAGTACATGCAGGTGGTAAATTCCGATAACCGGGATTCTTCAAAATTCCCCTGGGGTTTTACCCAGATGGAAGTCGATGCCTGGATATCATTGCCCCGCAATTCAACCAGGAGATCCCCGCTTTTCAGCACTTTGAAGGAGTGAGACAGGTAGGTTGAATAGCCCTGTTTTTCACCAAATCCTTCCTGAGCATAAATTTCCTTTGTTGCATTATTACGGACGGTTACCTCGAACCATGAAGTCGGACTATAATCTGAGTACGTAAGAGTTTCGGTTTTTTCTGTTTTATCAACGGGGTTTACGACGGTGTATACTTTATTTATGGTCACATTCTTCGGGATTACGGTATAATTGATATACATCGGCGGGTTTTTCTGGTCAAAAGTAAATGCGGAGCCGTTATAGCTATATGCAGCACTTTTTTTGTAGATGCGGCAGGTGATATCTGAAGGGATCTGGGTGGTGGCGAGGAATGT